>Ga0335077_10002900_pt1 | contig 20547 bp, 13 predicted proteins | sample Lox_Sample_31_FD_207151 | JGI IMG/M metagenome (GOLD analysis project Ga0335077, IMG submission 207151) | Soil microbial communities from Loxahatchee National Wildlife Refuge, Florida, United States - Lox_Sample_3.1 | ecosystem: Environmental > Terrestrial > Soil > Wetlands | place: USA...
CGCAGCAGCGTCGCGCGTTCTTCTAACGCTTCGCGCACCAGGTGAAAATCGAATTGCTTCAGATATCGCAACCCGCCGTGAATCAGGTGCGAATTTTTTCCGCTGGTGCCCGAGGAAAAATGCTTGCGCTCGACCAGCGCGACGTTGAGCGCCCGCCCCGCGACTTTCGCCCGCAATGCCAGGTCGCGTGCAAGCCCGGCGCCATTGATCCCGCCGCCGATGATCAGAACATCGAATGTTTCTCCGCGCAGGCGTTCTAAATTGTGGCCGCGACTGAACAGGGATTCGTTCATTCGCGTGCATCCGCGGCTAAATTTTACGCCGTTCGAGGTTGGGCAGAAACGCCGCGAGCAATCCGATCGCGGGCAGGAATGCGCACACGTGGTACACGGTCTCGACGCTGGTTGCGTCCGCCAGCTTGCCCAGCATCGCCGCTCCCAAGCCGCCCATCCCGAACGCGAGACCGAAAAATAGTCCTGAAACGACGCCGATGCGCCCTGGAAAGAGCTCCTGCGCGTAGACGATAATCGCCGGAAAGGCGGAGGCCAGCATTAAGCCGACGACCACGCTCAGAGCGGCTGTCCAAAACAGATTCGCGTACGGCAACAGCAGCGTGAACGGGAGCGGGCCCAGAATCGACCACCAGATCACGCGTTTTCTGCCAATCCGGTCCCCCACGGGACCGCCAAAAAATGTTCCGGCGGCCACCGCGGCCAGAAAGATGAACAGGTGAAGCTGCGCGCTGCGCACTGTCAGATGAAATTTGCTCATCAGGAAAAAGATGAAATACGTATTCAAGCTCGCCAGGTAAAAGAATTTCGAAAACACCAGCGAGATCAGCACCGTCAGGGCGACCGCGGCCTTCGCGTTCGACACTCCCGAAACCGGCGCCGCGTGCTTCACCGCCGCGTGCGCCACGCGATGCGCTTTGTACCACCCCCCGACCCGCGCCAGGATCAGCATCGCCAGCAGCGCGACCGCGGAAAACCATCCGATGCTGCGCTGCCCCTGCGGCAGCACCACGAAGGCGGCCATCAGCGGACCCAGCGCCGTTCCCGCGTTGCCGCCCACCTGAAACAGCGATTGCGCCATCCCGTGCTGCCCGCCCGAAGCCATCCGCGCCACGCGCGACGATTCCGGGTGAAACACGCTCGATCCCATCCCCACCAGCGCCACCGAGGCCAGCACCACCGCGTAGGTCGGCGCGTGCGAAATCAGCAGCAGCCCGCTCAGCGTGAACCCCATCCCGATCGAGAGCGAATACGGCATGGGACGCCGGTCCGTGAACCATCCCACCAGCGGCTGCAACAGCGACGCGGTGAGCTGCGAGGTCAGCGTGATCAGTCCGATCTGTCCGAAATCGAGATGATAGGTGGTCTTCAGGATCGGATACACCGCGGGAATCAGCGACTGCATGGTGTCGTTCAGCAGGTGACACACGCTGAGCGCGCCCAGAACGCGGAACACCGCGCGCTGTTCGCCGCCCGCGACCTCGAGTGTGGATGCGCTCGCCAACCCCAGGAACCCTTCATCCAGTCTAGCCCGAATGCGTGCCTACGCCCGTTTCTTCCAGCGCGGTTGCGCGCCCTCGCGCTGCAAGGCTCTCTCCGCGCGTGCAAGTCGCGCATTTTCGGCGGCATGCGTCCTGGAGTGCCGATTGCACTTCTCACGGGCAGGAGGCGCGCTGTATGCTCAACTTCCGCCACATTCTTTTTCCTATCGACTTTTCCGACCGCACTTGCGCGGCGGTGCCATTTGTCGATGCATTCGCCAAACGATTCGGATCGAAAATCACCGTGCTCAGCGTCGCTCAGCCGTTCTGGTACACCGGCATGGGCGATCCGGGAGGACCGGTGGTGATCGACACCGACGAAATTTTGCGCGAGCTCGAAACGCGTCTTTCCGGAACGCTGGTGAAGGAGTTTGCGCATCTGGAAGTGGAGCGCGTGGCCGAGCTGGGCGACCCTGCTCAAGTCATCGTGGATTTCGCTCGCGACAACAAAGTCGATCTCATTATGATGCCCACGCACGGCTACGGTCCGTTTCGAAGCCTGCTGCTCGGCTCGGTCACCGCGAAAGTGCTGCATGACGCCGAGTGTCCCGTGTGGACCGCGGCGCACGTCGAGGATGCGCCGGTGCGCGACCATTCGAACACGCGCTCGGTGCTGTGCGCGGTGGACGGCACTCCCCGCAGCATCGAGCTGATGAAGTGGGCCTCCACACTCGCCTCCGATCTCGGCGCCGGCCTGCGCCTGGTTCACGTGATCGCCGGCATGGAGGCCGGTCCCGCGCGCCAGATGGATCGCCAGTTCGAAGAGGACCTGCGCCTGGAATCCCGCAAGATGATCGAGGAGCAGCAGAAAGAGGCCGGTATTGAGGCGCCGTTATGCGTGACCGTCGGAAACATCCCCGCGGGCGTCCGCGAAGAGGCGCGGCGCCACGGCGCCCACCTGGTGGTGATCGGCCGCGGCGTGATGCATGAAACCCTGGGCCGCTTGCGCACCCATTCCTACGGCATCATCCGCCAGTCGCCTTGCCCGGTCTTGAGCGTGTAGTGTTCAGCCGCGAATGAATGCAAAGGAACGCGAATTCTTAACCGGATTCGCGTTCCTTTGCGTTGATTCGCGGCTATAAATTGTGCTTCTTGAGCTTGTAGCGCAGCGCGTCGCGGCCGATTCTCAACAGGCGCGCCGCCTGGGACTGGTTTCCGCCCGCGGCTTCGAGCGCGCGGATGATCAGCAGGCGCTCCTGCTCTTCGAGCGTTCCCACGCTCGGCTCGGGCGGCGGCGGAAGCGCGGCCGCGCCTTCAGCTCCCGGACCGGTCGAATGCAGATACGCCGGCAGATCCTGGACGTCGATCATGTCGCCCATGGCCATCATGCACGCGTGGCCGATCACGTTTTCCAGTTCCCGCACGTTACCCGGCCAGGAGTGTAGCGACAGCAGAATCTGCGCGCGATGCGTCAGTCCGTGGATCTCCTTGCCGTACTGGGTGGCGAATTTCGTTACGAAGTGGCGCTCCAGCAGCGGCAGGTCTTCCTTGCGCTCGGCCAGCCGCGGCACGTGGATTTCGACCATCGAGAGCCGGTAGTACAAATCCTCGCGAAAGGTTTTTTCGGCGATGGCCTGCCGCAGATCGCGATTGGTGGCGGCGATCACGCGCACGTCCACGCGCTTGGCCGTCAGCGATCCCACGCGCTGCACCTCCTGATTTTGCAGGACGCGCAGGAGCTTGGCCTGCGTGGCGAGCGGCATGTCGCCGATTTCGTCCAGGAACAGGGTCCCGCCGTGCGCGTGCTCGAACAGTCCCGCCTTGTCGTGCGTGGCTCCCGTGAAGGAGCCCTTCACGTGACCGAACAGCTCGCTTTCAAACAGCGTTTCGACCACGGCCGAGCAATTCAACACCACGTAGCGGCCCGAAGCCGCCGGACTGAGTTTGTGCAGCGCCTGCGCGATCAGATCCTTGCCCGTGCCGGTCTCGCCGGTGATCAACATGGCGCGATAATGCGGCCCCACGCGCCGGATCTTGGAGAACATCTCCCACATGAGCGGGCTGCGCCCCACGATGCCCTCAAACTCCGCGCTCTGCAACAGCTCGTCTTCCAGCTGCAGCGCGCGCTGGCGGCGCCGCGCATCCTCCACCAGTTTCCCGATGCGCTCGCGCAGCGCGGCGATCGATACCGGCTTGTTCAGATAATCCGACGCGCCTTTCTTGATCGCTTCCACCGCCGATTCGGTGGAGTAATGCGCGGTCATCAGGATCACGTCGATGGACGGATCGAACTCCATGGTCCGCTCCAGCACTTCGAGGCCGCTCATGTGCGGCATCACCAGATCGGTGAGCACGATCTGCGGACGGCGGTCGTGAATCAGGTCGATTCCGGTTTCCGGGTCGGACGCGGTCAGGATTTCGACGCCGGATTGCGCGAGCGCGGTGGAGAGCATCTCCAAACTGCCGGCGTTGTCGTCGATGATCAGCAGCGATATTGCGGGTTTAGCGGCGGCAGTCATTTGAGTAGACGTTCGACCTCCTGTCGAAGGCTGACCAGGCGGATCGGTTTGGTGATATAGCCGGTGAATCCCAGCGCCATGGCGCGCTCGCGATCCCCTTGCATCGCGCTCGCGGTCAAAGCGACCACCGGGGTCGCCGCGAAATGCGCATCGCGGCGCAATTGTTCGATTACGCCGAATCCGTCGATTTCGGGCATGTGCAGGTCGAGGATGATCAGGTCGGGCGAGACTTCCTGCGCCTTGCGCAGCGCTTCCGGACCGTCGCTCGCCTCGACGACCGTGTAGCCCGCGTTTTCAAGCACGGTACGCACCAGCTCGCGGCCCGTCGCCTTGTCGTCTGCAATGAGAATGGTCTTCATCCCTTGTTCGCCTGTTCTGCGTTGATTGCCACCGGGAGGCTGAAGGTGAACCGGCTGCCCTTTCCAGGCTCGCTTTCCACCCAGATACGTCCTCCGTGCTCTTCCACCAGGCGGCGCGTGATCGCCAGGCCGAGCCCGGTACCCTCGCGCACTCCCTTGGTCGTATTGCCGACCTGGTAAAACTTGTCGAACACCGTCTCGTGCTCCTGTTTGGGGATTCCGATTCCGGTGTCGCTCACTGAGATCTCGAAACACCCGTTGCGGATCGCCGCTTCGACACGCACTCGCCCGCCTTCCGGCGTGAACTTCACGGCATTGCTCAGCAGGTTCAGCAGGATCTGCTTGAAGCGCAGCCGGTCGGCGAAGACGGCCTGGTTCACCGCGATCTGGGTCTCCATGGAGAGCACTTTCGCCTCGCCGCGCGGGCGGATGGACGTCAGCACTTCCTCGACTGCTGTCGCCACGTCGAACACCTCGCGCCGCAACTCCAGGCGCCCCGCCTCGATCTTGCTCAGGTCGAGCACGTCATTGATCAATTCGAGCAGGTGCAGCGAATCCTTGTGGATGTGTTCGATAAACCGCCTCTGCTTGTCGTTGAGCGGACCTTCAAGCTGCTCGCCGAGCAACTCGGAAAACCCGATGATGGTATGCAGCGGCGTGCGAAGCTCGTGGCTCATGCTGGCCAGGAACTCGCTTTTCAGGCGATCGGCGCGCTCCACTTCCCGGTTGCGCGCTTCCAGCTCGCGATTGGTGGCCGAAAGCGCGCGCGTGTATTTGTCCTGAATGGCGCGGATGCGATCCTCGGCGTGCTTGCGCTCGGTGATGTCGCGGATGATGGCCGTGACGCGGAATCCTTCCTCCGATTTCACCGGGCTCAGGCTGATTTCCACCGGGAAACGCGTCCCGTCGCGGCGTTGCCCCTCAAGCGACAGTCCGCTGCCCATGGCGCGCGTCTGCGGATGATTCCAGTAATGCGCGCGATGATGAGTGTGCGCCGGGCGAACCGCGTCGGGGATCAGCACTTCCACGGACTGGCCCAACAGTTCCGCACGGGCGTAGCCGAACAGCTTCTCCGTGACGCGGTTCAACAGCACGATGCGGCCATCCTGATCGACCTCGATGATCGCGTCCGGCGCCGCTTCGAGCAGTTCCCGAAAGCGGCGTTCGCTTTTCACTTCCGTGCGGGCGTCCCGCTCCTGTTGCTTCAACTCGTGCACCTGACGCTCCATCGCTTTCCGCTCGGTGATATCGTCCAGGATCGCGAGTGTCCCGTGCGCATTCCCTTCGGCGTCCTGCCAAGGCGCGAGCCGCACCTCAAGTTGGACCCATTCCCCGCTCTTTCGGCGTAGCCGCACATTTTCGGCTTGTTCAAAAGAATGCAATTGCCATTCCATCGGAGGCGTCTCGGCGAGCGCCTCCTCTTCGGTCCATCCGAAGATTCTTTGAGCCCCGCGGTTCCATAACTGGATGCGGCCCGATTCATCGAAAGCTATGATTCCTGAGGGCGAAGCGTCCAGCAGAGCACGCAGCACCTGGACCGGATGTTTTGCAGGCATCGGAACCACCGTTTTACCATAAATCGGTTATGCCACCCGGCAGATGGGTTTGGTGCGTCAAATCGCCCAACAAAAAGCCCGTGGGGCGCGGAGGAAACTCCGCCCTGAGCCCCACGGGATGGGACTTTCGCCCCCACAACATGCTGACGCTCACCCTTCGTCAGCACGTGTGATCTCGCTGGATCCCTTGTCTCTGGAAGGCGCCGGGCTGTAACCCAGCGCCTTCACAATTAGCAGTGCAACTGAAACGCCACTCAAGGCGATCTCAGTATTGCGCGTGCACCTGGTCAACCGCATAGGCTGCGCCGGAGCCATGGCACACGTTGCAAGCCTCGCCGAGCGAGGTCGTATTCGATAGGGTATGGGCTGCCGTCGCGATATCCATGTGGCAGCCGGTACAGGCCGAGCTGAACGGCTGAATCGGATTGATCGGTCCTTGCGGATCGGTCACCGGATTCAATCCAGTAAGAGCTAAATCGTTCTGTTCGCTCGAATTGACGTGGCACACCGAGCAGATGGCCAGGTTGGTCGCCTCGCCCGAAGGACTCAGCACCGGGAACAGAATCTGGCTGAAATTTTCCACGCTTCCGCCAAAACCGATCACGATGTACGGCCGGTTCGCCGGCTGGTTCAGGCCGTAGTGGATGCGGTGCACCAGCAGGTTGAAGTTGATGCCCTGGTCGGGTTGCGTGTTGTAAGGTTTCGGCCCGGAGGGACGTTGCGAAACGTCCGTGTTCGATGGATTGTGGCAGAACACGCAGTACTCCGTGTTATTGCGCAGCCCGCCGTGCTCGGAAATGAATTGATGGCACGTGTTGCAATTGGTCAACGCGATCACGGTGCGCCGCGGAGCCACAGCCGACCCGTCCACCGAGAAGTAGCTCACCGGATTCGGCGTGCCGTATTCGATCCCGGTCTGCACCGTCTGGCCGTTGACCAGCTCGGGCACGGTATCGGTTCGCCGCGCCTCGATGCCCACTGCGAACGTGCCCGTCGCGCCGGCAGGAACCTGGTGCGTCATGGTGTACTGGCAGTTGCCGTTGTTATCGCAGGTAGCGCCCGTCGTCATGCTCTCGGTCACGTAACCGGGTGTAGTTACGCCGCTGCCGAAACTGGTAGTTCCGTAGTCCGTGGTCGGACCGGTCATCGTCACCGAAAGGGATAACCCAGACAGCGAGAGCGGAACGGCCGCGCCCGCGCTGTTCAACAACGTAAAGGAAATCGTCGGTGACTTGCCGGCCGATCCGTTGGCGACGTTGGTGATCTTCACAGTCAGGCCTTGCAGCAGGCTTGAATTGATCGGAACCACGTGCGCACCCAGAATCGAAGCGTCGAAATCCATCTCGCCTTGCGGGATATGACAGTTGGCGCACTCCGTGTCGGTGGTCTGGATGCCTCCGGGGTGGTTGGCACCCGTAGCGAAGTTCACATCGTCATGACACGAGCCGCAGGCGGCGCGCGACGGTTCCAGCATGAACGCCTTGGCTTGCGCCGCGCCCGTGGTCTGCTGATGACACACTTCGCAATTGCGAGGATCTTTCACATTTCCATCCAGCGGGAAAATCACGGTCGAAAAGTTGAACGTCCCAAAGGAGTTGATCGCCGGGATGTATTGCCCTCCCGCGACCACGCTCGGCAGGTTCTGCCCCATGTGGATCTTGTGGTAAAACACCTTCGCATCGAGAGTATCGCCGGTATTGGGATCGACGTTCTGCGGCGTGTGACACAGCACGCACATATTCAAGCCGCGGCGCGATCCGCCGTGCGCCGAAAGCTCGTTATGGCACTGGTTGCAGCTCGCAGTTTCGATCACATCGCGCGTTACCGTAACCTTCGCCCCGTTGGGCACGAAATTGTACGTCGCGCTGGCGTAGTCGGTGGGGAAGTTGTAGGCCGTCAAGTTGCGAGAGCCGTAGATCCCGATGGTGTGGGTCGCGGTCACGTCAAATCCCGTGGGAGCCTTGGTGTGGAACACGTATTGGTATTGCCCCGGACCTATGGAAGTGCTAGTCCCGCCCGAATCCGCGCCGGGCTGATTGGTGGACGCGATCACAGTCCCCGTTGCGACCTTAGTCGTATAAGCCGTGTACTGCTCTTGCCCACTTGGAATGGTCGCCGCGATGAAGCTCACGCTGATCGTGCCGGGCGTTTGCACCCCAGCCGAATCCAGAGGCAAACCAGTGGGATCCGTGAGAGTATACGTGGTCGTAATCGTGCCGTCATTGGCGATCGCGGCCGAGTTAATGGTGATCGTCAGGCCCGGGCTGACGTATTCCACCGATTGGGGGTCCGCGTAATAAGCTTTCTGATGTATGTTATAAGGTTTTTGCGGTGCGCTGGAGAGGCCGAGCGCCAAGACGAGCACCGCCAGGGCTGCCCGCGAGATTGTATGGAACGAATTCTTTAAAGTCCTCATTGCAGGATGACACTCCCGCGCCCCACATCGCACGGAGCGCGCCACTCTATAAGTCCATTATTTTGAGGAGTTTTTCTTCGTGTCCGCGAAAAATCCCACCCATGCGATTGGGTGAAAACACACAGTGGGTCAAATGACCCCGATTTTTTTGTGAACGTTTGCTAATACAGAAGCATCTATTTCGCGACGTGAACATCACCACTCAGACGCCGCCCCGCGCGGTGATCCTTGCGGGGGGCGAAGGAATACGCCTGCGCCCGCTGACCCGCCTGATCTGCGGCGATTCCCGGCCCAAACAATTCTGTCCGCTGTTCGGCGGCGAGACGCTGCTCAAACGAACCCGGACCCGGCTGCGCAAGGCGATCGCGCCCGAGCACACCTTTTTTGCGGTGACCCGATCGCACCGGCGTTACTACGCCCGCGAGCTGGCCGACGTCGAGCGCCGCCGCATTCTGGCTCAACCCGAGAATAAGGGAACGGCCCCGGCGATCGCCTATGGAGCGCTGCGCGTTCTTCACGACGATCGCAACGCTCTGGTCGCATTCATCCCCGCCGACCATTATTACGACGACGACCAGCCCTTTGTCGAAGCGCTGGACCAGGGATTCACGACCGCCGCGCGAAATCCGGATTCAGTAGTCCTGCTGGGCGCCGAGCCGGATCGCGCCGAGACCGAATACGGATGGATCGAGCCGGCGGATGCGCCCGGCGATTCAAAGGCGGTGGCCTGTTTCTGGGAAAAGCCGGCGCCCGGGCATGCCACGGATCTGCTGCGCCGCGGCTGCCTGTGGAACACGTTTGTCATGGTCGGCCGCGCGGCGGCTTTTCGCAATCTTCTGCATTTCGCCGTGCCCGGGCTCTTGAGCAGGTTTGAAAGCGCCCTGGACGGCAAACCCGCGCTCGAGCCCGACCTGGCGCGCCACCTGTATCGCGGGTTTCCCTGCATCGACTTCTCGCACCAGGTTCTCGCGCTTTCGACGGAGCGCCTGCTGGTGGTTAAGCTTGCCGGCACGAGTTGGAGCGACCTGGGAAAGCCCGAGCGCGTGATGGAAACGTTCGAACGCGCCGGAATCCGTCCTCAATGGGACAGCGCGCCGCTGCACTCCAAAAAAGCCATCGCGTAGAATTAAACGATCTCGATCGAAACCGGAATGTCGCCGCCCGAAGTGCGGATCAGCATGGTGACATTTCCCTTGCGCTTTCGATGGGGCAGATAGAACGAATATTCGTACTTGAGCACCACCGGATCCTTGAACTCGATCTGCACGATCTCGGCCTGACGGCCCTGAAGATGGAAGGATACCTCGCCGGGCTTCTCGATTCCTTCCAGCGTCACCTTGACTCCTCCGGTCTCGATACGATACTTGGAGCCGATGTGGATCGCGTCGGTAACGTCGACGATCGCGGGGTGCATTTCGAAGGGCACGATTTCGATCGCGTGAACGCCGCTTGCGCCTTCAAGGCTTATTTCGGTTCTGCCCGCTGGAACGGCGGCGGGAACGCGGGCGTTCAACTGCGCTCCACCGTTTTCGCCGACCGGCGAAAGATAACAACCGTGCGTGCGGACGTCTCCGAACGCGATGCGGAGGTCGCTCAAGCCTGCGTCTTCCGGCATTCCGGTGGTCCATAGGCTGACCACGGCGTCGAAGCCGCACTGCGGCACGCGCCGGTCCGCGCCTGACGAGATGGTCACGTCCTTCACGGAGACCCGCGAAAAATCGCGCGGCTGCGCGGCGGACGGCTTGCGCCACACAGTCCACATGTATTGGGTTTCGAGTCCCCAGACGGCCACCAGGGGAAAATCGTTCTCCGCGGAGAACGCGAGCATTTCCGCGCTCGAAAAATGGCAGCCGGTCCAGGTTTCGGCCTCGCGCTCGATCTCGGTGGCCATCGGAGGCGTGCCGCGAAGCTGCGCGCATAGGATTCCGCCGGGTTTCAGCACGCGACGCGCCTCGCGCATGTAATTGAGCACCACATCGCGGCTGGGAATGTGCTGGAAGACCGTGTAGGAATAGACGAAATCGAAGCGCCCCTCGGGGAACATCGACAGGCTCGAATCCGGCGTGACGTGGACGCACGCGCCGGCGACGAAGCGGAGATTTTCACGCGCGAGCGCGGCCATTTGCTCGGAGATGTCGACGCCGTGGATTTCGGCGAAATTGTGGGCGAGCGCGCCCATCAGCCGGCCCGGTCCGCAGCCGATTTCGAGCGCACATCGCGCCTCGGACGGCGGAAGGCGGCTCAGCTCCGCTTCGATGGTGCGGACGGTATCGGACGCGCTCGAAAAGAAATCGGCGCTCGATTGGTTGCGGCGAGCAAAGCCGGCATAGAAGTAAGCATCCTCGCGAGCGCGCCGGTCCCAGTCCCGGCGCATGCGCTCGATGATGTTCATCGTTTTTATTTTAGGGTCTGACCTGAGCTGAGCGTCATCGCCCGCTTCCGATTCGAGCCGCGGGCGTCAGGCGGCGGACGAAGCCGGACCAGCTCATCACGCGTGCCCACTCCGCGCAATAACGCAGCGCCGATCCGCGGTTCATCCAGAGTCCCACGGGAAGACTTTCGAGATAGCTCCGGATGGAAGGATGGAACGGCTCGAAAAACTGGTCGCGGCGATCGGCGCGATAACACAGGTAGCAGTAGATCCACTGAAATGGAACGTAGGAATAATGCCTGCGCAGAATGCGAAACGTTTCGCGAAAAACGGCCTCGCGCTGACCGAGCGATTTGTTTTCGCGATGCATTCGGGATTCGGCGAGAGCCGCGTCGATGCGATGGAAGCGGCACTTTTTCGCCATGCGCATCCACAGTTCGTAATCGAAGGTGAGATGCAGCGAGGGGTCCATGAGGCCGGCGCGCTCGAAAGCGTCGCGGCGGAGGAAGCTGGCGGGCTGGCAGATGAAGCACTCGCGGGCGAGCAGCGCAGGATCGAAATCGCGGACCGGATAGGGCGCGATGCGCGCGCCCGATTCGTCGATCCAGTACGCGCCGCCGTAAATGACGTCGGCATCGAAGGATTTCACGACCGTGGAAATCGCGCCGGGAAGAAGCACGTCGTCGGCGTTGAGATACGTGAAAATGTCGCCGCGGGTGAGGGCGAAGCCGCGATTGATGGCGTCGGAGGCTCCCTGGTCCGGCGCGCTCACGAATTTCAACCGGTCCGCGTAGCGCTTGAGAATTTCAACGGTGCCGTCGGCCGAGCCGCCGTCCATCACCACGTATTCGATATGCGGATAGTCCTGGGCAAGCACACTCCGGATGGTCTGCTCAATGAATCGCGCCGCGTTGAAGCACGGCGTCACTATCGAAACGAGCGGAGAAACCAGCGACTCAGGCGCCGACATAGCGGGCATACAGACTGCGCGCGATGCCGGTATCGCTGGTGCCTTTGACGATCGCGCGGCCATCGGGGAAAACGGTCAGCTCATAACGATCAAGCGCCACGCGCAGCGCGAATTCATTGGAGCGCACGGGCGCGAAGCGCTGAAGGCGCACGGCGAGATCGCGCAGGTCGATGGGCCGCGAGCGCTCGTGAATCTGGACCGCGTTGCGTCCGCACAGGCTGATGGGCGCACGCCGCGAGCCGTCGAGCCAGACGAACTCGCGACGGGCACAGCAGAGGCAATCCGGATCGCGTCCGGGTGCATCGACCTGGCGGATTTCGCCGGACCACACATCCATCGTGGTGAGGCGCCCATCGACCGATTCGACTCCAGCGGCGAGGATCTTCAAGGCGTCGGCGGCTTGAAGAGAGGCGATGGCCGCGGTCACGGGAGCCAGCACGCCGGAGGTTTCGCAGGTCGGCTGTGCGCCTGCGGGAGGGTCGGGATAGAGGCAGCGAAAACACGCAGTGCGGCCGGGCGCAATGGCCCATTTGAGGCCATAACTACCGACCGCAGCTCCATAAATCCACGCGAGAAGCGCAACGTTACCGCTGAAGGCAACGTCGTTTAGAAGGTAGCGGGTTTCGAAATTATCGGAGCCGTCGAGAACCAGGTCGATGCCTTCGAGCAGTTCGAGGGCATTCGAAGCGGCGAGATCGGCGACGCGAGGCTCCAGGATGACCTCGCAGTTGACGCGCGCCAGACGTCGCGCGGCCGCGGCGGCCTTGGGCAAACCTTCCCGCGCGTCGGATTCCTCAAACAGGAACTGCCTTTGAAGATTACTCAACTCGACAAAATCGCGATCAATGAGGCGCAGACGGCCAACGCCGGCGCGGGCGAGGAGTTCGGCCTGCACGGAGCCGAGCGCGCCGCATCCGACGATGGCGACCGACGCGCGGCGGATGCGCTCCTGGCCGCCTTCGCCCAGCGGCGCGAAACGGATCTGTCGCGAATAGCGATCGCCGGTCATTCAACCAAATGGTAGCAGGCGTACAATTCGGTGGAGATGTAACGCGTACGTTATCATTGTTTTTCGTGCGTTCGCCCGTGCTGTTTCTGTGGCTTGTCGCCGCTGCCGTGGGCATGCGGGCCGAGGACCCGGCGTCGATGGAAGGCCGCCCCATCGAACGCATCGAATTCCAGCCCAAGGAGCAGCCGCTTGCCGCGAAGGACCTCGCCCGGCTTCTGCCGTTTCAGGCCGGGTCGATCTTGAAAGCCGCCGATATCCGCGCGGCGATCGCCAAGCTGTACGCGACCGGTCGATTCTCGGACATTTCGATTGACGGCACGATCGACGAGCACGACAGCGGAGGAGTGGTGGTGACGATTAGCACGCGCCCGACGTATTTCGTCAGCGGAGTCATCTTCGACGGTGTGGCCGAGCCGCCGACGCGGGGGCAATTGCTGACGGCGTCCAAGCTCGAATTGGGGTCGGAGTTTTCGGAAAGCGACCTGACCAAGGCGGTCGAAAGCATAGAGGAACGGCTGCGGGCGAACGGGCTATACCTGGCGCAGGTGAGTTATCGCGTGGAGCGGTTCCCGGCGACCGAAGAGGTGGTGGTGCATTTCAAAATCATTCCGGGCGAGCGCGCTCGCTTCGACGGGGTGAATGTTTCGGGCGACTCGCCGCGGCCGGTCAAGAATATCATCGACGAAACGCACTGGAGGCGCAGCTTCGCCTTCATCCAGTTGCCGGGCTGGCGCCAGGAGACCGAGGCGCTGGTTTCCTCCGGCGTGAATCGCGTGCTGAACAATTTGCAGCGCGGCGATCACCTCGAAGCGACTGTGGATCTCGCCGACCTGAAATATAACGACGATTCGAACACGGTACGTCCGTCGCTCGCCATCGACAGCGGGCCGATTTTGCAGGTGCGCACTACCGGAGCGAAGGTCTCCCGGGGCAAGCTGCGGCAACTCGTGCCGGTGTTCGAGGAGCGCACGGTGGATCGCAGCCTGCTGGTGGAAGGGCGCCGCAGCCTGGTGGAATATTTTCAATCCCAGGGATACTTCAACGCAGCCGTGGATTTTCGCGAGAGCCCCATGCAGAACGGCCGGGAAACGATCGATTACGACATCACGCTCAACGATCGGCACACGCTGAGCCGCGTGGACATTTCGGGAAACCGGTATTTCGACACCGAGACCTTGCGTGAACGGCTGGAGATGACGCCGGCGCACCGGCTGTGGTTGCGCTCCGGGCGTTATTCGCAGGAAATTCTCGACCGGGATCTTCAGTCGATCCGCGATTTGTACCAGTCCAACGGTTTTCGCGACGCGGATATTTCGGCGAAGGTCGACGATGACTACAAGGGAATTCACGGGCATCTGCTGGTGACGCTTGAGGTGAAGGAAGGTCCGCAGTGGCTGGTGCATAAGCTGACCATTGAGGGCGCCCCGGAATCGGATCTGCCGTATCTGCACCTGGTGCTGGAATCGAGCGAGGGCGAGCCGTTCAGCCAGGCAAACGTGGCTGCGGATCGCGATGCGATCCTGACCTACTACTTCAACAACGGCTATCCCGACGCGACTTTTGACTGGAGCGAATCGCCGGCGGCGGACAATCGCGTGGACCTGACCTACACGATCAGCACGGGGAAGCGCGTATACGTGCGTAGCGTGATCGTGCGAGGCCTGAGCACCACGCGGGAGTCGCTGCTGGACAGCCGCATCGCGCTTCAGCCCGGCGATCCGATTTCGCAGAGCGTCATCGCGGCGAGCCAGCAGAAGCTGTACGACCTGGGCATTTTTTCGCGCGTCGCGACCGCGGTCCAGAATCCGGATGGCGACGAAGACAGCAAGTACGTGCTGTTCGACGTGGACGAAGCCAATCGCTATTCGTTCAATGCCGGAATCGGCGCGCAACTGGGGCGCATCGGGGCGGGCGTCACCACCTTCGACGAGCCGGCGGGAACCACGGGATTCGTGCCGCGCGTTTCGCTCGGCATCAGCCGGCTGAACCTGTTCGGGGAGGGCCGGACGCTCAGCTTGCAGACGCGGTTTTCCACCATCGAGCAGCGCGCGCTGTTGAGCTACACTTTGCCGCAATTTTTGGGCAACGAGAACCTCACGGCGACCGTTTCGGGCCTGTTCGACAATTCGCGCGACATCCGTACCTTCGCCGAACGGCGCTGGGAAGCCTCGGCGCAGCTTGCCGAGCGGCTGACGCGCGCCAACAGCATCCAGTACCGGATGACTTTCAGGCGCGTCACGCTAAATGACATTGCGATCTCGCCGGAGCTGATCCCGCAACTTTCGCAGCCCGAGCGCGTGGGCATGATTTCGACCACCTTCATCCAGGATCGCCGCGACGATCCCGTCGACTCGCATCGCGGCATCTACAACACGGTGGACGTGGGCATCGCGCTGAAACAGCTCGGATCCGAGACCGAGTTCACGCGCGTGCTGTTGCGCAACTCGACCTATCATCCCATCGGCAAGGACGTGGTTCTGGCGCGATCGCTTCAGTTCGGCTGGATTCAACGGCTTGCGGGATTGCCGGAGATTCCGCTGGCGGAGCGCTTTTTCGCGGGCGGCGCCACGTCGAATCGCGCGTTCCCCGACAATCAGGCGGGTCCGCGCGACCTCGAAACCGGATTTCCGCTGGGCGGCAACGCGCTGCTAATGCATTCGACCGAGCTGCGCTTTCCGCTGTTCGGCGAGAACGTGGGCGGCGTGCTGTTCCACGACATGGGCAACGTGTATTCCGAGATCCAGGACATCAGCTTCCGGTTCCGCCAGGAAAACATCCAGGATTTCAATTACATGGTGCAGAGCGTGGGGTTCGGAATCCGGTACAAGACGCCGATCGGGCCGATCCGCCTGGATCTCAGCTTCAGTCCGGATTCGCCCAGGTTCTACGGATTTCAGGGCACCTTCGATCAACTGCTGGCCGGCACGGGAGTACAAACCAACCAGCGGATCAACATTTTTCAATTTCATTTTTCCTTGGGGCAGACGTTCTGATGCGACTCTTCGCGCTGGCCATGATGATTGCACCCGTGCACGCGGCGGTGCTCGACCGCATCGCGGTGACCGTGGGCCGGCAGGTGATCACGGAGAGCGATGTGGTGCGCGATTTGCGAGTGGCGGCGTTCCTGGATCACAAGCCGGTGGACCTGAGCGCGGTCTCCAAGCGCAAGGCCGCGGATCGGCTGGTGGATCAGCTCCTGATTTTGCAGGAGGCCGCGTTCAGCCGCGTTCCGCTGCCCTTGCGCGGGGACGCCGTGAAAATGGCCGGCTCGGTAAAGGCGCAGTATGGCGCCGGTTATGACGCGGCGCTGGGCCAGTATGAAATCACCGAAGACGATGTGATCGATCATCTGCTCTCCGGGCTGCGTGCGCTGCGCTACACGGAGCTGCGCTTCCGCCCGGAGGTCCAGATTTCGGAGGACGACCTGCGCGACTTTTATTTCACCCTCAGCCAGGAATGGAAGCAGAAAGGCGAAGCGAACATCCCCACCTTTGAAGCCAGCCGCGACGAGCTCGAAAAACTGCTGACCGAGCAGCGCACCTCCGAGGCTTTGGACCGCTGGCTGGGCGCGCAGCGCACCGAAACACGGATTCGATATCGGGAGCAGGCGTTTCAATGAGACGGCGGATGCTCATCGCGTGGCGCATTGGGGCCGTGGCGGCGGTCGCGCTGCTAATGTGTCTCATCGCCGCGGTGTTGGTGGTCCGCAGCGCATGGTTTGGGGAAAAGATTCGCGAACGCATCGCGGATGAGATCCAGAAATCGCTCGGCGCGCGCGCGGAGCTGGGGAGCTTCCGCTTCGATTGGGAGCGCCTGGTGGCGACCGTCTCGCCGCTGGTGATCCATGGAACCGAGCCGGCGGGTGAAGCGCCGCTGTTCCGGGCCGATTCAGTGAGCCTGGGGCTGCGCGTGATCTCCATGCTGGAGCGCAAAATCGATCTGTCCTGGCTGCGCATGGAGCGGCCGGCGGTGCGTATCGTTTTTTACGCCGACGGGTCGAACAATCTTCCCGCTCCGCGCCGAGGGAAGGCATGGAATGAAGATCTGCTCGACCTCGCGGTGCGGCGCTATGACATCGACGACGGCGTCCTCGATTACGACGGCCGCACGATTCCGCTCGAGCTGCACGGGCAACGGCTGCGCATGACGATGAGCTACGACCGGCGCGGGCCGCGCTATCGCGGCGAGCTCGAGGCGCGCGTGCGCATCGGCGCGCACGGCGTTCCGCCGCTGGACGTCGGCGCGTCCTCGCAATTCAGCTTCGACAAATCCCGGATCGAAATCGCGCGCCTGAGGCTGGAGGGAAGGGAGTCGCGCGCCGACCTGAGCGGAATCCTGACCGACGCGCGGGCGCCGCGCGGAAATCTGTCGGTGAAGGCATCGATCGCGGTGAAGGAAGCCGTGCAAATGTTCCATTTGCCGATCGCGCCGGCTGGTTCCGCGGCCTTCGATGGGCAGATGACGGTCGCGCTGACCTCGCCGCTCCAATTCGAGATGAACGGACGCCTGCATGCGCGGGGGCTGGGATACGCGCGGGATCGCCTGAGCATCGCCGGCGCGGAGCTGCGGGCCGACCTTCGCATGAATCGCGACTCGCTTGCCCTGAGCAACGCTTCCCTCACCGCGCCCGGCGTAAGCGTGGCCGGACGGGCGCAGATCGACGCGTGGCGCGAATTTCATGTGGACGGCAATGTCAGCGGCGTGAGTTTGCGGGAGGCGGCGCGTATCGCCTCGGGACGAACCATTCCATGGGACGGAGTGGTGGCGGGCGCGTTCAGCGCCGACGGGGTCCTGGGAGAGCGGCCGGTGAAAGCGGAGGCCGCGTTGACCATCGTTCCCGCGCCCGATTCGGCGCCACTTCAGGGCGCGATCAACGTCGCGTATGAATCGGGCGCGGCGACGCTGTACGAGTCGCATATTTCGACGGCGGCGACTCAAGTAGAGGCTTCCGGCACGATCGGCACATCGCTGGAGGTGCGGGCGCAATCGAGGAATCTGGACGACTTTCTTCCGATGCTCGCGATGGCTTCGGAAACCGCGCAAAAGGAGCTGCCGCTAAAACTGGTCCGTGGCGAGCTTTCGTTCCGCGGGAACATAACCGGATCACTTGACGACCCGGCCGCGAGCGGAGATTTATCGATTTCGAGCGCCACGTTTCAGGGCCACGCCTTCGACCGCTTCAGCGGCGAGATTCACGCGACGCGCCGGAGCGTTCGCGTGGAAAACGCGACGCTGTCGCGCGGCGCAACCGTGATTGAAGGCTCGGGCGAAACCGATGGTGACGCGATCTCGGGGCAATTCTCAATACGCGGCGCGCAGCTCGCGGAGCTCGCGAAAGAAACCGGATCAACATTCGAAATCGACGGAACCGCGCAGGGATCGGCGCGGGTATGGGGAACCATCGCGCGGCCGCAGGCGGAGATTTCAGGCGATGTCGTGAATCTGACCGGCTTTGGCGAACACATTGACAACGTACGCGCCACGGTACGATATTCGCCGGAAGCGATCGAGGTGAGCGCGGGGGAGGCGGTGGAGGGCGTCGCGAAAGCCACGTTCGCTGGCGCGTTCCTTCATCCGGTCAGCGATTGGAAGAACGGCGAGATCCGTTTCGAAATTGCGACTCCGGGAGTCGACCTGGCCGCGATCAGAACGGTAAAGCGGCTTCAGCCGAGCCTCGCGGCGAAAGTGGACGGCACAGCTACCGGCTCGGCACGGCTGGTGCACGGCGTAGTGCAACTTGCCTCGATCGACGGGCAGGCCAACGCGCATTCGGTCGAATGGGACCGGCAGCCGCTCGGCGATATTTCGGCGCGGGCCGAGACGCGCGAAGGGAATCTGTCGATGGCCGCGAGCGCTCGGGTTCGCGACATCCGCATCGATGCCCAGGGGGCGTGGCGGCTGGAAGGTGACGATCCGGGCTCGGCCGCCGTGCGAGTTTCGCGTGCGAGTGTGGCGTCGCTCTCGAGCGTGGTGATGGCCGGCGGTCCACTTGAAAAAAGCACGCCCCCGTTTGACGGATTCATCGACGGCGCCAACGCAACGGTGTCGATCGCGCTCGCCAAGCCGCTCGATTTTCGCGCGGAGCTGACCATTCCGGTGATGCGTGTCAGCCCGCAGCCGACGCAGGCTCTTCGTTTGGGCGTTCAGGCGCAGGATCTGGTGGTTGAGAACAGCAAACCGGTGATGCTCTCGATCACGGCGCATGAAATGCGCGTCCGCTCGGCCGAGTTCAAAGCTCGCGAAACGAACCTGGAGGCGAGCGGGGCGATTTCGTTCGACAACAAACCGGGGTCGGAGCTAAATGTGCGCGGATCGATCAACATGATCATCCTGCAACTGCTCAATCCCGACCTGGTGGCGCGGGGCAGCGCGACCGTGGAGGCGTCGATTCGCGGGACGCTCAAAGATCCGCTGCTGAACGGGCGGATGGAGCTGAAGCGCGCGTCGCTATACCTGGGCGATCTGGCCAACGGCGTAGACAACGTGAACGGTTCGGTAATCTTCGACCGCAACCGCGCGACCATCGAGCGGCTGACCGCGGAAACCGGCGGCGGGACGCTGGATTTTTCGGGCTTCCTCGGCTTCGGAACGCCGCTCGTGTACCGGCTGCAAGCTGAAGCGCAGAAGGTGCGCGTGCGCTATCCCGACAATTTCAGCGTGACCTTCAATTCGACGCTGGCGCTGAACGGCACTTCCGAGGCGAGCACGGTTTCGGGGCAGATCACGCTGACGCGCGCCTCTTTTACGCCGCATTCGGATATCGCGCAGATCCTGGCCCAGGCGGCGCGTCCGATCCCGGCGCCGGCCGCGCCCAGCGGCTACCTGCGCGGCATGCAATTCGATGTGCGCATCCGCAGCCAGGCCAATTTCGAGCTGCAAACGTCGCTGGCGCGAAATCTGCAATCGGTGGTGGATCTGCGGCTGCGCGGAACGCCCCTGCAGCCCGCGCTGCTGGGCACCGCGTCGGTCAACGAAGGCGAAGTGGAGGTGTTCGGAAACCGCTACACCGTAAATCGCGGCGATATTCGTTTTCTGAATCCGGTGCGCATCGATCCAATCTTCGACATGAACCTGGAGACGCGGGCGCGCGGCGTCACGGTGAACATCGCCATCGCCGGGACGATGCAGAAAATGAGCGTGAACTACAGCTCCGATCCGCCGCTTCAGCCGCGCGAGATCATCGCGCTGCTGGCCGTGAATCGCGCGCCGGGCGATACGGGACCGGCTCCGCAGGCCGCCTCGACCAGCTCCACCAGCCTTTCCGAAGCCGGCGGGAGTCTGATCGGGCAGGCGATCTCGGCGCAGCTTTCGAGCCGCTTCGAGCGCTTTTTCGGCGCCAGCCACGTGCGCATCGACCCCACCGTCACCGGGGCGGAATATCTGCCGCAAGCGCGCCTCACCGTGGATCAGCAGGTTTCGAAGGAAGTGACGCTCACCTACATTACGAACCTCAACCGCACCCAGGAGCAGATCGTCGAGATCGAGTGGGATTTCAGCAAGCGCTGGTCGGCGGTCGCGGTGCGCGAGGCCGACGGACTGTTCGGCATCGACATCCAGTACCGCAAGAGATTCAAGTGACCACCGCCGCCGAAATGATCGAAAAGCAGTTGCGCGCACGCGGCATTCGCGATGAGCGCGTGCTCGAAGCGATGCTGCGCATCCCGCGCGAGCAGTTCGTTCCCGAAGATCTGCGCGATCAGGCCTACAGCGACGCGCCGCTGCCCATCGGATTCGGCCAGACCATCACGCAGCCGTATATGACCGCGCTGATGGCGCAGTCGCTCGCATTAGGCGGCGAGGAAAAGGTGCTGGATGTGGGGACGGGGTCGGGTTATCATGCGGCGGTGCTGGGCGC
>Ga0335077_10002904_pt1 | contig 20543 bp, 13 predicted proteins | sample Lox_Sample_31_FD_207151 | JGI IMG/M metagenome (GOLD analysis project Ga0335077, IMG submission 207151) | Soil microbial communities from Loxahatchee National Wildlife Refuge, Florida, United States - Lox_Sample_3.1 | ecosystem: Environmental > Terrestrial > Soil > Wetlands | place: USA...
TTTGGAAACCAGCAACGTCAGCATCTTTGCCGTGCAGGCGCAAGCCAACGAACTGCGTTCGCGCATGCAGATGACGGACGTGGTGAACCGGCGCAAGATTCGGCACGCGCACATGGTGAACATCAACCGCCAGATCATGCTGGAGGGTATGCGGGCTGATTTCTTGAAAGTGGACCGCATCAGCACCAAGGTGATCGAGCTGGTGCGGCGGGCGAGCCAGGTAAGAGCAACAACTGCGGTCGGGACGGATTTGGTCGCCGATTTGAATTCAAACTACCGCTGGCTCAAAACCAGCGGCATTATCAGCCCCGATAAATGGGGCAACCTTCCGGGCGGGGAAGTATTCACGACGCCGGGCGAAGTAAACGGAACGTTCGTGGTTGATGGCGTGGTGGGCGACTATCTATGCGCCAAATTCGGCAGCCTGCGAGACACCCCCTTGACCATTCGCGTGAAGGGGAATCGGTTAGTGGATGCGCATTCTACGAACCGCGAACTGGAAGAAGATTTTTGGAATTATACCCACACTGATGAGAACAGTGATCGCGTGGGCGAATTCGCCATCGGCACCAACATCGGGTTGAAAGACTTGATCGGCGAGATTCTGCAGGACGAAAAATTTCCCGGCGTGCACATTGCTTTCGGCAATCCTTACGGAGCACACACCGGCGCGGAGTGGTACTCCTCAACCCACATTGACGTAGTGGGCCGGCAGTTCGACATCTGGGTGGATGGCGAGCAGATCATGCGGCGGGGGCAGTTTCTGATCGAAGGGTGAGGAGCGTGCGTGCAGTGCGTGGTGCTCGGGATGACAGTGGTTTCGAGGTTTCCAACTCTCTCATCCCGACCGTAGCGCTGCGAGCGCAGCGAGCAAGCGCAGTGGACGGACCTGCTGTCGCCAGGCTGAAAAGCAAAAAGTGCCGTTCCTGTAACCACAAAGGACACGAAGGAACACGAAGGAGAAGCAGGCCCTCGACTTCGTCGTCGCATTCGCTCCGGCTGCGCTCGGGGTTGGCAGAGTGGAGGCCCTCGCGTCTCTTCCCGCTCGGCTCGGGACGACAGACCAAGGGCCGTCGCATCTACTCTGGTGAGGGTGTGTTTCGCTAGCTTTGTGGTACAGGCGGGCAGCCAGGTCCTCCGCAGTTGTCCACCTGGTCATTTGCGAAATTATCGATGACGAGAGCGTCCTTGCTATGAAGTCGGGTGCCGGAATCCAGGTAAAGTCCGGCGCCGTTGCCAACGACAAAGTCCTGATTGCCGATCACGAGAGTGCCCCTTAGCGTGAGCACGCCGCCTGCGGCGGTATAGATTCCGCCCCCGAAGCCGGGCAGGCAGGGAAAAGCGCCGCAAGAATCCGTCAGGGTGTTCTGGTTGACGGAGCTGTCATGGAGAGAAACCGATCCGCTGGCGATATAGATGCCGGCTCCCCGATTAAACAGCGCGGGGTAGGTGGCGCGAGAGGCCGCGTACTCCAAGAAATTGAAGTCAATATGACTGTTTCGGGCAGTCAGTATGCCGCTATCGTTGTAGATTCCTCCGCCACAGCCACCCCGTGAAACGTTATTCGCAACGGTACTGTCTAGCAACTGGACGGTGCCACCATAGTTTGCTATGCCGCCGCCGCAGTCCTTACCGGTGGCATTGGCCAATATCGTACTGCTGCGCACGATGAGCTGGCCGTTGTTGCCGTTTAAGATGCCACCGCCAGTGCCGTTTCCAAAACGCCCGGTGGTGTGATTCTTACTCACGCTACTGGACACCAGGCTCATCAAACCGTTGTTGTAGATGCCAGTGTCGGATTGTTGTGCGATCACGCTGTTTTTGATCGAGACATTACAGCCCTCGTTGCTCACTCCTGTGCTGATGCCGAGGGAGGTGAGGGTGAGGTCCTCGATGGTGACGTCCAAAGGCACGCTACAGATCAAGTACAAGGCGTTTGTTCTGCGGGTAGTGCCGCCCCCCGGGCCCACCTGAATCACGGTCCGGTTCGCACCATCACCTTTGATGGTTAGGCTCTTCTGCTCAATGAGGATGATGCCATAACCTCTCCACTCCAGCGGGAGCACGCCCGCGCGGATCCGGATGGTGTCGCCTGACTTTGCGGCGTCCACAGCTTGCTGCAGGTCCGTATAGTTACAGCCAACGGCACAGACGGTAATTTTGTTTTGCGCGTAGGCCCTTGGGCTGGCGACCAGCGCCATCATTGCAGTTACGACAAAAAGGAGTGTGACCCCAATCGGGGTGGTATAACTGCGGTAACACGTGCGAATGATCAACATGAGCTCCTCCTTCAAACTTCCAATTCGCCAATCCTCCCTGGTTCACTTGCTACCATCTCCGTAAGCCCACTGCATCGGTTTTCCGGTCTTGTGGTCGGCGATGCCACGGTCCGAGCCGGCGCGCGGGATCGCACGCGAAATCGTGCGCAAGATGAGGAACACGTAGCAGCTTGCATTCTCTAGTTCGGCGCAAGTGTACGTCCAACTGCTGGCACCCGGCATGGCCCACTAGATCTGGCCCACTAGGTCCTCCGCAGCCTGTCCAGCAAACGCCGCGCTTGCACATAGTGATTGTTCCCGCTGGCAGCCCGGCGGTACTGCGCAGCGCAACGTCTTGCGCACGGTTTCGCGTGCGATCCCGCGCGCCGGTCGGACCGTGGCATTACGGCTCGACCGCGGGCATTGGCTGGCGATTTCACGCGAAAACCAGTTTGCAGTCGTCAGTTCCCGTTTCTCAGTTGCGCTGCAAGTGCGCCTTCCTTCGGGTACAATCGGCGTTCGGTAGCGGCACGCCATGATTCCCGGCTTCCGAAAGGAATTCAACGACAGCTTCACTCCTGAAAAATATCAGGCCCTGCTCAACTTGATGGAGCAGCGCTCCGGGACCGCTGTAAAGTTTCGCGTTTGCGAGACGCCCTGCTTTTTCCCACAATCCCTGTTAGAGACAATGGCCGATTATGGCGTGGAGCTGGTCCAACAACTCGATACTCCCGAATACCACCGGGCCTCCGATCGGGCGATTCCGCCGGAATTCAACACTCCCAACCAGAATCCACAGCCGCTCTTTGTTCAGGTGGATTTCGGTCTCGTCAAGGATTTGGACGGCCAGCTTCACCCCAAACTGGTCGAGCTGCAGGGATTTCCGTCGCTTTATTCCTATCAGCCTATGCTTTGCGAGTCTTATCGCCAGATTTTTGCCTTGGATGAACGCCTTCGGCATCTGCTGGGGGGACTCGATCCTGACAGCTATAGGAAGCTCCTGCGCCGCGCGATCGTCGGCAATCACGATCCGGAGAATGTCGTGCTGATGGAGATTGATCCCCTGCAGCAGAAGACCCTGCCGGATTTTCTGCTGACTGAAAAGTCGCTTGGAGTTCGGACTGTCGCCATCACCGACATCAAAAAGGACGGCCGCCGCTTGTGGTATGCGGCGAATGGCAAACGAGTTCCAATCGAGCGTATTTACAACCGGGCGATCGTGGATGAACTGGTGCGGAAGAATCTGCAACTCGCTTTCCGCTTTACGGATGAACTTGATGTGGAATGGGCCGGCCACCCCAACTGGTTCTTCCGCTTGAGCAAGTTCTCCCTGCCTTATCTGCAGCATCGCAGCGTGCCCAAGAGCTGGTTCCTGGACCGCGTGGAGCACTTTCCCGACGATCTGCAAAACTACATTCTCAAGCCACTGTTCTCATTCGCCGGGCTGGGCGTGCTCATCGAACCTAAGCCGAGCGATCTGACCTCCATTCCGCTAGAGCAGCGTTCGCAGTACATTCTGCAGGAGCGCATGCACTTTGAGCCGATCATTCAGACGCCGTTCGGGCTTGCCAAGGCGGAAGTGCGGATCATGTACATCTGGCTCGACGAACTTGTGCCGGTCATGACCATCATTCGCATGGGCCGCGGTTTGATGATGGGGGTGGATCACAATCGCAACCTGGAATGGGTGGGCTCCTCGGCGGGATTCTATCCGGACGAATGACGTTTCCGGCATTGCTACTAGCCAAGTTGCGCCGCATTGGTAGACTACTCTGCGCCGCCGGTAGTCTTGCCCGGCAGGAGAACTCATGAATGCTAAGCCCAGGCTGGCCGCCGAACTGATTGCCGAGTTTCTGGGGACGATGGTGCTGATTCTGTTCGGCACAGGGGTGGTGGCGATGGTGGTGCTGTTCCCCGCACAAAATCCCGGTGCACTGGTTCACGGCGGCTTCACCAACATAACCCTTGGCTGGGGCCTGGCTGTGACTATGGGGATTTACGTTTCCGGCAAGATTTCCGGCGCCCATTTGAACCCCGCGGTGACCCTGGCGTTCGCGGTGTTTCGCGACTTTCCCTGGAAAAAAGTGCTGCCTTATTGCGTCGCGCAGACCGGCGGGGCTTTCGCTGCGGCGGCTGTGGTCTTCTGGAACTACCGGCCGGCGTTCCGCCAGGCTGATCCGCTGCTGGAAAAAACGGCGGGTGTGTTCACCACGTTTCCAGCCTTTCCCGACTTGCCACAAGCGGGATTTCTGGACCAGGTGGTCGGCACAGCTCTGTTGCTTCTACTGATTCTCGCCATCATCGACGAGTTCAATATGCCTCCGGGCGCGAACCTTGCGCCGTTGATGATCGGGCTGGTGGTGGTGGCAATCGGCATGAGTTTCGGCGGAATGCACGGGTATGCGATCAATCCCGCACGTGACTTCGGCCCCCGCTTGCTCACGGTGGTGGCAGGTTTTCGGAACAACGGCATCACGGACGGAAGCCGCGTGTGGTGGGTTCCGGTAGTTGCGCCTCTGCTGGGCGGGTTGTTGGGAGCGGCCGTCTACGACTTCGGGATTCGAAGATTTCTGAAACGTTCTTAGCCCAGGTTTAACTATGGACGACACGGAGGACGCGGAACATAGCCGCCGGCCTCTACGGGAGGCTTCTTGCGATACATTCTCGCCCTCGACCAAGGAACCACCAGTTCACGCGCGATTCTGTTTGACCATGCCGGCAACGTGTGCGGGGTAGCGCAACGGGAGTTCGAGCAGATCTTTCCCCAGGCCGGATGGGTTGAACATGACCCGGAGGAGATCTGGGCTTCGCAGCTCAGCGTTGCGGTGGAAGCCTTGAGCCGTGCACAGGTCGGTTACCGGGACATTGCGGCCATCGGCATCACCAACCAGCGCGAGACCGCCATCGTCTGGGACCGGGAGACGGGCAAGCCGGTGTACAACGCCATCGTGTGGCAGGATCGGCGCACCTCCGGGCTCTGCGATCAACTGAAGGCTGCCGGGCACGAGAAGCTGATTCAGCAACGGACTGGCCTGCTGATTGACGCGTATTTTTCCGCGACCAAGATTGCCTGGGTTCTTGAGAACGTGCCCGGCGCGCGAGCACGAGCAGAAGCCGGGAAGCTGGCATTCGGCACGGTGGATAGCTGGCTCATCTGGAAGCTCACTGGCGGCCGCGTGCACGTCACCGACCTCAGCAATGCCTCCCGCACCATGCTATTCGATATTCATAGCGGGAGCTGGGATGACGAACTCCTGAGCTTGTTTCGGATTCCGCGCTCGATGATGCCCGAGGCGCGTGCCTCGAGTGAGATCTATGGCGAGTGCGCAGATGCGCTCGGTCTGGGCGACGTTGCGATCGGGGGAGTGGCCGGCGATCAGCAGGCGTCGCTGTTCGGGCAGCGGTGCATCGCCCCAGGCCTTTCAAAGAACACTTACGGCACAGGTTGTTTCCTGTTGCAGAACACAGGCACGCATGCGGTGGCATCGTCTAACCGGCTGGTCACAACCGTAGCGTGGAAGATCGGCGAAATCACCGAATATGCGCTCGAGGGCAGCGTGTTCGTAGGGGGCGCAGTCGTGCAGTGGCTGCGTGATGGGCTTGGGCTGATTCGATCTTCGACCGAAATCGAAGCCCTGGCCGCTTCCGTTGCCGATAACGGCGGAGTGTACTTCGTTCCTGCGTTTGTGGGGCTGGGAGCACCGCACTGGGACCCCTATGCGCGGGGCACCATCGTGGGACTGAGCCGCGGAACAAAGGCCGGTCACGTGGCGCGAGCGGCGATCGAGAGTATCGCCTATCAGGTTGCCGATCTCCTCGATGCCATTCAAGGCGATGCCGGGACGCCCCTCGCAGAGTTGCGCGTGGACGGGGGCGCTTCCGCGAACGATGCGCTGATGCAATTTCAGGCGGATATTCTGCGCATTCCGGTAGTGCGTCCTGCAGTTACCGAGACTACTGCACTGGGTGCTGCCTATTTGGCCGGCATCAGTTGCGGATTCTGGCGCGATGCGAAAGAGATTGCCGCCATGCCGCGAGAAGAGCGCCGGTTTGAGCCGCAAATGCCCGCCAGCCGGGTGGACTCGCTCCGGGAGCGGTGGAAGGAGGCTTTGTCACGTGCCCAGGCGTGGGAAGCCAAGACGTAGATCCGGGCGAGCGGCCACAATCGGCGCGGTACCGGTTCAACGCAGAGAAGCCCAGCGACTCGACCGGCAGGAAATGCTCAATCGCGTGCTCGGCCGCACATCGCCCTGGGACATGGTGATCATCGGCGGCGGCGCCACCGGCGTGGGCGCAGCGGTGGATGCGGCGGCTCGAGGCTACGAAATCCTGCTGCTGGAACAAAGTGATTTTGGCAAGGGTACATCCAGCCGCAGCACGAAGCTGGTGCACGGCGGTGTGCGCTACCTGGAGCAGGGAAACGTCTCCCTGGTGATGGAAGCCCTGCGTGAGCGCGGCATTCTGCGGCAAAACGCGCCTCATCTGGTCAGCGATCTTGCTTTTGTCGTGCCGCGTTACGACTGGTGGGAAGCGCCGTTCTACGGCGTGGGCCTGAAGATTTACGATCTGCTGGCGGGGAAGTACGGCTTTGGAGCGTCACAGCTTCTCTCCCGGGAAGAAACCCTCGCCCGCCTGCCTACGATCAGGCGGGAAGGACTGCGCGGCGGCGTAGTGTATTACGACGGCCAGTTCGACGATTCTCGCCTGCTCATCAATCTGGTGCAGACGGCGGCGGAACACGGCGCAACTGTGTTGAATTACGCGCCGGTCACGCAGCTCATCAAGGGGGCAGACGGTTTCGTGCAAGGAGTCGTGGCCCGCGACCTGGAGGCGGGAACCGAGCTGCGGGCCGCCGCCCGAGTTGTGATCAACGCGGCTGGACCATTCTGCGATGCAATTCGCCGCATGGCCGAGCCCGATGCGGTGCCGATGATCGCTCCCAGCCAGGGCGTTCACCTGGTATTTGAGCGATCGTTTCTTCCCGGAAACAGCGCCATCATGGTGCCGCACACCGCGGATGGACGGGTGATGTTTGCCATTCCCTGGCATGGTCACACGGTGGTTGGCACCACCGACACGCCGATTACCGATGTTTCGCTCGAGCCCAGGCCTCTGCCGGAGGAGATTAACTTCGTCCTGGAAACCGCGGGCCAGTACCTGCACCATGCGCCCGGCCGCAATGATGTGCTGAGCGTGTTTGTGGGGATCCGGCCGCTGGTGAAGAGCGGGGATGCATCGAGCACGGCGGCGTTGTCTCGCGATCACACCATCCGCATTGATGATTCGGGACTTCTGACCATCGCCGGGGGAAAATGGACCACCTACCGCCACATGGCGGAAGACTGCATCAACCAGGCAGCTACCTGGGCGCGGCTTCCTGAAGTGCCGTGCCCGACACTGAATCTCCGGATTCACGGATATGCTGACAAGCCGCCAGGAGCAGGGAGTCTCGCGTCCTATGGCTCGGATGCAGCCGCGATCGAGGCGCTCGTGAAGGAGGATGCGAGCCTGGGCAGGTCTCTGCACCCGGCATTGACTTACCGCGGGGTGGAGGTTGTATGGGCTGTGAGGGAAGAGATGTCACGGACGGTGGAAGATGTTCTGGCGCGGCGAACTCGCGCATTGTTCCTCAACGCAAGGGCGGCCTCCGAGATGGCTCCTCAGGTGGCCGCGATCATGGCGAAGGAACTCGCGCTCGGTGACGATTGGAAGGCACGCCAAGTGCAGGCCTTCCAGGAACTTGCTTCGAAGTATCTGGTTTCTCCGGTTGCCGGAGGGGCTATGGGCGAGCCCGGCGGAGAGTCTTAGGACGCCGGAGTTCGCTGAGAAACCGCCGGCGAGAGCGCGAAGAGTTCGGCTAGATCGGCTGCCTGTCCACCCTGCGATCTTTGCAGTCCGCGTCTTTAGGTTTTGAACTTCCGAACTCGCGCCTCAGCCGTGCCCGCCGCCAAGCTCGCGAACCAAGTTCCCCACGAAGACCTTGGCATCACCGAATAACATCAATGTCCGGTCCAGGTAGTAGAGCGGGTTATCAATTCCGGCAAACCCCGGACTCATGCCTCGCTTGATCACCATCACCGTGCGGGCCTTGTCCACGTCGAGAATCGGCATGCCGTAGATTGGGCTGGACGCGTCGCTGCGCGCGGCCGGGTTGGTGACATCATTGGCGCCGATCACGAGCGCCACGTCAGTCTGGGGGAAATCGCCGTTGATATCCTCCATATCAATCAGGCGGTCGTAGGGAATATCGGCCTCTGCCAGCAGCACGTTCATGTGGCCTGGCATGCGCCCGGCGACGGGGTGAATGGCAAAGCGGACATCGACCCCGCGCTTGGTCAGGACATCATAGAGTTCGCGCACTTTGTGCTGTGCCTGCGCTACGGCCATTCCGTATCCGGGGACGACGACAACTTTGTTGGCGGCGGAGAGAATTGCCGCCGCTTCCTCCGCGGTAGCGCTGCGGACGGTCCTGGCTTCCTGTGCCGTGCCGCCGGCTGCCTGCACCTGTCCGAAGGCTCCGAACAGAACGTTGGTGAACGAGCGGTTCATGGCCTTCGACATGATGATGGAAAGAATCAAGCCGGATGAGCCATCCAGCGCGCCGGCGATAATCAACAGCTTGCTGTCGAGCACGAATCCCATAGCGGCCGCGGAGAGGCCGGCGTAAGCATTCAGTAGTGAAATCACGGTGGGCATGTCGGCGCCGCCAATGGGGATTACGAGCAGCACGCCGAAAGCGACAGCGATCGCCAGCATGAAAGGGAAGAGCTGCTTCTGCGCAGGATCGTGTACCAGCATGACCGCCAGCACAATGGCAGCACCGAGCAGCAGGAAGTTCACAAAGTTCTGTCCGCGGTAGGTGAGCGGGCGCTGAGGAAGAATCTCCTGAAGTTTGCCCGCCGCCATCAGGCTGCCGGTGAAGGTGAGACCGCCGAGGATCACCTCCAGAGACAGCACGGACATCATGAAGCGCGGTACCGCGGGCGTGCGCAAATAAAATTCTGCGGTGCCGACTAGAGTTACGCACAGAGCGCCGAATGCATGGCTTAGGGCGGTTCGCTGCGGGACAGCAGTCATCTGCACGCGGCCGAGCGGAACGCCGATGACGGTTCCAAGCACCAGGGCAATCGCGATCCATTTGTAATCCACGATGCCGTGGTGGAGGAGGGTGCCGCCGATGGCCAGCACCATGCCGAGTTCCCCGGCCCACACGCCGTGGCGGGCGGTGGTGGGCGAACTCATCCATTTCAGCGAAAGAATGAACAGGGCGCTGGCGACAAGGTAAATCAGCTCGATGATGTGCTGACTGCCGGCGAAATCGGTCATGGCTTTGTCGGCCGGCTGCTCTTGAACATTTTCAGCATGCGGTCGGTGATGAAGAATCCACCCACCACGTTGCTGGTCGCGGCGACCACCGCGATCACCCCGAGGATGGCGGAAAAAGTGCTTTTATGCTCCCCGACGAGAATAATGGCGCCGACCACGGCGATGGCATCCAGGGCATTGGTGAGCGACATCAGCGGAGTATGCAACAGGGGCGAGACCCGGCGGATGACTTCGAAGCCGATGAAGGCCGCGAGCATGAAAATGAAGAGTGCGTCGATTAAGTTGGAACCCATGTTGTTCTCCGTACGTTGCTATGAACCGCAACAGACAACCGCCCCATTTTTCATCCCGAGCTGCGCGGATTCTGTGCCCCTTCAGGATCCAGCAGCGTTTCCAGGCATTTTCCGGACGCCGCGAACGAGTACCGCGAGAACGCCTTGCGGCGCCGGTACTGCTTTACGCGATCCTCCGCTCAGGATGAAAGGTGGTTTTGCACCGGCTCACCCCGACGCCACTGGTAGCGGCAGCGCGAAGAACTCGCGCACGCGCTGGTTGACTATCTCTCCCTCGCGGGTCACCAGGGTCTCGCGGATGATCTCGTCATCCAGATTGAGCTGCAGCTTGCCATCTTTCACCAGGTGGAGCAGAAATGCGGTGACGTTACGGGCATACATCTGGCTGGCGTGATAAGGCACGCCGCTCGCCAGGTTGATGGCACCGATGATCGTAACGTCGTTCACCACGACTGTCTTGCCCGTCTGCGTGAGTTCGCAATTGCCACCGCGCTCCGAGGCCAAGTCGAACACCACCGAGCCAGGCGCCATACCCCTCACCATATCGGCGGTCACCAGAACCGGCGACTTCTTGCCGGGGATGACTGCCGCGGTGATCACAACGTCGCTTTCCGCGACCACTCGGCCAAGCAGTTCCCGCTGGCGAGCGTAAAAGCTTTCATCCTGGGGCCGGCCGTAGCCGCGTTCATCCTGCGCGTCCTTAGCCTCGATGGGAAGTTCCACGAAACGTCCGCCCAGGCTCTGCACCTGTTCTTTGGCGGCAGGCCGGAGATCGTAAGCAGAGGCAACTGCGCCGAGCCGGCGAGCCGTAGCGATCGCCTGTAGACCGGCCACGCCGGCTCCAATGACCAAGACCCGGGCGGGTGTAATTGTGCCGGCGGCAGTGGTAAGCATGGGGAAAATTTTGGGGAGGGTTTCGGCTGCGATCAGCACTGCTTTGTAGCCACAGATGGTGCCCATGGAAGAAAGAGCATCCATGCTCTGCGCGCGAGTGGTGCGCGGGACCAGTTCGACTGAAAAAGATGTGACGCCCGTCCCGGCAATCTGCTGCACCACTTCGCGTGATCCCAACGGGCGCAGAAAGCCGATGAGGACCTGTCCGTGGCGCAGCAGCGGCAAATCCTGCTCGCCCGTTAGGTCGTTGGAACCGTAGCAGAGCACCTGCACGATGATATCGGCGATGCCGAATACTTCCTCCCGCGTGGGCAGGATCCGGGCTCCTTTTTCAACGTAATGTGCATCGGGATAACCGGCTTCGCGGCCGGCGCCCGCCTGGACCACAACCTCAAAGCCGGCTTTCGCCAGGTTGGGAATGACCATAGGAACCAGCGCTACTCGCCGCTCGCCGGGGTAGATTTCTTTAGGGACTCCGATAATCACTCGCGGGCTGTCCTTTGCGTGGCTTGGTGTGTCGGCAGAGCCAACGCTCCTATTCTACCGTCCGGAGACCTGCCCGATGTACACGCCGAACGGCTCGACTGTGATCGCTGAAAGACTTGCCTGCTTCGCTTGTCCCCCGGCGGTCGCGAGCAGCGTCGTGGCTTCGGTTCCTGACACGCCGTTGGACTTCAGGTCGAAGCTGGCTTTTTGTTCGCTTGTTGACATGTTCAATACTACGAGAACGGATTCGCCCCTGTACTGGCGCAGATAGGACAGGACATTCGGATCGTTCTCGTTCAGGGCGATGTACTTGCCGTCGAGCAAGGCGCGGTTGGAGTGCCGCAGGGCGAGCAGGTGTATGTAAAAGTAGAGCACCGAGCTGGGGTCCTTCGATTCGCTGGCAACATTGTGGGTCTTATAGCTCTCCGGGACAGGCAGCCAGGGTTTGGTGGTGCTGAACCCGGCGTTCGGCGAGCCATTCCACTGCATGGGGGTACGTTCGCCGTCACGGCCTTTCTGTTTTGGCCAACCCAGTTGCCCGATCGGGTCTTTCACGTCTTCTTTGCGCTTGGGATCGTTGTTCTCCATGCCCAGTTCTTCGCCGTAGTACATGATTGGCGTCCCGCGAAGGGTCAGGTACAGGCCCGCCATGAGCTTGGCAATGGCATCGTTATGCTGGCCGTCGCCATAGCGGTTGTAGGAGCGGATGATGTCGTGGTTGCTGATGACGTACGTGGGCCAGCCGCTGGCCGACTCCACCGCCGCGATCTGAGCGCGAAAGTCCGAAGGCGATAGCTTGTTCACCGTCGTGAACATGAAATCCATGGGCAGTTGGAGCTCGTCGTTGTGTTCGCCGTAGTAGCGGTTCAGCTCCGCGATGTCGTTGGTCCAGGTCTCTCCGATCAGCACCGCATTGGATTCGTCGGCCACTTTCCGTAGATCGCGCAACACGCCGTGCAGTTCAGGCAATTTTGTGTTGTATTTATTGTCCATCTCCGGGTCGCCAAACTGGTTGGTCCCGGGCCGCACCGGGTTGTCGGTGAGGTTTGGATCTTCGAACAGCGTATCCACTGCATCCAGGCGGAAGCCGGAGACTCCCCGCTTGTACCACCAGCGGGTCACGTCGAACATCGCCTTTTCAACCTCCGGGTTACGCCAGTTCAGGTCCGGCTGCTCCACATAGAAGAAATGGTAGTAATATTGGCCGGTTTTGGGATCGAACTTCCACGCCGAATGCCCGAAGGTGGAGAGCCAGTTGTTGGGTGGCTGATCGGGACCTTTGCCGTCGCGCCAGATATACCAGTCGCGATGCGCGGCGGTGCGCGAGGAGCGCGAATCGAGGAACCACGTGTGCTGATCCGAGGTGTGATTGATGACGTAATCCATGATGATGCGGATATTGTGTTGCTTCGCTTCAGCGGCCAGGTGGTCGAAGTCTTTCAAGGTTCCGTACATGGGGTCGATGTTCTCGTAATCGGAGACGTCGTAGCCGAAGTCCACCTGCGGCGAAGGGTAGCACGGGCTGATCCAGATTGCGTCCACGCGCAGCTGCTTCAGATAGTCAAGTTTGGAAGCGATACCGTTCAGGTCTCCGATGCCATCGTTATTGCTGTCGGCAAAACTACGAGGGTAGAGTTCGTAGAAGACTGCGTGCTGCCACCATTGATGGCCCTCGGCATCGACCGAATGGGGCTGGGCGGCCGCGGTGAGTGTGAACTGCGGGACAATAAGCGCGAATAGTCCAGCCAAGAGTGCAAACGAGTTACGCATGATTCCTCCCCGAGAAGCGACACCATGACCCGATGGCCTAACGCTGGGTGAAGCGTATCGTCACCTGCCCGCGAACGTAGGCGCCGGAATCGCCTGCCGGAAGGCGGATTCGGAGCTTCGACTCGGGGGCGTCGCTTTTGACTAGCTCGGCGCCCTCCACCGTTGTCACTTCCCCGCCATTCCAGAGGCCGAGTTCGTATTCCGCGCCTGCCAAGCCTGCAACTTCCATTACCAACGTATCGTGTTTTGCGCCCCACGATTCTGAAATGATTCTCAGGCCGCGGCTGGGGCTTCCCAGTGGCGGCAATGAGGAGGCCAGGGCAATTCCGAAGTCGTTCCGCACCCGGATTCGTACGACTGTAGTCTCTGCCGCCAGCGGCACCTGGATTCTTACGTGCTGATCCGCAGCGTTGTCCTCGGCGCGGAACTGCACCGGGCGGCGGCCTACGTCGACCCCGAGAACCTTTGCCCGCAGGCTCAACGCTGGCGAGAAGTCGAGAGTGCAGTCACCGGAACCGGCGCGTTTGACCTCCAGAGTGAGTTCTTCCGCGGTCTTGCGGTAGGTAAGATCCAGGGCAACGTTTCCGAGGCGCACGTTGTGCAGGCTGAAAAAGGTCCAGTCAGCGGGCACGTGTGGTGCGAAGGTCAGGTGATGAGAGGAGGCATCCACCTGGATACCCATCATGCCGACGAGAATTGGACTCACTACCATCGCCGCCGACCAGATCTGATGCGGGGAGGCAGTCGAAAGCGGCTGGTTGTAATCTCCGGAGAGCACTTCCGTGGTATGGCCCAGCGAGCCGTTGAGTGAGAGCAAGGCGTTGGCACGCAGGTTGGAATATGCCGGAAGAGAGCGATGGTAGCGGTATTCGCCCACTGACGCCCAGCCCGTGAACAACGGCCACACGGAGCCGAAGTGGTAGCCGCCGGGGTTGTAGCGCGGGTCGTGCGAAGAAAGAATGCGCATTCCCCAGTCGGTTTCGTGCTCGGGGGCTGCGAGATGGTCAATCATGGCCTGGGCCTTGTCAGGGTCCAGAAGGTCGAACCACATCGGCACGGTGGCCAGCACGCTGGCAATTTCCATGCGGCGGGAGTTGGTATCGAGCGCGAAAGCGAAGAGTTTTTGCTCCTCGGACCAAAATTGCTGGTTCAGCAGCGTCTTCTGCTCGCCGAAGGCCTTGTTCAATGAAGCGCTGGCATCACTCTTTCCTGCAACCGACGCCAAGTGCGACAAGGCGCGCAGGGCGGCCGCCCCCAAGCCTACCTGGTAGAACTCCGCCTTCACCGGGAGCAGGGGGCCGCCTTCCACCCAGCCGTGTCCGATGCCAAAATTCTGGGGAAAGGCTTCCTGACCATAGGTGGAATACAGAAACTGATAAGCCTTCCAGAGGCTGTCCCACATCTCGGAAGCGAGAGCGGTATCCCCACTGCGGGTTACGTAGTCATCGGCGGTGATGATGAATAAAGGCGTGGCGTCGGCCGAGGCATAGGCGTAGGGAAAATTCGTAAACCACGGGACCAGGCTGGCGCTCTGAGCGATTTCGTGCGCGATCTTTCCGTCCGCACGCTGGTATCTGCTCAAAAACTCCAAGGCGGCTTTGGTGGCCGGGAAATCGCCGCTGGCATTAAGGGCGAGCGAAGTCCACATCGAATCGCGCCCGAAGAACCACGCGAAGCCGGGTCGCTGTGAAGTTCCGGAGGTGCGGTAACCGGCGATCAATCCCGTTCCTAGCGCTGGATTCGTTACCAGTCCCTGCAGCATGCTGACCCGTGACCAGTCATATGCCTGCTGAAGCTGCGAATCGGGCAGTGCGACGCTCACGGTTTGATGCAGATAGTCGCGATAGTAGACGGCGGAGTCCTGCATCAAAGCGGCCCAGGAGTTCGCGAGCTGGTGGTAGGTGCTCTCGGCTTCTGCCGGCCCGTTCACTGAACCTGCTATCACCAGCAGCTTGGTGTCCGCGCCTGTGGCGGTCACTCCCAGCCGGAAGGAATCCTCGTTCGAGGCAGAGTAGTTCGTTCCGTACTCGATGCGGTATCCGTCGGCCGTGGGCGACCCGACCAGGGCCGCATATTTGTGCTGCTCCTCGCCGAACGCGAATGCCCGGGCCCTGGCGTCCCAGTTGATGTAAGTGCCGCCAACTGCCGCTGGCCATTCCAGCTGGAAGTCGCGCTCGAACGCCGCTTCGATCTCCAGGGGTTCGACGGTATTCACGTGAAAAACCACCACGGCGCCCGGCTCGTGCACCGGCACGAAGAGCGTCTCCTGCACGGAGAAAGTCTCGCTGGCATACACGATGGTTGCCGACTCAGGCCGCACACTAATCGTTCGCGCGAGACTTTCCGCAGGTATCACGTGGTCTGCGAGCAGAAAGTTCAGATGAAAATTGCGCAGAATTTTGAGCGGATAAACCCAGGCCTCAAACTGTCCAGTTTCCTGGCCGAACAAGCCGGCCCGCGTGCCTACCACAGGCAGGAATTCCCAGGAGCGCACGGGGCGAGAGAGTTCCAAGGCGGAGTCTGCGCTCTGGGCCAAGGGAGTGAACAACATCAGAAGAAGAAGTCCGGCGACGCTGCGTGCAACGCAACGCCTGCTCATCGGGCTGTAATCGCGCCGCATTCCCATGACGGCTGGATACGTTCTCTTAGGACGTCCACGGCATCATCAAGCCCGCAGAGATCGAACGCGTTACTATAAAACATTCGGTGGCGAATTGAACACGATGCGGCTTCCGGGATTCTGAAATCTTCTTCGCTACCCTGGCCCCTTTCGCGGTGAATCCCCATCCATAAGGATCACGAAGGGCTATCCTGCGGCGAGCCGTTTTTGCATTTCTTCCAGGGAGACTGCCTTGGTTTCCGGGTATACAAACAAAACGACAAAGAATTGCAGCACCATCATCGCCGAGAAGAACACAAAGGGATAGCCACCCGATTTGGCTGCCATGGACGGGAACACAAACGAAATCAGCGCATTCATGAACCAGTGGGCAAAACTCCCCAGGCTCTGCCCCTTAGCGCGAACGCTATTGGGAAAGACTTCGGCGATGTAGACCCAGATGACCGCGCCCTGGGAAAACGCGAAGGACGCGATGTACCCGACCAGCAGCCAGAGGAGGAAGTTTTCATGACGCGCGCTGAGAAAAATTGCCGCGACTCCTGCCAGGCAGGCTGCTGTACCCACCGACCCGATGAGCAGCAGCGTTCTTCGGCCGATCTTATCAATCACCGACATCGCCGCCATCGTGAACAGCAGGTTCGTGGCGCCGATTGCCACGGCCTGGAGGTTGCCAGAGACCTTGCTGAAGCCGGCGTGGGCAAAGATATCGTTCAGGTAATAGAGAATCGCATTGATGCCCGAGAGCTGGTTGAACATTCCGATGCTTACGGCCAGGAAAATCGGGAGTTTGTGTTTGGCGGAGAACAGGACCTCGCCCGTTTCCTTTTTTTCGCTTTCAATGGATTCCACGATTTCGCGCAGATCCTGCTCAACGTCCTGTTCTCCCAGCATGCCCAGGACGCTGCGGGCTTCCTCCAGCCGGCCTTTTTTCACCAGCCAACGCGGGCTGCGGGGAATGGCGAACAGCAGCAGCAGGAACAGGGCGGCAGGAGCGGCCGCGATGCCGAGTTCCCAGCGCCATTCAGCCGCTCCGAACCCTGCAGTCCCGATCACATAGTTGGAGAAATAAGCCAGCAAGATACCGAACACCACATTGAACTGGAAAAATCCCACGAGCCTGCCGCGCCAGTCGGCGGGCGCCACTTCTGCGATGTACATCGGGCCCAACACCGACGAGCCTCCGATTCCCAATCCTCCGATGAAGCGAAAGCTCACCAGCGCCGGCCAGTTCCAGGCGACAGCACAACCCAGGGCGGAAATGAAATACAAGACTGCCATTACCCGCAGACTGTCGCGGCGGCCGAAGCGTTCACCAGGAAACCCGGCCAGCATGGCGCCAAGCACCGTTCCCACCAGGGCGCTGGCGACCGTGACGCCGAGAAACTTAGGAGTGAGGTTGTAAACGTTGGTCAGCTGGCTGGTTGTGCCTGAAATCACAGCCGTATCGAACCCAAAGAGCAGGCCGCCCAGCGCGGCCACCACGGTGCTCTTGGCTAAGTTTGCGTTCAATCGCATGCAGGCTCCCGAAGGCAGGCTCTGCGGGTCAGGGACATTGCTTCTTCCACAGTCCAGGGCGGAATGGCACCTGCCCGGCTGGCTACCAGAGCGCCCACTCGGTTGGCGAAGTCGGCAATATGCGCCGCCGGCCAACCGCTGCCAAGACCATGGACAAAGCCCGCAGCAAAGGCATCGCCAGCGCCCACGGCATCCACCACGTCGACCGCGTAGCCCACTGATTCCAGATACTCCCCGCCAATCAGCAGAGCGCAACCGCGCTGGCTGCGGGTAACGCAGACTGCCTCCCAGCCGAACTTCGCCGTGCTCTCCCGGCAGAATTCTTCAAGAGACGTGCAGGGCCATCCGAAAGCCCGAGCGAGAAGAGTGGCTTCGTCGTCGTTGAGCTTGACCACGGTGGCGAGTGACATCAACTCCAGCACCAGGTCAGTCTTGTAGGACTCCTTGCGTAGATTGACGTCATAGAATCGCCGGGCTTTGCCCGCCGAATCGAGAAGTTTCGTTGTGAGTTGTCGGGCTGGGGCGCTCATCTGCAGGAGGGTGCCGTAGTAGATCCAATCCAGTTGGTCAGAGCAAAGTTGCTGAAGGTCCGATTCCGTAAGCTGGGGAAAGTCGTAAGCGGCCGGCCGGTGGATGGTGAAATTTGGCTGACCGGCCTTGTCCAGCGCGACGCTCACGATCCCTGTCCCATACTCGCCGACGGTCCGCACGAAGCGCGTCGGAAGGCCCATTTCGTCCATGCGGCGAAGGATTCTCCGGCCACGATCGTCCGCCCCAACCGCACTGACGAACGCCACCTTGTGCCCCAGTTTCTTAAGGTGTGCGGCGAAGTTGAAGGGCGCGCCACCCAGGTATTCGTGCTCACCTACTACGTCCCACAGCACTTCGCCTATGCTGACGATGTTCAACCCCCGACCCCTGGGCCGAATGGCCCGGCACAGTATACGCCGGGAGGGGCTCTGCGGCGCGAACCCCGAGCAGCAGATGAGATAATTTGTGGCTTTCCGAATGAGCAGACTTCCCAGACTGTTGTTGATCCTTGCCGCGCTACTACTGGCAGGGCTGACGGTCGTGCGTGCCGGCCAGTCCTGGAAGTATGACTCCCATCTGGATCATGTCGCCGGGGTATGGATCGCTCTGGCGCTCGACCTCAAGCACGGCCTGTTCTACCGGGCGCCCTTCGGGCCCACGGGCTATGGCGGAACCCGCTTTTTTCCTTTGTACTTTTGCCTGCACGCGGCGGCAATGAAGATTGGCGGCTGGCGCGCGGCGGGATACTTCCTCTCCGCAACTAGTGTTATGAGCCTGCTTGCCGGGGTTTATTACCTGCTGCGACGTTTGGGGATAGATTGCTGGCTGGCCGCCGCCGGGGTTCTTGCGGTGCTGGCCGGCTCAAGCGTGCAGGATTCACTGCTTGGCATCCGCGAAGACGGCATGGCGGCCACGTTCAGTGTGTGGGGCTTGGCGATCTGTGCGGAACGCGACCTGTCCAGCCGGCGTGTCTATCTGGCGGCGGTTTTCTTTGTCTTAGCTTTTGCCACAAAAGAGTCGTCGGTATCCGGGTGTGCAGCCTTGGTTCTGTGGCTTCTGCTATCAAAGCACCTCCGCCCCGCGATAAAACTCCTGACCGGCGTGGCACTCGGATATGGGATGGTGCTCATTGCCATGTTCTATGCCAGTTCGGGCCGGGCCTTCGCCCCGCTGCACTGGGTCCTGGCCACGGGCAGCAGCTGGAGCAGCTTGATCAAGAGCCCCATCGGCATGGAGCAGATGATGCACGGCTACATCGCCGAGACGATTATGCTGGTATTGGGGCTGGCAGCCCTGGTGGCTACAGCTGCGCGCAGGGTGCTCTCTCTGCCTTCATGCTTCTTTCTATGCACGCTGGCTGTAACTCTGGTGATCTTCAGCTCGGAAGGGACGGCGGGTAATCATCTGATCGAACTGCACGTGGCTGGAGTGGTGATGTTGGCGGTGTGGGCGTCAGAATTGCCGGAGGCTGGAATCGCAGTGCTCGCCGCCGCTTGCATCATGGCCTGGCTGGAACTGGTGGTGCAGCATCGTGACGTGGATGCAGTTCCCGTGCGCGCCCAACTGGAGGAGGTCGCGCGTGCGATCGGGCCGGACAACGGGCCTATTCTGGCCGACAATCCCATGGTCCCGATCGTGGCCGGCCAGCAGCCATACCTGCTGGACGCGTTCATGTTCCGCGCTATAAGGGAACATGATCCGGCATTTGCCGCGCCCATGTGGGAAATGCTGCGTGAGCAGCGTTTCGCTGCCGTGGTTTTGATTGACAATCCAGACTCCGAAGAGGGCAGCGATACCTACTCGAATTATCATTTCGGCGACGGATTCGTTTCTACGATGCGTGAGCGGTACCAGCCCGCCGGCGCTATAGGGGGACAATATCTATTCCTGCCTCGAGCAGCGCCCTGAGGCTCAGGCTTCTCCTCTCACCTTGTTCGAAGGCCCGCACATACCGCGCTAGTTTGCGGGAGATTGCTCTGCGAGCTTGGCGCTCAGTTCATCAAGCAAGCGGGTGTTGTTCGCCAGGGCGCGCTGCAGGATCTCCGCCTGCGCCCGTGCCGTCGGCCAGTCCTGCTTTTCCACCGCTTCGGTCAGGCCGGGCAGTTCCAGGTGAGCATACGTGTAACGCGCGCCATAGAGGATGTGCTTGAACCAGGGGCGGCCAGGAATCCCCTCGGGGTTTAGCCAGTTTCGCTCTATCTGCATCATGCCGCGGTTGATTTCGTCGGCTGTTTTGGCTTCCAGTTTGAATGAGGTCAGCGCTTGTTCCGTAGACGCGTTCAGCTTCTTTCCGGCTGCTTCAAATCTGCTGACTTCATCGAGCACGGGTTTGAGGTCCAGCTGGCTCATGTCCTTGCCTTTCGCCAGGTCGTTCACAAACTCTCGGAGATTGACGGCGTAGGTTGCAAAATCAAACGGCAACAGGTCCGCATTGGCCAGCCGGAGGCCCAGCACCCCCCACAGCTGTGACATCAGCGTGTGATAACGGTACCCGGGATCGCCAATGTGGTTCATCCAGTAGAAATCGTCGTACATCGAGTGGTACACGCCGTAAGGCCCGTCGAATTGCAGGCCGATGACCGGCATTCCCACAAAATTCAGAAACACCGTGTGATCTGAGCCGCTGCCGATGCGCGTATCGGCGAGGTCAGCATCGACTACGGCGCCTGGTTCTTTGTCTTCGTGCTTCCTCCGGGCAGTGGACTCCCTCCAGGCCTCGTACAGCGATTTTCCCGAAGGGTCGTGCAGAGAATGGCTGGTCTCGACCAGCATGGGGGCGAGCGAAGCCACGGCGCTCCCCTGGAAATATGGGCCGGAGGTGGAGGAATCCACGTTAAGGTAGGCCACGGC
>Ga0335077_10002906_pt1 | contig 20536 bp, 19 predicted proteins | sample Lox_Sample_31_FD_207151 | JGI IMG/M metagenome (GOLD analysis project Ga0335077, IMG submission 207151) | Soil microbial communities from Loxahatchee National Wildlife Refuge, Florida, United States - Lox_Sample_3.1 | ecosystem: Environmental > Terrestrial > Soil > Wetlands | place: USA...
CAAACTGAAGGGGACAGCAGGCACTCCACGGGGCTCAGACAACCGCGGTCAAAGGCGACTTGCTCTCCTTCCCAGCGGACGGAGCGGGCAAACTCCTGGATGGCTCCGTGATCCTCACGCAGGTGAGTGAGAAAATTCAGCGAGGCGGGAAAGTTGCGCAGGTAGCGGCAGCGGTCGAGCACGTCGCCGCCGATGAGGGCGGGAAAGCAGTGGGCCGGCGCCTGGAACTTCGTTGCCATGTTCCGGACGAAGAGCTCGAAACAGTCCATCAGGGCGACCATCGTGGGACCGAAGCCGTAGCGACCGCGGCCGAAAGACGTGATCTCGCCCTGCTGGGCGAGCAGCGGGTGCGGGTCCGCAGAGAAGGAGGAGGGTAAACGATCCTGTTTGGCCAGGGTCTTGGAGACCGGGCGGTAGTTCAGGCAAAGCTTCCCGGCGACTTCAGAGATGCGGGAGGCGACGAGTTCCGCCTGGCTTTCGAAGCCCGACCGCAATTCAAACGCCACACGATCGGATCCGGGGAGGAGGCGGAACTGATGGGCTCCCTCGGAAACATACGGCAGGCGTTTCAGAAATTCATCAATCAGCTCGGCAGGGATAGCCGTGCCGAGTTCGGCGAGCGCACTCATAATGACCTCATGGAGTAGTTATTTTAGCTTCAGATCCTGGACAGCCCGGGCGATCGAGGGAACGTCGGTCAGTTCCGGCAGGCGAAAAGGCGGGAACGAAGTCTGGAACTCCTTTTCGACTTCCATCACCACCATCATATGCCCCATGGAATCCCAGCCGGGCGTGGCTCCCATACGTAGTGTCATCGTTTGATCCGCGGCGCGGATTCCGAGGGCCCGGCTTACAGCGTCCTGAACGCGTTGTTCAATTGTTTTTTCCGATGAGTTAGTCACGATTCTCCTTCCACTTCGATCAAGAGTTACAGATTGGCGAATTTTTGAAGAATTTTCGAAGGCAAATACCAGCAGGAACAAACACAAAGGTAAGTAAAGATCCGAGCCGCGGCGTGAGAAAGGGGCGTGCCGCGCAACGGCACATGCTGTAACCGGCTGCCATATTTCCGCCAGATCAAGTAGCCGCAGAATAAGACGCCATGCAGGAGTCCCCAGAGCACCCAATAGGCATTGGCCGCATGCCATAGGCCGACCAGTCCGAACAGCAGGAGCACGTTAAAGTACATGTGGTAGGTGCGGAGCCCCCAGCGATTGTAGAAGAGGTAGTCGCGGAACACATTTGTGGCGGTCATGTTCCAGTTGGCCCAAAATGCGGAAATGTTTTCTCGTCCGATGGGAAAGTTGAAGCTGACCGGCAACTTGAACCCGGAGGGCCGCCCCAGCACTTCCATTAGTTGGTAGTAGCCGGCGAACGTAAAATAGAAACCGAACGGACCCGTGATCAGACCTATGGCGGCTTTGGTCCACACATGGGCGCCCGATACCGCGGATAACAATGGCGTGGCGGCGGTAAGAACCAGCCCAGCTATCAGCTTGACCGCGCCCGCGATAAGCGTGATCCAAGAGGATGCGGACTTCCAGATGCGGCGGTCCGTAACGATCTCGGAGGGAAACTGGGAATAGCGGAGGAGGGGTCCTCCCAGGGTCAGCGGCAAACAAATCCAGAGCAGGTAACGGGGAAACGATGGCGGCGCGACGGCGCCCGAACCTACCTCCCAAAACAAGGTCAGCAGCCGCAGTACCAGCCACATGTCGAGACTGTAGAGGACCAGGGGTATCGGTCCGGGCAAGAGCATGCGTTGCTCTAAATGGAACACGCGGCCCAACGTGAAAACGACAATCAACAAGATGAGCGCGAAGCACGCGTAGCGCCAGCGGCGCGCGGGGAGGGATAAGCTGCCCAACCAGCGAAGAGCTGTGTAAGCGATTCCGCTTACGAGCAGAAAACCTGCGAACGCCTGCCAGTAGTACACAGCACACCCGAAGAAGCTGAGCAGGCAAAGATACCGCATTCGCTGGATGGAGAATCCCGCCACAATCACGGAAAAGAGGGCGGCGATCGATGGGCCGATCCACAGGTGAGTAGCGGCGACGGAGGCCAGAATACTCAGGATGACAGATCTGGAGTTCATGAAGTTGAAGGGGCGAGTACATGCGATCTTGCTGCTGTAATTATTACTGCGGTGGTACAGGGCTGGACGGCGGATAACTCAGCACCGCGTCATACAGAGCGAGCGTGCGCTCCGCCATCGCGGCAAGGCTGAACTGCTGCTGCGCCCGCCGGCGCGCGGCGCTTCCCAGGGAGCGGCGCAAAGGTTCATCATCGAGCAGGCGATTAATCGCGGCTGCCAGCGCGACGTGGTCGCCCGGCTCGACGGTAAGGCCCGTTTCCTCGTGTAATGAGACGAAGGGTACGCCGGAATCGAGACGCGTGTTGACCACGGGTAACCCTGCGGCCATGGCTTCGATTTGCACGATGCCGAAAGCCTCACTGCGGGCGACGGAAGCCAGAGCGAATACGCTCGCGGCATTGTAATACGGAACTACCTGCTCATTGCGAATCTCGCCCGCAAAGATGACTCTATCCGCGAGGCCCAAACCAGCGGCAAGATGCTCGAGTCTTGTGCGCAGGGGGCCATCTCCGATGATAAGCAATTTGCCGCGCACCAGACTCATGGCCCGGATCAGATATTCAAAACCCTTGTAGTAGACCAGCCGACCCACACTGAGCACCAGGCGGTCTCCGTATTGTTGCCGCAGGCCGTTCAGGGCCTCCGAGTCGCAGTGGTCGAACTGCTCGACGGGGATTCCGTAGGGAATGACGTGGCAGCGGTCGTGGTAGCGCGTGAGAACCGGAGACGTGCGCTGGTAATCGGGCGAGGTGGCGATAATGGCTGAACTACGGCGCAAGGCGGCATGCAGCCAGGGCTCAAACATCGCGCCCAGGAATTTCTGGCGCACGGTGTCGCTATGATAAGTGACCACCAGGCGCCCGCGGTGCCGGCTCGCCAGATACGCTACCACCGCTGTGGGATTGGGCATGTGGATATGAACGATGTCCGCGTCGGCGGTGCGAATGCGGCCGATCATGCCCGGGCAGAGAGGCGTGGAGGCCAGGAACAGCCGCGTCGGCACGCGTGAAACGGCCACGCCATCGAGCACCTGTTCGGCGCCGTGATGATCGTCACTGGCCACGACCACGTGCAAGTCAAGGGACTTTCGCAGTTCGCGGCACAGCACCTGAAGATGCGTCTCGATACCACCCATGTGAGGAGGGTAAAACTTCCCCACATGAAGAACCCGAAGCCGGCGCGCTTCGCCATCCGCCGTAAGAGACGCGGCGGCGCTGGTAGACGGCAGGTTCGGGATGCCGCGATTCATAACGTTACAGGGGCCGACTCCACAAACAAACTCTTATTCCGGCCCACCCAGTCGTAGAGCCGGTCGAGGCCCGCGGCGCAACTGATTTTCGGTGTCCAACCGAATTCGGCTTGCGCCCGGCGGATGTCGCTCACGAAAACCTTCTGGTCCCCGGGTCGCCAATCGGCGAACTCATATGCGAGCTTTCGATTTCTTCGTTTTTCGATATAGGCAAGCAGCTCCAGCAGAGAGAGAACGTTGTTGGGTCCACCGCCGATATTGTACGCGTGTCCAACGGCGGTGCCGCCATCAGCAAACGCAGCGTCATAGGCGTCGAGCAGGTCATCGATGAACAGAATGTCGCGCACCTGCTTGCCATCCCCATAGACGGTAACGGGACGGTCCAACTGGCTGGCGATCATGAACCAGGCCACCCAGCCCTGGTCTTCGGCTCCAAACTGGCGATAGCCATAGATGCACGATTGCCGGAAGACGATGGTACGCAGCCCGTAAATGCGATGGTAGTCGATCACATACTGATCGGCTGCGCCCTTCGAGCAGCCATAGGGCGAGTGGAAGTCCAGGATGCGTTCCTCGGCGACGCCGAGCGGCAGCGACTGGTATTGATAGCGCCCGTTCCGCTCCACGGCTCCGACGTCTGTCATTTCGCCGTAGACTTTGTTGGTCGAGGAGTAAATGATAGTCGCCGTCATGCCGGTCTGGCGCATGGCTTCCAGCAAGTTGAACGTACCGAGCGCGTTGATGTCGAAGTCCTCGCGCGGCGACACCACGGAAGTGGTCACGGCAACTTGAGCGGCCAAATGCAGCACTTGATCGGCGTCGCGATGTTCTTTGCAGAGGCGAAGGAGTTCATCCGCATCCCGGATATCCATAGGGACAAACTCCATGGAGCCGTGAGAACGCAGCCACTCCAGATTTTTGCGGCTGCCTTCGCGCGACAGGTTGTCCACTACGACGACGCGGTGGCCTTTCTGCATATAGCGCATGGCGGCGTTTGCGCCGATGAAACCAGCTCCTCCGGTAATGATCGTTTTCATTTGTGGTGGTCCGATTTTCTTTTCATTGGGCTCAGTTTCGTCGTCGCCTGACCGGTCCATTCTCAAGCATCCGGGTACGTCAATTCATTCTAGATCAGGCAACCCATCTGGCCAAATTAAGTGACATTTTTTGCACAATCCATGCCAGGGTGCCGCCGGAGCCGGTTTACGATGTGGTGAATATCGAACTGGGTGCAATAGAGTTCCCTTGCGGCTTCCCCAAGCCGGTTTCGTTCGACCGGGCTCTCCAATAGCGGCGTCAAGGACCGAAGGAAGGTTTCTGTGTCTCCGGCGGGTGCCAGTGCGACAGCGCCGCTGGGTTCCCAGAATGACTCGGTGAGTGGCCCGGAGGTGGTTACCACGGGCCGGCCGTGTGAGAGAGCCGCCATAACCGTGGTCCGCCGCGTGCTGACACCATCCGGGTAAGGCTGGATTAGCACATCACACGCGCTGATGTGGTGAGATAACGCCGGGTGATCGAGATGGCCGAGCGCGTGAACCCGCTCACGGAAACCCTCAAACTGTCGGACGAAATCATCGCGAAAAGTGCGGCTGCCGCCTCCGATCAGAAGGACCGATACGGACGGGGCCGCTTGAAGCAAGACAGTCAGAATCTCGCGCAACAGGGGCACAATGGGTGGGCCGAACGTGCCGAAATGACCGATCAGCAGGCCCTTGGGCGCGTATTGCCGCCGGATGGCGGCTGTTGAGGCAGAGTCGTTCGCCGGTGGCACACTGCTGGTTATGGGTAGCCAGTCGAAACCCAACGCCCTGCCAAACGCGTACGGCATCAAACGTTCACGCCACGACGGAGTCGATATCCAAACATGCCAGGCGCTACTTAGCAAGATTACCGTCATTAAGCGATGGATCGCGGCTGCGCAGCTCTGTCTCCAGGAATCTCTTTTGAAGGGCAGGTAGGGTTCATGCACCATCAGGTCTACGTAGTCGCCTCGGCGGGCGCGATCCCATAGCCATAGGCAAAACGATACATTGAGCGACTTGTACCCGTAGCCGTGCGGCACCCATTGAACGAAGAGCCGCCGCGGCGCGGGAAAACGATCGAGCTGTTGTCCGGCGTCACGTAGATCACCGGGTGAAAATTGTCCGAGTGCTCTGTGGACGGAGACTCCAGCCAACTCGGGACTTGGCTCCGTGTAGTTCGGGCACCAGACATGGACCTCATCGTGAGCCGCGGCCAAGCCTTTGGCCACCAGATAGACATAATCACTGACACCGCCAGGTTGAGGCGGATACTCTCCGGTGATGACGTGCCAGGTGCGTGAGGATTCGATCCCGGCCGTCGTCATCTGTGTTTCTAAGACTGATTCAGGCAGAAACGGGCGGCTCCCAATCCGCTATGGCAGCTTGCCGGAGAAAAGGTATTGCGTCGCCGGCGCCTGGCACGATGTGCACTGGGAATTCGTTCGAATTGAGGGCCGCGCAGGCGCTCGTGTGCTCTTTACCGTGGCCCGTGAGCACTTGGATCCCGCAGGCCAGCCGGGCGTTGCGTGCCGCCTCGAGGTCGGCCACCTTGTCTCCAACCAGCACTGAGCTCTTGAGGTTCAAGTTCAGTAATCGGCCGGCCTCGAGCAGCATCCCCGGATTGGGTTTGCGCCAGGGGTGGTCCGGCTTTTTGTACGGAGGCCGGCCTTGCGGGTGGTAGGGGCAGGCCAAGACTGCATCCAGCGCCACGCCATGTTCATCCAGGATTCGCGTCAGTTCGTTTTCAACTCTTACGAAATCGGACCACGTAAAATAGCCGTGCGCGATGCCGGCCTGGTTTGTGATTTCCACCACAGGCATGTTCAAAGCTCGCGCGGCGCGAATCAGCTCAACGATCCCCGGCAAGAGCTTGACGTCGCGCGGGTCGCTCAGATAAATTCTCTCTTCGACGATTACACCGTCCCGGTCAAGAAACAGAGCCGGCACGGGCCGTGGGAACCGCGCGATGCGCACTTCGCGCCAAAGCAGATCTTCTCCTAGACGAGGGTCGGTGAAATGCTCCACAGAAGCAGGCAGACCGATTTCAGGCATTGGCATTCACCCATGCCGGGATGAGAGTCTGCGCCTGTTCGAGCGCCTCGGGCACCCCAATATCGATGAACGGAGCGTCACATGGAAAAGCGACCGGCCGGACTTCAGCCGTTTGCGCTTCGAGGAAATCGTGCTCCCATGAGAACTTCGCCGGCATGGGATAACGGTTGAAAATGCTTCGACTGACCAGATAGCAACCGGCGTTGATAAGGCCCGGACCCGGCGTCCCGCCGGCCGTGAAACCCTGGATACGTCCTGCGGCCACAACGGCCCGGCCGTAACGGCTGGCATCGGCGACGGCCCGCAACGCCACGACGAGATCGATATGCTCGCTGCGGTCCAGCATCAATGCCATGGCTCGGTAATCCAGACGCAGAAACGTATCGCCATTCACCACAAATGCGAAGGGCCCATTTATATACGCCAACGCCTGAAGCAGACCGCCGCCGGTTCCTAAAGGTTCCTGTTCCACCGAATACTCAATTTGCAAGGCTCCGTATTTGGAGCCGAAGAAATCCTGGATGGCTTGGCGCCGGTAGCCCACCGCGAGCACCACGCGGAGCACGCCATTCTCCTCCAGGTGCCGGAGCAAGTAGCTAAGGAAGGGCTGGCCGCCGACGGGCACCATTGCCTTGGGCAGATCCGGAACCACGCTTCGCAGGCGCGTGCCCAGCCCGCCCGCCAGGATGATGGCCTCAGTCACCACCGAATATCTCGTACTCGATCAACCCGCAGATGATGTGACCCAGAATGATGTGGCCCTCTTGGATTTTGGGTGTCTCTGGAGAAGGCACGCAGATGCAGTAATCACACAGGGCGAGCATGTCGCCGCCGGTTTCCCCCGTCAGGCCTACCGTGACCAAAGCTTTGCGACGGCCCTCTTCGAGTGCCCGCAGGATGTTGGGGGAGCGCCCCGAAGTCGAAATGGCGATGAAGACGTCGCCGGCGCTCCCCACCGCGTTCACTTGCCTGGCGAATAGCTTTTCATAGCCGTAATCATTGCCGATGGCCGTCAACACCGACGTGTCAGTGGTTAACGCAAAGGCAGGTAATCCCGGCCGGTCAAAGTTCAGACGGCTGACCAGTTCACCGGCCAGGTGCTGGGCATCCGCGGCGCTGCCACCGTTTCCCGCCAGGAGAATCTTGTTGCCGGCGCGAAGAGCACGGCAGCAAGTCTTGGCCACCTGTTCCACGATTGCAACGATACTCTCGTCGCCGGCGAGCAGTTGTATCGTCGCGAGACTCTTGGCCACTTCGTTCTGGATGTACTGTCTCACCTTGTTCTCCATGCGATCGAACCTTGATCGGTAAACTGCACGGGCAACATGTTTACGCCCTCCTGTTGCAACACGCGGGCAACCTCGGGGCGGCGCACCGGGTCCACCACAAACATCATGAATCCGCCGCCGCCCGCGCCTGACACTTTGCCTGAGTAGGCGCCTCCGTCCGTTGCCAGCTTGTAGATGTGTTCGAGGTGCGAATTGGTGACGGCGCTGGCCGTTTTCTTCTTGCTGAGCCATCCCTGCCCCAGTACCTCCGCGAATCGCCGGATGTTTCCCTTGAGCAGGGCCTCTTTCATCGCCACTGCTTCCTGCTTGAGGCTTTGCGTGGCCTGCATGGACTGTTCATCGCCGCGCTTTACGTTGGCGGACTGCGCCTGAATAATCGCATCGGAGTCGCGGGGCACGCCGGTGTTGCAGATGAGCAGGGATGCCTCCAGTTCGTTGATGGTGTTCCTCTTGATCCGCAAAGGATTGACGATCACGCGGTCATCCCCGTAAAACTCCATGAAGTTGAATCCGCCAAAAGCGGCGGCGTACTGATCCTGGCGGCCACCCACCATGCCGACATCCCCGCGCTCGATACTGTATGCGAGATGCGCTACCTCGTACTCGCCGAGCGGTAGGGATAGCAGTTCCTTGAATGCCTCCACCATCGCGACGACCAGAGTGGACGAGGAACCCAGCCCCGATCCCGCCGGCACATCCGAATACGTGGTGAGCGTCACGGGTATGGGCTTTCCGCCGTTGAACTCGTTCATGATCCTGCGATACACGCCTTTGTGTAACGACAGAGCCCCATGGAGAGCGATATCCGCAGCCGGTTCAAATTCGACGCATTCCTGCCGGTCGGCCGCCACGAAACGCACCGGCCCTTCCTCGCGTTGTTCCAGAAGGGCGTATACGTAGAGGCCGATGGTGGCGTTCATCACGTACCCGCCGTATTGATCACAGAAGGGCGACAGGTCGGATCCGCCGCCCCCGAAGCCCAGGCGCAAGGGCGCACGCGCACGAACGATCATACTGTGTCTAGAGACCGAGAACCTTCCAATAAACTTGAGTTGTCCGGCGGGCATTTTCGGCCCAGGTGTACCCCGCTACCTGAGCCAGTGCCTTTTGCCGGCGAGCCGCCGGCGGTGCGTCTTCGGCGAGCAGACGGGTCACCGTGCTTTTCCAGTGGTCGATGTCACCTACCCGGCAGTAGGAGCATGCGTTTCCGCCGATTTCTCGCAGCACGGTCAGATCGCTGGCGACCACCGGACATCCGCACGCCATAGCCTCCGCGATGGGCATTCCGAAGCCTTCGGATTCCGAGGTTTGCAACAACAGCGACGCCCGGCGGTATACCGATGCCACGACTTTCCTCTCCAAGAACGGCAAGACCGAAATGGCGCCCTCAACGTCCAGTTCGCGCGCCAATTGGAGCTGGGCCGGAGTGAACGGTCCACCGATACGCACCAGGCGAATACGCGGCAACTCCTGCCGCACCGCGGCAAACACGCGCAGCAGGATATCGATGCGTTTTCTTGGAATAGTGCTGCCCACGCTAAGCAGCAGAATCTCTCCCGGAGAACTCGGCGTCAAAAGACGGGCGGCTTCCTGCTCCGCGGCCGGGTCTGCGGGCTCCGAGAAAGCCGGATGCACTCCGCTATGAATGACCGTGATTTTCTCCGCCGGAAAAAGACGGTAGCGGAGCAATTCGCCGCGGGTTGTATGGCTATTGGTGATGACGTGTGCCGCCCGCCGGAAGCCATCCAGAGTGCGCTGCGCCATGGCGCGGAACCAGCGCGGCCGCTTTTCGCTCTCGGGCTCGAGCAGGCAGCGAAATGTATCCAAATCGTGACATGTCACCACGGTACGTTCCGGCGGGAGAACGTGCGCCAGTTGGGAGTAACTGTGATCGACGATATGGAACAGATCGAATGCGCTGCGCCGCGCGCGAAGCCAGCGCGCGTAGTCCAGGTGCCGGTTCACCAGCCGGTCTGCATTCCACCCGAGCGCGTTGCCTATCAGCGGAATCCGCATAAACCGGCGTCGAAAATGCGGGCGCACTTGCGTCGTGGCGATCTGCGCTGCGTGATTTTTCGCTAGAAACTCGTAGAGCAAGTCGCCGTTGAGGTCCATGCTGGGCCAGGCTTCTTCCCGGAAGTCGCAGATAACTGCCACTCGAATCTTTTGATCTGGCGTGGCCGCCTTCGACACCAGATTCAAGTCCTGGGTGGCCACTATGGATTCCCGAAGCATCATCCGAGGACGGGTAGTGTCAATCTATCCGGCGAGCCAGCTCGTGTGACTGCCGCGCTCAGAATCGGCTCTAACTGCGCGATGTGATTCTCCATGCTAAAATGCTTGGCGATCTTCCAGGCTCCCAGGGAAAGACGTGCATGGTGCGCGGGGTCCGCGAGGGAACGGACCATGGCTTCTGCCAACCCTTCCACGGTAGGCGGGTCGCTGGAGGCCAACTCTCCACTCTCACCTGGAATCAGCCAGTCCAGAATGCCACCCACTGCGAAGGCTACAGCCGGGACGCCCAGGGAGCCAGCCTCGATTCCCACCAGTCCAAAGGGTTCGGGCCACAGGCTGGGCACTGCCAGCAGATCCGCCTGGCGCATCAGGTCGAGCTTCTGGCGAGTGTGGACCCAACCGGCGAATTCGACTGAGATCCCGAGCCGCCCAGCCACGCGTTCGAGATTCGGGCGTTCGGGTCCGTCTCCTGCGATTGTCAGAGTCAACGGCCTGCGAAGTTTCTCGGCCGCCTTAGGTATGGCTCGAATCAAGTAATCGGTTCCCTTGAGATCCGTCAGGCGCCCGACAAACAGGATTCGGCCCTCGGGAGCGCGGCGCACCGGCGCCGTATCGCCTGGGATACTGTCAATGCTGGGTAACGGCACCAGGTGAAGCTGTTGCGCGCTGACTCCGTTCCTCAGAAACTCCTGGTGCATGTAATTGCTGGCGACCAGAATGGCTCGGTGCCGCGCTAGCTGCGAGTTGAGCTTCATATGGTGCCGGTATCGCCGCCACATGGTGCCCGGGTGCAGGCCGCCGCAGCGCCGCGGATAGTGCAGCAGCAGACACATGGGACCGAGCTTCCGCGAGCAGCACCGAGGCTTGGGAAATGCGTAGTATTTCCGCCCCGTCGCGCAAGTCGCGTCGAGGTTGTGAGCGTAAAGCACCGTTGGGTAGGGACTCACCAAGGCAGGCTCGAGGGGGCTGGAGCCAGCGCCAAAACCATGCGAGTACACGACCTCCGGCTTCCATTGCGCCACGCGATCCAGGGTCACGGTGCCAAGTTCGGCCGCGCACCATGTCGGGATGCGCGCGGATGCAGGGTCTATGCGCTCCGCCGACACGTCGGATGTTTCTTCGTAGAGCAGGCCGACCTCGTGCCCCCGATCCAGCAGGGCCGGCATGACTCCCTGAAGATACTTTTCAACGCCGCCCACCAGATTGCGGTGCGCGGTAGCTATCAGAATACGCATGGAAGATGTAGTAGTGGCCCGCTTCCCAGCTAGAGCACCGGTACTCCCAACTCCCTGTTCGAAGCGGATGAAATCAAAGCCAGATCGGATTGCACCATCTCCTTGACCAGATCCTCAAAGCCGACCGTGAGCCGCCAATTTAGGGCACTATGGGCTTTCGAGGCGTCACCCATCAACAGATCCACCTCGGCGGGCCGATAAACGCTCGCATCCTTGGCGACGTACTTACGATAATCGAGGCCCGCCTCGGCGAACGCCAGCTCACAAAACTCCCGCACGCTGTGTGTCTCGCCGGTGGCGACCACGTAATCGTCCGGCGAAGCCTGCTGCAGCATGAGGTGCATGGCCCGGACGTAATCTCTAGCGTGGCCCCAATCCCGTTTGGCCTCCAGGTTTCCAAGCCGCAATTCGGAGGCCAGGCCAGTCTTGATGCGCGCCACCCCATCGGATATTTTGCGGGTGACGAATTCGTAGCCCCGGCGCGGGCTCTCATGATTGAACAGAATGCCATTACAGCAGAACATCCCGTAAGCTTCGCGATAGTTCATGGAGAGATGAAAACCAGCTACTTTGCTGATGCCGTAGGGGCTGCGGGGGTGAAACGGAGTGCTCTCGCGCTGTGGCGTCTCTTTTACCTTACCGAACATCTCACTCGATCCGGCGAAATAGAATTTGCAATTTGGCTGCAGCTCGCGCAGGGCGGCCAGAATAAAGTGCGTGCCGTCGATGTTGGTGGTCATGGTGGAGAAGCCGTCACTGAAACTTTCGGCCACGAAGCTTTGCGCCGCCAGGTGATAACATTCATCGAACTCGTTCCGGCTGAATACATGAAACACGCTGGCGTAGCTATCCAGGTTCGCCGCGTGGATGTGGATGCGTTCTAGAAAAGGACGCAAGCGGCTCAGCCGCTGCTCGGGCTGCTCCAAAGCAACCCGCCGCACCAGCCCATGAACTTCATAACCCAACGAGAGTAAATATTCGGTAAGATAACTTCCATCTTGGCCTGTAATCCCAGTGATGCAGGCTCTTTTCGTCATTGGTTCACCATCCTCCGGTTATTTGGATATTTTGATTGTTCGGAGGCCCGTTCAGCCCCGATAGATCGCCAGGCACCGCCGGACAACAGCGGGCCAGGTGAAATTCTCAGTGATCCGGCGCGTTCCTGCCTCCCCCATAGCGCGGGCGTCGTCAGGGTGATCCCGGAGCCATAAGATCTTATCCCGAAGAGCTGCAGGGTCATTCGGCGGCACAACAAACCCGGTGATCCCATGTTCAACCACCTCTGGCATGCTGGCCACGTTTGTGCAGATCGCCGGTGTGCCGCACGCCATCCCCTCCAACAGCGTCTGCCCCAAAAGTTCTGGCACCTTGCTCTCGCTCCCGTACATCGTTCGATAGACGCTCGGCAGCACCACACATGTTGCCCGTCGATAAGCATCGACCAGTGCGGCATCATCGCATTGCTGACGAAAGATCACATTCTTGCCCTCAGCGAGCCGATCCAGCTCCGCCTGGTACCGGGAGTCGTAGGGCCGGCCGATGACTTCGAGCGGGATGTCGGGAGGGATCGCCCGGATCAGGTCATCAATGCCTTTGTGCGGCAGAATCCGGCCTACATACAGTACGGTTCCATCTCGTTGCACCGACTTGTCCGGAGAGAACTTGGCAGTATCCACCCCACCATAGATTACGTGAGCCCAGGGTTTTTGACTGTGGCCTGAGATCGTCCGGCTGTATTCGCTGATGTGAAGATGGCCGTTATACCAGCGGTCTGTCGAGACGTAGGCGGAAATATCCCAGCCGCCGCCTCCTAAGTCGCTGACGTACACGTTGCGGCCGGTCAGGCGGCAGGCTAATGACGCCATACTGCTGGCCAAAATATGCTGCTGGTGACAGTGAATCACGTCCGCGCGGCGAATTTCAGAAAACAGGGACAAAGTGATAGGATTTGCGCGTTGTCCCCTCACGTACCACGCTGGTCCCATCACTCTTACGTGTAAGTCGTCAATTTGGCGCTCTTCGCTGGAGTCTCCAAAAGTCGCCAGCCTGGTCGGCGTCTGTTCCGCCATGTGCTTGGCAAGCTCGAGGGCGTAGCGCTCGGCCCCTCCTACGATGCCTCTTTCGCCGAACAAAGCCGGGATGATGTGAAGGACTCGCATGGAGGGGCGGCTGGTGAGACTCTGATCCGGGTTATTCCGCCACCGGGTGCGGGCCGAGGACTCTCCAGGCACTGCCTCGTGATCCCTGCCGGAACTCACGGCGCGCTGGTGCGGGACCGCGATGCGGGAAAGTATCAACGGTTCTTTCACAGAAGTTTCCAATCAGCCGCGCCACGCGTACAGCATGCCCATATCGGGGCGATCGGAGGGTTGGATCCGGATCTTGAAGTCGGCCCCCTCCAAAACGCGCCGGCACCGGACCAGTGCGTCCTGGCACAGCCACTCGTGATACTCCAGCGTGACCCGTTCGAAGGCCGCCAACGTCGACTGCGTGGCGCTCTCCAGAATGTCGGCTTCCGCACCCTCGGCATCGATCTTGACCATCGCAATCGTGTTGGCGCCGGCCCGCTCCACTGCCTCATTCAGGTCGATCATGGGTACTTGGACCGATCGCGCGTCCGCAGCCGGGGGTACCTGCGAATGACCCGTGGCCGCCACGCTTTGAACGTCCGTCCACAGATCCAGGGTGCCATGGCATCGGCCGACCGCTTCCCCGTACACCATAACCCGCCCGTTGAAGCCTCCCGCCTCGATATTTCTTCGCAAAAGCACATTCGTTGATGGATTCGGCTCGTAGGCGAAAATGCGCAGATTCTTCCACCGCACGGCAAATTCCAGGCTGACCAGACCGATGTTGGCGCCGATATCGATCATGGTACCGGCCAGATCCCGGGGTAAATCGCGCGAGTAAAGCCCATGAGCATAAGCGTCATATACGAGCCCCATGGGATCGTCCCATTGCCCGTGATGCAGAACGAACCCGGCGCGGAACTCCAGCGGCGGCAGAGGTGAGCGGCGACGATAACAGCTCCACACCGCGTCCCAGTTCCGAAACCACCGGATCATGTCATATAGAGTTCGTGCCGCGTGCAACTTACCGGCGATTTTTTGTGCTGCGGTCAGATGCTGTTCAGGATTCGTCATTTACCCGAGGCTGTGGCTGGCGTCGATAACCATCCGGATTCCAGGTTGTCGTTGCCTACACGACCTGCACACAATGCTCCCTTGTGATTGCCGAACGGGATTGAAGCCGCTTGGTCATCTCTTTCACTTGAGCCAGACTCCTGTAGTAGCAAGAGCGGTTCGGCAAAAAACCCATCAGTCTCCCGTACAACTCCTCGACCTGTAGCACGTCCAGATCGCCTTCACAATGCGCGGTGGCGGCCTGCACGAGCTTCCATGGACGCCGGATCAGGCGTCTTACAGTGTGTTGAAGCTGCCATTCCCAGCTTTGCCTGCAAGCTGCGAAAGGTCCCCCGGGCGGCGACAGGACCGCTGCATACGGGGCTAAAGTCGCCGACGCTGCTCCTGAGCCGCGATGGAGCCGGCGTGTATAGTCCCAGGTTAGCCGTCCTTCCGGCATGTAGTGCTCGAATCGCAGTCGCGGCTCATACCACACCTTCCAACCCGCCAGCAGCAACCGGTAGCACAACTCACTGTCCTCCCCTCCGGCGAGCGATCTTCCCAGCCGGCCCGTAGCCAGAAAAGGGGTGCTCGCGGGATCCACGTCTTGCCACGCTGCTTTCCGTATGGTGAGACCCGCCCCCCAAAGCGGCTGAGCGGCTGTGCGCTCTCCCGCGCCCCAGTTTTCCGGCGATACGGCGTACAGGATTTGGCAATCGCGAAACCAGGTTGCGGGCTCCTTCTCAAAAGCTGCCGTGCTCGAGCCGCCGATCGCGCCTACATCCGGATGGTCCCGCAAAAACGTGGCAGCCAGCTCGACCCAGTCGTCAGCCACCCAGTTGTCGTCATCCACAAAACTGATGAATTCGTACCGCGCTGTGGCGACGCCCCGTTCCCGCGCGAACGCCAGCCCCGGACGTGGCTCGCCGACGATCCGCAATGGCGCGGCAGTATTTTTCTTCCAGCATTCCTGTGCCACCGCACCCGTGTCGTCGGTGGACGCATTGTCCACAATGATCACTTCCCAGGAAACCTTCTGGCTCGCCCTTTGTGCCGTGAGGCGTGCCAGCGTGGCCGGCAGACGAGCGGCACTGTTGTGGCAGCAGATCACTACGCTGAGGCCAAACGGCAATGGTTGCATGTTATTTGCTCTGCGAGACGGGTATGCTGGGCAACCCCGACGCGGCGCCGTTGGGCTCATATTGATAGCGGCCGCCCCAACAGATCGGCCCTCCTCCCGGCGGGCACAGCCGTCCGGTGCCGAACACGTCGGAGGCTTCGACGTCAAAGGAAAGCGCTTCCCGCACCACATCCAGGTCGCGATATTCGTCGCCAAAGTGCAGATCCAGAAAATACGTTCCTGGCATTAACGGCGGCCTTTCCACCCAGCACGTGACCACCCCTTCACCGGCCGTCTCGGGCATTTGTTCGGCGGGCACGAAGCGGTTGTTGACGCCAAACAAAGGGGCGCCGGTAACCGTTTTGAACGCAAGCCCGAAAACCGGCTTCAGGGGAGTGCTACGGGAAAAATGCACCTGCACACCGAAGGTTTCTCCCATGCGGACGCTCGTGGTTGGCGTGCCATCCTCAGATAGCAATGTTGCTTTGTGCATGAGCTCTTCAGACCCGGGCGTGCGGCCCCCGTGACGACTCAGAGAAACCGTTGCGGCCTCCTGAGCGCCGTCGGTCGTCAAGTAGCGGCGAAGCAGATCAATGGGCTCTCCGTCCGCTTCCAGGCGTCCCTCTCGTAACCACAGGCAACGATCACACAAGGCCTCAATGGCCGCAGAATTATGGCTTACAAAGAGAACCGTTCGTCCGCCTCCGGCTACCTCCCGCATCTTGCCCAGGCACTTCTTCTGAAAAGCCGCGTCACCCACGGACAGAATCTCGTCAACCAGCAGGATCTCCGGTTCCAGGTGAGCCGCCACTGAAAACGCCAGTTTCGTGAACATGCCGCTGGAGTATCGTTTGACCGGCGTATCCAGAAACTGCTCGATCTCCGCAAAGGCAACGATTTGGTCGAACTGACGCTCGATCTCCCGTTTGCGCATCCCCAGGATGGCTCCGTTGAGAAAGATATTTTCCCGGCCGGTGAGTTCCGGATGAAATCCGGTGCCCACTTCCAGCAGGCTGCCCACGCGTCCGAACAGCTCAACGCGGCCTTGGGTCGGTTCCGTGATGCGGGACAGGACCTTCAACAGCGTCGACTTTCCAGCCCCGTTGCGGCCGATGACTCCCAGCACCTCTCCCGGCGACACTTCGAAGCTCAGGCCGGCCAGGGCCCACAATGTGCGTTTCCGGGAATGGCTCCGCCCTCCGGCCCTACGGAAGGGCCGCCGCAACGCATTCATCAGATCCTCGCGGAGCGTCGAATAGGAGCCCCCGAGCTTGGTTCCAAGCTCGTACCGCTTGTGCAGGTTTTCAACCCGAATGATTGGTTTCATGCTCATTAAATGAGGTCGGCGAAACTTCTTTCCACACTCCGGAAGTAATATGCGCCCAGCGCTAACAGGATGATGGTGATCGCGCTCGCCAGTTCAAGACCCGGCAGATCGAACTGGCCGCCGAGAAGCGACACACGAAATCCTTCCACCAGTCCGGCCATCGGGTTCAGCAAGAGCGCCCAACGCCACCGCTGCGGCACCATGCTTATGGGATAAATAATCGGCGTCGCAAACATAGCCAGTTGAACCAAGAAAGGCAGCGCATAGCGGACATCCCGATACTTAACATTCAGCGCGGCAAAGAACAGACTCACCGCTAACGCCAGCAGCGTTGTCAGCAGAATCAGTGCAGGCAGAGCCAGGATATTCAGACTCATGCCGACTCCGTAAAATGCAGCCAGTCCAAACATCAATACCAGCGACACCGCCAGATCTACAAGGCTGGCCAATACGGCTGCACTGGGCATGATGAGACGAGGAAAATAGACTTTGCTGATCAGGGCTGCGTTATTGACCAGTGAATTGCCACTGTTCGTAATCGCGTTGGCGAAGAAGGTCCAAGGCAAAAGTCCTGCGAAGGCGAACAGCGCATACGGATGGCCGTTCGACGGGATCTTGGCCACTCTGCCGAAGAACAGAGTGAAGATCAGCATGGTCAACAAAGGCTGCAGAACCGCCCAGGCCACGCCTAAGGCGGTTTGCTTGTAACGGATTTTCACATCCCGCAAAGTGAGGAAATACAGCAGATCGCGAAACGTCCATAGCGAACGTAAATCGAGAGCCACCCATCGCTTGCTGGGGACCATCACAAGAAGGGGCTTCTCCGGCAACGAGACCGAAGGCCGGCTATAACCTTGCGGTTCTATCAGCAGCTCTGGCTCTGCCATTTGAGTCTCCATCAATTTTGTAAAAAGTAGCGTTATGCCGCACTCGAGGAGTAAGTCTCGCAGTGCTGAATTTCATCGAGCACCCTGTCGTGTATACCGAACGATCTTGCCTTTTTCCAGATCGAACAAGGGCCCTCCGAAATTGACGAGACAGTTGGCCCTCAACTGGCGCGTATCCAGATCCTCGGTCCCGTGGTACGACCGGAAACCGTAGAAGAAATAGAGATTACCTGGCACGAAATTGATTGCGTGGTTTTTCACTAACCGGCGGAGCAAATCGATCTTGGCGAGATTCCAATACATCCGGTTCTGCCATGCGCTTTGCGAAAAACGCCGCACGTTCGGCCAGATGCGAAACTTTCCATCCCCGGCGCCCGCCGAGGGCATGATGACCGGCATCGCCATGGTCAAATAAGTGGCATCGAAATGCCAGCCCTTCACCGCATCCTGGCCATTCTCGCCGATGAGGATGTTCATGGCCGGATGTATGTCGGAAGGCTCTATGCGAACGTTGAAGGCAGCGAGTATGTCGTTGGCAAGTTGAATCACAAAATCGGAGAACGCCACCTCCCAAAATCCGGTGTTCTGCAACTCAACTCCGATCAAGGGCTTCCGTTTTCCACCCTGGTAGCACAACGGTGTCAATTGATCCACGCTGGCGCGCAGCTCGGCCAGAAAATCGGGATGGATGAAGTTTTCAAGGACGGCAAGTCCAGTCTCATCCAGCGTATGCCGAAGTCCGCGGACGAAGCCTGCGTAATGATTGCAAATTACGTCGTGGTAAGAATTGTTTATAAAACGTTCCATGGATGGTTTGACTCCTTCTGTATCTACCTCTCCGATTTCTCGAGCGGTTTACTAGCTGTGTACCAGTCCGTAACGTCGCACGACCGTACTACCCTTTTTTTCCGGATGACGCAGGGGGCGCACTTCCGCGGGCATCGGGGTCGTGGTCCAACCTATGCCCAACAGCATCATAAAAGTCATAGGGATAGCAGCCAGTAAGCCGGTTCCAATCCAGGCCGTACCCAAGGTGACCGCGGCGAACGACCACACCAGCCTTCGGCTGTTCTGCCAGGAGCCCTTGGCGAACGCCGTCCGTGCCTGCAACAGGAACCAGCCGATGAACGCGACCCACAGCAGCAAGCCGATGATCCCCTGTTCGCACAGTATCCGGGAGTATTCGTTTTCCTGGCCGATAGGATTTCTGACCTGGCCCTGAAGAAAATAGGGAAGGCTGGTTCCACCACCCCCCATTCCGTTGCCCATCGGATAGTCTGTCAGGATTTCCCAGAATCCCCGGTTAACGCTGCCGGCAACACGATCGGCGAGGTACTCGGTGTCGCTCAGGGTCTTGAATCGCTGAAACCGTTCATTCGTCATGGCCACGTAACCCATCGCAGCAATCAGGACAAGGAACGCCACCCACTTGCTGGCTTTGACCCGATTCGTCACTAGAGTCGCGACAATCATGGCTGAGCCCAGCACGAAATTCAGACGGGTCGCGGACATGAGGATGCCCAGTAGCGCCGCACCGATTCCCGCTAGAGCCAAAAGTCGAAGGATGCGTCTTTGAGCCCGCGTCCAGAAACCGATCACGTATGGCAGTGAAGCCACCATGGACCCGCCATATGCCGCGGCGCTCGAGAATATGGCGGGAATTCGAAAAAATCCGCCCGCAATGTCGCCGCTCGCGTAGATGGTGGACGTTACTGGGCTGAACGGAAAAAAACGCGGCACTCCCAGGGAGTATTCAGCAAACGCGAAGCCGGCAGCCGTCACGTTCAACACGGCTAACCCAGCCGATAGCTGCACCAGATCTTTCTCTTTCAATTGGCTCCCCAGGATTAAGACTGGGATGAAAAAGATATTCCCGCGCAGACCAACGATCGTGACCATAATAGGTTGGAACGGCAATAACGCGATAACGAAGGGCCAGGCTATCAGCAGCATTGTCCACAGGCGAATCATCCGGCTGCGCCGTGCGTCTGCGGGATCGTGCACAGACCACTTTTGCGACAGGTACAAGCCAAGCATACCCGCATCAAAAATGAAGTGCGAAAAGACGGTCAGCAGATTTGCGCGCAAAATGCCGTAGAAGTAGCCAAAAGCCAACAGAGCAATCATCCCCAGGCCGAGCGAGCGTTTTCCTGCCCAATAGCTTGCGGCACACGCCAGGACGCAGATGAGGACGGCAATCATTTAGGTACGTGGCCTTCTGCCGATCACCAGGACATTCTCCGATAGGGCGCGCGGAAACCACCGCGACAGGGAAGCGGGATAGTGGGCGGCTGTCAAAGGAATTCGGCCTGACTCGCTGTAATCGATTTGGATCTCCGCGAGGCTGCACTCGGCCGCTATGCGTCTCAGGTCGACCTCCAGCAGGGCAGTAAGATGGGTCGGATAATGAACATCCTGGAAGGCTTGAAACCTCTGCTTCACTACGAGGGTCAGCAGGCTCAGCAGGCTCAACTGGTTGGGTGTAGTGACGATGACCCATCCCCCGGGTTTGGCAAGGCGCACCAGTTCCCGCATCAAACCTCGAGGATTCTCTAAATGTTCGATGACCTCGATAGCCGTAACAACATCCGCGTAACCGGCTGCAAGCGGAATCCGGCCGCTGTCGAGATCCACCCGGCAAAATTCCACTTCCGTGGGAAAGGCGTGGTACTTAACGACGTCCGCGCCAATGTATCGGGAGAAGCGCGATCGGACCCAGGGATACAGATTCCCCGCGCCGCAGCCCACATCCACCAGGCACTCTCCTGAGATTTGTCTGTGGTCCATGGCTCGGCATACCATGCGGAGAATGGCATTGTTACTGGTCCCGCAGCTCTTTAGGGCGCGGCTTTCGACGCTATCGGTCAACATAGTCCCTAGTGCAACCGTTCCACCGCGCTGCG
>Ga0335077_10002908_pt1 | contig 20534 bp, 15 predicted proteins | sample Lox_Sample_31_FD_207151 | JGI IMG/M metagenome (GOLD analysis project Ga0335077, IMG submission 207151) | Soil microbial communities from Loxahatchee National Wildlife Refuge, Florida, United States - Lox_Sample_3.1 | ecosystem: Environmental > Terrestrial > Soil > Wetlands | place: USA...
GAATGCGAGGCTTCTCCGTCGGATCGGAAGAAAGTGATGATCCTGGGCAGCGGCCCCAATCGCATCGGGCAGGGCATCGAGTTCGACTACTGCTGCTGTCATGCGTCCTTCGCGCTTCAGGAATTCGGCGTCGAGTCGATCATGGTGAACTGCAATCCCGAGACGGTTTCGACCGACTACGACACCAGCGACCGCCTGTACTTCGAGCCTCTGACGCTTGAAGAAGTGCTCAACATCTGCGATACAGAAAAACCCGACGGCGTGATCGTGCAGTTCGGCGGGCAGACTCCGCTGACGCTCGCGCTGCCGCTCAAAGCCGCGGGCGTGCCGATCATCGGCACCGATCCGGAAAACATCGATCTGGCCGAAGACAGGAAGCGCTTCGGAAAACTGCTCGACGAGCTGAACATTCCCGCGCCCGCCAATGGCTCGGCGACAAACGTCGAGGAGGCCTGCGTTGTCGCGCGCTCCATCGGATTTCCAGTCCTGGTCCGGCCCAGCTATGTGCTCGGCGGCCGCGCGATGGTGATCACGTACGATGAGGACACCGTGCGCCGCTACATGCGGGAAGCGGTGGTGTTTTCGCAGTCGCGGCCGGTGCTGATCGACCGGTTTCTTGAAGACGCGACCGAGATCGATGTGGACGCCGTCGCGGATGGCAGCGGGGCCGTGCTGATCGCGGGAATTATGGAGCACATTGAGGAAGCCGGCGTTCACTCGGGCGATTCAAGCTGCGTGCTGCCCGCGACTACCCTTTCTTCCACGGTGATCGCGACCATCCGCTCTTACACGGAGCGCCTGGCGCGCGCGTTGAACGTGATCGGGCTGATGAACGTGCAGTACGCGGTGCAGGACGGCGTGGTGTACGTGCTCGAAGTGAATCCGCGAGCCTCGCGCACGGTGCCATACGTCAGTAAGGCGACCGGCGTGGCGTTGCCGAAAATCGCCGTGGGCGTAATGCTGGGTCAAAAGATCGCGGATTTTACGGACGCGACCGGCGTGCTCAACGTCCCGCAGTTTTTCGTCAAATCGCCGGTGTTCCCGTTCAACAAATTTCCCGGCGTCGATCCGACGCTGGGGCCGGAGATGCGATCGACGGGGGAAGTGATGGGCGTCGGCGAGAATTTCGGAGAAGCGTTCGCCAAGGCGCAGTTGAGTGCCGGGACTCCGCTGCCGGACAAAGGCCGCGTGTTTCTGAGCGTGAACGACCGCGATAAGCCGCTCGCGGTGACGCTCGCGCGCCGGTTCACCGAGCTCGGATTCGAGATCACCGCGACGCGCGGGACGGCTGCCGCGATTCGCGCCGCGGGGGTTTCCGCGAAAACCGTGTTCAAGGTGAACGAAGGCCGGCCCAACGCCGTGGACCTGCTGAAAGCCGGCTCGCTCGATCTGATTATTTACACCGCGACCAGCGGCGCACACGCGTTTTCGGATGAAAAAGCGATTCGCCGCAATGCGGTGACCTATCGCGTGCCGTGCATCACCACCATGAGCGGCGCGCGCGCGGCGGCGGAAGCGATCGCGTCGCGGCGGCACGATCCAATCCGGGTGTGGAGCTTGCAGGAGATTCACGGTTCCAGCGCTGAAAAACCATATTCGGCCGCGAATGTACGCGAATGAACGCGAATTGACATGCCCGAGACCCGGCGGCGAGACACTCAGAAACGCGAGCAGCCGGTAGAAACCGTCGCCATTCCGCGCGAACAGGTCGAGGTTCCCGTCGAGCCGCGCGTTTCTGTCATCCTGGTCTCGCGCAACCAGGCGCCCGCGCTGCGCCGCGCCATCGAGGCGCTCGAAAAATCCCAGAATCGCGACCGCATGGAAATCATCGTGGTGGATTGCGCGAGTGAGGACGAGAGCCGCGAGCTAGATTCCGAGTACGAGAAGATCACGCTGCTGCGCCTGCCGCATAATATGGGCGCGACGCGCGCCATGAACATCGGAACTCGCACGGCAAAGGCGGAAATTGTTTTTTTCGTTTCCCCCAACGTGGAAGTCTCGCCCGATACAGTCACCCGGCTCGCGGATGGGCTGGAGGGCGACAGCGAGACCACTGCGGTCGCCCCGCTGCTGGTCGACGTGGAAGGAAACACGGTGTCGCGGAACCAGAAGATCGATGACGCGCTTTCGGGAAATGCGGGCGAGCCGATCGTGGAGAGCGAAGAAAGCATCGCGGTTGAATACGCCGGCTGCGATGCGCTGATGATCCGCAAACAGTTCATCAAGGGCATGAACTACTTCGACCAGCACTACGGCCATTTCGGCGCGGACGTGGACCTTGCCGCGCAGATCGAAAACGCTCAGCGCAAGATTCGTTTGTATCCCGGGATTCGCGCGACCATTCATCCCGCACCCGATCCCAACGCCGGCGATCCGTTGTTTACCGCCGATCGCATCATCGGCATGTCTGTATGGCGCAGGAAATACGTCGGCTTCTTCAGCGGCCTGACGTATCGAATCGGCGCGATTTTCAGCGCGCTTGCCGGACTGCGCTTCACGGAACTTTCGGCACTGGTAAGCGGCCAGAAACTCGACGGCTCGCAGTCGATGTAACTTTAGTGACCGCCACTCAGCGGAGCGAGCATCGCCTGAAGCTTGTCGTAATTCTGCTCGATGAATGCCACGTTTTCGGGAGAGATCGACGGCGGGTATTCCTTGATAGTGCCGTTCTTCTTCATGCCGACCGCCATCACGTCCCCGATCAGCGATGCGGTGATGATCAGGAACTCGCGCGGCTTGAGACCCGCCGATTTGAGATCAGCGACAGCGGCAGGGCAAGCTGCGATCAGCTTCTCCCCGGCGTCAAGACTGGGCGCGTCCCCCGGCGAGTTTTTCTCAAAGCATGATTTCGCCGCGGCATCCGTGCCGGCCTTTTTGACCGCAGCGACGTAGCGCTGAATCACGTCCATGCTGAGCTTGTAGTCGCGCATTTCCTTGAGGTCCGGGTCGTTCGCATGCGGGCGAGACTGCCCTGAAGAGCTCGCGCACACAAGACCAATTCCGGCGATGAGTGTCAGACAAAGATTGAGTTTCATACGTATCAACAAGACGCACCGTCGCGCGACGGGCCGGCTCATGAATTCCAACGTGAACGCGCCTGCGGCCTGTTATCCTGTTTTTGATATGAGAGAAGCTGTTGTGGTCGCCAGCTCGCGGACTGGACTTGCCAAATCATACCGCGGTTCCTTTAACATGACTCGCCCCGACGATCTTGCCGCGCATTGCATCAAAGAGGTTCTGCGCAAAACTCCACAGCTCGATCCGGCGGAAGTCGAAGACGTGATTTTGGGTTGCGCTCAACCGCACGGAGCGCAGGGCGATAACGTGGCGCGGATCGCGGCGATGCTCGCGGGCCTTCCAGTCACCACAGCCGGGACCACCATCAATCGATTCTGCTCCTCCGGACTTCAGGCGATCGTGGTCGCGGCGCACGAAATCATGCACGAAGGCGTGGACGTCGCGATCGGTGGCGGGACCGAGAGCATTTCTCTTACGCAGCGCAATCGCGAGCCGAATCCCGCGCTCGCCGAACGGCTGCCGGGAATTTATATGGTGATGGGCGACACGGCCGAAGTGGTCGCCAAGCGGTACAAAGTGAGCCGCCTCGTGCAGGACGAATATTCGCTTGAAAGCCAGAAGCGCACCGCGCGAGCTCAGCAGGAGGGCTTTTTTGCAGGCGAGATCGCGCCCATGCGCGTCACCAAGGCCGTGCTCGATAAGAAGACGGGCGAGAAGATCGGGACCCAGGAAGTCTGCTGCGATCGCGACGAATGCAACCGGCCGGATACGACGCTCGAAGGACTGCTTGCGCTCAAACCCCATTTCGATCAAACCAGCGGCGAAGGCTCGGTGACCGCGGGCAACGCCTCGCAGCTTTCCGACGGCGCCTCGGCGACGCTGCTCATGTCCCGTGAGCGGGCTGATCAACTTAACATTCCCTATAAGCTGATCTTCCGCGGTTTCGCCGTCGCTGGATGCGAGCCAGACGAGATGGGCATTGGCCCCATTTTCGCGATTCCCAAACTGCTCAAGCGCCAAGGCCTCAAGATGAGCGACATCGACCTGTGGGAACTCAACGAAGCGTTCGCGGTTCAGGTGGTTTATTGCCGCGGCCGCCTCGGAATCCCGATGGAGATCCTCAACGTAAATGGCGGCTCGATTTCCATCGGCCATCCGTTCGGCATGACCGGCTCGCGCATGGTGGGAACCATTGCCAATGAAATGGCGCGGCGCAAATCCCGCTACGGAGTGGTCACCATGTGCATCGGCGGGGGGCAGGGCGCGGCTGCGTTGTTCGAGCGCGCGGCCTAGCTTGTTTTCAATGGGGACGGACGCATCCGCGCAAGTCGCTCTTACCGCGCGCATTCATCCCGACGCCGTAATCGGCCCCGGGTGCGTCATCGGCGAATATTGCGTCATCGAATCGGATGTCGTGCTCGGCGCCGGGACTCGGCTCGAGCCGTACGTGTACGTCAAGCGCTGGACCACGCTCGGCGAGCGCAACGAAATTTCCGCGGGGACCGTGCTCGGCACCGACCCGCTGGATAAAGGCTTCACGGGCGAGCGCAGCTACCTCAAAATCGGCGATGCCAACAAGATTCGCGAGCACTATACGATTTCGCGCGGCACGCAGCCGGAATCGGAAACCGTCATCGGAGATGAAAATTACATCATGACGTCGGGCCACATTGCGCACGACTGCAAAATCGGCAGCCGTTGCGTGATCGCGAGCTGCGCTCTGGTGGCAGGCTACGCCGAGATCGAGGATCAGGCGTTCATTTCGGGCGGCGTGGTGATTCACCAGTATTCGAAAATCGGGCGCCTGGCGATGATCGGCGGAAACACGCGAGTCAACAGCGACGTTCCGCCCTATTTTCTCTATTCGGATTTCAACATCGCCGCGAAAGGACTGAACCTGGTCGGACTGCGCCGCGCGGGTTTCTCTCACGCCGAGGTCGCGGCGCTCAAAACCGCGTACAAACTGCTGTACAAATCGGGACTGAAGCTCGATCAGGCGTTAGCGCAAATCGAAGCCGAGGTCCCGACCGAGCACACGCGCCACCTGGTCGAATTCATCCGCTCGAGCAAGCGCGGAATTTGCAGAGAGTAGCCCCGACTCCCCACTCCCTACTTCCCACTTCCAACCGTAAGCACCGCCGCTCCGTTGATCGCGTCGCTTTTCAACGCATTCAGCGCGCGATTTGCTTCCGCGAGCGGAAACGTCTGGACTGAAGTGCGCACCGGAATCGCTGCGGCGAGCTTCAAAAAATCCTCGCCGTCCTTGCGCGTATTGTTCGCCACGCTGCGGATCGACCGTTCCCAGTACAGCAGCTGGTCATACGACATCGCGGGGATGTCCGACATGTGAATTCCGCCCAGCACCACCGTTCCTCCGCGTTTCATATTGCGCAACGCCGCCGGAACCAGCTCACCCGCCGGAGCGAAGATAATCGCTGCGTTTAATTTCTCGGGCGACCGGTCCTCGCCGCCGCCGGCCCACACCGCGCCCAGCTCGCGCGCAAGCTTCTGATGGCGCTCATCGCGCGTGAATGCGAGCACCCGCACTCCCCAGTGTCGCGCCACCTGAATCGCCACGTGCGCCGCCGCGCCGAATCCGTACAGCCCCAGGGTCGAGCCGTCGCGCACTCCCGAAAGGCGCAGGCAGCGGAATCCGATGATCCCGGCGCACAGCAGCGGCGCGGCGTGCAGGTCGGGAAAGCCCTCGGGGATCGCATACGAGAAATCCTCGCGCGCAGTTACTAACTCGGCGTAGCCGCCGTCGACCGTGTGACCGGTGAACGTCGCCGCCTCGCACAGATTTTCGTTGCCCGCGCGGCAGAATTCACAGGTTCCATCGGTCGAATGCAGCCATGCAACACCCACGCGCGCGCCGATTGGGAATCGCGAAGCATTCGCGCCGTTCTTTTCGACCACACCAACCACCTGATGTCCCGGGATCACCGGCGATTTGAGCACCGGAAGCTCGCCTTCGATCACATGCAGATCGGTGCGGCAAACGCCGCACGCGTTGACGCGCACCAGAATTTCGCGCTCTCCCGGCTCCGGCGTGGGAACATCGGTGTACACCAGCGGATTCGTATCGATCGGCGCGCGCTGGAACAGCACGGCGGCTTTCATCTCGTCAGGTCCTCATGCGGGCGAGAAAATACAGCCCTGCGAGCGCGAAAATCACGTCCGGCCCCCACGCCGCGATGCGCGGCGGCAATTGGTTCAAATTGCCCACCTGCTCGAAAAGCTGGCTCACGGACCAATACGCGATGGCGATCCCCAGGCTCATGCCGACGCCCGCCATCGCGCCGCGATTTCCGGCGACGAACGCGAAGGGAATCGACACGATCGCCATGATCAGCGCAAATAATGGCTTCGAAAATTTCTGATTCAGCTTCACCTGGAGCGGGATCGTGTCGAAGCCGCTCTGCTGCAGCTCCGCGATGTATTTTTCGAGCTCCTCGAAATTCATCTGCTGCGATTGCCGAACCTCGTGCATGAAGTAGCTGGGCGTTTCTTCGATTTCGGCGTACGTCCGCGTGCCGCCGATGAAGTTATCGGGCTTGTCGGGAGTGCAATCCGCGCAGCTCGGGTCCATGTCCCAGCGCCGCCCGTTCTGAAATTCCCACGCGTTGAGCGCCGGCTCCCAGCGCGCGCGCTCCGCCGTGATGTACGCCTTCAGGCGAAAATGCTGCGGATCGATCTCATACACATTCACGCCCATCATGGCGTTTTCATGCGAGTCGTAATATTTGTAGTAGTAAATCCGGTCGTGCATGCCGTAGATCCACTTGCGGTCCGGACGCAAGTACGTCTGCGGAGCCTTCCCCTTGATCTGATTGCGCAGCGCGTCCTGCCGCCGGTCCGCGTCCGGCACCCAGTAATGATCGAACGCGAACAGGCTTCCGCTCAGCACGAATCCGGCGGCGAGCACCGGCACCGTCAGCCGGTACACGCTGATGCCGCACGCCTTGAATGCTGTGATTTCGTTGTGCTTGGACAGCACGCCGAAGGCGACCAGCACGGCCGCGAGCACGCTTACCGGCGTGAAATCGTAAATCAGCCGCGGCGTCAGGAAAAAGTGGTAGGTGAGCACGCGCTCCATGGGCTGATGATTCTTGATGATGTCGCTCAGCAGCTCGAAAAACGTGAATACGTGAAAAATCACGACGAAGCTGGCGAGCAGCAGGAACCAGTAGAACAGGAAGCTCGAAAGCACGTAAGTGTCGAGGATCTGCGGCAGCAGCGGGATGCGCGCGGCCCAGGCGCGCGGGCCGATGCGGTCCAGCACGCGCATTCCACGCTGCTGAGGACGCGACGGGAGCCGCATATATGAAAGCATCGCGCCGATCACATCCTTGTCCCCCGGTTTTTCCAGGCGCGAGATCATGATCAGGCCCAGCAGCGCGAACACCGCGTCGGGAATCCACACCGCGACCTCCGGCTTCAGCGTTCCCTGCCTCGCCAGGCTAATGCACGCGCCCAGCCCGATCCAATAGGCCAGCCCGATCACCACCGTCAGGACCACCGCCATCGACTTTCCCGCGCGTCGCGTGGTGATCCCCAACGGTGCGCCGCACATCGCCAGCAGGATGCAGGCGAGCGGAATCGCAAAGCGCCAGTTCAGCTCCTGCCGGTCGTCCAACAGCTCCGCGCGATCGAGTCCGGGCGTTTTGTAGGAAGCGCGGTACAGCGGACCCGTGTCCATTTCGCTCGACGGCCGCGACGGGTGCTCCTCTTTTTTCTGCGCCTGCAAACCCTGGTTGCACAGCGGAGCGCCGGAGATGTGATAATTGCTGTCCTTGTCCATCTCGTAGGTTTCGCAGTTGCGCATCTCCAGTTGAATGCGATTGTGCCGGGGATCGGTGACGCCCAGCGCGTCAGTGGCCACGGTGATGCGCGGCGAATCGCCGCGGTCGGTCGAGCCCGGCTTGCGCTCCTCTGGCGGCGTCACGTCCGCCATGAACATTCGCCGCAGCCGCGACACTGGCCCCGGCTGTAGATCGGCGACGTACAGAATCATGTTGGGGAACTGCTCTTCCCACACGCGCGGCTGGATATCCGCGGTGAGCTCGTGCGAGGCCAGCACGTTCTCCACGCGGTCGAATTCGCGCAGCGACCATGGCTTCAGCCAGATCGACGACGCGCCCGCCACCAGCAGCGCCAGAAAACCGTAGCCGAAAATCGGCGGCAGAACGCGCCACCCGGGAACTCCGCCGGCGCGCATCGCCGTGATCTCGCCATCGGTCGACATGCGGCTCAGAGTGAGCAGCGTCCCCACCAGCACGCCCAGCGGAATGGTCAGCGGGATTACCTGCGGAAGAACCAGCGCGAACAGGTACGCGACCGTCCCCGGAGAGCCTGACGTGCGCACAAGAAATTCAAATAGCGTTCGCGCGCGCTGGAGAAAAACGACGAACGTGAATAGAGATGCGCCCAGAATCGAGCTGACAAAAAGCTCGCGGAAAATAACCCGGCTAATCAGGCGCATAAGCGAACTACAGCCATTATTGTTTCACGCCCGGAGGAGGAACCACGGGAGGCTTGGGCAACTGCTCCTGCGGCCTCTCGAATTCGATTTCGTCGAACAACAATCCCGGCGCGATCACGGAGGTTGGCGCCATATATCCCGGCGCGCCCACCATCGCCATGGGAAAAGAATTGTTGATGAAATTGAACAGCGCCGTCTCCTGCGATGCCGCGTCGATGTCGCGCAGCGATCGCGCGGAAACGCCGCGAAACCGCAGCCCCCGCACCAATTCTTCCCGGCCGTCGGGATAGACGCGATACACCAGCAGCGGCGGGCTCACAGGACGCGAGGAGCTTCCCGCGCTGGTCATGAGCGACCGCGCCTCGGCCTGTCCGGCCGAAAATGGAAAATCCAGCTTGCGCACCAGCATCCCGTACGGCTTGTCGCGCTGCTTGACCATCTCGACCAGCTTGCTTTTCAGATCCGTCATTGGGCTGGCCTGGCTGGAGCGCACAAACAGGTTGGTGATCGCCGCGTACGGAGCGCCGAAACTTCCCGACAGCCGCGCGTGGCCGTTCGATCCCGAAAATCCCTTTACCGGCTGCCGCGTGGTCAAGAACGCCTTCAAAATTCCTTTTTCCACCAGCGATACCGGCTTTTCCTCGACGCCCTCCAGGTCGAACCGCTCGTGCCCGGCGAGCGCCTGGCCGTTCCACTGGGTCTGCGACGGGTCGTCGTTCACGTTGAAAAATTCGGGAAGAACGCGCGAGCCGAGCTTGGCTTCGAACTCGCTCGGCACGAAGTTCACCTGCCGTCCTGGCTCGGCCAGCGGCTTGCGCGGCGTCGCGAAGTTTTCCCCGAGCAACTGCGCCAGAAGCTGCGCCGCGGCCCGCGGCTCGAACAGCGTCGGACCGGAGAACGCTTCGCCCGGCGGCGCTTTGGCCAGCGCGCGAATATCCTCGCCCATTTGAGCGATGCCCTTCGACATCTCCTCCTGGCCCGGAAGCGCGTCGGCGCTCGTGCCGACGAAGCGGATAAAATCGTGCAGCAACATGCCATCGGCCGCCTGGCCCTCCGCGCTAGCCTGCAGGAACGCGACTTCGTCGGGATAGCGCAGCGCCGTTCCCTCGTTGGTCATCTGGTAGGTGACGCCTTCGATCGCCTCGAAACTGACATCGGAGGAAAGCACTTCCGGGGAAGACTCGAAAATCGCGGAAAGCCGGGTGGCGCGAGCGGTCCAGCCGGCCTCGTCCAGGCGCTTGTGCGGCACTTTCTCGATGTCCTTCACGGACTGCACCTGGGAAAAATCGGCCAGTTTATCGGCCGGCGCGTTCGCGCTGCTCAAAGCCGCGCGTTTCCGTCCCATCGATTCCAGCGCCGCCTTGAACGCGCGATCGGTCGCCAGCCACAGCGCGTCGCGCAGATTCGCGTAATTGTTGTCGAGCGGCCACGCAGTGTCGAAGCGCGAGCCGCTGTAATACCCGCTGTAAATATGTCCCGTGTCGTCGAAATCGTAGCTGCCCACGCGCACCTGGATGTCCGGCACGCGGTAATGATTCGAGTTCGCCGTGATCACCGCGCCGAGCGACGCAGTCACGTGAAAACTCTCGTCGTCGGTAAGCGAGTAGTTGATGAAGTAGGGAACGCCGTCGCCGCCGCCCACCACTCGAAGCTGGCGCGAGCGGTCGAGCTCATCACGCATGGCCTTCAGTACGGGATCGTCGTCCATGGCCGCTTGCGCCCACGCCATCACCACCGCGCCGCCGGCACAGGCCGCGATCGCCACCACGCGGCCGATCATCGCTCCGGCTCCGTCACCGGCCGGCCCAGATACGGCGGACGGTCCTGCGAGGATTCCTTGCGCTGAATCTCGATCTCGGAAACCAGGATCGCCGGCGCGATCGCCGAAACCGGCACGTCGCCCGATTCGGCGCCGCAGATCCCGTTGAACACCTCCATCCGGTTCGACGTCGCCATGATCTTCGAAAAACTCGCCAGCGGCGTTCCCACGATATCCACGCCGCGGATCAGCTCGTCCGGCCGCCCGTCGGGGTACACGCGGTACACCACCAGCGGTACCACGGTGAACGCCTGCAGTCCGCGCCGCGCCGTGGTGGTGTAGCCGCTCACCACCTGGTCGAAAAATAATCCGTACGGCTTGCCCTGTTTCTTGACCTCTTCGATCAGCATCTTGCGCAATTCCGCGTCGCTCACCGTCTTGGCCGATTCCACAAACAGGTTCGACTGCCGCGAAACGATCTCGTATCCGGGCGATCTCCGCCCGTGGCCGTTCGAATGCGGAAATCCGTCGACCGGCGAGCGCGACATCAGAAAAGTTTTCAAAATCCCGTGATCGACGATGGTCACCGGCCGAGCCTTCACGCCCTCGTCGTCATAAGCGTAGGTGCCGTTGAGCGCGATGCCCTGAAAATCGGCGCGCGTGGGATCGAACACTACCGAGAGAAACTCCGGCAATACGGGCTTGCCGACGCTCTTGGTGAACGTCTGGCCCTCGGTTTCGTCCTTTTGACGATGACCCTCCACGCGATGACCGAAGATTTCGTGAAAAAAGACTCCGGCCGCGCGTCCCGACAGAATCGCCGGCCCCACGAACGGATCGGCGGGCGGCGCGTGCAGCAGATCGCTGAGGGTCTTGCCGGCGCGCTCCACCGAGTTCAGAATCTGCGAATCCTTGGGCAGCTTCGACGGATCGTCCGATTCGAACGACTCCATCGTGGTCAGGTCCATTCCGTCGCTCGCCTTGCCGCGCGCCGTGATCATCAGCCGCGAGAACAGGCGGCCATCCTCGACACGCGTGCCCTCGCTGGTCACGATGGTTCGCGCCACGCGCTCCAACTCCAGCCCTACCGCCGAGTTAAGCGCGCCGGGGTACGTCGTGAACTGTTCCGACAGTTTGCGCAGCCGTTTCGCCCAATCCGCCTGGTCGAACTTATAGTGCGGCGTCACTCCGAAATACACCTGCGCCTGCTCCTCGGAAAAATCATCCGAATTGTCGGCCGCCTGCGTGCGCAGCTTCTCGTCCGCCTTGATGCGAATCAGCCGGTTCGACGATGCCCGGTACACGCGATCCGTCGCCAGCCACACCGAATTGCGAATCGAGACCGGATCGTCGGTGAGCGCGATGGACGTCCCCGACGTGAACCTGGGCTGGTCGTTTCCCACCTTCCGGTAATTGTCGAAATGCCGGTCGCCGACGCGTACGGTTACGTCCAGCATCCGCCTGTTGACATGATTTTCGGTGGCGAGGGAACCGCGGCTCGCCTCGATCACGTCGGCTTGCTCGGCGGTGACCTCATAGCCAAGAAAATATGGCGGCGGGTCGCCTTTTTCCTTAAGAATAGAGAAATTACGCTCCAACTCGTCGGAGAGGATTTTCACCAGCGGAGACTGGGCCCGGGCACTGGCGCAGACAAGTGCGAAAACGATCAGCTTGTGCACGTTTACTCAGCATATCAGCCGCACGTACGCCCTGGAGACCGAAAAAATTAAGCCGTGAGCTGCGCAGGAGTTTTGTCTCGCCACCCGTTCAGCGCGAGCCCGTAGCGGCCGCGGATGCCGGTTTTTTCGAAGATGTGCTTCAAATGGATCTTCACGGTTCCGGGCCGGATTCCCAATTCCTGCGCGATCTCCTTGTTCTTGCAGCCCTGCTCCACCAGTTCGAGCACCTGCTGCTCGCGCGCGGTCAGCTCCCCGCGCGGGTAGCGCTCGACGCGCGCCGGATCGCGGAAAACGCAGTCCTCCATCCAGCTTCTTCCCGCTCCGACGGTCCGCAAGCACGCCAGGATGGTGGCCAACCCTGCGGTCTTGCGCAGGATTCCGCGCGCCCCCGCCTGCAGGAACCGGAGCGCCTCGGCTTCGCTCACCGACACGCCCCAAACGATGATCTTCATCCGTTCCGGATTCATCCGTTCCGCGTTGGCCGGCTGCTCCGTAGTGAGCGCCATCCATTCCAGGATCGCCTGCATTCCGAACGCTTTATCGACAATCAGAATACCTGGTCCCTGTTCCCGAGCAATCTCCATCGCCCGGCTGAGCGAATTGGTTCCTTCGGCAAACCTCATATCCGGTGCGGAGGCGAGCAGGGTGTGAACGCCTTCTATGGTCGCCGGCTGCGGATCGCAAATGGATACGCGAATCGGAGGCATGCCGCCGTTGTTCAGGGAGCTTCCATTCATTGGAATCACGTTGGCCTTCTTGGTGCTAGTTTGTACCTGCCCCCAGGACTCATCGTCCGCGAGGGTCCTGTCTTTTAGTTGCTCGAAGGCCCTTGTGCTCTCATGTTATGATCGCTACTAGTCGAATTACTTCTTTGGAAACATTTCCAAACTGGTTCTCTGGTCTCCATGCAGAGTCATGACGCCGCCAATTCTCCGACCAGGCGGGCGATCGTCATCAGCCCCGATTCGAAGATGGTCGCGGAGCTTGAACCCTTTCTACAGCAACATTTAGCCGGAAATACGCTGACCCGGCTCATGGTTTATCCTTCGCCCCGCGACATCGCCGGCACCCTCAGCGGCGCGCCGCAACTGGTCTTTTTGGACATGGTTTCAGACCGGGAGCAGGCGCTCCAGCTCTTGTCCGAAATCGGCCGGCTGGGCGCCATCCCCCTGATCGCGCTGCTCGGCGGCAACGACCCCGATCTGATCCTGCGCTGCCTCCGGGCCGGCGCGCTGGACTTCCTGCTCCAGCCGTTCACCGCCGACCAAATCGAGGCCGCCATGAGCAAGCTTGCCCGGCTCCAGCCCAGCGCTGACGCTCAGGGCAATGAGCCCGCCAAGATCTTCGCCGTCATGCCGGCCAAGGGCGCCTGCGGAGCCACCACCGTTGCCTGTAACCTCGCGTACCAATGGAAGCGGCTGGGATATTCCAAGGTTCTGCTCGCCGATCTCGATCCGCTCGCAGGGACCACCTCGTTCCTGCTCAAGGTTAAGTCGGTCTACAGCTTCCTCGATGCGCTACAGCACGCCCACGAGCTCGATTCGGACCTGTGGAACGGCATGGTCACCAACGCCGGCGGCATCGAGGTGATGCTGGCGCCGGAGCTGATGGTGGAAGGAACCCAGGAGCTGCGCGATCCTAGCCCCGTGCTCGAATACGCCCGTCACTCTTACAATGTCGTGGTGGTCGATACGGGCGGGGTTTACGGCGAGTGGAACCTGAACATCGCGCGCGCGGCCAATGAGCTTCTCCTGGTGACCACCAACGAGCTGCCCGCGCTGCAAGCCGCCCAGCGCGCGCTGTCGTACCTGGACAGCAATCGCATCGGCCGCTGGAAGATTCGCCTGCTGGTGAATCGCTACCAGCGTGACACCGGCCTCAGCCGCGAGGTGATCGGGACGGCTCTCCACACCGAGGTCTTCGACATTTTGCCGAGCGACTATGAAGCGGTCCAAAAGGCCCTGATGGAGGGAAAGCCCGCGCCTTCCAGCACCGCCTTCGGCAAGTCCATCATCCAACTGGCCGACCGGTTGGGCGGAAGGCGCGAGCAGACCAAAAAATCCACGTCCCTCGGCGGCCTGCTGGGCTTGTTCAGCAAGACGTCCAAGTCCACTTAAATCGAACGGTCCTACGCCTGGCCGCGGATCACGCCCGGTTCGCCGGTGCCGATGGAGACCGGAGGCATGGCCGCGACGTGCGGGCTCTTGCCGACCTTCATCACTTCCCGGCCCTGCGCTTCATTCACCATCAGCGCCGTCGCGGCATACCACGCGCACACCGCCGAGATCATGAACAGGTAGCCGCTCAGGATCATCAGCCACTCGGTGCCGGTCAGCTCCCCAATCGCCGTGGTGGTCGATCCCGCCGCGAGGAAACTCAGCACCAGAACCAGACCCTTGTTTTCCGCCGCCGCCGCGTAGGCGCCGCTCCAGGTGATCACCGCCAGGATAATGAACCAGTAGCCCAGCTCCACGAACGGACCGGCGGGCTGAGCGACGCGGCCCGAAGCAAACATGAGTTGCAGGATTCCATACGCGATCCAGAACGAACCCCACATCCCATGCATCGCCGTGGCCACGCCATCGCGGGCGCGGAACGCCCACATGCCGGCCAGAAACTGTGCGAATCCGCCGAAGATCAGCACAAACGGTGCCAGATAAATCGCGGAATTCGCATTCCCATACCAGTGCGCCATGTTCGCCGCGACCATGAAGGTCGCTCCCGCGAATCCATACAGCCCGAGAATGGACGGCGCCGCGATCGGCTGCAGATAAATCCGCGCCGGCGTGCCGTTTCCAGGATAGACAACTTCGTTAGGCATTGACATAACTGTCCCTCTACCCAATCAGATTTTTTCTCGGGCAACACGTTTCCGTATTCCTGTTCATGCATCCGACAGCGACTAGTTCCTGAAACGAAACAGACCGGCGCTCAAAGCCGAAACTTAGCGTTAATGAGCTTCTCCCAGTCGTCAGCACGCTGAGTTGTAAGCGCTCCCGTGCGCTTGTTGTCACGTTTGATGAGGCGCGCCGAGGAGCTGACGCTGGCTCAGGGAAATGTTGAAAAACCTGCAGCGCATCATTGCGGCCGGACCGAGAGCACCGATCGCGCCTCGATGTGATCGAACTGCATGGGGAAACTGGTGGCGCCATAGTAGGCGCTCCATTCATCCTTGTAATGCCGCGACAACGGCTGGCCGGATTCGCCGATGGTGATGTTCTCCACCGACGCGTCGAGATTCGCCAGATCCACCGACATGCGCATCGACGGTCCCAGCCGCCGCGAGGTTTGCTTGATGGTGGTTCCCGATCCGCTCATCGGAACTGGGCCGATATTGAAATACTTGCCGATCAGCGGAAGCTCGCCAAACACCGGATGAGCGATACGGAGCTCATTGAACTGGCCGTAATCCCAGCGCGAAATTTTCGACCCCTCGAGTTTCGTTCCCTCCTCGATCGCTTCGCCTAAAGACCGGACCAGCAGCGCGTCATAGTCGGGGAACCAGCCGGAAGGTCGCTCGCGCAGCAGCGTTTCGATCACCTCCGGCGCGACGGGCCAGTCGTATTCTTCCGCCAGGCCCGGCGCCGCGCGGTCGGCGACGGCCTTGCGCAGGGAGCGATAGGCCAACTCCACCACCATGGGCGCGGAGGTTCCTTTTTCCACCTGCCCGTCCCAGGCGCCGAGCGTTTTCGCCGCGTCCTCCACCTGCGCGTTCTTCGGTTTCTTCGCGTTCACGGCCGCGACGATCTGGCGCGCCAGAAAATCGTCGAACGCCGAATACACATCCTTCTGGACCGCAAGCATCTCTTTCGCACTCCAATTCGACCGGCGCGCGAGCAGCGTGCGGATCTCGCTCGCCCGGTACCGCGACCCGAAATCGCCCGCGACCGGATATTTGTAGTCCGCCGGAAACGGGTTCTGGTTCGCGGTGACAAGCATGCGGCCCGCAGGATTGTAGAAGCTGGGAAGATCATCAAAAGGGATGTAGCCCTGCCATTCGCATTCGCCTGACGCCCCGTCGGCGGGAACCTCCCCCGTGCAGCCTGGCGGCCGGATGGGCAGGTGGCCGGTGGCGTGGTAGCCGATGTTGCCATCCACGTCGGCGTACACGAAATTCTGGCCGGGTCCGGGAAAGCGCGCCAGCGCCGACGTGAACTCCTTCCAGTCGCGCGCCCGATCGATGTCCAGAAACGGAAACGCGAAGCCGCCAGGACCCGCCGCGGTCCAGCTCAGCGCATAACGCTGGTTTTCATCGGAAAGAAAGACGGGACCATGACGCGTGACCCATTGCTCGAACAACGCCGGCTTTTCGCCCTTCACCGCGATCGCACCGCGTTCCAGCCGTGCCTGCACCAGCGCGCCACGAAAAACGTAGCGCCCGCTTTGCGCATCCATCTGTTCGCGAAAAAGATCCTGCACGTCGAACTGAAGATTGGAGACGCCCCAGGCGATGCGGTCGTTGTGGCCGATAATCACGGCCGGGATGCCCGGCAGCGCGACGCCTGAAACGTTCAGCCCCGGCGCCCGCAGATGAACCATGTGCCACGTCGAGGGAATCGCGAAATCCAGGTGCGGATCGTTTGAAAGAATCGGTCTACCGGTCGCGGTGAGAGCGCCCGCGACGGCCCACGCATTCGATCCCGGCTGGATCTCGCTGCCGGTGCGCGGCGGATAAAGATAAGCGACCTTTTCGCGATCGCCTTTCTGGAGCATATGCAGCTTTTCGATTTCGTGCCGCCAACTGGGGGTGAGCGTCCGGTACATCTGAAGCGCCGCAAGGATCGTATCGCGCGGCGACCACGGGCGCGGGGAATAATTGAGCAGGCGGAACTCGAGCGGCAGCCGTCCGCGATGCGTTTCCAGGTAGAAATTCACGCCGCGCGCGTAGGCGTCGAGCACCGCGCGATCGGCCGGCGTGAGCGCTTTCTCCTCCTGTTCGGCGATGCGCTCCAGGCGCATCCGGCGCGCCTCCTGATCGGAAGCGAGCGCGGTACGGCCGACCACTTCCGCCAGCTCCCCCGCGGCCAACCGGCGCAACGCGTCCATCTGCCACATGCGGTCCTGCGCGGTGACGAAGCCTTGCAGGAAGATTGCATCCTCCCAGCTCGCCGCCTGAATGTGCGGCACGCCGAGCGAATCGCGCGAGACGGTCGCTGGCGCGGAAACGGGCGCGGTGATTTCGCCCGACGTTTCGGGAAGCGGACGCCACGCATACCAATACGCCTCCACGAGGAAGGCGACCAGCAAAACGGCTATGCTCAGATTGATCGCCCGGAGCGCGGGCGTCGAAAATAGCATTGAACACCTGATTGTAGCGAACGGGATCCTCAATGGCCCTGCGGCTGATTCTGCTTTTCGCGATCGTTTCCGTGAACGGCTTCTTCGCCGCTGCCGAGGTGTCGCTCGTTTCCGTGCGGCGCTCGCGATTGCGGCAACTGGCGGAGCAGGGGAGCGTCGCCGCGCGCGCGGCGCTGGGCCTGCTCGCCAATCCTCCGCGCCTTCTGAGCGTCACCCAGGTCGGTGTCACGCTGGCGAGCCTGGGGCTGGGCTGGGCCGGCGAGGACACCCTGTATCAGATCGCGCTGCGCGTGTTTCATCCCTCGCTCTCTCCGCGCGGCGAAGCGATTCTGCACGGCGCCGCGCTGGCCGTCGCGTTTCTCATCATCAGCTTCGTTCACGTGGTGCTCGGCGAAGTGGTGCCGAAGAACCTGGCGCTCGAAAAAGCCGACCAGCTGGCGCTGCTGGTCGCGCCGGCGCTTCTGGTGTTCCTGCGAATCTCCGGACCGTTCGTTTACGTCATCGAGCGCGCCTCCGCCGGCATTTCCCACGCCGTCGGCCTGCATCGCGAGCATCCCGCCAGCGGACACTCGACCGAAGAGCTCAAATTCATCATCGAATCCAGCCGCAGCGAAGGCCACCTGCGCGATTTCGAGGAAGACGCGATTCAACGGATCCTCGAGCTCAAGGACGTGAATGCGCGCGAGATCATGACCCCGCGCATCGACATCGTCCGCGTTTCCGTGGACGCGACCCTCGACGAGCTGCTGCGCGCCGCGGTCGAGCACCAGTACTCGCGCCTGCCCGTGTATCAGGGCGCGCCCGAAAATATCATCGGCATTCTGCATTTCAAAGACCTGATGACCGCGTGGCAGGAGCGCAAAGTCGCGGCCGACCGGCGCCAGCCCGCCCGGCCCTTCCGGCTCCGCCGCTTCCTGCGCGATCCGCTGGTGGTGCCCGAAACCAAGCCGCTGAATCAACTGGTAGACGAATTCCGCAAACACCACACGCATCTGGCCCTGGTGGTCGACGAGTTCGGGACCATCACCGGGCTGGTGACGCTTGAAGACGTACTCGAACAGATTTTCGGTGAGATCGGAGACGAGCACGATGTCCGCCGCCCGCTCCCCGCCGCCGGCGCGCCGATGATCGAGATCGACGGCAACACCAGCATCCTCGATCTTGAATCGCAATACGGAATCGAGCTGCCCGGCGACGCTGGGTTCGAAACGCTCGCCGGATTCATGCTGTTCAAGTTGGGCTACATTCCCACGCCGGGTGAATCGGTGACGCACGGATCGCGCAAGTTCATCGTGCAGGAGATGGATCGCAACAGGATCGCGCGCGTGAAGATCGTCAACCTGCGCGCGGCGGAGGGCCAGCATGAGCGGACCGCCTGAGCTGGTGGAAGAAATCCGCGCGGAGCTGCGCAAACGCGGAAACGCGCGCGTGCGCGAATCGCTCGACCGGTTCTTCACACCGGAGCAGCGCATCGCCTCCTACGGCGTCGCGTCGCCGGAGCTCAAAGCCATCGCACAGGGGATTTACAGAAACGTGAAGAAATGGCCCGCCGCGGATCGCGACCGGCTGTGCGTCGAGCTTTGGCGAGGAGGCACCAACGAAGAGGGCGCGCTGGTGTGCTACGTGTATCGCCGCTTCTCGAAGCACTGCGGCGCACGGGAATTCGCGATGTTCACGCGCTGGCTGGACCGGTACGTCAAGAATTGGGGCATGACCGACGGGCTCTCGCTGTGGCTGCTCGGCGCATCCATCGCCAATGAGCCGGCGCTGATCGCCAGCCTCGATGCGTGGACACGATCGAAGAATCGCTGGAAGCGCCGCGCTGCCGCCGTCGCGCTGGTCCCGTCGGCCCGGCGCGGACTGCACACGCGCGACATTTTGCGCATCGCCACGCCACTGGTCCACGATGACGACGACATGGTTCGAAAAGGCGTGGGGTGGCTGCTCAAGGAGACGTATCCCAAGAAACCGGCCGAGGTCGTGGGATTCCTGCTGCCCTGGCGCGCCACGGCCCCGCGCGTCGTCATGCGTTACGCCGCGGAAAAGATGACGTCCGCGGACCGCGCCCGCGTCCTCAAGCGCGACGCACCACCTGGCCCGTGACCGCGCTGACCATCTCCCGCACGGTTTTCTTCGTCACCGGATGGCGCAGGTCCGGGGCAAGCTCCGCGAGCGGCTCCAGCACGAACCGGCGCTCGCCGATGCGCGGATGCGGAATCCGCAGATCCGCAGCATTCACGATCGCCTCGCCGTAGAGCAAAATGTCGATGTCGATCACCCGCGGACCCTTCGGAATCGTGCGCGCACGGCCCGTCCGTCGCTCGATTTGCTGCGTGTGCCGGAGAAGCTGGCGCGGAAATAGCCCAGTCTCCGCTTCGATCACCTGGTTCAGGAACCACGGCTGATCGCGAACCTCGCGCGGCTCGGTCTCATAAATCGAAGAGATGCGCGTGATGACGAAATCCGCGGTCTGCAAGAGCTCGCGCGCGCGATCGAGGTGCGCGCGGCGGTCGCCGAGATTCGAGCCGAGGGCCAGATAGACCGTTTTCAAAACAGCGAGTTTTGCAGGCCGCGCGCGCGGCGGCTGATTTTGAAATGCTGGAACGCGCCATCGGTGGCGATGCGCCCGCGCGGAGTGCGGTCCAGAAACCCGAGCTGCATCAGGTACGGCTCGTAAACTTCTTCAATGGTGTCCGGCTCTTCGTCGATCGACGCAGCGATGGTGGCCAGACCCACGGGGCCCCCGTTGTATTTTTCGAGAATCGTCGCCATGATCTTCTGGTCGATCTCGTCCAGCCCGAAACGGTCCACCTCCAGCAAGTCGAGGGCGCGCCGCGCGACTTCGAGATCGATGTGCCCGGCCGCACGCACCTGGGCGTAATCGCGGACACGCCGCAGCAGCCGGTTCGCGATACGCGGCGTCCCGCGGCTGCGCCGCGCGATCTCTTCCGACCCCTCCTGATCGATTTCCACGTCCAGCAGATGTGCGGAGCGGATCACGATCCGCGCCAGCTCGGCGACATCGTACGGATTCAGCCGCAGCACCAGCCCGAAGCGGCTGCGCAGCGGCGCGCTGATCAGTCCCTGGCGCGTGGTGGCGCCGATGGCCGTAAAACGCGGCATCGGCAACGAATGTGTGCGCGCACCCGGACCCGCCCCCACCAGGATGTCCACCCGGAAATCCTCCAGCGCGGAATACAGCATCTCCTCCACGTCCGGCATCAGACGGTGGATTTCATCGATGAAGAAGACCTGCCGCGCATGTATGTTGCTCAGGATGCCGGTGAGGTCCAGCTTC
>Ga0335077_10002909_pt1 | contig 20531 bp, 20 predicted proteins | sample Lox_Sample_31_FD_207151 | JGI IMG/M metagenome (GOLD analysis project Ga0335077, IMG submission 207151) | Soil microbial communities from Loxahatchee National Wildlife Refuge, Florida, United States - Lox_Sample_3.1 | ecosystem: Environmental > Terrestrial > Soil > Wetlands | place: USA...
CCAATCAAGCTGGAATTGGATTGCAGGAGGCCCGACGCTCAGACGAGCAGAAAAGGACGGCAGAGATCCTCGAACAACGGGTCACCGAGCGGACCAGCCTGTTGACCGCCGTCAACGAAGAATTGCGTCGCAGCAAAACATATCTGGCCGAGGCGCAAAAACTCAGTCATACCGGAAGCTTCGGCTGGAAAACTTCGACTGGCGAGATTACCTGGTCTGATGAAACCTTCCGAATCTTCCAACTGGATTGGACTACGACGCCGACCGTGGAACTTATTCTGCAGCGGGTTCATCCGGAAGATGTGGCACGCGTCCGACAAACCATCGAACACGCCTTGCTTAACGGAAAGAATTTTGAACTTGAACATCGTCTGTTGATGCCGAATGGATCGGTAAAGCATCTTCATGTTGTGGCAAGTTCGTTTAGCAACCATAACGGCGGCGTTGAATTTGCCGGCGCCGTCATGGACATAACCGAACGTAAACGCGCCGAAGACGAGCGGGAGAGGTTGCGCCAGGCACAGGCCGACCTCGCTCACGTGAACAGGGTGAGTACGATGGGCGAGCTGACCGCTTCTCTGGCGCATGAAGTGAATCAACCGATCGCCGCGGCGGTAACCGATGCTAACACCTGTTTACGGTGGCTTACACGCGATCAACCCGATATGGAAGAAGCCCGCCAAGCCGCGTTGAGAGTTGTTAAAGATGCAACCCGCGCTGCAGAAATCATTACCCGAACTCGTCTGCTCTTCCGCAAAGTTACTCCGCAATCGGAGTTGGTTAATGTAAACGAGATCATTCAAGAGATGATCATGCTTCTACACAGTGAGGCGACTCGATACTCGATAACCATCCGCACCGAACTCGCAGAGCTTCCGCAAGTCATCGGAGATCGCGTGCAATTGCAGCAGGTGCTGATGAACTTGGTGGCCAACGGCATCGATGCGATGAAAGACGTCGACGGAACTCGCGAGCTCGCTATCAAGTCGCAAAAGGCGGAAGATGGTCAACTGTTGATCTCGATCAGCGATACCGGTGTCGGCTTGCCGCCGCGACACCTGGACCAGATCTTTAACGCCTTCTTTACCACTAAACCTCATGGCACCGGCATGGGACTTCGCATCAGCCGATCAATTGTGGAGTCGCATGGCGGACGTTTATGGGCCACCGACAACTCTCGCCGTGGCGCAAGTTTTTACATTGCTCTACCCGCGCAGGTCGAGGCTGCGTGAATGGTCACGGCAGCGGCCCCCACCGTGTTCGTGATTGACGACGATGACCTGGTGCGAGCGTCGATCCAGGGCATGCTGAAATCGGTCGGCTTGCGTGCGGAGACTTTCGAGACGCCGCAGCAGTTCCTGCACAGCAAGCGTCCGGACGCTCCCAGCTGTCTGATTCTTGACGTCAGACTGCCTGGGGTCAGTGGGCTGGATTTTCAACGGGAATTGGCCGAAGCGGGCGTTCGCATTCCTATCATCTTTATTACCGGTCATGGTGACATTCCGATGACGGTAAGGGCCATGAAGTCCGGTGCGGTTGAGTTCCTCACCAAACCCTTTCGCGACCAGGATTTGCTAGACGCGATCCACCAGGCTTTGGACCGCGACCGTTCGAGCCGCCAACAACAGAGCGACCTCGGCGAGTTGCGCAAGCGTTACGACTCGCTGACCGCGCGCGAGCGTGAGGTCATGGCATTGGTGGTCTCCGGCAGGCTTAATAAGCAAATCGCATACGACATCGGGACTAGCGAGATCACGGTGAAGATCCATCGCGGTCACGTGATGCGCAAGATGCAGGCCGACTCTCTGGCGGAATTAGTCAGAATGGCGGGGAAACTTGAAATTCCTGCCGGCGGGAAGTAGCTTGAGCTGCTGAGAATGAACTTTCCAAACAACAGCAACTTGACGGAGGCTGAAGTAAGACGCTATGCCCTGTGCTACGGGTTAGCTCTTGCCTCAGTTGCGGCGGCGTTTGCCCTGGCACGGATGTTTATATATTTCCATCTGCCTCAGCCGTTTACTTCGTTTGCGATGTCCGCAATCGCAATCACCTTCTGGTACGGCGGTGCCGCGCCAGGCATTCTCGCGGCCGTTTTCTCCATATTCATTCGCAATTATTTGTTTCCAGAAGACGTCAATCTTTTAGGTCGCCTCGGATATAACTTTGGGTTCATCATTTTTGCCCTCCTGATGATTGGGGTGAGGCGAAGGCGAAGCAATCTTGAAGTGAAAGTCGCGGGGCGAACCGCAGAACTGACTCGCGCCAACGAAGAACTGAACCTTGAAATTGCGGAACGTAAGCGTGCTGAAGACAAGGTAAGGCAAAGCGAAGCATATTTGGCCGAGGCACAGAAGCTCACGCATACCGGCAGTTGGGTTTGGGAGGTAGGTGGAAAGCGGGCATTGCATCTCTCCGAGGAGTGGTATCGCGTATACGGTTTCGATCCGAGCCACGGATTGGAAGCTTGGCGAAAACGACTGGAGCGTATTCATCCGAATGACCGGGCCAAACGTCAGGAAACCATCGATCAAGCAATAAATAACAAATCAGAATATGACATCGAATACCGGATTGTCCTTCCGGATGGTGCAATCAAATATGTTCACAGCGTCGGACATCCCATTTTGGATTGCTCCGGAAATCTGATGCAATTCGTAGGCAGTTCCACTGACATCACCGAGCGCCGTCTTGCAGAAGAGGCTCTGCGTCAGGCCCAAAGCGATCTTGCCCACATCAGCCGCGTCACTACGATGGTAGAACTGACCGCCTCGCTGGCGCACGAAGTGAATCAACCGATCGCAGCGGCGATGACCGACGCCAACACCTGCTTGCGATGGCTCAATCGCGATGAACCGAATGTGGCCGAGGCGCGCGGGGCGGCTTCGAGAGTGGTGAAAGATGCAACCCGCGCGGCGGAAATCATCAGCCGCACGCGCCTGCTGTTCAAAAAAGGAACTCCGCAATCCGAATTGGTCAACATGAACGACGTTATTCGCGAAATGCTTGTATTAATGATCGGCGACATGTCGCGGCTCTCAATCGCTGTCCGAATGGAACTCGCGGATGATCTGCCGCAGATCACGGGTGATCGCGTGCAATTGCAGCAGGTGCTCATGAACTTGATGGCCAACAGCATCGATGCGATGAGAGACGCCGACGGAAACCGTGAACTCGAAATCAATTCGCAGCGCGGCCAGAATGGGCAAGTGATGGTAACGATCAGTGACTCGGGCGTGGGCTTGCCGCCCCAGCAAGCCGATCAGATTTTCAACGCGTTCTTTACCACGAAACCCAATGGGACCGGCATGGGACTTCGCATCAGCCGCTCTATTATTGAATCGCATGGCGGCCGGTTGTGGGCATCCGATCGTCTTCCACGCGGGGCCAGCTTTTACATCACCCTCCCCATAGAACCGCCGGCGAACGAATAACAGCCCAACATAGTCGAGCACTCATACCAAAGGATGATGGTTCAATACCAGCGCATAATTGCCCCCATGTCGCTGGGGAGATATTCTCTCGTCATGGTTACGGAAGCGAAGATGGTCGCGATTGTCGATGACGATGAGCTGATGCGCGGTGCCTTGCAAGGCTTGCTCAAAGCAGTCGGAATGAAGGCCCAGACTTTTGCTTCAGCTGAAGAATTCTTGAAGTCAGGCAAATACCGCGATACCGCATGCCTGATTGCAGATATCCGCATGCCGGGAATGTCCGGTCTGGAATTACAGGCGAAGCTCAATGCCGAGCATTGTTGCATTCCGACCATTTTTATTACTGCGCACGGAGACGCGAAGATGCGAATGCAGGCCTTAAGAGCCGGTGCAGCCGAGTTCCTGACGAAACCCTTCGACGATGAAGTACTACTCGAAACTGTTCGAGCGGCCCTGGAAAGTTGACCCTTTTAATGAACGTGAACGAGTGCCCAGGAGGTTTCTGTGGGAGCCTTGCAACAATTCGAATCTGGCAATCAGGAATATAGAGAGCGCCGGTTCGAGCAGATTATTGGCACCAGTTCCGCCCTCGAAGCTGTGCTCGAACAGGTTGAACGGGTTGCGCCTACTGACTCCACCGTCCTCATCCTCGGAGAAACCGGTACCGGCAAAGAGCTGATAGCGCACGCTATTCACAACCTTAGCTCGCGTTGCGGACGGTCCTTTGTAAGGCTGAACTGCGCCGCAATCCCACTTGACTTGTTGGAGAGCGAGCTGTTTGGCCACGAAAAAGGTGCATTCACCGGAGCCATTACGCAAAAGGTTGGCCGCTTCGAGCTCGCCGACAAGGGCACACTTTTCCTGGACGAAGTTGGTGACATCCCGCCCGCGCTGCAGCCGAAATTGTTGCGCGTTCTGCAGGAGCAGGAGTTCGAACGCCTGGGAAGCACTCGCACCCACAAGGTGGATGTTAGGCTGGTTGCCGCTACACATCGCGATCTCACCGACATGGCTAATCGCGGCGAGTTTCGCACCGATCTTTACTATCGGCTGAATGTGTTTCCACTGATGCTGCCGGCTTTACGCGATCGCCGCGACGACATTCCGGCGCTCGTGTCGCATTTTGTCGACATTTACGGCCGTCGGATGGGCCGGCGCATCGAGCACGTTCCCGCTGAAACCATGTCCGCATTCACGTCATACGAATGGCCGGGCAACATCCGCGAGCTGCAAAATCTGGTTGAACGCGCCGTGATTCTTTCGAACGATGGTGTGCTGCCGAATCCTTTGCCGGCGCTGATGGTTCGGAGTGTCACCGCCACGTCTTCATCAGCAACTTCTTCCCCTGCGCCGACTACATTGAGGGATTCCGAGCGTGTGTTGATTCTGCGCACTCTTGAATCCGTGGGTTGGGTGATCGGCGGCCCCAAAGGGGCCGCCGCCAAGCTCGGCCTCAAGCGCACCACGCTGATCCACAAAATGCAAAAGCTTGGGATAACCCGGCCTGGTCTCGAAACCCAGCGAGACCAGGTCGGGGAAGCCGCAGAAGCGACCAACGGACACTGACCCAACCAGTGCATCAGTTCTCCTTCCTCGCTTGCAGCTGCTAAGGAAACTTCTTGAACATCCTTCGCCCAGCGCATAGTCGTGGAATTACCGGCTGCTCACGACTACCGGTTGGTCGATGCCTGCGACTTCTTCCATTCGCTTCAGCACAGCCGAAAAGTCCTCGTCGACATTGTGCGCCAGTTCGTCCGAATTAACGTAGAATGCGGCTTCGGTCACCGGCATAGTGAGGCCTTCTACTGCCGCGGCGCCTAGAATCAGCTGAAAATCTTTGTGCATCAGCCGCAGTGGAAATTGCTCGCTGTAGTCATTATTCGCCGCCCTCGCAAGTTTGCCTAAGTGGGCCGGAGCGATCACGGCCGTTTTCGATAAAACTGTGAGCAATCGTTGGCGATCGAGTCCGGCTTTTTCGCCAAGCACCACCGCCTCAGCGATGGCTTGCATGCCCACACCTAAAAGCGTGTTTACCACCAACTTCATCGCCGTTCCGGAACCCGGCCCTCCCAGCAGAAAGAATTGCTTCGCGACAGCCTGGAAGATCGGCTCGGCGGCGCGGAACACCTCTTCATTGCCGCCCGCCAGAAGCGTGAGCGTGCCTTGCTCGGCTGCCGGAGTGCTGCCGGAAATAGCGACATCAAGGACCTCAATGCGGCTTTTTGCGCCAAGCCTGTGGACTGCACGCGAGCTCTCGGGAGAGATCGTGCTCATCTCGAGCACAACGGATCCCGGCCGTGCTCCGGCAAAAATGCCCTCCGGCCCGCCATAGACACTCTGAACAGCTTCATCATTGGTTAGGCAAGAGAGAACTACATCGACTGTGGCCGCCAGCTCACGAACATTCTTCGCGACGACAGCGGCTTTAACGAAGCTTTCAGTCTGGCTTGCATTCTTGTCATATATCGAAAGCTTGTACCCGTGATCCACCAGACGTCGAGCGATCCGGCTTCCCATGTTGCCCAAGCCAACGAACCCTAGTTTCACCTGATCTGCCGTAAGAGGTTTCATAACATCTCCGTAGTCTCTGAATTCAATCCGCCATATCCCGGCGTGTCAGAGGTTTGCAACGCAAAACTCTTGAGTGCATTTCCGCTTCCACTGCGCAAAAAGATGTTGAACGGTGTTTTTTCCGTGAATCACAGCGATTCGGACTTCGTTTAGAAGGAGTCGCAGTCTAAATGTCGACGGTTCGTGTCAGCTGACGGACGCGTCGTCGGTTCTACAAGTCCATTTCGAACTGCCGTCGGCGACTACTCCAGTGAAAACAAAAGCGCCAGCCGATTGCTGCGCATGGAATGAAGCGTGCATTTTCTCGAGATGACACGGAGGAAACGAATGCAGGTACAACAGATATCCACTTACGGCGAACCAGGTCTGGAAATCCGCGCGACTGAAGAGCAGATCTTCAACTTTCAGGATGTTCTTGCGCGGCAATTGCCGTCGTTTCACCGAAGAGCATACCGGTACGTGGGCAATGACGCCGATGCCGAAGATGCGGTGCAGGACGCCCTGTTGTCGGCCTACAAACATCTTGATCAATTCAGGGGAGAGGCGCGAATTTCGTCATGGTTGACCGCGATTGTCTCGAATTCTGCGCTTATGCAACTGCGCCGGCGTCCGCGCTACCAGCCAATTTCGCTGGATGAGCCGATAGGTGACGACCAGGAATTCACTTTATCGGAGCAGTTGGCAGACCGAGCCCCGACTCCCGAGGACGAGTGCCGAAGCTCACAACTCATTGCTCGGGTGAGAGAGCTCTTGCCCCGGCTCTCGCCTTCACTCCGCAAGGCGTTTGAGTTGCGCGAGCTGGATGGTCTGACCACGAGCGAAGCTGCGCAGTTTCTGGGAGTAGCGGAGGGAACAGTAAAAGCCCAGCTCGCGCGGGCGCGCGCCAAGCTTCGACACCTCATGCGCCGGCCGCTCGAGGCGAAACGGCGCCGCACCTGCAGAAGTTTGAAAAGCACACAAGAAAAATAAGTTCACCCCGGGTCAGATGATATGTGGATCGTACGATTAGCCTTACGCAGGCCTTACACCTTCGTGGTAATGGCGATACTCATTCTTGTGATGGGCGGGATTGCAATTCTCCGCACGCCCACTGATATTTTTCCGAACATTAATATCCCGGTTATAAGCATCATCTGGAACTACAACGGACTGGTTCCGAAGGACATCAGTGACCGCATCATCAGCGTCACCGAGCGAAGTCTTACCACCACGGTGGACAACATCGAGCACATCGAATCGCAATCGTTGTACGGGGTCGCCGTCGTCAAAGTTTTTCTCCAGCCCACGGCAAGCGTGGAGCGCGGCATTGCGCAGATTACGGCGGTTTCGCAGACCCAGCTCAGGCAGTTGCCGCCCGGAACCACGCCTCCGCTCATCCTGGCTTACAGCGCGTCGAGTGTGCCTGTGTTGCAATTGGCGCTCTCGGGACAAGGACTCTCCGAGCAGCAGCTCAATGACTATGGTTTGAACTTCATTCGTACCCAGCTCATAACGGTTCCGGGAGCTTCGGTTCCATACCCGTACGGCGGAAAGCAGCGCCAGATTCAGGTGGACCTGAATCCAAACGAGCTGCAATCGAAGAATCTCTCCGCTCTCGATGTGGTGAATGCGATCTCGCTGCAGAATCTGATTCTGCCAACCGGTACGGCCAAGATTGGCGGCAAAGAGTACGACGTTGATATCCCGAACTCCGCGCCGCAATCGGTTGCGGACCTGAACCGCATTCCGGTCAAGACAATCGGTAGCACCACCATCTATATCAAGGATGTCGCCTGGGTGCGCGATGGCTTCCCGCCGCAAACCAACATTGTGCGCGTGAACGGCCAGCGGTCGGTTTTGTTGACGATTCAGAAAGCCGGCGATGCCTCCACGCTCAACGTAATCGCGGGCGTCAAATCACTACTGCCGCAAATAGCATCTACGGTTCCACCTCAGCTAAAGATGGAGCCTTTGGCGGACCAATCCATCTTTGTGCTGGGGGCGATCAAAGGCGTAGTTCGCGAAGCTCTGATTGCCGCGTGCCTCACCGCCCTGATGATTCTGATTTTCCTCGGCAGCTGGAGAAGCACACTCATCATCGCCACCTCGATTCCGCTAGCGATTCTTACGTCACTGATTGTGCTGAGTTGGATCGGTCAGACCATCAACATTCAGACGTTAGGAGGTTTGGCCCTCGCGGTCGGGATCCTGGTGGATGACGCGACTGTGGAGGTCGAAAACATCAATCGCAATCGCGCCGCAGAGCCCGAGAAAGATATGGATGAAGTGGTTCTCGACAGCGCCATGCAGATTGCGACGCCGGCATTCGTTTCCACGCTTTCGATCTGCATTGTGTTCGCTCCCATGTTCTTGCTATCGGGAGTGGCGCGCTATTTATTTGTGCCGCTGGCTGAGGCCGTTGTGTTCGCCATGCTCGCCTCCTATTTCCTTTCGCGAACCATTGTTCCGACGATGGCGAAATATCTCCTGCGCAGCCAAAGGCCAGAGGGAAGCGCGACCCAGAGCCGCAATCCGCTGGTCCGGATGCAGCAACGATTTGAGACGGACTTCGATAATTTCCGCGAAAGCTATCACAAGTTGTTGGGTCTTGTTCTGCATCATCGGCGCGCTTTCCTGGCGGGTTTTTTCGCTGCTTGCCTGGCTTCGCTGGCGATCTTGATTCCCTGGTTAGGTCAGGATTTTTTTCCCAGTGTCGATGCCGGAAGCTTCAAGCTTCATCTCCGCGGGCCGACTGGCATGCGCATTGAAGACACCGCGTTCTTGTGCGACCTGGTGGAGAACTCCATTCGCAAACAGATTCCTACAGGTGAAGTGAAAAGCATCATCGACAACATCGGCCTGCCATACAGCGGCATCAATCTTTCTTATAGCAACTCCGCTCCAGTGGGCACATCGGATGCAGATATCCTGGTGACTCTCACCCCTGATCACCATCCGACAGCGGGCTATGTCAACCGGCTTCGATTGAGCCTGGCTCACGATTTTCCGGGGGTGACATTCGCGTTCCTGCCCTCGGATATGGTCACCCAGATTTTGAATTTTGGCCTTCCGGCTCCGATCGACATTCAAGTGGTCGGCCACGACCTCGAAGGCGACCGCGCGTGGGCGAGCCAGTTGCTGCAAAAGTTAAGATTCGTTCCAGGCACGGCTGACTTAAGAATCCAGCAGCCATTCGATGAACCCTATCTTCACCTGAATGTGGAACGCACAAAAGCGCAAGAGTTGGGTTTCTCCGCTCACGACATCGCGCAGAACCTTTTGGTATCGCTCAGCGGCAGTTTCCAGACTTCGCCGACATTCTGGGTCGACCCGAAGACCGGGGTCAGTTATTCAATCGCAACTCAAACCCCGCAGTATCGCGCAGACACTTTGCAGGACCTTGTTAACACGCCCGTGACAAGTGGCAACACTTCAGTTACGCCGTCCTTGATGGCGAGCCTCGTTTCCCTGAGAAGAGGGAGCGGCATGGCCGTGGTTTCACACTACGATGTGGCGCCAGTCATAGATATTTTTGGCTCAGTTTCAGGGCGCGACTTGGGCGGAGTTGCTGGTGACATGAACAAACTGATCGACGCGGTGCGCCCCAAATTGCCGCGCGGTTCGCGCGTGATAGTTCGCGGCCAGGTACAGACTATGCACGCCTCTTACGTCGGGCTGCTCAGTGGGTTGCTCTTTGCCATCTTGCTTGATTACCTGCTGATCGTAGTGAATTTTCAATCATGGCTCGACCCGCTAATCATGATTTCCGCATTGCCAGCTGCATTGGCGGGAATCGCCTGGTTCCTGTTCGTTACTCACACCACGTTGAGTGTGCCCGCACTCATGGGGACGATTATGTGCATGGGCGTAGCCACAGCGAATAGCATCCTCGTCGTAAGCTTCGCCCGTGAGCAAATGGAGCTGGGAAAGGACCCAATTACTGCGGCGCTGGAGGCTGGGTTCACGCGCTTCCGCCCAGTACTGATGACTGCATTGGCGATGACCATTGGCATGGTGCCCATGGCCCTGGGCTTGGGAGACGGCGGTGAACAAAATGCTCCGCTCGGGCGTGCGGTAATCGGGGGCCTGATGTTCGCGACGGTTTCCACATTGTTCTTTGTCCCCACCCTTTTTAGCGTAATTCACGGCTACCGGCAAAGACGTAAGCAGGCGCAGGAATAACAATTGAAAACGATTCTTGGTGGAATATATATGGCGGAAACTGAGTTGAAAACTGAAGATGTCGGCAGGCTAGAGGTACTGCCGCCGGCTTCTCATAATAGCCATAATAATGATGACCGTCCCGGCAAACTCCGAGGCTGGATGATCGCAATGGTCGTCGCGGCGCTTGCGACCGGTATCTTGGTCTTTGGGATTTGGTCTCGCGTAAGTGCTCAAGCAAGCCTGCGCACGGTGACTCAGCAGTTGGCCGTGCCCTCAGTCTCGGTCATATTGCCCAAACGCACTGCACCCATTGACGAAGTTGTCCTTCCCGGCAACATACAGCCATTTATATCCTCGCCAATTTACGCCCGTACCGATGGCTATCTGAAGGAATGGTATTTCGATATAGGCGCGCACGTGAAAAAAGGTCAACTACTCGCGACTATCCAAACTCCAGAAGTGGATGAGCAATTGGCTCAGGCGCGAAGCACACTGGTCACGGCACAGGCGAACCTGGAATTGGCGCAGATCACAAGAGACCGCTACCAATCGCTGCTCACCAAGCATGCTGTTGCTCAGCAAGATGTTGACAATGCCGTAGGCAGCTACAGTGCAAACAAGGCGGTTGTCGATGCCGATATGGCAAACGTCCGACATTATGAGGCGCTGGTCTCTTTCGAAAAAGTCTACGCGCCATTCGACGGCGTAATCATCGCCCGCAATACTGACATTGGCGATCTTATTAATTCCGGCAGCAGCACCGCGCCCCGAACCGATCTCTTCGACATGGTGCAGCCGGGAGTGTTGCGCGTCTACGTGAATGTTCCCGAAGAGTACTCACGCGGCGTGAAGCCGGGCGAAACTGGTGCAGACATCGCGCTCGCGGAGTTTCCTGACCAACGGTTTCCGGGAAGATTGGTGCGTACTGCCGATGCCATTAACGCAACCACCCGCACGCTGCTCGCCGAGATCGATGTCGATAATCCCAAGGGAACTCTGCTTTCCGGTTCCTACGCCGAAGTGCACTTGAAGATTCCGGCGCAGACTGCCACCTTCTTGCTGCCGGTTAATACTCTGATCTTTCAATCCGAAAAACTTCAGGTCGGAGTGGTAAAAAGCGGAAAGGTTGTAATTAAAGACATCATCCCCGGGCATGATTTTGGGTCGGAAATTGAAGTTGTCTCAGGCCTGAGGGCCGACGATCAAGTCATTGTGAATCCCCCCGATTCGCTGGTCTCGGGCGAGGGAGTGAAAGTTGTTAGCGCCGTGCTCCCTGGAGATTCGAAATGAAGCCCAGTGCCCAGCGCGCACAATTGTGTGGCTTTTGGAGAACAGGATGGATACTTCTGCTTATCTTATCTGGCCTGTTTGGATTGGCAGGTTGCGCCGTCGGACCGAAATACAAGACTCCCACTGCTCCGGCACCGCCCGCATATAAAGAGATCGGGAATTGGAAGACTGCTCAGCCCAGCGATCAGAACTTGGGAGGAAACTGGTGGGAGATTTTTCAGGATTCTCAACTGAACGCTCTTGAGCAACAGATCAACGTTTCGAATCAGAACCTGAAAGCGGCAGTAGCCCAGTATCAGGAATCGCGTGCCGCCTTGCGTTATGTTCGCGCTGACTACTATCCAACCATTACGGCGTCCCCGTCTGCTACGCGCGAACAGTATTCAAATAATCGTCCTCCGCCAAGCTCCTTCGATGGTCTCACGTTCAATGATTTTGTGGTGCCACTGAATTTGTCTTATCAAGCCAACACCTGGGGACGAGTGAGCAAGAATGTCGAGTCTTATCGCGAGCAGGCGCAGGCCAGTGAAGCAGATCTTGCGGTAATAAATCTGAGCTTGCACACCACGTTAGCCGTCGACTACTTCGCGGCGCGAAGTTTAGATGCCGAAGAAAAGTTGTTGAAGGATACGGTCGGTCAGTACCAGCAAGCATATCAATTGAATGAAGATCGCTACGAGGGCGGACTTGCGTCTGAAGTGGAAGTCGAACAGGCCCGGACGATTCTCGAAACCACGCGCGCTCAGATGATCGATGTCGGAGTTGCTCGCTCGCAATACGAGCATGCGGTTGCGGTTTTGATAGGCAAGCCTCCGGCCGAATTCAACCTTCCGCCATTGCCGCTTAACACGCCGCCGCCACCCATTCCTGTTGGCGTGCCTTCGGAGTTGCTGGAACGACGGCCTGACATCGCCGGCGCCGAGCGCCGTGTGGCATCAGCGAATGCTGAAATCGGTCTGGCGAAGACCGCTTACTATCCGTCGCTCAATATCCTGGGCACCGGTGGTTTTGAAAGCGGAAGCATCACCACGTTACTCCAAGGTCCCAGTGCGCTTTGGTCAGTTGGCGCTTCTTCTTTATTCACGGTGTTCGATGTTGGCCGGCGCCGGGCCCTGAACGATCAAGCCCAACAGAACTACGATTCAACCGTCGCGTCCTACCGCCAGACGGTTCTCAATGCCTTTCAGCAGGTGGAGGACAATTTAGCCGCGCTGCGGATACTGGAACAGGAAGCGGGAGTTCAGGCGGTAGCGGTGCAAGCGGCGGAACGGTCGCTTGATCTTTCTAACACCCGGTACGAAGGCGGCGTCACCAGCTATCTCGAGGTGATTACCGCTCAGAACGCCGCTTTGGCAGACGAGGTCACCGCCGTAAATATTCTCGGACGACGCATGGCAAACGCGGTGTTATTAATTCAAGCGCTGGGCGGCGGATGGGACCGCTCCCAGCTGCCTCCGCGACCCGAATGCTGCGGCAAGCTGGTCAGCAGTAACGCAAATTGACGGACGCGAATTTGCCTCCAAGGAATGTGCAACGCTGAACATACAATCCGAGGTCAGCAAAGTGGTTTCAGTAAGGGTTGGTAGGTCTTCGTGGATCGTAAATGGAGCAAGAAATGTCCTTGCTGTTCATTCGCTGTTCTGCAGTCACGAACACATTACCAAGAAGTCGAGCGCGCGAGCGGTTGTTCTCAAAACTCTCTAAACGATATCGCCCCTTGGCGGCGACGGCGTCTTCTGTAAGAGAAGCTGCTGAAGGAGAACTTGGGCGGCCATACTCTCCTTTCTGTGCTCTCTCGCTTCGATGTATGAAGCTTCGGTAACGACAGGTCGGCTTGTCGGTCCACTCGTGGGCAGAACATCTACGCCATCGATCGGGTGTGAGCATGGTTTTCTCCCCATGTAGACCAGCGTGAAAATCGCCAACACTCGCGCCCGCACCCAGTCTGGAGCGAGGTTCTGCACCAAGGCATTAATGAGAGAGATAAAGAGAACCCATGCCGCGCCACTGACGAGAACAACGATCGCAAGCGTGCTCAACTCGTGCAACTGAGTGATCGCCAGGATTGCAGTGCCCAGCATCACGACGCCTGCCAAGATAATCATTTCCGTTGAGAAACGGGCGCGTAGCGTTTGTATGAGGAGGGCGCCGCCGATTGCACCGGCCCCGAAGCAGCCCAGCAACAACCCATACCCGATCGCTCTCCCGTCCACACTTTTCGCAACGGATGGAAGTAACGCAAACAGCGAGCTGGAAAAGAAAAGAACGAGGGCTGTCCGAACCAGTACGGTCAGAATCGCGGGCGAATTGTGGACATAGCGGATTGCGGCGACGGTCGCCCCCATCTCAAGGCAGATGCCGCCGGCAGGTCATATTTCGATACCAGTTCTGGCAGAGTGGCGCGCCAGGTTGGGGTCTCAAACGCGTCTCCAGCAGAGAGCGCAAATGTCAGCGCGAGCAGCAGCCAAGGCGATGTCAGACCGCTCATCGTCAGAACGGCCAACATCAGCGCCACTCCCATCATCCAGCTTTCGGTAAACAGAACGAGTTTGCGGCGGTCGAAGATGTCGCCAGCCGAACCTGCAGGTAGTGCGAATAGAAAGTAAGGAAGGGCAGCCGCAGTTTGGATCAGAGCAACATAACCGGGGCCAGCGTGCAGGGAAACCATCAGCCAACGCTCTGCATGAAGGTGCCAATATCGGACACAAATCCGCAATCAGCAAATTTCTAAATATTGGGACTCGAAGTGGCCGCCATAAGCTTGGCGAGTCTCGTTGCGCCACTTCTTTTTGTATGTCGATCGCCAATCGGATTTGCCCGCCGTGCTAACTATACGACCTCTCTCTTTCGCCGGCACACGGCACTCATCAATCGTGCATTCGAAGATGTCTCTACGGAAGAATTGCAACAACTTGAACTAATTCTGAGGAAGGTCGGTAAACGTGCGGAAAGTCTTGCCGAAAAGAACGGTTCATCTGAGCGTGAATAATTGCAATTGAACCTGCCGGCACCATCATCCTCCGAAGTAGTGCCTCGATCTCGGATCGGTCGCTGGCTGAAGGCTACTGAAACCGATCTGTCTCCGATTGAGTCTAATTGATCGCGACGTCGAGAGGAGGATTCGCACATGGCGGACAGTACTTTGACAGCACTCATCACCGGAGGAACGAGTGGAATCGGTCGCGCCACGGCTAATAAGCTCGCCCAGCTTGGGGTCCATGTCTTGGTCGTGGGGCGAAGCGCGGAGCGTGGGAAGAAGACAGTCGACGAAATTCGCGCGGCAGGCGGCAAGGCGGACTTCATTGCCTCTGATCTCGGAGACGCAGCGAGCGCACGTGAAGTGGCCAAGAAAGCGATCGAAATCGGAAATGGTCACGTCGATATTCTGGTCAACAACGCCGGGATCTATCCGTTCGGGCCCACACATGAAATGACAGAAGAACAGTTTGATCGCGTTTTTTCGCTGAACGTCAAGGCGCCGTATTTCCTGGTTGCTGAACTCGCTCCGCTGATGGCCAAAAGACACAAAGGGACGATCGTGAACCTCTCAACGATGGCTGCCGAATACGGGTCGGCGGGAATGAGCCTGTATGGTTCGAGCAAAGCCGCGATCAATCTGTTGACGAAGACGTGGACTGCTGAATACGGGCCGAGCGGGGTCCGCGTCAATGTCGTGAGCCCCGGGCCGACGCGCACCGAAGGGACGGACGCGATGGGCGAAGGTCTTGATCAGCTGGCCGCACAAGGGCCTGCGCACCGTCCAGCCACGCCCGACGAAATCGCGGAAGCGATAGTTTTCTTAGCGACAGATCGTTCGAGTTTTATTTACGGCGCAAAGCTCGCGGTGGATGGAGGGCGCACAGCGATCTGAACAGTCGTAACTCTTCATCAAGCGCTAGCCGTTGTAATCCAACCATCGGCGCGTCTACTCGATTGGCCGTGAACCGGTGATGAGGATGTCCACGAGTCTTCGGGCGCTTTGCTGCCAGTCGGGACCGGAGGTCACGTGAGAGAGGCCAATCAGCGCGCGGAGTAGATCGAATGGGTCGAGATCTCTGCGTATGTCTCCGCTCTTGATTGCTCGCTTCACCAAGTAATCAATCGCTCCCTGCATCTGACTACGTGACCCTTCGAACAGCTTCGAGGGGCCACCGACGATCGTATTCAGGGCCGGGGCAATAATCTGCTTGGCCGCGATGTAGTCGACGAATAGCAACATCCAGGCTCGCAACGCTTCGATGGGAGGAAGTTTTGCGGAGAACTTCTTCTCGGCCGCGGCCATCTTTTCCACTTCCGTCCGATAGACCGCTTCGATCAGTGCATCGCGCGTAGCAAAGTGGCGGTACAGAGTCCCGGCTCCGACACCTGCTTCTTTGGCGATGTCGTCGAGGCTGGCGTTCGCACCCGAACGGGTAAAGGCGTTTTTGGCAACTTCCAGAATGCGCTCGCGGTTCTGCTGGGCGTCAACGCGAGGTTTTCTTGGAGCAATTGCGTGAATCTTGGTAGGCATAAAAAAGTTGCAACCGGAGACAATCTCCGGTTATCTTATCTACTGATTCGGAGACACTCTCCGTTTTAGCTGGAAGCAGGCAGCCTGTCAATAGCAGTTCTGAGCGTCGCAGCTGCCATCTTCGATAGGTGAGGAGGAATATGAATCCACTCGCTCGTTACGAACCGTCTACAAATTCCAACGCAGGTTGCGCCGATCTCATGACAATGGCGGAGCGCGAGCTTTCGGCATTCTTTCGCGCTGTCACACAATTGTTCGGGTCAGAACAGGCAGAGCTCTCAGCAAAGGACTGGCTACAGGAGCCGGGATCGACAGCCTGCGCGCTTCTCCCCACGAGTGGCGACTTCTCACTGCGAAGGTTTCGACTCGGCTGGCTGGTCGATTGAACGCTTCGTCCATGTCGTCTTTATTACTTGAACCAAAAAATTGCATAGGAGGAAAAGATCATGCGTGTTTTTGTTACGGGAGCTACTGGTTTCATCGGTTCCGCAGTCGTACGAGAGCTGCTCGACGCTGAACATCAGGTACTCGGCCTCGCACGCTCCGATGCGGCCGCTAAATCCCTTATCGCCACGGGAGCTGACGTGCATCACGGGTCGCTGGAAGATCTCGAAAGCCTCCGCAGTGGAGCGGCGGCGGCCGACGGTGTAATCCACACAGCGTTTATCCACGATTTCGCAAACTACGGGCCAGCCGCAGAGGCCGATCGGCGCGCCATCGAGACGCTCGGCAACGCGCTCGCGGGCACGGACCGCCCGCTGATCGTCACCTCCGGAAGTTTGCTCGCACAACGTCAAGGCTCGCTCGCAACAGAAGCAGATCCGCACAATCCCAACTTCCCCCGCAAGTCGGAGGATGTAGCGCATGCGTTGGCGGCACAAGGAGTCCACGCATCGGTGCTGCGACTTCCGCCTTCGGTCCACGGCAAAGGCGATCACGGTTTTGTGCCGCAGTTGATTAGCATCGCGCGCGAAAAAGGAGTTTCCGGATTTATTGGGGACGGGCTCAACCGCTGGCCGGCGGTGCACCGCTTCGATGCAGCTCATCTTTATCGGCTCATTCTTGAGAAAGGCGTTTCTGGAGCCACGTATCACGGCATCGCCGATGAGGGCATACCGACCCGAGAAATCGCTGAAGCGATCGGCCATGGATTGAACATACCTGTCGTCAGCAAATCGCCCGAGGCGGCAGCCGATCATTTTGGCTGGATCGCTCGCTTCTTTGGCATCGACGGCGCAGCTTCCAGTGCACTGACTCAGGAACGGTTGGGATGGCGACCGGTTCAGCCGGGGGTTATTGCCGATTTGAACGTGGGACACTATTTCGAACACACTGCTGACGCCATTCCTTTGCATGGCTAAGGCGTGAGCGATCGTGAACAGTTATGAGGAACACCGCACCAGGAGAAATGAAAATGATTGAACAAGGAAATCTCGCAGGCAGCTTCACTCTGCCGGGTACATCGCTGGCTGTTAGCCGCATGGGCTACGGCGCCATGCAGCTCGCTGGCCCGCACGTCTTTGGGCCGCCACGCGATAGCGACGAAGCCATTGCCGTTCTGCGGGAGGCGGTCGAGTCGGGCGTGAACCACATCGACACCAGCGACTACTACGGTCCGTACGTCACTAATCAGATCATTCGGCAAGCGCTTCATCCCTATCCGAAAGATCTGGTGATCGTTACCAAGCTCGGCGCGCGACGGGGTGCAGACGCCTCCTGGATTCCGGCCCTCTCTCAGCAAGAGCTGATTGATGGAACCCGCGACAACCTGAAAAACCTCGGCCTCGACGTTCTGGACGTTGTCAATCTTCGAGTTGGAGGATTTACAGAACCAACTGAGGGATCGATCGAGGAACCGCTAACCGCGCTCGCTGAACTCAAGCAGCAAGGGCTGATCCGGAATATCGGTCTGAGCAACGTAACCGCGAAGCAGGTAGCTGAGGCACAGGCAATCACGAAGATCGTCTGCGTGCAGAACTTCTACAACGTGGCGCATAGGAAAGATGATACTTTCATCGACGCCCTGGCCGCCCAAGGTATAGCGTATGTTCCGTTCTTCCCTTTGGGCGGGTTCACTCCAGTGCAATCGTCGACACTCGACACCGCCGCAGCATCACGCAAAGTAACCCCCATGCAGCTTGCGTTGGCGTGGCTTCTCCATCGCTCGCCCAATATCCTGCTGATTCCAGGGACATCGTCCCGCAAGCATTTGCGCGAGAATTTGAAGGCCGCGTCGCTACAGATTTCTGCTGAATTGCTTGCCGATCTTGATGCAATCGGTGGAACTCCAAGATAACGCCACACGGCAGGTACGTCTCGACGAGCGTGCCAAGCACCTCGGGCCAGCGATTTTCGAAATCGCTGTCTCGTTGGAGTCCGCGCTCTAACACAGCTTGGAATCGCTGCTGCGCTTCGGGCCAAGTAAGTGACGTCTTGCAGCTTCTTCACCTCGTCTCAAAATCGGTGGAGAGGCTGAGCTTCTTCCAAATTCGTGCTTCCTCTAATCGCGCCAGATCATTCTTCTCCGCGGCGGCGTACGCATCGCTGCCGAGCAGGAGTCGCAATGGGGGGTTCGGTTCTTGCGTCAGCTGGACGATCGCCTGAGCTGCCTTTTTGGGGTCACCAGGCTGCTTGCCGTTGTAGTTCCGCTGGAATCTTGCGGTAGCTCCAACTGTCGAATCGTATTCCGGATGACCTTCGCTAAGTTCGGTGGAACTGCCCGCGAAGTCTGTACGAAAGCCACCGGGTTCAACGATGGTGACCTTGATGCCGAGCGGTGCCACTTCGCGCGAAAGTACCTCGGAGAAGCCTTCGACACCCCACTTCGCTGCCGAATAAGGCCCACGTCCCGGAGGGCCAATCCTTCCGCCCACCGATGAAAACTGAATGAACTGGCCTGCTTTCTTCTCGCGAAAATACCTAAGGGCCGCCTTTGTCACAATGATCGTCCCGAAGAGGTTTGTTTCAATTTGCGTGCGAAAATCCGACATGGGTGTGTCTTCGACAGACGAGAGATTGCCGTATCCCGCATTGTTGATGACCACATCCAGCGAGCCAAATACATCGACCCCCGCCTTTACAGCGTTTGCTGCTGCTGCTTCGTCGGTCACATCCATTGCGAAGAGCTTGACCTGATCTCCATATCGTTCCGACAGATCAGCCAGCGACTTAATGTCCCGAGCTGTAGCCAACACTTTATTGCCCGCAGCGAGGCCCGCTTCAACGATTGCACGACCCAGACCGCGAGTGCTGCCGGTGACTAACCATACCTGCGCCATTCATCCTCCTCTATCAAGCCACCGCCGAATATTCTGGAGAAGCTTCTCAAACTCAGGATTGGATGCGCAACCATCTAGACGATGACACCGCCTGCTACTCGTTGTTCTCCGTTTTGCTATTGTGAGGCGCCGAAAAGAATCGGGCTCACCATGGTTTCAATCCTGGCGGCCATCTCCTCGGCGGGGATGCGATTGGGAGTCTGGAACCAGCGGCGTGCGGCTCCAAAAACGGCCCAGGCAGCGGTGGTCGCGGGTAGTGACGCGTCCGCACCGGGAGCCATCCCATGACGGGCGAGTCCTTCCTTGAACATATCTTCGACGATAGGAATGATCGAGCCTTCGAGCGCCATCCGCGACAACTGAGTGGGACAGCCTGTGTTCTCCGCAAGATAGTCGCAGACGCCGAGTGCGATGGCGCGCAATGCTCCGTTGCAGTCGGTAAAAGTTATGGCTCGGCGCTCGATCAGATCGCGGAAACGGGACTCCGTCATGGCATGCAACAGCGCGTTCTTGTCGCCATAGTGCAGATAGAAGGTGGCCCGGTTCAACGTTGCCTCGTCTGCGATCTCCTGCACAGAGACGTCTTCGAACTCCTTCTTAGTTAGTAGCCTGGCCAGCGCCTCCATGAGCATGCGGCGGCTCCGCAGAATGCGGGGATCCGTCGTTTCGGCCTCGGGTTGGAGAAGCTGGGCCATTTCTATATTGATGAAAGCATACCCCTTTACGGACTAAAGCGACAATTGTTTATTTTCCTTGAATCGACATGTGTCGCTTATTAATCATATGTCGTGCAGGAGGAAATCTCAATGTCGACGCTGCTTCACATCGATTCCAGTCCGCTCTACGGCCGGTCAGTCTCCCGCGAACTAACCGCTGCGTTCGTCACTGAATGGAAGGCTGCGCACCCGGACGGAAAGGTCATTGACCGAGACCTCAACGCAACGGCCATGCCGCCAATCAATGCGGAATGGGTCGGCGCCGTCTACACGACGGAACAAGCCCGCACTGCGCAGCAGAAGGAATTGCTCTCGCTCTCCGACTCGCTGCTCGCCGAATTGGAGCAGGCCGATGAGTACGTCATCGGAGTGCCAATGCATAACTTTGGCGTGCCTTCGGTTCTCAAGCTCTGGATTGACCAGATCGCGCGCGTGGGCAGGACCTTTTCCTACAGTGAGAAAGGGCGAAGGGCCTGATCACCGGCAAGAAGGCAACTTTCATCATCGCAACGGGTGGCATCTACGACGCCCAGACGCGGATGGCCTCGTTCAATTTCGTCGAGCCGTATCTGCGGTCCGTATTTGGTTTTCT
>Ga0335077_10002911_pt1 | contig 20526 bp, 13 predicted proteins | sample Lox_Sample_31_FD_207151 | JGI IMG/M metagenome (GOLD analysis project Ga0335077, IMG submission 207151) | Soil microbial communities from Loxahatchee National Wildlife Refuge, Florida, United States - Lox_Sample_3.1 | ecosystem: Environmental > Terrestrial > Soil > Wetlands | place: USA...
TCGCTATGATCTTGATTGAAGTCAAAAGCGTGATGCTCTTTTCTGTAGGCATGTATCTGCCTTTAGGCACGACCTCCGCGATTTTCGTCGGAGGCATCATTCGCTGGATTACCGACAAACTCCGCGACCGACGCGGCTACAACGAGGCACAGAAGGCGCGCGTGGATAACACCGGCGTTTTGACTGCTTCCGGGTTCATCGCGGGTGAGGCCCTGTGTGGCCTCGTGATCGCCGGCTTCGTAGGCGCGGGCAAAAACGTGACGCTCTTCAGTTGGACGCCTCCGATGTGGGTGGCGCTCGCCGCGTTCGTCATCCTTTTGCTCACCATGATTCGTGTCCCGCTGGCCAACGCGGGAAGCCCCGACGAACCAGCACCGCCAACCGCCATCATGTAACGCCGCCTCACATTTCTTCCGGCCCGCGCTTGTGCCGTGCGGCTTTATGCGCACTCTTTAGGTGCACGACATCGCAGATTCCGTCAGTCGCCCGAATATCGTGCCCTCTTGTGTCGCGTCGATCTGCCCGCAGCAAGCGATTCGCCCGCCGAGCTGGGGGGGGCTGCACACTCTTGTTTTCGAGAATCGTGGTGTGGCCGAAGGCGCGGAGAATACGGATGGACAGAATGGCGATGAGGACGGAAGCAGAGACCGTGAGGCCGGCGCGCCGCTGCCAGAACCTGCAAACGCACCAAGCGGGCAGGACGCATCTTACGATGAAGCACGCCGGGCGAGCTTTCGGCGACTATAGCAAACGTCGTCGGATTGCAACGTGCCCCTTTTGTTGCATTGGGAGCGGGAAATTGCGAAGTTGGCGAGCAAAAGGAAAGCGGGAGGAGTCGGAGGAGTCATGCTGACTTGTGTTCATGAAACGCCGCATGTGGTAGCCGCGAATAGAGTGCATGGCTCGCGCATTGCGCCGCGGACCGCCGACACAGTGCAAGGGCTGTTGCGCCTCGTTACGGCGATGGCTCTAGTGGCGGCCTTGCCGGGGATAGGGCGCGCACAGGGCGACGTGATTGACGATGGGCCGCAACATCTGAATGACATTTCCTCCATCGGCGAATCTTTGCGCAACGCCGGGTCGCGGCCGCTGCATATCTTGTATGTACATGGCATTGGCGCTACCGCCGCTGGCGATTCGCTGGTATTTCAGCAGAGCGTCTGCAAATTCCTCAAGCATTGCACCGCAGAAACGCTGCAGCGGCTCAAGCAACTGCAATCCACTAAATTCCATGGACCGTCCGCACCGCGCGACTATGCCGACCGGGGATGGTTTGCACTCGGAGCGCCGCCTCCGGAGTTCACCTACATGGGTCACCCCGTGTGGCAGAGCGCGGAAGAGTGGAGCGCGTCCACTCCCTTTGTCGACCACCACGTCTTGAGCCGCACGAATGGCGGACCCATCGTCGTCGACGAGATCAACTGGTGGCCCATGGTGTTGCCCGCGAAGTGCCGCGACATCATGGCCGGAGAAGCTCGGCTCGCCGGACCGTACAAGACGATTCTCAAGGTTTGTTCGCAGCACCAGGAGCCGGATAAAGAAAATCCCGGGCGCTTTCGGGCTTACACGTGGGTGTCGGAACAGGAAGCGAAAGCCTGGGAAGCCTTGCCGGCCAAGGGCGCGCTGGTCAACCGCTCCTTGAAAAACGCCATTCTCGACTGGGGATTCTCGGACGCCATGATGGCCGTGGGCACCATGCACCCCTTGTTTCGTGAAGCGATGCGCCAGTTGTTTCTGCAGTCGGCCCGCTTCAATGCCGACGGAACGCGCACCAACGATTGGGAACAGCAACTCAAGGAACCGCATGGCTTGGACCGGGAGTTCATCGTGGTTTCGCACAGCCTGGGAAGCTATCTTGTGTTTTCCACGCTGAACATGGATCAACAGGAGGCTTATCCGGAAAGCCCGGCACCCGTCGGCGCCGGCAGCAAGGCCACCGAGGACGCTGCTGCGCAGTACATTTTTGAGCGGACCTCTCTGGTCTATTTCTTCGCCAATCAGATTCCCTTGCTCGAGCTCGCCACGATGGAAACGCCATCCAACGCGAAGGCGGAACAAGGGCTCGCGAATGTTCAGACGGAGACCAAGGCGGCGATGACCGCCCAAATGCGCACCTGGAACAAGCTGCGGCACAGCTTTGGCAAAAAATCCGGCGAGGAGGAAGAAACCGCGGCGGCGCCGCGGCAAGTGGTGGCCTGGAGCGACCCGAGCGACCTGTTGACGTGGCGCATTCCCCAGATGAACGGCCTGGTGATCGACAACCTCTATGTGCGCAATACCTTCTGGCGCTGGATTGTCGCCGGTCCCCTCCGCGCGCACGTCAACTACGATAAGAACCGCGCCGTGATCCGCGTGATGATGAGCGCGAAGAAGGCCGCCGAATAAAACGCGCTCAGGAAATTCCGTCCCGGACCAGCGCGTGGAACAGAAAGCGACGCGCTTGCCACGCCCGGCGCACATCGCCCGCGGTGCCGCCCGGTCTACTTTCGCACTTGGCGTTGCGCCAGCTGCAGCGCCGTGTGCAGCGCTTGCTCCGCCGGCACGCTCACGTCCGGTGCGACGCCGACGACAGCCCAGTCAGCGTCGGAAAATGGATTGATGGGCTTGGCTTCCGGAATGCCCATGCCAAAGTGCTCGTCGAGCCGGTGAAAAACTCCGGAATGGGCCGCGCCGCCGGTCGTTTCGCCGACGATGGTGGCGCGTTTCAGCATTTTCAGGTCGTAGGAAAAGTGTTCCGCGGCGGACCAAGTGGACCGGGACGTGAGCACGTACACGGACTTGTCAGCGAGCTTGTTGCCGGGCACGGGAGATTGCGTCCAGGAACGCGGCGAGGTGTTTTCGCGGGGGTTGTACATGTATTCGGGATGGTCGAAGAGGTAGGCGGCGAGCAGCATGACCATAGCGGGTTCGCCACCGCGGTTGTCGCGCAAATCGAAGATGATGGCGTCGGCGTTGTTGAGTTCGCCCATCGCGGCTTTGGCGGTGGACTCGCAGACCGCGCGATCGGGAAAGGAGTTCAGCTTGAGGTAGCCGATATTGTGCGGGAGGAGGGCCACTTTTTCGAAGGTGCAGTTGGATTGCTCCATGGCGGCACGGTAGCGGGCAAGTTCCGCGGACGATGGGGCTGCCACCGGGTCGGGAAGAGGCTCCTCGCTGTAGATGAGGTCTACATGCAGATCATGGCTCACGTCGCGCATCTGTTTCGTGAGCTGCGCCGCGAAAGCCGCGCCGGTCGCGGCGGCATCGTTGTCGCCGTTCTTCTCATGCGCTTCGAGAGCGGCGGACATTTGCAGGGCCAACGCCCGATCCACGTAGTAGCGGTTCAGGTTGGCAATTGCGGCGGCGACAGTGCGGTGATGCGCGGCCGCCAAGACGGATTTGCTGGCGCCGGGTACGCGCCGAACGTTGCCGTTGTCGCGAGGCTCACTCACTGCTTCGGAGGAGTTGGAATCGTTGTCGAAGGGGAGCATGGACGACTGCGATGTGCCCGGGGCGCTCGGCGACTTCGCCCCGGCAGTTTCTCCGGCGGAAGACCTTGCCGCCGCGGACTGTGAGGCCGCACCGGGAGCAGGCGGCGCACTTGCGTCCTGCGGCGCTCGTTGCGTGTAAGACGAAGACGGAGCGGAGCGCGCACGATACGTTTCGCGGGACGCGTCGCGCCGCGGCTTGTGCGTGCTGACGCGGCTCAGCGCTGAAAACGCCAGAATCGCGGAGACTGACAATATGCCGCCGATCGCGAGAGCGCCTGGGCGGGGCGATTTTTCCGCGAGCACGAAAAACGAGGGCGACAGCCCCGCGGGGAGCGCCGCAGCAGGGGCCGCGGGAGCCAGCGACGCCTGCGCGTAACGATATTCACGCGGCAGCGACAGCGCAAGATCGGTGAACAGGTCGAACCACAGGCGCAACCGTGGGAAAAGACCGGTTTCGTGGTGAATCCGATCGCGAAAGAGCTGCAGAGCTTCCGCGCCGTAGCGTTCGCGGAAGTGAGAGGGAAAGAGGCGTAGAAGCAAAGCGTAAATCTTCTCAGACATAGTCCCCCCTTAGGATTTTCTTGGCGCGCGCGACGCGCAAAAGATCGGCGAGGCGGTCCGCCTCGGAGCGCGCCAGTTTGCGGCCGGCGGACGTGAGGCGGTAGTAGCGGCGGCGTTCGTGGCCGAGCCTGGCATCTTCGCGCGCGTCGAGCTCTTCAATGAGCTTGGCTTCGAGCAGCGACTGGATGGAACTGTAGAGCGTACCGGGACCGAGGCGCATGCGTCCGGCGGTTTGCTCGGCCACCTGGCGCATGATGCCGTAGCCGTGCAGATCTTCTCCCGCCAGGGCCAGCAGGATTTGGAATGCGGCTGCAGGGAGCGGATCGAGTTTTCGTTTAGGCATCGTTGCTCGATAATCGGTATATCGAAGAACGACTATACGCGGCCAGACAGTACGCCGCAAGGCCTTTGTTGGGAGGCCACCGTACCCGGAAGAGCGCCGAGATGGTTACCCTCGAGGGAAATGGTGAGTATTGACAGAGTATAGGCGAGATTGTATTGTCCCCGACAAGTACCTTATACAGGTTCGTAACAGCTTATGCGCAACCCTTTCCAGCGCGGCGGGGCGGAGTTTTTCGAGGTTCGCTCCGGGCTCATTCCGTCTGTAGAAATCGTGTTGCGCAAGGCTTTGCGTCTCGGATAGCGCGTCTCCAGCGCGGCATGCCGGAGAAGCGCAAGCGTCTTGTTGCGATCCAGGTCGCGCAAGTCGGCAGAACCCGGGGGTGGAGGTGGGACGTGCATTTAGGCCGAGTGGTGGTGTGTGGCACAGGTTTTTTGGCGCTGAGCGCCGCGTATTGGGCGATGCGCACGGCGACCGCCGACGAGTGGCAGCCAATTTCTCCCGAAGAACTCAAGATGACCAGCGTGCCCGAAGCCCCAGGCGCCGCGGCAGTTTACCTATACCGCCAGGTAGACCGCGACGATGGACAATCGACCGAGTACAACTACATACGAGTGAAGATCTTGACCGAAGAGGGTCGAAAGTATGCCGACGTGGACATCCCGTTCTTGAAAGAGACCGGGGACATTCGGCAGATTAAGGCCAGAACGATCCGGCCGGACGGCAGCATCGCCGCATTCGACGGAAAAGTTTACGAAAAGACGATTGTCAAAGCGCGGGGCGTGCGCTATCTAGCAAAGACCTTCACGTTGCCGGATGTGCAGGTGGGGAGCATTATCGAATACCACTACGTAAAAACCTGGGACCCCAATATCTATTTCAAAGAGTCCGAGTGGCTGCTAAGCGAAGAACTCTTCACAAAAGACGCAAAGTTTTCCCTCCGCCCCCTTCCAGACTACACCATTCGCTGGAGTTGGCCGCGGGGCCTCCCGCCAGGGACCCCGCAACCGGAAGACGAAAAGCGGATAATCCGCACCGAAGCGCATAACGTCCCGGCCTTTCAGATCGAAGACTTCATGCCGCCGGAAAACGAATTGAAATACCGCGTCGAGTTCATCTATACGCAGGGGAACGATGAGAAGGAGCCGGACAAATTCTGGAAGAAAGAGGGCAAGAAGCTCAACGAACTGGTAGAGGGCTTTGCCAACAAAAAAAAGGCCATGGAACAGGCCGTGGCACAGATTGTCTCGCCGGGTGATCCGCCGGATGTAAAAGCACAAAAGATTTACGCGAAGGTCCAGCAATTCCGCAACCTGAGCTTTGAGGCGGAGAAAACGGAGCAAGAGGCCAAGCGCGAGAAGCAAAAAGATACCAACAGCGTGGAGGATGTTTGGAAGCACGGATACGGCGACGGAAGGCAGCTTGATTGGCTATTTTTCGCGCTCGCGAGGGCTGCGGGGATCGAGGCCTATCCTGTGCTGGTATCCCGCAGAAGCGACTATTTTTTCCACTCGCAGTATATGAACCCCAATCAATTAAACGACAACGTCGTGCTTCTCAAGTTGAACGGCAAAGACGTTTATTGCGATCCGGGCACCGCGTTCACACCCTTTGGATTGTTGCCGTGGGCGGAAACGGCAGTGAGCGGATTACGGCTGGACAAGGACGGCGGCAGTTGGGTCACGACATCGTTGCCCGAGAGCGCCGTATCGCGAATCGAGCGGAGGGCGGATCTGAAGCTGGCGGAAGACGGATCCCTCGAAGGGAAGCTCACCATAACGTTCACCGGGCTGGAAGCGATGTACCGGCGGCTCGAGCAGCGCAATGAAGACGAAGGCAGCCGGAAAAAATCTCTGGAGGATCAGGTGAAGGAGTACATTCCGGTTGGCGTTGAGGTCGAACTAACGAATAAACCAGATTGGAGGAGTTCGAGCGACAAGTTGGTCGCAGAGTACGACCTAAAGGTGCCGGGATGGGCCTCCGGAGCGGGAAGGCGGGCCCTGTTTCCGGTGGCGCTCTTCAGCGCCACGGAGAAGCACCTGTTCGACCATGCGCAACGCGTGCATCCCATTTATTTCCCGTTTCCATTTCAGAAGTCCGATGACGTGACCATCGAATTGCCGCTGGGATGGCAAGCCAGCAGCGCTCCCAAAGATGTGGATCGCGACGTCAAGGCCGTCGCCTACACGATGAAAGCTGAAGACGACAAAGGAACGCTGCATCTGAAGCGCGGACTTATCGTGAACATGATCATCGCGGATGCCACCTCGTATCCGGCGTTGCGGAATTTCTTCCAAACGGTGAGGACTTATGATGAACAGCAGATTGTATTGCAGCCCGGAGCAGCGGCGGCGCACAACTAGCGTCCGAGTGGTGCGCCTGTCGGTTGCCCTCGCCGCCTTTTTCCTCTGTCTATCCGTCGTGCCCACCCGGGGAGCAGACGCTCCCGGGTGGATGAAGGCGCTGCTAAACGCACCGCTCCCTGCTCACGACGAAAAAACCGACGCAGTCCTCCTGTATTCGGAAGATGTGCTTAGTGTTCAAGCGAACGGCAAGATTAAGAGTCTGGAACGGCGCGCCTACAAGATTCTGCGTCCGAGCGGCAAGAATTACGGGACCATCCGCGCCAATTTTGACTTGGAGACGAAAATCACGGGAATGCACGGGTGGTGCATACCGGCGAGCGGCAAAGACTACGAAGTGAAGGACAAAGACGCGCTGGAGACCGCACTCTTCGGCGTCCTGAACGGCGAACTCGTTAGTGACGTGCGGACAAGACTCCTGCAAATTCCCGCGGCGGATCCGGGAAACATCGTAGGTTACGAAATCGAGCATGAGGACCGGCCTTACGTTCTTCAGGATGAGTGGATGTTCCAGCAAGAGGTGCCCACGCGAGAAGCCCGATACACACTGCAGCTGCCCGCAGGGTGGGAATACAAAGCAACGTTTTTGAATTATCCAGCAGTGAAAGAGACGCTGGCGGGAAGCAATCAATGGCAGTGGGTGGTTAGCGACGTGAAGCCCATTCGACCCGAGGATGAGATGCCTCCGTGGCAAGGTGTGGCCGGGCAAATGATCGTGTCATTCCTGCCGCCGGGGGGGGCGGCACAAAACAAAGGATTTGAAACCTGGAGCGACATGGGCCGCTGGGAAGAAACGCTGGCGCGCGGACGGCGTGATCCTACTCCGGAAATCAAGCAAAAAGTGGCGGAGTTGACGGGCGGAAGCGCAACGCAACTCGCCAAAATGCAAGTACTGGGGAGCTTCGTGCAGCGGGACGTTCGCTATGTGGCCATTGAGTTGGGAATAGGCGGTTTTCAGCCGCATCCGGCGGCGGATATTTTCACCCACCGCTATGGCGACTGCAAAGATAAAGCCACACTAATGAGTTCCATGCTGAAGGAGATCGGCATTGATTCCTACTACGTCTCGATCAACACCGAGCGCGGCGCGGTAAAGCCGGATTCGCCGCCGAATATGTACTGGTTCAATCATGAGATCCTGGCGATCCATTTGCCCGACGCCTTAGACGATTCCTCGCTTGTGGCGATCTACAAGCACCCGAAGCTCGGGCGGCTCCTAATTTTCGATCCTACGGATGAGATGACGCCTTTCGGCCAACTGCGCGGTCCGCTGCAAGAAAACTATGGACTGCTGGTCACGCCCGACGGCGGCGACCTGATCGAATTGCCCAAGCTGGCGTCGACGCTCAATGGAGTGCGCCGAAGCGCAAAGCTGGCTCTGAACGCCAATGGCACCGTCAGCGGCGACGTCTCAGAAGTTCGTGTGGGCGATCGCGCCGCGGCACAGCGGGCCGCACTCAGGTCGGTCAGCACCGACCGCGACAAGATCAAACCAGTGGAGACCTTGTTGGCGAATTCTCTGGCGACCTATCGCCTGACCAAAGCTTCCGTCACTAATTTGAACCACAACGAGCAGCCGTTCGTCTTCGACTATTCGTTGGTGGCGGAAAATTACGCCAAGACGGCAGGCGATTTGCTCCTCGTGCGGCCGCGTTTTATCGGCAACAAATCCAGCGACTTGCTGGAAACCAAAGAACCCCGGAAGTATCCGGTCGAATTTGACGGGCCGTCGCTCGATTCCGATACGTTTGAGATTACGCTTCCGGCGGGATATGAAGTGAGCGATTTGCCGCCCGCGGTTGATGTGGACTACGATTTCGCCAGCTACCACAGCAAGACCGAAACGAGTGGCAATACGTTGAAGTACACGCGCAGGTTTGAGGTCAAAGAACCAACCGTGTCCGTGGCGCAGCTAGCGACATTGAAGAAGCTTTACCGCACCATTGCGGCCGACGAGCGCAACACCGCGGTTTTACAACCAAAGGCACATTGAGCCAGGCAGCGGTCCTCGCCCCACTCCGAACCGATGCTCTCTAGGCGCGCGCTTCAACGCGTCCCTTCTTGCTCCGGCGCTGCCTTGTGACGTACCCTTTTCCGTGAATCGCGGCGGCGTTTGGTGAACTCGGTTGAATCCTGCGGAAAATAACTGATTTCGCTGGAACGGCTTACAGGCGTTCGTTAAATGGTATTGAATTTTGTAGAGCATTGGGGAAATGACCGCTACAAAATCCTCTACAGTGGCTTGTTTAGCCTTAGTGTCCGTGCGGGATCCTGATAGGGAAACCCATGCATTTCCCTTTTCCGTTGGCCCTGGTGACTTACTAGCGGCTGCTTCGCTGTCGTGGAGCGGACAGGGCGGGCTAAAAGAGGTTCCCGGCGACTTGCTCGCCGATCTGCTTTACCGCTTCTTCGGTATGGTTTATGCCGATTGGTGATTCATCCCCATGAACGGATATGCTCACTGTGAAATAAAAATCGCGCACGCGGCTGACCAGCAACTCGACAGCTTCGTTCGGCGAGTGCTGAACTTTGCAAAGTGCTGCTTCGTTTCCAATGCCCTTGGGCTTGGCGCTCTCCGGCGGGCAGGATTCCAGGGACGCTTTGGAGACGACGATTTTCAGGACGTTCTTTAACCCATCCTGACGCGTAAACGTGCAGGAGCCTTCGCCGGATTCCGCGATCTGCACCGCCGCAGTCACGGTGCCGCCGAGTGCAGTGGCCGCGGAGCCTTGCGTCAGCCAGGGGCAAGTTGTGGCTGCGGAGGATGTCCCGGCACACAACAACAGGACCAGAAGCGGGTTTAGGGTGGCCAGCAAGCGCAAAATCTTCATGCTTTCGCCTTCGCCGGCTTAAGAGGATCGGACTTCAGAATTTTGCCGCCTTCTTCCACGACATACAGCCGGTTCACGTCGAGGTCTTTGATCTGATCGACTTGGCCGCTAAGCCAGCGAATTTCGAGCATGTCCACCTTGCTGGCCTGATCCAGGCCAAAGTGAATGCGCGGATCGTTTTGTGAAAAATAGCTGCCGCCGCTGCGCAGCTCTTCAATCTGCACCAGCGGAGCACTCGCATCCGGCGCCGTTTTGGCGGTGACGATCACCCGGCTGCCGATTCCGGAGCGATTCGATCTGACGCCGCGCAGCCGCACCTTGATCCAGTTCCGGCTCAGCGTAGAATCGCAACGCAAAAGCTGCGGAACCGCGTTGATGCAGTTCACGACGATATCGACGTGGCCATCGTTATCGTAATCGCCGAAAGCGCAGCCGCGCGCGGGAGCCTCTTCCAGAATTCCCGGGCCGCCCTGATTGGTCACTTCTTCGAATCGTCCGTTGCGCAAATTGCGGTACAGATATTTGTGCTCGGCATATTTGAGGTCGGCTTTGGACTTGTCCACCTCTGGATAGACATGGCCGTTGGACATCAGCACGTCCAGCCAGCCGTCATTGTCCATGTCAAAGAATCCAACGCCCCAGCCGAGCAGGCGCGTGTTCACGCCGATGCCGCTGGGATAAGTCTTGTCGAGAAAAATCGCGTCGCCAATGTTCGTGTAAAGCGAATCGGTGTCGCCGGCGAAGTTGGTCTTCACAATGTCGAACTTGCCGTCGCGATTGTAATCGCCGACGGAGACGCCCATACCGGCCTGGGGCTTGCCTTCCGGTGAGAGCGCCGCGGCGGCTTCGATGGCGATATCGCGGAACGTGCCATCGTGTTGGTTCAAATAAAGTGTTGCTGGAGCGGAATCGTTGGCGACATAAATGTCCGGCCAACCATCGTTATCCAGATCGGAAGCCGCAACGCTCAGCCCGTAGGTGCCGATGGCCGTCCACATGCCGGACTTTTCACTGACATCGGTAAACGTGCCGTTGCCGTTGTTGTGATACAAAATATTTCTTCCGCCCGGCAAACCGGGAGGCCCGCAAGCTACCAGGATACCTTTGTAGGTGCATGGCCCATCTTCGGGAGTTGGGGCTGTTTTCAGGTCAAAGTCCACGTAGTTCGCGACAAAGAGGTCGAGGTTGCCGTCTTTGTCGTAATCGACGAACGTGCAGCCAGTATTCCAGCGGATTTTGGGCCCCGGCTGAATCAATCCAGCTTGTTCGGTGACGTCAGCAAAAGTGCCATTGCCGTTGTTGCGATAGAGCGCGTTCTGTCCGTAGTAAGTCACAAACAAATCGTCGCGCCCATCATTATTGTAGTCGCCGACACAGCAGGCCTGTCCCCAACCGGTGCGATGCTCGAGCCCGGTGCCGATGGTCACGTCAGTGAAGGTTCCGTCGCGATTGTTCTTGAACAAATGGCAGTAAGGTTCCTTGCCTTTGGCAAATCCCTCAAGACGCCAGCCGTTCACGAAAAACAGGTCCATCCAGCCATCGTCGTCGTAATCGTAGAAAGCCAGACCGCAGCCGGTGGTTTCTAGCAGGTATTTGTTGTGGAATTCGCCGCCGTAGATGTTTTTGAATCCGATGCCGGATTCCTTGAGGACATCCGTGAAGCTCACCCCCAACGGTGTGCCTTCAATGGGTGACTTCGGTCCCGGAGGAGGAGGGGCCGGCCGTGCATCATAGGCTCGCTCTTGCGGCCCGATCTTCGCCCGCGGCGGCGGCTGTTGCTGTTGTTGTTGCCCAGCAGCCAAAGCCACGATGTCTGCGAATGGCAGAACCAGCGCCGTCCGGCTCAGCGAACGAATAAAATTCCGGCGTTTCACTTTCCACCGCCCTTGTCTGCGTCCTTGGGCCCGCAGCTCTGGACTCCTCCGCCGGCCGTCAAACCCTGCGGCAAGTTCGTGTGCATATGCCAGGGCACGCTCTCGATGGAAATCTCCGGGTGCTTGCGCAGATATTCGAGCGAATAGGTCGGCGCGCCGGGATCGATGTATTTGATCGCGTACTGCGCCGATTCTCGCGCGGCTTCCTTCTTCATACCCGCGCGGCGATAGAGAATCGCCAAGTTGTAGTGAGCCGCGAGGTCGTCCGGATCAATGGACTGGAGCGCCTTGAACTGTTCCATCGCTTCTTCGACGCGATCCTGCTGATAGTAGGAAATGCCCAGCTCGCGGCGCGCGTCACGCGACTGCGGATACTGCGCAACGACCTTTTGCAAGTCCGCTACTTCCGCTTCGGTGTGGCGCTCGCGGCGCTCGACCAGCGCCATGTAATATAGAGCACGGGCGTCATCGGGATGCAAACTCAACGCCTTTTCTAGCGGGCCACGCGCTTCCGAATATTTTTCCCACTCGATGTAGTTAAGCCCGACGTTAATGTAACCGTCCTTGTAATCCGGCCGCAGTTTCACGACCTGCTCGAAGGCGTCGCGCGCCTCTGCGTATTGCTGTTGGTCGAGATAACCGATGCCGATGTTATTCCAGCGCATCCATTCTTCATTCTCGTTCGCAAAGCGCTCCACCGGTTGGTTTTCGCCGATGTTCATGGTGCGCGTTTCCGACTGCAGTTCAACCATCGGATAGGCAGGATGGTCTTTGCCGAAGACATTGTTCAAGTAGCTCTGCCGAAGATGGCGGTAGTTGACGCGGGCGGTCAGCTTAAGCGGCCCTTTCACGTCAGCCGGCAGTTGAAATTCATAGCGCACCAGCGCGGAACGTCCGGACGCGATGGTATTGTCGTAGGCCACAGAGTGAATGGTGAAAACTTTATGGTTGTCCACGAAGCTGCCGGTCCCGTCTACGGGACGATTGGTGAAACTGTGTGCGCGTTCGTCCAGGGAGCCATCGGGCTTGAGGAAGCCGCTCTCGTAGATGGTCGCGCCGGAAGCATCCATAACTGTGAACTGCACCCAGGCTTCATAGAGGTCGCGCACTTCCGGAATCAGCGAGTGGCCGATGTTCTTGTTTTGCACGACCACATCCGCTTCCACAATGTCGTTTGGCTTCAGTGTGAAGGGAACGCGGCCTAGAGGCGCGATCAAGCTGTCGTTGCCCGCTATTTTCAGGGCGAAGATATCTACGTTCAAGTAATTGCCGGCTTTCAGGAACTCGATCGTTTTGTCGAGCTGTTCGTCGAGGCCGTAATAGAAAGGCACGGCGGTATTGCCGGCCAGCCAACGATGCGAGACCAGGGTTCCGTTCTTCGCGCCGTACTCCTTCAAAGTGACCGGCGCTCGCTTCATGTGGCAGCCCTGACAGGTAGTGAAATCTGCGGAGTAGAAGGTCAGCGGATTGCGATGGGAGAATTTCGAGTTCTGCCATTCGTCGTACACGGTGAAGGCGCGAATCCACTTGTAGCCGTTCAGCAGCGGCGGTAGGTTGGCTTTGTGACACGCAGAGCAAAACTCCGGCTGGTGCAGCAAATCACGCATCACCGCTTTGGAGTGCCGGTCCAGATGGGACAAAATCTCGCCGTCGGGCACTTTTCCTGGGATGCGCTTTCCGTTTTCATCCACCAGCGCCGCTGGCACGCCCATAACATAGCTGCCATTACCCAGGGTAGACTGCACTCGCTGAATCGAATGGCAGACGGTGCAAGTCAACCCGTTGCGGTCAAACGACCGGTCCAATTGCGAGCCGCTACTCAGCACACCGGTCACTACCCCGACCGGGTTATGGCAACTGTCGCAGTGGCGCGAAAACTCGATGCCCTTGGTACGGATCAGAATGTTGACGCTGGTGCGGTAGAACGGCGCGCGAAAGGCGTTGGAGTGCAGCGACTGCCGCCACTGGTGATAGGCCTCCTCATGGCAGTGACCGCAATATTCCGCGTCCGGAAAGTCTTCGGCCCGGAGAAACCCGCCACCCTCGACCGCCGCATTCCCCGGCAGCGAAATATTGCCCTTCTCAAACGCGAAGTTGTAACTGTGAGCGAGTTGTTCGGAATAAGCGTCTTGCGCCGGAACCGACTTTGCGGCCGGTTCTTGCCTGCCGTGCTCACCCGCAAAGGCCAGTAGACAAGTACACGCCAGCAGCAAAGCCAGAACAGCCGTGCGTTCTCCAACCACCGTGCGCATCGCGCGCCACCCAAGCGACAACCCTATGTCATTGCGGTTCGGCCAGCTTCTTCAAATCGTTGGCTTTTTGCCGCTCCGCTGCGGCATCCACTTTATCCCCTTGCCGCTCTAACGCGTCCGCCAGTCCGAAATGCGCCTCGACATAGTTCGGGTCATAGCTGAGCGCGTCTTTGAATTGCACGATTGCTTCTGGAAGGCTACCACTCTTCAAAAGAGATAGTCCAGCGTTAGTGGCCACTTGCGCGCGCTGCAAATTCATGTGCGTGCGCATCAAATCGGCGGCTTTTTTTCGTTCCGCCAAAGCCTCTTGTTGTTGGTCCTGTTGCGCCAGAACTGTCGCCATGGTGAGGTGAGGGTCAGCCTGATCCGGGAGTTGCCGGATAGCTTCGCGCAAGGCCGCGGCCGCTTCCGGCAGCTTGCCCAATGCGTTGTAGACAATTCCCAGCGTAGCCCAGCCTTCGCCGTTGTCTGAGCGCAGCTTCAGCGACGCACTCAACTCCCGTGCTGCTTCTTCGTTGCGCGCCGTTTGGGTGAAAATCATCCCCAGCGCATAGGGCGGTTCCGGCGCAGACGGGTCCAGCCTCTCCGCTTGCTGCAACTCTGGCACCGCCTCCAGGATGTCGTCTTGCATCTTGAACGCGATTCCCAAGTCGTAGTGCAGCCGCGGATCCTCAGGCGCGAGCTTCAGGGCCGAACGAAGCTCAGCAATCGCGTCATCAAATTGTCCCAATTGCACATACGCCGCCGCCAGATCTTCTCGGGCCGTTCTGTTCTTGGGCTCCAGGGTGACCGCTTTCCGCAAGTAAGGAACTGCTTCTTTCGCTCTTTGCGCTTGGCTCAAAGCCAATCCTAAATTGGTCAGTGCCCCGGCGTTTTTCGGCTCGGCAGCCACTACCTTGCGCAACAGTGCAATCGCTTCCTGCACTTTTCCGGTTCGCTGATAGGCCAGACCCAACTGGTAACTCACGGGCATGGAACCCGGCGCGGCTTCCAGAGCATGCTGCAAGAGGGGAATCGCCTGCTCATCCTGGCCCTGCGCCGCCAGCGCCTTTCCTAATTCTGCTGCAATGGCGGAGTTCTGCGGCGCCAGCTTGTATGCGATTTGCAGCTCCACGATTCCCGATATTTGTTGCGCTTCCAGCGCCATTCCCAAGTGAAGGTGCGCGATGGCGGAATTCGGCCTCAGTCGAACGGCTTCGGCAAATTGCCCGCGCGCTTTCGTCCAGTCCCCTTCTTGCGCGTAAAGACTGCCGAATTCATCCCGCAGCTCGGCATTCTGCGGGTCGGCCGTCACCGCTTCTTGCGCTTTCCCTATCGCCGCGTTTTCCTGCCTGATCGCTGCAAGCGCGCGCGAATAGGAAATCAACGCGGAGGGCAGCAAGTTATGCCCCTCGGCTCGCGTTGCGGCCTCCGCTTTTTCAAAGTGGGGGACGGCCTTCGCGGCAGCGCCGCTCTGCTCATACGCTAGTGCTAGGTTCAACTGTGCGTCCCCGTCACTCGGCTTCAGTGCAATTGCCGTTTCTAGCTGGACGATCGCTTCTTTCGTGCGTCCCAGCCGCGCCAGCACGAAGCCCACCATCAAGTGTCCCGGCTCGGCACTCGGCGTCAGCCGTGCCACCTCCTGAAAGTCCTTCAACGCTTCATCCAGATTGCCGGCGGAAAGTGCCGCGACTCCCGCACGGTACTCATCGCTCGCCTTCTGCACGTCTCCGGGCTGCTGTTCGCGAGCGACAATCGCCACGCCGCTGAGCAGCAGCAGAGCCAGAGACCCTAGGGCAAAGGTGCAGTGCGATTTGGCAGGGCAGGTGAACAAAGCAGTCCCCGAGCACACGATTCTAGCCCAGCCTTCTCTTGAGCTGCGGCAAAAAACTGCCTCGCAGTCAGTCCGCGCCGAGTTCTCACCATTTGGCTTGCCGGCTGGCGCTGCCGAAGCTTTGGCCGGTTCATCCCAGAGCACTTTCGTATAGCGCACCGCGAACATATTCGGCGCTTCGGAGTTGCCGGCGTCACCGTGGAATCTCGACCGGGCGAAGGGATGAAAATCGTCGCAGCGGAAAAACCGGAAATTCTGTGTAAGTGATTGAAAAAAATGGTCGGGGCGAATGGATTTGAACCATCGACCTCCTGGTCCCGAACTATGAAGCCCAATTCTATAAATGCTTCCTCTGGCGTCGCTTATGGGACAAGGAAGGTTATTTCCCCCTCTCTTAGTTGTACCTAGCCTGTACCTAGTTTGAAAAGTGAGAGGTAGGCCGCTGCTCGAACATGTCTTTCAGAGTCCGCGACCCGCGAAGCGCACCTGACACTTAACCTATCAGCGCGCGGATTTTTGCCCGTACTTCCGCCAGTTCTGCCAGCGATATTGTCCCTTTGCGCTTGGCCCGTCTCTTCCGCCAATCGAGACTCTTCACCTGATCCGCCAGCACTGCGCTCGGACTGCCGCCGGTAACAAGCACCTCGAAGGGATAGTTCTTGATCTGTGTGGTCATCGGGCAGCAGACCATCAGACTCGTCTTCGCATTGTAGGCGGCCGGGCTCAGCACAACCGCTGGCCGGTGTCCGGCTTGCTCATGTCCCGCTTGCGGACTGAAACTGATCCAAACGATGTCGCCAGCGTCTGGCACATAGGGCCGCGCCATTTACCATGCCTCTTTGCCAACAGGACCGCCGAAAGCGACCTCCGCATGAAGATTCTCGCGCGTGATCCCCTTCACAAGTTCGGCCAAATCGTATTCTTTGCGCCTCACGGGTTCGATGACAATGCGTCCCGATTCCTCGCGCACGTCAACGGGCTCATCAAGGTCCAAATGAGCCGCCTGCAAAACGGCGACCGGAATCCGCACCGAAGCGCTGTTTCCCCATTTCTTGACCACGGCCCTCATGTCGCAGGATCTCCTTGTAACTACTTTGTATCAACATGATGCCCAAATATTCTTCGCGTGTCAACATTGTTGCTACCGGGACTTCATTCAAGGAAAAATGATATTGCGTTTAGGCTCTGGGGCCCAATGAGCTCTGGTGTACCGACTACAAAGGCGAGTCCTTGCTGGGAAATCACCAATACTGCTATCCGCTCACGGTCACGGATCACGCCAGCCGTTTTGTTCTGACTTGTGAGGCGCTTTTCTCCACCCGCCGCGCTTGGACCGTGGCAGGGGGAGCGACTTTCGCCCTACCTCTTGTCGCTCAAAGTTAAGACGGTCGTGGCGCTCCTCTTGGCAATCAGTAGGAGAATTGGTATTCTTCCTCTTGAACCTCAGGAGGAATGCATCTATGGCGGATAAGCCGAGTGATCTCGTCCAAGGCACTCTCGACATGCTTATTCTAAAGACGCTCGCGCTCGAACCCATGCACGGATATGGGATCGCCGTCCGGCTAGAGCAGATGAGCAAGGGCGTTTTCCGCCTCAACGCAGGATCGCTCTTTGTGGCGTTTCAGCGGCTGCAACGAGCGGGGCTGATCAGAAGCCAATGGAAAGCCACTGAAAATAGCAGGCGAGCAAAGTATTACGTCTTAACAGACCTGGGACGAAAGAGCCTCAGCAGCGAAACGCGAGAATGGGGGCGGCAAGTGGCGGCGATCGCCAGAATCTTAGAGGCGTCGTAGCGTAAGGAGATAACCGATGTCCTTGCTGCGAAGTATAGCGAGTGGCATTCGATCACTGTTCCGAAAGGAGCAGGTCAGCCACGAGTTGGACGAAGAGCTAAACGGCTTCCTGGAGATGGCAGCCGAAGAAAAGACGAAGCAGGGAATGAGCCGCAAGGATGCGCTTCGCGCGGTACGTTTGGAGCGGGGGAATCTCGATGGTGCAAAGGAAGTCGTCCGCTCAGCCGGCTGGGAATCTTTTGTCGAAACGTTCTGGCAGGATCTGCGCTTCGGCCTGCACATGCTACACAAATCCCCCGGCTTCACCGCCGTCGCCGTCCTCACTCTCGCCTTGGGCATTGGCGCTAATACTGCTATTTTCAGCCTGACCTACGCCGTGATCCTAAAGAGTCTGCCGGTGCCAAACCCGGATGAGTTGGTCCGCTACTCTTTCAGCGAACCGGGCTTGTCAGACCTTTCGATTTCCGGTCCCGCGTACGACGCGCTCCGGAAACACGAAACTGTGGATCAAGACATTCTGGCTTGGAGCGGAACCCATCTGACAGTTCGCGAGAACGGCAACGTAACGGACGTGCGCGGCGCGCTGATCACAGGGAACGGCTTTCGCGTCCTGGAGCTTGCGCCGTACATCGGGCGGACGTTTGGCGAACAGGATGACGCGCCCGGCGGCGGACCAAACGGTGATCAAGCTCTGCTTGGATTTTCGTATTGGAAGCAACATTTCGACGGTAGGAAAATCGCGCTCGGTCAGGCGCTGTCGATCAATGGAAGGTCGGTAAGAGTGATCGGCGTGCTCCCGCCCGACTTCGACGGTCTGATCGCCCCCCAGCAAGCCGATATCGTCCTGCCGCTTTCGTTCGAGGAAATCATCAACGCGCCGACTCCAGAGCGGCACGGCCCTCCGGGCGACAACTGGCTGACGGTAATCGGCAGGCTAAAGCCCGGAGAATCGCTCGAGTCGGCTCGTGCAAATTTGCAAGCCACAGAGAAAATCGTGCGCGAGGAGGCCGACCCGAGCCATCGGTTTATGGGCGGTCTCCAGTTCCATGTCGAAAGCGGTCGGTCAGGCAGATCGTTCCTGAGGGGCGATTATAGTCAGCCATTACTGATATTGGAAGTGCTGGTCGGGCTCCTTCTGCTTCTTTGCTGCGCGAATGCGGCGCTCCTGATGCTCGCTCGCGTCACAGGCCGGTTTCGCGAATTTGCCGTTCGCGGGGCTCTTGGCGCGTCACGCGGGCGCTTGCTGCGGCAGATGCTCACCGAAGTTGGGATCCTGGCGGCGTGCGGACTCGGGCTTGGCATCTGGCTGGGATGGGCAGCGGCGCGCTCGCTGGTTTCGATGCTGGGGACGATCGGCGAACCACCGGCACTGGATGTCACCCCCCAGACCGCGATCCTGGCATTTGCGGCGGGCGCAACTCTAGTCTCCGTCATAGTCGCTGGACTTTGGCCCGCGTTGCGCGCCAGCCGCATCGACCCCGCTTTGGACTTGAAGCGGAGCGAAGCGGTTTCGTCTTTCTCGTCGAATCGGCTCGGCACTTGGATCGTGCCGGCTCAAGTGGCTCTCAGCATCACGCTGCTGAGTTCGGCCGTGTTGTTGGGCGGGACCTTCATCCATCTGTTATTGGAACATGCGGGTTTCCGCCCCGACGGCGTGACCATCGCCACTGTCGATTTGAGCTCCGTGAACCCTACGCCAAAGCAAGCGGGCCGGGATGTTCGGGATATTGCGAAGGCTCTCAAAGCCGCCCCAGGCGTGGAAGCTTCGACCATCCTTTCCGGTCTTCCGATCGATGGTGGTTGGACCGCATCGCACTACTTTTCATTAGGAAAGCATGGTGAGGTTCATACTGATATGCAGACGTGGGTTGAGCCCGCCTCTCCCGCCTATTTCGAGGTCATGGGAACAAGAATCCTTGAAGGCCGCGGCTTCACACAGGCAGACGAGGGCGGCGCGCGTGTGTGCATCCTCAGCTCGTCTGCCGCCGCCTACTTTTTCCCGAACGAAGACGCCGTCGGCAGGTTTGTCTACTCCGGCGGCGAGGACCCGCACGAAGACGGTCAAGTTCTCGACCCCAGGAACGCGTGCCGCGTGATCGGAATGTCCGAGGACGCGCGGTTTCTGTCGCTGCGTGAAGCTCCTCCGCGTGTGCTTTACAATCTGGCGACGGGCGACGAGTGGGGCACGGGGGTCTCCTTTGCTGTGCGGAGTTCGAGCTCGAGCCTAGCCGCAGAAGCTATCCGCAACGCCGTCCGGAGACAGGTCCCGGGCATTCCCGACCCGGAGATATTCACGTTCAACGAGCTGATCGAGAATCATCTGGGAAAAGAACGAATGCTGATGAGTCTTTCTGTTTCCTTCGGGTGCGTCGCTCTATTGCTCGTCGCTCTCGGTCTCTACGGTGTCCTCGCACGAAGTGTAACGCTGCGCACTAAAGAGATCGGGCTGCGCCTGGCCCTCGGTGCGCAGCCGCGAGACGCAGTGATGCAGGTAATTCGTCGAGGCCTGCACCTCGTGATCGTCGGGGCGATCGTCGGCGTACCGGTCGCTCTCGCAAGCATGCGCCTGCTCAAAGGCTTGCTCTTCGGCATTAATCCCGACAATCCGGTCGCTTTTGCAATGGTGGTTCTTCTCGTGTTTGTCGTTGTTGTGGGTGTGAGCTGCATCCCTGCCTGGCGCTCCGCGAAAGTCGATCCGATGGTCGCACTCAGGCACGAATAACCCTTCGCAGATCGCGCGCAAGTCTTCCTCGGAACAATCTTGTGCAAACATCTGGAGATTCGGTGACATTCCCGGTCATTGCTCCCGACGGGCAAACCGAAAGCAATCCAGTGATCCTCGCTACGCGCAAATGGGCCTTCAGCTCGCATGAAATGGCAGTGGAAGATCTTGCCTTGGATGGTTGCTCGCAATGAACGCAGTAGGAGAAGGACATCTTGGCAGAACGCAGGATTTGGGCCGCGCTTTTCGATTTTTCTTCCCAAAAACCCGATCCTGTACCTACTTTCTCGAAAAACAGATTGTCACTAAAGCGAACCTCCCGTTGCAAGGCAATGAATTCAGAGGACTAGTAGCGCCAGCGTCCAGCGGGCATGAGGTAAGAACACTTGGTTTCGTACCAGGCGCTCTTGGCGTTTTTGTGTCACTCTCTTGCGATATAAATCGCTGATTTTAAGAAGAATGGTCGGGGCGAGTGGATTTGAACCACCGACCTCCTGGTCCCGAACC
>Ga0335077_10002912_pt1 | contig 20525 bp, 11 predicted proteins | sample Lox_Sample_31_FD_207151 | JGI IMG/M metagenome (GOLD analysis project Ga0335077, IMG submission 207151) | Soil microbial communities from Loxahatchee National Wildlife Refuge, Florida, United States - Lox_Sample_3.1 | ecosystem: Environmental > Terrestrial > Soil > Wetlands | place: USA...
CAGGCCGAACAACAATGCGGCCGGCACGATCAGCCACGCCTGCGTACCGAACTGGATCGACAAAAGCGGCTTTCGAAGCGCGAACGCGAGCGAGGCCAAAAGCGCGAGAAAAATGGCGTGAAGCGCGAGGGTGACCGGGACTCCGAGCTTCCGCCAAAAGGAGATGAAAGGATGGATCGAGAACCAGTAAAGGATCCCACCGGGCAGGGTCATCGGCAACATGAGGGCGACATAGTAGCGCGCATGGTCCATGGAGATTCCGATCCCGGCATAGGAAACTCCATTTTAGCCGTTTGCGGGGCCGCGTGCCTTGCGTCATTCCGAACGCAATACCGCCACAGGGTCGTACGATGCGGCGCGGCGCGCGGGTAGGTAGCCCGCCGGCAGCGCAACACCGAAAAGGACCAGCGTCGCGATCGTGATAGATGCGGGATCGGCGGGCGTCAGGCCGTAGAGTTGCGCCTTCACCAACTGCGTCACCGCCAGCGCGGACGGCAGCCCGATCGCCATACCCGCGGTCACCAGCATCAGCACCTCTCGCATGACCATCCAGACCACGCTTCCAGCGTTCGCGCCCAACGCCATGCGGATGCCGATCTCCCGGCTGCGCCGCGCCACCATGTAGGCCATCACTCCGTAGAGGCCGATCACCGCCAGCACCGCCGCCAGGGTGCCGAATATGCCTGACAGTGTCGCAATCATCCGCTCGGTGGTGAGCGACTCGTCAAGCTGGCTGTCCAGCGTCTTCATATTGGTGATCGGCAGGTTGGGGTCGAGTTCATGAAGCAGCGCCCGAACCGCGTGAAACTCGGCGCCCGCATCGTGGATGGTGCGGACGTACCCGGTCAGGAGTGGATCGGTGCGCTGGGCGGTGCAGAAAAATACCTGGAGCGGGACCTCGTCGCGCAGGCTTTCATAGCGGGTGTCGTTCACCACTCCGACGATTTCGATATTGGTGGCAGTGCCTGGGTCGGTACCCATGCCAAGGTGGCGGCCTAAGGCGAGCGCATCGCCGAAGTACCGTTTGGCGAAGCTTTCATTCACCACGGCGACGCGTGGCGCGTTGAAGTCGTCCTTGATGGTGAAGCCGCGGCCGGAGGTGAGGTGAATGCCGAGCGCATCGAAGTAACCGGGGCTGACGAAATTCACGTGCGGATCCATCTTCTCCCCGGGCTTGGGCTCGTAGCCCTCGAGGGTGATGCCGTTGTCCCATTCGTCTCCCGAAAGCACCTGCACTCGCGCCAGTCCCGCGGCGCGCACTCCCGGCAGGCCTTGCAGGCGCTCCTCCATTTGCCGGTAGAACGCCCGGATGCGAGCCGGATCGTAGCCGATCGAGCGCGGCGAGACGGTGAACTGGATGAGGTTCCCCGTGCGAAATCCGGGATCGAGGGACCGGAGGTTGTCCAGGCTCCGAACAAAAAGCCCCGCGCCAATCAGGAGCAGCAGCGAGAAAGCGACCTGGGCCACCATCAAGACTTTGCGGAGGCCGGCTTGCACCGCGCCGCCCATCACATTGCCTGCCTGATCCTTCAGCGTGGGCGCGATCTCCGGCCGGGTGGACTGCAGCGCGGGCGCCAGCCCGAAGGCGATGCCTGTGATTGCCGCCAAACTGAAGGTGAAGATCAGCACCTGAGAGTCGGGTGTGCTGGAGATCGTGTAGCCGGTGAGACTCGCGGGGAGGAAGGTGAGCAACCCTCTGACAAGCAGCACCGAAAGCCCGGCCGCGGCGGCCCCGCCCGCTACCGAGAGCAGCAGACTCTCGGTAAGGAGCTGCTGAATCATTCGCGTGCGGCTGGCGCCGATCGCCAGCCGGATCGCGATTTCCTTCTGGCGCGCCGCGGCGCGCGCCGTCAACAGGCTCGCGAGATTCGAGCAGGCGATCAGCAGCACCAGGCCGACCATTCCCATCAGCACCACCAGCGGCTTCTCGTACTGGCGCCGAAGGACGGTGTTGCCCTGCGACCCGGGCATGACATCCATCCACATACGGAGGAACTGCTCTTTGTCATAGGGCGCGGCGTTGCGGAAAGCCGGTTGCTGCACTTCCATTTCGAGGATCTGGTGGAATAACGGCTGCAGTCCGGCCTTGGCCTGCCCGATGCTGACGCCGGGCTTGAGGCGGCCGTATACATTGATCCAGCGTTGCCGGCGATCCTGCATGTTGGTGCCGCCGCGAATGCTGGGAGCCATGGCCATCGGCATGAAGACCTGTGCCGGGATTCCTGGCTCCAGACCATCGAAGCCGGGTGCGGAGACGCCGATGACGGTAAACGGAAAAGTATTGACCCGGATGGTCTGTCCCAGGATGCCGGGGTTGCCCGCGAAACGCGTCTGCCAGTAGGCATAGCTCAGAACTGCGTAAGGATTCTCGTTCGTGTGCTGGTCGTCGGCGTCCGTCAGCAGGCGCCCGATCGCGGGCGAAACACCCAGCAAAGGGAAGTAGCTCCCCGAAACCAGTTCGCCGAAAACGGCCTCGCTCTGCTGATCGATTCCCACGAGGAGGCGCTGCCGATTGCGGGCCATCATGCCCGTGAAGACCTGGTTCCGTTCCCGGAGGTCGAGGTACATGGGATAGGCAAGTGCGTTGCGGCCGTCGTTGCCGCCATAGTGTCTGCCCATGCCGGCGAGCAGCACGACCCGCTGGGGATCCTGAATCGGGAGCAGGCGCAGGATGAGCTGGTCGATCAGGCTGAAGATGGCGGTGTTGGCGCCGATGCCCAGTGTCAGCGAGAGGATCGCGATGGACGTGAATACCGGCGATCGGCGGAACCCGCGGACGGCATAGACAAGGTCCTGGCGAAGGTGCGGCATGGTCGGAATACCGAGCGGACGGAAAAAGGTTACCGCCGGACGATGTGGCAAGAGTGCCTGCGCCACGAAGACTCTTTACGGAGCCCAGGCGGGCATCACATAGGCGTAGAACATCACAATCAGCCCGATCACGCTGGCCAGCAGGACGCTGTGCTTCATGGTGAATCGGAACAGCAGGGCCTCGTCCTGGCGCTTCATGGAAGTCGCTGCAGCCGCCACCGCGATGCTGGTCAGGCTGATCATTTTGCCCATGACACCGCCGGACGAATTGGAGGCCGCCATGAGCGCCGTGTTCATTCCCAGCTTGGTGGCGGTCACCACCTGCAAGGACCCGAACAGGGCATTCGCGGAAGTATCGCTGCCCGTCAGGAAGACGCCCAGCCACCCGAGCAGCGCGCTGAAGAATGGAAACACCGTCCCCGTCGCGCTGAAAGCCAGTCCCAGCGTGGCCGTGGCGCCGGAGTAATTCATCAGGTAGGCCAGGCCGAGCACCGCCGCCAGCGTCAACTCGGCGAGCGCCAGTTGCTTCGCCGTGTGGGAGATCACGCCGGCGAACTGGCGCGGCTTCAAGCCGGCGACGATGGAGGCGAAGATCGCCGCAAACAGACACGCGGTTCCTGAGGCGGACAGCCATGCGAACTTGTACGTGGCGGGGTAGCCGGCTGGCTTCGGAACCACCGGGGGCATCCGCTGAATGGTGTTGTGCAGCCCGGGCCAACTGATCACCTTGCTGAAGCTGTCGAGTTTCGCCTGAATCGGCGGATAGCTCCAGATCAGGACAAACACCACCAGCAGCGCGTACGGCGCCCATGCCACGGCCATATCGCGGGCGCTGTGGCGCGGCTGCGGCCGCGTCCCGCCGCTCAAGCGGATCACTACGATCAGAGCTCCCATGGCAATCAACGACGACAGGATGTCGGTAAGCAGACCGTTCAGAAAATTGGAAACCACAAACTGCGTTCCGGCAAAGGCGATTCCGCACACCGCCGCCGATGGCAGTACGGCGCGCAGCCCTTTCCAACCCGACATCACGACGATGAGGTACGCGGGAACGATCAGTGACACCGGCGCGCAGATGCGCCCCACCCCCGCGCTGAGCCGGTCGAAGGGGATCCCGGTGGTGCCGGCCAGGGTCTGGATCGGAATGGCGATGGACCCGAAAGCGACCGGTGCCGTGTTGGCCAACAGGCAAATGGCAGCGGCTTTGAACGGCTCGAAACCGAGGCCCACCAGCATTGCTGATGCAACCGCGACCGGCGTGCCGAAGCCCGCGGCGCCCTCGACGAATGCACCGAAAGCAAAGGCGATCAGCAGCGCCTGGAGCCGGGGATCGTCGGTGAGGTGTCCGATGGAATCCTTCAGTGTGTCGAACTTGCCGCTCTCGAGCGTGATGCGGTACAGCAGGATGGCCGAGAAGACCACCCACCCGATGGGAAAGAGTCCGAACACGGCCCCGTTGGTGATCGCGGCCACCATTTTGTCCACCGGCATGCCATAGACCCCAAGCGCCACGACCGCGGCGGCGCCGAGACCCACCAGCGATGCCATCCAGGCCGGCTTGCGAAACACACCCAGGAGCAAAAGCAACGCAAAAATGGGAATGCCCGCGACCAGCGCCGATAATGCCAGGCTGCCGGCCACCGGGAAGTAGTTTTGTTGCCACATGTCTGGTTATCCTTCGACCCGGCGCTCCTGGTTCCGCCAATGGGTTTCACGCCCACGACCGGCCGGCGTCAGCGGCGAGTGCATGACTTCAGATTGTACAATAGGGACCGCAATGGACGTGGAAAGACGATGCAGTTTATTCTCGAGCGGAATTCTGCGAGCACGATTCAGATTCAGCAATTGACTGCGGACATCGCCGGCCTCAAGGAGGTTGCCAGGCAGCACACTGCCGATCTCGCGGTGCACGCGGAACTAGCCGACGCGCAGAAATCGACACAAGAGAGCTTGAATATCCTGACCCGTGTGGTTCAGGAGATCATCCCACGGTTGCCAAAAGGATAATCGAGCGCTGACTCAGTCCTTGGCGCTTTCGATCCGCATGCCGTAAAAGCTGCGATAGACGAAGACCGCCGAAATCACGAAGAACACCGCGGCAAGAGACGTCGTCAACACCGTGCCCTTGCTCGAAAGTTCCACTGCCAGTGAGACCGCCAGCAATCCGAACAGCGTCGTGAACTTGATGATCGGATTGAGAGCCACCGAGCTGGTGTCCTTGAAAGGATCTCCTACGGTGTCGCCGACCACGCAGGCATCGTGCAGCGGCGTCCCTTTGGCGCGCAATTCCGTCTCCACCACCTTCTTCGCATTGTCCCAGGCGCCGCCGGCATCCGCCATGAAAAGCGCCTGGTAGAGCCCGAAGAGCGCGATCGAGATCAGGTAGCCTACGAAGAAGAACGGCTCGAGAAAGGCGAACGCCAGAGTCGCGAAGAACACTACCAGAAAGATATTCAACATACCTTTCTGCGCGTAACGCGTGCAGATCTCCACCACCTTCTTGGAGTCCGCCACCGATGCCCTGTCGCTGCTTTCGAGCTTGATGTTCGCCTTGATGAACTCGACTGCCCGATAGGCACCAGTCGTAACAGCCATCGCGCTGGCGCCGGTAAACCAGAAGATCACCGCGCCGCCGGCGATGATTCCCAGCAGGAACGGCGCGTGCATCAGCGAGATCTGCTCGAAGTACCTGGCTTCCAGCCCATGAGTCAGCTTCACGATGGTGGAGAAGATCATGGTTGTGGCGCCCACCACCGCGGTTCCGATCAGCACCGGCTTGGAGGTGGCCTTGAAAGTGTTCCCAGCGCCGTCGTTCTCTTCCAGGTTGTCTTTGGCCTTCTCGAAATTGGGCGCGAAGCCGAAGTTTTTCTGGATGTCCTGTTTGATATTCGGCAGCGTCTCGATAGTGGAAAGCTCGTAGATCGACTGGGCGTTGTCTGTCACCGGCCCGTAGCTGTCCACCGCGATCGTCACCGGCCCCATCCCCAGGAAGCCGAACGCTACCAGACCGAAGGCAAAAACGGCAGGCGCCAACATCAGGGGAGGATTGGTGGGGAACGTGGTGCTGATCAGGTAACCGATGCTCATCAGCGTCAACATGGTGAAGCCCAGCCAGTAGGCGCTGAAATTCCCAGCCACGAATCCGGAGAGGATATTGAGCGACGCGCCGCCTTCGCGCGAACTGGTGACGATCTCGCGCACGTGGCGTGAATTGGTGGAAGTGAAGACCTTCACGAACTCGGGGATGAGCGCTCCAGCCAGGGTGCCGCAACTGATCACGGTTGCCAGCTTCCACCACATCGAGCTGTCGCCGCCGAGCTCGGGAATCAGCACCGAACTCAGCACGTATGTCAAGGCGATGGAAAGCAGCGAGGTGATCCAGACCAGCGTGGTCAGAGGGGTTTCGAAGTTGAACTTGGCGGCATTGCCGAAGCGGCGCTTGGCGATGAACCCGTTGACGAAGTAGCCGACCGCGGAGGAAACCACCATCATCACGCGCATCGAGAAGATCCACACCAGAAGCTGCACCTGAACCGTGGGATTCGCAACAAATTCACCGGCAGGGTTCTTCGTGCCGACCGCCAGCAGAATAAAGGTGATCAACGCAACGCCGGTAACACCGTAGGTTTCGAAACCGTCCGCGGAAGGGCCTACCGAGTCTCCCGCGTTGTCGCCGGTGCAGTCGGCAATCACGCCAGGATTGCGGGCGTCGTCTTCCTTGATCTTGAACACGATCTTCATCAGGTCGGACCCGATATCGGCGATCTTGGTGAAGATTCCGCCCGCCACGCGCAACGCGGCGGCGCCCAGCGACTCGCCGATCGCGAAGCCGATGAAACACGGGCCTGCCAGCGCTCCTGGCACGAACAGCAGGATGAAGAGCATGATGAGCAGTTCCACCGAGACCAGCAGCATTCCGATACTCATGCCGGCCTGCAGAGGAATGTCATAACAGGGGAAGGCTTTCCCCGTCAGGCTGGCGAATGCGGTTCGGGAGTTGGCAAACGTGTTCACCCGCATTCCGAAGGCAGCCACGCAAAAACTCCCGGAAATGCCGATCACGCTGAACAGCAGAATGATGAGCACCCGGAAAGCACCCATGGACTGCAGAAACCCGAAGTAGAAGATGATAATGACCGCGATGAAGACTTCGAGGAGCAGCAGGAACTTTCCCTGGGTGGCCAGGTAAGTCTTACAGGTCTCATAAATGAGCTCGGAAACTTCCCGCATGGAAGTGTGCACCGGCATGTTCCGCAGCCGGACAAAGATGGTGAGTCCAAACACCAGGCCGAGGGCGCTGACTACCATGCCACTCATGAGCAGACTGACGCCGCTGATGCCGCCGACGAACGGGGGGGCGGCATGCAGATCCGGGAGGACGAGATTCGCTTCGCCGCCCCCTTGTTCCTGTGCCATCAAAGGCGCGGACCACGCCCACAATGCCAGGAGGGCTAACCAGATACGCAGGAATGGCGCAGTCCGCGCCCCTGCCGCGCTACGAAGGCCGGTAAGCCGTCCGACACGATTCGTGTCCGTATGTGCGAGCATCAAACGGAGATCCTCCTTAGGATTGCCGAAGGTTATCGACGAGCCCAGCCTCGCTCGGGGAGAACGAACTCAATGACTCGAAGAGGAACCGACCACACAGTATAAGAGATATGCAGGTCGGAATTCAATGTAGGGTACCGCCGGGGGTGCTTAACCGCTTTGGAGATTTCGGTGCCACTACCGCCGAAAACGCTCCCGACCGATGAGACGAGATCTGCCCCGGACCGGTCAAGCACCCTGGCCGCCCTATCGTTCCATTTCGTTTTCCGTCTTTGGCTATAATGGCAAACCACATGAACACCCGCTGGCTCTTCGAGACAATCTGGCGGGACCTGCGTCACGCTCTGCGCGTGTGGCGCAAGAGCCCGGGATTCACGGCGATCGCGCTGGCATCTCTGGCACTGGGGATCGGCGCCAATACCGCCGTCTTCAGCCTGGTCCACGCGGTAATGCTACGCTCGCTGCCGTACCCGGACCCCGGCCGGCTGGTGATGCTGGGCCTGCCGGGCGTCGAGTCGGTCACTCTTCCGGAATACCAGTTCTGGACCGGGAATAGCGCATCCTTCGGGGCAACTGTCGGCCACCAGGGAATCGGCGAGCAGGCGTTGTTTTTTGCCGGCCGGCTCGAGTGGATCCAAACGCGAAGGGCGACGGCGGGGCTTTTCGACACATTGCGTGTCAATCCGGCGCTGGGGCGCGATTTCAATGCGGACGAAACGCGCAGGGGCGGCGCGCTTGCGGTCATCATCAGCGACGGCCTGTGGCGGCGCAGTTTCGGCGCCGACCCCGCGGTAATCGGCCGCGCCGTCAGAATCGACGACGCCAGCTACACGGTGGTCGGCGTGCTGCCGAGGGGCTTCTGGTTTCCGGATCCGGCCGATGCCTTTGTGGCGCTGCGCCCATCCGGAACGGTGGGCGACAACGGAAGGAATACCTACATGATTGCGCGCCTGAAACCGGAAGCCGGCATCCCGCAGGCGCGCGCCGAAATGGCAGCGTTGTCGGAGAGGTTCCGGCGCACACTTCCGGCGGATGAAGCCCGAAAGTATGCAGGCCTCACGGTGATTCCGTATCAGGAATGGCTGGTGGGTGACGTCAGGGTGAGCCTCTGGCTGTTGTTCGGCGCGGTGGGGCTGTTGCTCCTGATCGCCTGTTCCAATCTCGCGAGCCTGCTGATGGCGCGGCTTGCGGCCCGCCAGAAGGAAATCGCTGTTCGGCTGGCCCTGGGCAGCGGAAGCAGCCGGTTGCTCCGGCAGTTCTTCACCGAGAACATGCTGCTGGTGGTGGCGGGCACCCTGGCGGGCATTTTGTGCGGATACTGGCTGCTCAGTGGATTGGTCGCCCTGGTTCCGTTTAAGCTGCCGGCCTCCGCACCCATTGCCTTGGACCTTCCGGTGCTTGCCTTCACGGGGGCCCTTGCCTTGGCGACGGGCGTGGTGTTCGGGCTGGTTCCGTTTCTCACCGCCGGAAGGCTCGATCTTCACGAGGGACTCAAGGCCGCGGGCCGTGGTGGCGGGTCCGTGCAGGTCCGCCAGCGCACTCGCCGGGTCCTGGTGGTGGGAGAGGTGGCTTTGTCGGTAAGCCTGCTGGTGGCCGCGGCGCTCCTCATTCAAAGCCTGTACCTTGTGCAGCGTGAGCAGTTGGGATTCTCGCCGCACGGCCTGATCACGTTTCGCACGCCACCGCCGCCGGCCAGCCTTCGCAAACCGGAGCAGACCCGGATCTTTGAATCCAACCTGGCCGAGCGTCTCCGCGCGCTCCCGGGAGTTCGCAGCGTGGCGTCCATCAGCCAGTTCCCGCTCACCAGCCAGTTCAATTATCCCAGCGAGTGGATTGGACATCCGGACGAAGCCATCGGCGGCATGGAGATCCGCATCATCACGCCCGGATATTTCGAGGCGATGGAGATTCCCGTGCTTCGCGGCAGACCGATCGAAACGCGCGACGCGCAATCGGCTCAGCCCGTGATTCTGGTGAACGAGACGCTGGCCCGCCGCTGGTGGCACGGCGGCGATCCCCTCGGAAGCCAGGTCAAGGTCGGCAGGTTCCATGGGAAGGACTATTCCGACGATCCGCCGCGCGAGGTGGTGGGCGTGGTGGCGGACACCAAGACCGTCTACCTGAAGCAGCCGCCGCGTCCGACGGTGTATGTCGCGGCGGCCCAGGCTCCCTGGTATAGCGATGGGCTGGCGTGGGTGGTGCGTACGAACGCCGCGACAGGGCTGGCGGAAAGCCTGCGGCGCACCGTGGCCGAAGTGGATCCGAGCCAACGGGTGGAAGGCCTGCGGCCAGTAGATCAGATCCTGGCATCGAGCACGGCCGATTCACGTTTCGACGCCTGGCTGTTCGGCTCCTTTGCGGGCGTGGCGCTGGTGCTGACGGCGGTGGGAGTCTACGGCATGCTGGCGTTCTCGGTCTCCAGGCGGACCAACGAGATCGGGGTTCGAATCGCTCTGGGCGCAAGCCGCAGCGACGTTTTGGGGCTCGTGCTGAAAGAAGGATGCAAGCTGATCGTCATTGGATTGGCAGTCGGGCTGGCGGGCGCGCTGGTGCTGACACGATCGCTGGCTACCTTGCTTTTCCACGTGCAGGCCAGCGATCCGCTCAGCTTCGCGGCGGTGGCGGTGGTGCTGCTTGGCGTGGGCCTGCTGGCGAGTTATCTTCCGGCGCAACGCGCCACGAAGGTAGATCCGCTGGCCGCTTTGCGAAATGAGTGAAATCGGCCGTCACTCATTGCGTAGCTGATCCAGGAGGGGAATGTCCTTCGCCGGCCTGGCCGCGGGCAAGGACTTCAGAAACGCGTAAATGTCGGCCAGTTCGTGGTCAGAGAGGACCTTCGGCGTGTACGCGGGCATCGCACCGAAGGGACGGCGCACGTAGTTGATGACCACCTGCGCGGGCAGGGATGTGGCCGCCAGTCTCGGACCGTCCCGGCTGCCTTGCGCGGCGTAGCCATGGCATTCATAGCAGCCATCCCGAGCGAACAGGCGCTTGCCGTTTTCGGCATTGCCCGCGGGCTGTTGGGCGTGGGCGATAGCCGTCAGGAAGACTGCCAGAAGTAGAAATCTCATCGCCACTCTCATCGCGGTTGTGTCAGCACGTCGATGAGCGCCGGCTCGCCGCGTCTGACCACTTCCAGGGCGCGGCGGATCGCCGGCGCGAGGTCGTCCGGGTTCTCGATCGGCCCCACGCCGTATACGCCATACGCTTTCGCCATGGTGGCGTAGTCGATGTTGGGATCGGTGATGGAGGTGCCGATGTTGGCGCGGTCGATGCCGCGTTCCGCCCGCGACGCCATGTCTTGGACATACATGCGCTCCTGATGATAGGCGCGATTGTTGTGCATCACGGTCAGCAGCGGAATGCGGTGATGTGCGGCGGTCCAGAGAACGCCGGGAGCGTAGTTCAGGTCGCCATCGCACTGAATGTTCACGGAGAGGCGGCCATGTTTGCGGTTGGCGAGCGCGGCGCCCACCGCGGCCGGGGCGCCGTAGCCGACCCCGAAGGCTCCCTGTCCGCCGATGTACTGATAGTGCTTCGTGAAATCCCAAAGGCGTGTCGGCCAGTAACTGAGGAACACCACGTCCGAAACGAGCGACCAGTCCTCCTTCCGCACCGCATTCCAGAGTTCGGCGGAGAGCCTGGCGGTGGTGATGGGGCTCGCGTCCCAACCCCAGGCCGCCTCCTCGAGGGCGCGCTCACGAGTCCGCCTGGCCGCGTCGGCGAGCTTCGCTCCACGCTCCTGGAGTGCATGTTTGCGGTCAGGGGTGATCAGGCGTTTGCAGGCCTCGATGAGGGCGGGCAGGCTGGCTTCGGCATCGGCCGCGATGGCCAGGTCCGCTTCGGGATACCGTCCGAAGTCCTGGTAGTTGCTTTTCGAATTCAAATCGATGGAGGAGATCGTGATCAGCCTGGTTCCCGGTTTGGAGGTCGAACGTGTCTCCATGCCCATGCGGTTCACGGGCGTTTGCGCGTGGGTGGCTTGCCAGAAGTCCGGGTCCTCCAACGCCAGAACCAGGTCCGCCTCGCCAAGGTTCCCGCCATACAAAGGATGGCGCGTGGGGAAGTTCATGCGGAAGCGGAAGGGGCGATCCTGGACGGGCGCTTGCAGCACCTCGGCCAACTCCACCAGCAACTCGAGACCCTGCGGCGTCCGCGCACAACGGCCGGCGACCATCACGGGGTTCTCGGCGGCAACCAGCAGGCGCGCCACCTCATGGATTGCGGCAGCATCAGCCGCCGGGGGCCCGATGGCGCTGAGCTTGGGAATGCGCAGCGAAGGCCGGTCGGCTTCGGGCACCGGTTCTTCCTGGAGCACCGCGTCCGCCACCAGCACCACGGGACCCATGGCCGGCGTCATGGCGATCTGGTAAGCGCGCACCGCGGATTCGGCGAAATGGGTCAGCGAGACCGGCGCGTCATCCCACTTGGTGTAGTCGCGGACCATCGCGGCAGCGTCTTGAACGCTGTGGGTCCACTCGACCACGCTGCGGCGGTATGTGGCATCCAGGATGTTGCCGAGAACGATGTAAACCGGTACACGGTCGGCGTACGCGTTGTAGATCGCCATGGAGGCATGCTGCAGACCGACCGTGCCGTGCGCCATGATCATCATCGGCTTGCCTTCGATCTTCGCGTACCCGTGGGCCATGGCCACCGAAGACTCCTCGTGGCAACAGGTGAGCAGTTCCGGATTGCGGTTGTTGCCATAGTTGATGATGGATTCGTGCAGGCCGCGGAAGGACGAGCCCGGATTGGCGGCCACGTACTCGAAGCCCAGCGACTTCACCACATCGACCATGAAGTCCGAGCCGGGGCGGCTGGTGGTGTAGACGTCGGCCCGGGGCGGAGGCGGACTGGTTTCGGCGGCGGCCTGGCTGGCCGAGGGCAGGGGAGTGGAGCCGCGCTTCGGAACGTCCTGTGCCCGGGCGGCCGGGGGAGGCGTGGAGGCCAGCGCGGCGGCGCCCGCGGCAGCGCCTCTCAAAAAGCCGCGGCGCCCGACGCGGCTTGCGTCAGACTTCGCCATGGTCACCTCCTTTCAGATTTTCTCAATCGTACGTGGAGCGGCTTTCCAGGTCAAGCCGCGCCTTGAAAGGCTGCCCGCACCACGTCGGCGGCGTCAGGCTGAACCGAACGGTTCGCCGGGATGAACAGGAGCGTTCATTCCCGCGCCGGGATTCTTAACGAAGCTCCATATTTACAATAAGTTACGGTTTGGCATCGTGTGTGCCATAGAGAGCCCGTAAGACAAAACCAAGCCGGACCCAAACAGGGCGGCACCAAAGGAGAAGACGACAATGACCACTTCGATGACTCGTTTGATGATCGCGGCGGCTGCCCTGGTAGTCGCTGCCGGAAGTGCTTCCGCACAGGTTTTCAAAGCCGAAATCCCGATGGCGTTCACGGCCAACGGGGCAGTCATGCAACCGGGCTCTTATTCGATTCAGACGCTTGGCGGGGCCGCGCCGGCATACTCTCTGCGGAATCTCGAGACGCGGAATACCATCCTGGCGGTCGCAGCCTCGAAGTCCGATACTCCCAAGGCGTGGACGGAAGCGGGCGATCCGAAGCTCACTTTTGTTTGCTGGGAGGATGGTTGCGCGCTGACCGGCTTGTGGGATGGGGAATCCTCGGCCACCAACAACTTCAACTATAAGCACTCCACGACGCTCGCCTCCCGGCACACGGAGGCGGTGGCCGTAGCCATGATCAGGGTCCGCTGACGTACGCTGCACACCACGGGGATGTCTGAGAAAAGCAATGCGGCGCCGGTCAACCGGCGCCGCATTTGTTTGTGGGTTGGCGGAAGAGGTTAGAACGTGTACTTCAGGGCGAACTGCAGGTTCCGCGCGCCCAACGATGAGTTCACCACTCCGGTCAGCGCGCTGGGATTGCGCACGCAGGTGGCGGTGCTCGAGGTGCACGGCCCGCCGTTCGCCGTCATCAGCGAGTAGGCGTTCGAGAAGATGTCGATCTGGTAGCCCTGTACGGTGAAGATCGGGGAGTTGAACGCGTTGATGGCGTCGAAGCGGAACTCCAGGTTCTGCCGCTCGGTGATGCGGAACTTCTTCGAGAGGCTGAGATCGATCTGCCGCAATCCGGGCCCGCGCTCGGACGAGATCGGGCAGTTGCCCAGTTTGCCGGTGGCGGGATCGCGCATGGTGGTGGGATCGAACCAGATGTAGCCGCCGCCTGCGTAGTTCTTGAACGGCGTAGCGACGGACGGCGAGAGGCAATCCGGACGCGGCTGGAAGAAGGCCCCGGTCGGGTCGGCGGAATAGTCCAGCATGGAGATCGGGAAGCCGCCGTGGAAGGTCAGGATCGAGCTGACCATCCAGTCGCCGGCCACCGCGTTGACGGCCTTGTTGGAGGTCTTGAACTTGCGGTCATGGCCGAATGGCAGGTCGTAGTTGACGTAGCCGGTGAAGACGCTGGTCACATCGCGGTCGCAGAGTCCGTAGTCGAGCCGGGTATTGTAGACGTACTCCTGGAAGGAAACGTCGGCGCTGGCCTGGCTTGCCTGCGCGTCGCCGTAGCGGCCATAGTAGCCCTGGTTGTTGGTCAGGCACTTCTGCCAGGTGTAGTTGAACTGGTACGACAGGCCGCGGGCGAGCCGTTGCTGGGCGGTGAGCTGCAAGGCGTCGTAGTTCTGGATGCCGGTGGAAGTGTTGAGCCGCTGCTGACCGGTGCCGATGTTCTTCAGCAGCGAATTGCCGGAAAGGTACGGCCCCGGAATGCTGGTGCCATTGGGGAACAGGACGTTCTGCCCCATGTTATAGATGGCCGCCATGTGGTCGGTGTGCTGCCCGACGTAGGCCGCCTGCAGGGTCAGCGAGTTGGAAAGCTGGTGCTGCAGCGTGAGGTTCCACTGGTTGGAGACCGCCGGCCGGTAGCCGGGGTCGGTGGCGTGGATTCGGACTCCAGCGAAGCACGAGGCCGGAACCGACAGCACGGTGGTCACGTTGCAGGGTGTGCCGCCGCCGGCCGCTCCCAGTCCGCCGAATCCTTGATCGAGGGTCACCTGGTTCGCCGGTATGGTCCCGTTGGTTCCGGCGGCGAACGTGCCGACCAGGTCCACGTTCCACGGTGCATTGGTGGCCAGGCGGTTGTACTCGCCGGTGCCCTCCCAGAAACTCGAGCGGCTGAAGGCCGCGCGAATCACGGTCTTGTCACCCCACGGTGTCCAGGCGATTCCCAGGCGCGGCAGGAAGTTGGCGATGCCGTTGTACTGGTTGTACAGCGCCCGGCTGTTGCCGTTCTGCCCGGCCAGTTCGATCTGTCCGGTGTATTCGCCGAAGTTGGTCATGCGATCGTGGACTTCGTAGATGGGCGTGAAGACCTGCCAGCGGAGCCCGAGGTTGATGGTGAGTTTCGGCGTGAGGCGCCAGTCGTCCTGGAAGAAGGCGCCGATGGCGTCGTTGCGCTGGCCGACGGTGCCGGCGAATCCCTGGCCGTAGGCCATGTAGGATGGGAGTCCCAGCAGGAAGTCGGTCTCCGCACTGCCGGTGTACTGGCCGCTGAAGCCGACCTGGCCGGCCGCGCCGTCGTTGCTGGTCGCCGGGATATAGTTGTTGCGGTAACGCTGCAACTGGAATCCGAACTTGAAGGTGTGCAGGCCGCGGGTGAAGATCGCGGTATCGGAAACCTGGATCGCGGTTTGATGGAAGACTTCGGGCGAGTCCGTGGTGCCGAACGGGAAGGGTCCGTTCTGGCCGCCACCAACCGGCGATCCCGCGAAATAGAGGCCGGGCAGGAAGGCCGTTGGCTGCCCCGGAATCAGGCCGGCACCGGCGGCCGCGGTTGACGATTGGGTGTTGGCTTCGGCGGGGTAGTAGTTGAAGCCCACCCGCAAGTCGTTCAGCAAACTCGCGCTGATGGTGCGGGTGTGGTCGAGCACTGCGCTCTGCAGCGGGAAGAGGTTGTTGCCGTTGCTGTTGTAAAGCAGCGGCTGGCTGTTGATGGTGGGCTGCTCAATGTGCTGCTGGGTGTAGCGCGCGAAAATGTGGTCCTTTTCGGTGGGCATCCAGTCGGCCTTGATGTCGCCCTGATTGCCGTGGGTGTAGGTCTGCTGCGTGTTGTCGGCGTTGTTGATCAGTCCGGGACGTGTGGCCTTGGGAAGCGCGGCCAGGATCTTGAAGGCCGTGGGGCTGAGGCCGGTGATGCAGGGCGCCGAGCCCATCTGCTGGCCGGCCGCGCAGATCGCCGCCTGATTGAGATTCGCGGGCATCGGCACGGTGGTGCCGGGATAGTGGAGCTGCAGCCCCTGGATGTCGGAGAAGTTGCCGGTCAACTGCTGTGCGGTGAAGGTAGTGATGGTCTGCGCGCTGGCCGGGGTGTCGAAGCGCGAGCCCTGGTAATCGGCAAAGAAGAACAGCTTATCGTGCCTGATCGGCCCGCCGACGGTTCCGCCGAACTCGTTCCAGCGCTGCCTTTGCGTGGGCAGTCCGTTGAAGTTCCGCGACCACTCGTTGGCGTTGAAGAAGTCGTTGCGCAGGTACTCGAACAGGTCGCCGTGGAACTGGTTGGTTCCCGATTTGGTGCTGACGTTGATCACACCGCCCAGGAAGTGCCCGAACTCCGCGCTCGGGTTGTTGGTGATGACGTTGAATTCCTGGATGGCGTCGATGTTCGGGGAGTAGGCGACGTTGTTGTCCACGAACTCGTTGTTGTCCATGCCGTCGAGGATGTAGTAGTTGGCCTGCTCGCGATTCCCGTTGATGTTGGGGCGGCCGGCGTTGAAGGTCTTCTGGCCGGTGTTGAAGGAGCCCGGGCTGGTGGCCACCGCGCCCGGCATGAGCAAGGCAAGTTGATTGTAGTTGCGAGTTTCGAGGGGCAGGGCGCCGATGGAATGCGAGTCCATGACGGTGCCGAGTTCGGTGGTCTGGGTCTGCAGCAGCGGGGCGGCGCCCGAGACCTCAACCGATTGCGACACCTGCCCGATGGTCATGACGATATCGATCTTCGCGGTCTGGTTCAGTTCCAGATTGAACGGTGCGTGGACGGCGGTCTGGAAGCCGCCGGCTTCCGCCCGCACCTCGTACCGTCCGATTGGGAGGCGGGGCAGGTTGTATACGCCCTCCTCATTGGTGGATGCCTTCCAGACGGTGCCGCGATCGACGTCCTTGGCATTGACGGTGGCGCCCACGATGGCGCCGCCGGAGGAATCCGTAATTTTGCCGGTGATGGCTCCGGTGACCTCTTGGGCCAAGCCGGTGGGCGTCATCACGGCGAGCAGCGCTGTCACTAGAATCAATACGAGCCCGCAGCGGGTCCGTAAGCGGAATTCGTTTCTCCTCATAATCACCTCTATGACCCCTTTTGCTTGAGCGGAGCGCGCTCGTGCCGCCTGCCCAAACCAACGGAATTTCACTTCATCGTCATACTGTGCCGGGTCGCTTGCGCTGTCTAGTTCACAACGGTTGCGGGGATGTTGTGGGACGTTCGTAACAGCATCGAACGTCAGCAGTTTCAGTATGTTCGAGGGCGGTTTCGAACCCTCGCAACGGTTGCGAACTAGACAGGCCGGAGAACGCCGTCGTAGGCTCTAGGTGTCGTGACCGGAAAGAGTCATCCCTCCCGCTGGGTGCCCACCCTGTACTTCGCGGAAGGCGTCCCGTTCTTCGCCGTCTCGCTGATTGCCGGCATCCTTTACAAGCGGATGGGGATGGCCAACGACACGATCGCCCTGTATACCAGTTGGCTGCTATTGCCGTGGTCGCTGAAGCCTTTGTGGAGCCCGCTGCTGGAGATGTTCCAGACGAAGCGGTTCTTCGTGGTGACCCTGCAACTGGCGGCGGGGATCAGCCTGGCGCTGATCGCCCTCTGCCTGCCGCTGGCCGGCTACTTCCGGTATACCCTGGCGCTGTTCGTGTTGGTGGCTTTCTGCTCGTCCACCCACGACATCGCCGCCGACGGGCTGTACATTGCCAGCCTTTCGGCCAAGGAGCAGGCCGCCTATGCCGGGTGGCAGGGCGGCTTTTATAATGTTGCGCGATTCGTTTCGCAGGGTGGACTGATCATCCTGGCCGGATACCTGGAGACTCGAACGGACGTTCCCCACGCCTGGATGATTATCTTCGGGACGATGGGCGCCATGCTGATGTCCCTGAGTTTTTACCATTCGCGGGTGTTGCCGGCAGACAGCCGGATCCGCGCGGGTGAGGGAGCGGAAGAAAAAGCGACGTTCTGGGACGTCGTCGTAAGCTTCCTGAGGAAGCCCAACATCTATCTGCTGCTGCTGTTCATCTTTCTGTATCGCGCGGGTGAGGGACAGGTGGTGAGGATCGGCCCGCTTTTTCTGGTGGACAAGCAGAGCGCGGGCGGCCTGGGGCTGACCACCGACCAGTTCGGCACGATTTACGGGACGGTGGGCACGGTGGCGTTCATTGCCGGCAGCGTTCTGGGCGGATATTTCACCTCGTGGCTGGGCTTGCGGCGGGCGCTGCTGCCGTTGATCTGCGTCATGAACTTTCCCAACCTTTCATACGTGTATCTGAGTGCGGTGCTGCCGACCGATCGGCTTTGGATCGCCTCGGCGCTGAGCGTGGAGATGTTCGGCTACGGGTTTGGCTTCGTGGGTGTGATCCTGCTGATGATGCAGGAAATCGCTCCCGGCAAATACCAGACGGCGCACTACGCCTTCGCCAACTCGCTGATGAATCTGGGGCTGATGATCCCGGGGACGGTCAGCGGTAAGATTCAAATGGCGCTCGGCTACCGGCGGTTCTTCGTATGGGTGCTAATTTCGTCGGTGCCGGCGATGATTCTCTCGCGGTTGATTCCGGTGGGGTCGCGGAAGGAAGAAGCCTCGGAAGCGGAGGATAGGAGCGTTTGTGCGAGTCATCCTGTTAGCGGCGGGTAACGGAGACCTCCTGCTGCGCAAGCTAGGCGACCGGACCGTGCTGGATTGCGTGGTCCAGAACGCGCTCGGGGTGGCGCCTGCCGAAGAGATTTACGTGGTGGTGGGGGACCGCCAGGAAGAAGTCCGCGCCCACCTCGGGCCGGGCTACCACTACGTCGTCCAGGAACCGCGCCTGGGTACCGGACATGCCGCCGGACAGGCGCTCGCCGCGATGCCCGGATTCGCGGGCAATCTTCTGATCCTTTACGGCGACACGCCCTTGTTCCGCCCCCATTCGATCCGCGGCCTGCTGAATCGACATCGCCTGCGGAAGGCGCACCTGACGCTGCTGACGGCGGTGGTGGATCGGCCGCTGCCTTACGGCAGGATCATCCGGGATGCCGCCGGGCGGATCATCGACATCATCGAAGACGTCGAAGCCTCGGCCGCCGTGCGCGAGATTCGCGAACTCAACGTCGGGGCGTACGTCCTGCGCGGCGGAAGCGTCGGCCAATTCCCGCAGACCAACCGTCTGACCGACGCCGTGCACCAGCTCATCCGGTCGCGCCTCGAGGTGGAAAGCTACCGGCTCTACGATCAGGACGAAGTGCAGGGAATCAACAGCGACGCGGACCTGGCGCAGGCCGAATTCATCCTCCAGAAGCGGCTCTTCCGGCCGCGCCGCCAGGAAGAGGAGAACGTGGTGACGTTCGGCACCGGGGGCTGGCGCGCCATCATCGGCGAAGCGTTCACCATGCACAACGTCCGCAGGCTCTCGCAGGCGCTGGCCAACGAGATCACCCGGCGGGGCCAGGAGCAGCGCGGCGTCCTGATCGGATATGACCGGCGCTTCCTCTCGCAGCAGGCGGGCGAGGCGTCCGCGGAGGTATTCGCCGGAAACAACATCCCGACGATCCTGTTGACCGAGGGAGTGCCCACGCCGTTGATCACCTATGCGACGGCCGCCGAGGGCTCGGCCTACGGCCTGGCGTTCACCGCCAGCCACAATCCGCCGGAATGGAACGGCCTGAAGGTATTCCGCTGCGACGGATCGCTGCTGCTGGACGACGAAACGCGACAGATCGAAGCGGAAACCAATCGGCTGACGGCCCAGGAGGTGATCAAGCTCGACCTCGATATCGCGCTGGAAGCGGGCATGGTCAGGCGCCGCGATTACACCAACCAATATGTAGACGCGGTGGAGGCGCTGATCGACCTCGCGGCCATTCGAGAGGCCGGACTCAAGGTGATCGTGGACCCGATGTACGGTGTGGGGCAACTCACGCTGGGCACGGTGCTCACCGAGGCGCGCTGCCGCGTGACGTTCATTCACGAGCGCCACAATCCGCTCTTCGGCGGACGCTCTCCGGCGCCGAATGCCGAGGCGCTGCGGATGTTGACCTCGACCATGCGTGACGACGGCTACGACCTGGGTCTCGCGATGGATGGGGACGCCGACCGCATCGCCATCGTGGACGAGCGCGGCGAATACATTTCGATCAACGACGTGCTGCTGCTGTTGTACTGGTATCTGCACGAGGTCCGCGGAGAGCGCGGGGGCGTGGTGCGCAATCTCTCGACGACGCACCTGCTCGACCGGCTGGCGCACGCGCTCGGCGAAGAGAGCTACGAGGTGCCGGTGGGGTTCAAGCATATCGTCTCGACCATGTTGGAGCACCGTGCCGTGCTGGGCGGCGAATCGTCGGGCGGGCTGACCATCCGCGGGCACATTCTCGGTAAGGACGGAATCTTCGCGTCGGCGCTGGTGGTGGAGATGCTGGCGCGCACGGGTGAGAAGGTCTCGCGGCTGCTGGAGCGGGTGTATGGGATCACCGGAAGGCTGTACACCGTCGAGGAGAGTCTGCGCGCCACACCGGAAATGAAGATCGTGATTCCGCGCCGCTTGCGGGAGTCGCCTACCGAGAATCTCGGGCCGTACCGGGTAATTCGAACGTCACATATGGACGGCACGAAGCTGTACCTGGAGAACGACAATTGGGCGCTCCTGCGATTTTCGGGAACGGAGCCTCTGTTGCGCCTGTCGGTGGAGGCGGACTCGATGGAGAAGGCCCGCGAGCTGATCGGCCACCTGCGGGCGTATGTGAGTTGAGGCGCAGGCATTCCCGCCTGCCGCGTCGAGACTCATGCCGACGCTTTTGGGGCGGGCGCGAAAAATGAGGACCCATGCGATACGGCTACTTCGACAACCAAAACCGCGAGTACGTCATCGAGCGTCCGGATGTGCCGGTCTCGTGGACCAATTACCTGGGCGTCAAGGATCTTTGCACGGTGATCTCGCACAATGCCGGCGGGTATTCGTTCTTCC
>Ga0335077_10002913_pt1 | contig 20524 bp, 19 predicted proteins | sample Lox_Sample_31_FD_207151 | JGI IMG/M metagenome (GOLD analysis project Ga0335077, IMG submission 207151) | Soil microbial communities from Loxahatchee National Wildlife Refuge, Florida, United States - Lox_Sample_3.1 | ecosystem: Environmental > Terrestrial > Soil > Wetlands | place: USA...
TCTCCACGGTGGTGGCGTTTCCCTGAACATTAACCTCCTGGCTTTCCGTGCCGAGCCTCAACCGCAGATCGACGCGTAAGGTCTGGCCCGCGTTTAGAGTGATACCCGTTTGCTTGATCGTCTGAAACCCGGCCGCTTCCGCGGTGACTGTGTAGTCACCGAGCGGGATCCGCGCCGCCGTGTATTCGCCGTCGGAGTTGGATTTGTAGCTGCGCGTGAAACCCACCGCATCATTGGCCACAACGATGTTGACATTCGGGACAACTGCGCCGCTCGGATCGGTTACGGTACCGACGATGGTAGCTTGGGCTTGCCCGAATAGATAGGACGAGCCGGCCAACAAAACGCCAACCAGACATACACACCGAAGCTTCATAGCGAGCTCCTTGTCCACAGATTCGCGTCTCGGAAAGCACCCCAGTGGTACAGAAGTATCGGTGGAGTCTCGTTGTCCGTCTATAATGCGACGGCAATTTTTTATAACAAAACTATCATGACCTCTGCTACCCGATGGGCGTGGTGCAAGGAACACAAGCTACAAGAACAAACCAGCAGATTTCGAACACGTGAAGTGCTTGCCGGGAGAGAAGGCCATAGCGCGTCACGGTAATCTGGACTACGATAGCACGGTCAAACTAGCCGTCGAGTAAATTGCAAACGCCCGCTGGAGGCCGCTTCCAGCCGGCCGAGGGCAGAACTGGTGCCCATAGGAACAATCCGAATGAAACACTATCCTCTGATGGCCAGTCTACGAACGGCTGGTTTTCTCATCGGAGTGTCCCTTTCCCTGCTGGTGCCTCAAATTCGTTGCTCCGCTGCAGAAGCAAAGTCGGCATCATCGACTCCGCAATCCGTGACGAATCCTGAGCGCATCGCCCAGGAAGGACAACGCGCCCTCGCCTCGGGCCAGTACTCGGTCGCAGAGCGGGACTATACCCGGCTTCTGAAGCTGGGCTTGCGGTCTCCTCAGCTCTATTCGAACCTCGGCGTGGTGTATATGCGGACCGGCAGGTTCGCGCGGGCAATTCCCATGTTTACCGCAGCGAAGGCTCTGGCTCCGAATGTGGCCGGTGTTCGACTCAATCTGGGGCTTGCATATTTTCGCGAGCACGAGTTCAAGCAGGCTGCCGCACAATTCAAGGACACACTCGCACTCGATCCAAACAACTTCCAGGCACAGTACCTGAAAGGCGAATGCCATTTCATGCTGGATGAATTTTCGGAGGCCGTGGCGGCCTTCGAGCCTTTAGAGAGCGTCGAGTCCAATGACCTGGACTACCTGTTCATGCTGGGCATCAGCTATGGCATGCTGAAACGGCCCGACGACTCGTTGCGAATCTTTGAGAAGATGGTCAAGGCCGGTGACGATACGCCCCACCTGCACCTGCTGCTCGGAAAGGCCTATCTCGCCCTAGGCCAGAACGAAAACGCCGTCCCGGAACTCAACCGCGCCGTGGCCGGCGACGTCCCTTTCGCGCACTATTATCTCGGTGTTTTGAATCGGCAGTTGGACCGGCCTGAATTGGCCGCAGCGGAATTTGAAAAAGAAATTCAGTTGGATCCAACGAACGCTATGGCCTTCCGGGAACTGGCCGAGATTCAACTAAGTCAGCCTGACCCGCAATCTGCCATTGCGGTGCTTAGGAAGGGCATCGCACGAAACTTTGATTCAGCCGAGTTGTACGCAACTTTGGGGAGAGCCTACCTCCAGGTTTCAAACGAGACTCGCGCAATCAGTGTTCTCAAGAAGGCGATTGCCTTATCTCCGAGCGTAGGCACCTATCATTACCAGTTAGGCCGGGCGTATTTGAAAGCCGGTCGCCGTGTGGAAGCTCACGCCGAAATGGAGCGCGCACGCGTGCTTATCACCGAGGAGCCGCCGCAGGGCAAAATGCGAGCTTTCTCGAACGATCACGAGGCTGAGGCAGGCACGGACGGATCGCATTAGAGCACCAGCCGCCTGCGCGGCATGAGCCGGCGTTTTCTCCGTCTGGAAACCTGGAGAAAACACTGGCTTTTCGTTGGATCGCTAGTGGCGGAGATGACAAAGAAATGAAACCCGGAAATTTTTCATGGAGGGAGATGTACAAGTTCACCGAGCCCGGGATCAATGCCGAGGGCGTGAGGGTCTATCCCTTCGACCGCTCGTTTCCCATCGACGTGAGTTTTCACAGAGCTTCGGGGCCGCGGCTGGTGCGCTTGAATCGGCACGAATTCTTCGAAATTATCTACATTTACTCCGGCAAGACTTATATCCAAGTCCGGGATCGCATGCTTCCCGCAAAGCCCGGGGACTTGGTGGTGATTGGACCGAACCTCTTTCACCGCGTTTTTCACAGACCCAACGATAATGATCTCAAGCTGGTGTCCATGAATTTTCAACCGGAGATTGCTCGCTCCGGGAAGGTTGCTGGGGAGGAGGAGTATTACCTGAGCCCATTCCTATATCAGGGTTCGGATTTTGCGCATGTCATCTCAAAATCTGAGAACCTCTCACGAGAGGTCTTCGATCTTATTCTGAAGATTCACGGCGAACTTCCGGCGTCAACGCTGCTCAACCGCATGGCTGTTCGAACTTGTCTGAGGATGATTCTGTTTCTGTTATTCAAGCACTATGCCAACCGCTTCGGATCGGTCGAGATGCTCGACCGCGAACGTAAGAATCTGCAACGTCTGCAGCCGGTCTTCGATCTTCTTGAGCAAAGCTTTGCCCAGCCCATCCGGGTACAAGATGCGGCGCGGGTGTGTGCGATGAGTTCCTCGCACTTCATGCGATTCTTCAAAACGACTGTTGGTCAGAGCTTTCGCTCGTATGTGACGAGCTTCCGGATCGCCAAGGCGCAACACATGTTGATGGACAAGAAAGCGTCCATTGCAGAAATCAGCCAGCAAGTGGGCTTTTGCAGTCAGAGTTACTTCGGCGAGGTTTTTCGGGCGCTAGTTGGAACAACACCCCGCACCTATCGACACCAATCGCTATCCTGACCGGAACATCGTTAATCACAACGTTGCGAGGACAGCGTCAGCGCAAGGATCAGACTTTGCCGGCGATATGACACAGGGCATCCGAAATTCCTCTTATCACGTCGACGAGGCTGACCGGAGCGGCCGGTCGCACAGATTCTCCCTTAGTCTCTCGGCGCCTCGCAGGGCTAGCTCGATGAACACGTTGATCTTCGTAATCCCGAGCGCAGCGGTACGAGAAAAATCCTCGACTGAGAGCCCCCTCCCGCCGTACAGTACCATGGGCACGATCGTGGATGCGCCCCCCACGGAAGGCTGCAGGCCGCGCTGGATCTCGATGCACTCGACGCCAGCTTCCTTCACCGCTCGCACACAGCGTGTTCCACTTGTTAATGTGAGCAGCGGTGAAACCGTCCAGAGTTGCTTTCGAAAATCGCCGGACCCCTCAGCGTTCTGCCCGAAGAAAGTACACTTGATTGGTCCAGTCCGCTTGTCCGGTTTCGACCGTAAGCGAAATCAGAGCGCGCACAAGCCCTCCGATGTCCGATGGACCGATAGTCTTTTCATCGACAAAGATGACACCGCCGTGGGCTCTCCCTTCTTCGCCCCAAACCTTCAACAACGGAGGAATCGTCCTGCGGTCATAAGTAACCAGGGTCAGACATTCTTTTGCTGCTTCCGATAAGCAAACCGAGTCTTCCTTCCCAAGATAGTTCCCATTCCCCCACTCCACCATGCTGTGCACGACCAGCGTTCGAATGCGACGTTGAATGCCTTTCGCCACCTCTGGCGAAATATGCTCGTCGAGAAGCAGCTTGAGCATCTCAGCTCCGCCTTGTCTTCCGGGAGGCAAAGTCGACCGCTTCAGGAAGCATGCGCTTTAGGGCGGCGAAATCAGTTGAATCGTTCTCCTGTATCGCTTCATCCACTTCTTCCGGAAATGCTTCCGCGTAGTTGAGGGCTGCACGGACTTTCGATTGGGGCCACTTGAGATGCTTGGCTACGGCTCCGACATTTCCCTTATAGCTCCGAAGAAGCAGAAGGACTTCCCACACCGCGAGTGTGCTCCCCTGGATGTAAGCCTGCCGACCGGCCGTTGAATCCCGAAAATCCAGAAAAGCGAATTCCGACCGTCTTAATCCCTCCTCCACCAGGCGCGCACTAGCGTCACTCGGCGTCCACCCGTGGCGGTTCGCAATCCGCTTCAGGCGTCTTCCACTTTCCACGGGCAACCTCATGCTGACCACCATCGAACGAGATTGCTTCATCGGTCCTCCAATCTGTAACTGTTGTAAGCATTGTAGCACATCGACGAAGATAGAAGATCTTTGCGTTCGGGCCGTAAACCACATGCGATGGAGTGCCCTCAACACTCCCTCGCAGAGCGACTCTGGCTGGTCGGCCGTAAGCCAGACAAATCGGTGGCGGACTACAGCGGTGGGTGTCGCCTTCATTAAGGCTTGACCGGAAGAAGCGCGGCTGTCAGACTGATCACGAAGCAAAGAGGCGTGGTGCGATTCTGCTTCCCTCTCTGTACAAGTCGCCGTACAATAAACGTACAATCGGAATGGGATTGTGGAGTATTTGGGCCTTTAGGCCGGGCGTAGAATCAATAAGTTACTTGATATCAACGTCGTAGAGTTGTTCAAGTCCTCCCTTCCGCAACCAATTCAGTTTTGTTCGCTGGGCCCGTTGAGTTTACTGGAAATCCCAAATGATCATTCTTCTTACAATTCTTCACGTCGCCGTTTGCCTGTTCCTCGTCATTGTCGTGCTGTTGCAGAGCGGTAAGAGCGGCGACATCGCGGCCGCCTTCGGCGGTCAAGGAAGCCAGACGGCCTTCGGACCCCGTGGGGCTGCGACGGTTCTGTCCAAGGCGACGACCTGGTCGGCGATTATCTTCATGGTGACCTCAATTGCGCTGTCCGTCATGGCGCAGCGGCACGGCGGTTCCAGCTCCGTGTTGCAGGGAATCAAGCCATCGCAGACGCAATCGAAGCCGGCAAAGTAGACAGACCATCGTTGGTCTTTGGCTTCCTTGTGCTCTCGAAGTTTGCACTCTGCCACGTTCCGACCTCGGCAATCTGCCCGCGATGCCGACCAACGACTGACATATGATTCACGCAATCCTTCCCGTTGGGCCTTTGCAGTGCAACTGCTCGGTGATCGGAGACGAGCTTTCACGCGAAGCCATCGTGATTGATCCGGGTGATGACGTTGACGACGTGTTGGCCCTGGTCCGGAAGCACGGTCTGAGCGTCAAACAGATCGTCATTACTCACGCCCACATTGACCACGTCGGCGGCGCGATGAAGCTGAAGGCTGCAACTGGCGCGCCCATCCTGCTGAATCAGAACGACCAGGCTTTGCTCAAGATGCTCGACGTCCAGGCGGCGTGGATCGGCATGGCTCCGCCCGAGAAGGTCGAGATTGATTCGAACCTGGGACAGGCGGATACGGTAAAGGCCGGGTCGCTGGCGGCCAGCGTGCTGCATACACCGGGACACACCGAGGGAAGCATCTGCCTGTATTTTGCGCCGGAGAAGATGCTGATCGCCGGGGATACGCTGTTTGCGGGCAGCATAGGGCGGACGGACTTGCCAGGCGGCTCCTTCGATAAAATCATCCGCTCGATTCACGAGAAAGTGCTGGAATTGCCGGATGAGACAGTGGTCATTCCTGGCCACGGCCCGCTGACCACCATTGGGGAAGAGCGCGAGACTAATCCCTTCCTGAGAAAATAACGGCGCCTGCCTTGTTTCACAGAGATCCCGGCGGCACTTCCGGGCATTCGCTGCAGAACTCCTCTGCCGGTAATCCAGCTTCTTGCCTTCGCGCGGAAGTCTCTGTCTCCGGCAAAGCCCTGGAATGCTGTCCCTGCGCAGCCTCGGATGGAGGCTACAATGTCGGGCGTGCGTATTCTGGTTTCGGCGGGTGAAGCTTCAGGAGACATGTATGGCGGCCAGTTGATTTCGGCGCTGCGACGTCACCTCTCACAGGCGGAGTTCTTTGGGGCCGGCGGCGAGCGCATGCGAGCGGCCGGGTGCGACACCGTGGTAGATGCAAAAGATCTCTCGGTAGTCGGCATCACGGAGATTCTCAGTCACCTGCCGAAGATCTACCGCCTGTTTCACAAGCTCATCGCCCAAGCCGGCAAACGGCGTCCAGACGTAGCCGTGGTGATTGACTCGCCGGCGTTCAACTGGCGTGTGGCGCGGCAAATGCGGAGGCGCGGTGTCCCCGTGGTGTACTACGTGTGCCCCCAGTTCTGGGCGTGGCGGCAGGGGCGCGTACGGTTGTTGCGAAAATATGTCACCAAGGCGCTGGTGATTTTTCCTTTTGAAGAGCAGTTCTATCGCGAGCGCGGCGTGGATGCTGCGTTTGTAGGCCACCCGCTGGCTCATCTTCCCGTCCCTTCTATTTCGCGGGCCGAGTACGCGGCTCGGTTCCAGCTTGATGCCGGCAAACCATGGATCACGCTGATGCCCGGCAGCCGTATCAAGGAAGTGAGGATGAATCTGCCGGTGATTTTGGAGTCCGCGACACAGCTCGGTGGTGGCTACGAATTCCTCCTTCCGGTCGCACCCACGCTCGAGCAGGAGTTTTTGGCACAGCTCATTCGGAGCCGCGGTATTCGGCTGGTTCCGGAGTCGCTGCCTGCACTGTATCACTCTCGGGCGGGAATCATCGCCAGCGGCACGGCGACCGTGGAAGCAGCCATGATGGGCACGCCTTTTGTAATGGTGTACCGCGTCTCAGGGCTCACCTACATGCTAGGCAAGCCTCGGGTCAAAGTACCCCATTTCGCCATGGTGAATCTGATTGCAGAAAGAGCGATCGTGCCGGAATTGGTGCAGGCCGACTTCACCGCGGAGAATGTCGTGGCTCAACTACAGCGGGTTCTAGTTGACGGCCCGGCCCGGGAAGAAATGGCGGCCGGACTCGCCGAGGTCAAGGCTCGGCTTCACGGCCAGGCCCGGGGTGATGTTCATCCATCGGATCGGGCAGCACAAGCCATCCTCGCCCTCGCGGTTTAAAGACTAGGTTGGGCGGCTAGTTTTTCTCCGCGTCCTCGGCGGCCGTCCTTTGCGTCCTCAGCGATTCATCCTTGTCGATCTGCCTTCGGCTAAAAGCTGTCTGAGATCGCCCAAAGAACGGTCGCCGAGGTGCGGAGGCCTGGGCTGTTTTGGAGACCTACGTCCCGATCGTGCACTTGGCGGCCAGCAAAACTCGCTAATCCCTTGTGCGGTCAGCATCTTTTGGGCAACAATCTTCATCTTACACAAGGGGGGCGCAAAGAAAGCATAGATGGCCTTTCACCGGCGTGACCGTTGGTTTCCGGTCCTATTCCTGGCATTTCTAATCCTGATGAGTTCACTGCCTGCTGGGGCAGCCGAGAAGATGCGGCTGCGGGTAGACAACTATCAGATTGACGCCGAGCTTTTTCCCCACGTCCACCGCATTGCGGCCACAGCCAAGGTCACCTTCACTCCCCTTGAAGATCTGAACGTGGCGACGTTTGAACTGCACAACGGGCTGCGAGTCACCAAGGTGCTCGATTCGGCCGCCAAGCCACTGGATGCCGAGCGGGTGACGCAGGACTCCACCGTGCGGGTCCAACTGCCCAATGGTCTGAAGAAAGACGCGCAGACCACCCTTACCTTCGAATACGAGGGTCAACTGGATTCGGCAGATGACAGCCCGGTGCAGGGCCTGAAGCTGGCGTCGATTGGAGACGATACCAGCTACCTTCTCTACGCCGGGCGCTGGTTTCCAGTAAATGCCTACGGCATCAACCGCTTCACCGCCACGATCAATGTCACCTTGCCCGCGCACATGCTTGTGATCGGCAGCGGGAAACAAACGGTCTCCGCCACGGCGCCGGCCAAGAAAACAACCGCCGGCGCGCTGCCTACCAAGACTTACAGTTTTGTTTACGACCGCCCCAGCTTTCCGGGAACGATCATCGCCGGGGTCTTCCAGGACTTCCAGAGCGATGAGGCGGGGCTCGACACCCATGTGTATTTCAAGCCCGCCCACCAGAACCTGGCCAAGACATATGCTGAAACCGCAGTCAAAGAATACACCTACTATGTGACGCTCTATGGGCCGTTGCCCTCCACAACCGTTCGAGTAGTGGAGATTCCGGATGATACCGTCCCCACGGCGTATGCACCTGATATTGCCGGCATAGCCAGCCGGGCTGTGACGGAACGAGTCAACTATCGGCTGCTGGCGCAGACCCTGGCGCACCAGTGGTGGGGCCTCTCCGTGAGCCCTGCCTCGCGGGACGACTGGTGGTTGAACGCGGGCTTTGCGCGTTACTCAGAAGCCCGTTACATCGAGCAGGCGGCGGGTCCGGCTGGTTTGGAGGAAGCGGTCAAGGACATGTCGGTGGGCGCGCTGGCTTACGACACCGTGCCGCTCTCCAGCGTCGGCAAGCTGGACACGTTCTCTCCGGAATTCCAGTCGCTGGTCACCGACAAAGGCGCGATGATCCTGCACATGCTGCGCTGGGTGATGGGCGACCAGAAATACGACCAGGCCATGCGAACGTTTGCCAGCAGGTATGCGGGCAAGTCGGCTTCGCTGGATGACTTCCAGACGATTGCTGAGCAGGGTTACGGAGACAAGCTCACCTGGTTCTTTTCGCAGTGGCTGGATTCGACGGGAGCGCCCGAGTTCAAGACCAAGTATTCCGTCTATCGGTTGGGTAACAATAAAGGCTTTCGAGTCGTGGGCAGAGTCGCTCAGGACCTGGATCTCTTCCGTATGCCGGTGGAGCTGAAAATTGATACCGACGGCAAAACCGAAGAAAAGCGAATTGATGTAGTCGGCACGGATTCAGCCTTCACCGTGGAAACTTTCGGCCGCCCGCGCCGCATTGTGATTGATCCCGATAACCGGGTACTCAAGAACTCCTCTGACGTGAAGCTGCGCGCCTCCATCCAGCGCGGGCAGGCGCTGGTGCAGCAAGGAGACCTGGCGGGAGCCCTTTTGGAATTCAACAAAGCCCTGGAGGTCAACAAGAACAGCTCACTTGCCCATTACCGCATTGCCGAAGTGTTCTTCCAGCAGCGCAACTATCAGGCTTCTGCCAACGCCTATCGTGACTCGCTGAATGGCGATGGCGATCCGCGCTGGACTGAAGTCTGGAGCCACGTGCAACTGGGCAAGATCTTCGATATCACCGGCCAGCGCGAACGCGCCACCAACGAATACCGCCAGGCCCTGCAGACCAACGACAACACCCAAGGCGCGCTGGATGAAGCGCGCAGAGGTCTGCAAAAGCCCTACGAGTTGAAAAAGGACGAAAGCAGCCATTAGACCCAGTCGCTTGGCCGTTGGTGGTCGGGTTGAGCGGCGCCGCTCAGCATCTTTCCTTCTGATCCAGCCTCGTCGCCGAATGGCCAACGACCACAGCCTAACGACTTCCTTTCAGCTGCTGTTTCCATCCCAGGATCCTGGCTTTGTTTCCTTCGGCTTCGGCTTCGGGGATCATTCCCTTTTTCTGATACAGCACGGAGAGGCTGGTGTGGGCCAGAACATCGTCAGGATCGATTTCTGCGATGCGATTGGCCAAATTGATGGCTTCGTCCAGCCGGTCCAAATCCTGCAGTAGGCGCGCCATGCCGTGCATCGCTTCGGTGAAGTTTGGGTCGGCAGCAAGGGATTGCTCGTACTCCGCCAGGGCGCGCTCTTGTTCACCTTCAGAGACCAGGTCGAGCGCGGCATAGTAGTGGTCTTCGGCCCTCTGGCGGGCGGTCGGGTCGGACATAAGGGCTGGGTTCTTCGGCAGAACTGGATTCTAGCATGGAGGACCGGCGTCCCCGGTTCTCCAATTCTTCGGCTGGGACGCAACCCCAAAAGCCGCTAGGGCGCGTAGGATCAATGCCGGGCGCTATACTGCATTCATGCGCCAAATGCTTCGCTTTCTATGGAGTGCTACTCGCGGTCATCGCTTCACGCCCTGGCGCAGTCCGTATCTGCTGTGGCGGGTTGAGACTTACTGCGGGGTCAAGATGACGCAGATTGGATTCCTGGAGTTCTGGGAGTTTGCCTGGCGGGAACGCACCCACTTGTGGCGTTTCCTGAAGTGGACCGCAGAGATGGAGCACTACGCACACCCCAAGCCGAAAGCGCTTCGCTAGTTCGGAGAATTCCTTCGCGTCCTGCGCGATTTTTGCGGCCGAGAAGACCTTTAAACGGCGAAGGACGCGCAGAACGCGAAGGAACAAACGGATCCGGAAATACAGGACTACCGCCCGAAGTTGCTCCCGCCTTACTTCCCTGCCGGAATGTAGCTCAAGTCGGGGCGGAAGCGAATGGTTTCCGTCCACTCCCGCTTCACGGCTTCATCCACGCTGTGGAGCACCGCTTGGGTGTCGTGCCGGCCCAAGCCTTTCTCCAGCATGGCGCGAAAGGGTGGATCGGGTTCAGCCAGATCTGCCCAGCCATTCATGAAAATCAGCAGCACATAGTGCGGCGCTTCCCCTCCGTCTACGAGGACGTACCAGATGTAATGCACCGGCCAATTCGCCTTGTTGATCGCCTCGTTGATTTTCTTGGCAGAGTCCGCAAAATCGTCCTCGTGCCCGGGCTTGAGTAGGAAATGGTTGACCTCGGCCAGTTTCAGAGGGGCGCTCATGTCAGGTGGACGGCTCACATCGCCCAGAACCATCCAGATTCCGTTGTCGGCACCCTCACCCAGGTAGGGTTGCATATTGGTGGCGGAATCGGCGGCGTCGGGGTCTCCGAGCTTCATTTCCCAAGTATCGAAATCGGCGAACGTGTGCCCAAACGTGGTTGAGAAGTAAGAGCCGGTGTTGGGGCCGGTCTCGATTTGCCAGGTTTCCCATCGCCAGGTGTCATTCTGTTTGCGGTGCCAATCCATGTGGCGCTTGCGGCCATCTTCAAACTGTTTAACCATGCCGGGTTTAGGTGTCATCACGTAGACACGCCCGACGTTGACGTTCTTGTCCTGAGCAAAAGCCAGCGAACAACCGATCGCGAAAAACAGTGCCAGCGAAGCCCATACCACTCTGCGCATATATCCTCCGTGAATGTGGTGGTGAAAGCGTGAGTCCATGAGAAATGCGTTAACTGGAGCCGTTTGAGTTAGCTTGCTTGCAGAGGACGGGTATGCGAATGCCGCGATTGCAGGGGCCCGGTGCATTAAGAATGATGTGCTGGCGGCGCCGTCCTGGGTAGGAGAACCATAACGGCTGCGGTTTGTATCGTCAAGCAGAAACGTTCAGGCCGAAACCGCAGAGAGCAAGGCTAGCCGTTGGCGGCCGCGACAGCGCCTTCCAGGGCCAGAGCGACCTCAACGCCCTTGCCGGCGCCTAGAAGTTGCGCGGCGGAAGCGCGGTTGGCGGCGATTTCCACGTATCCCATGCTGCTCAGGATCGCGAACACTTCTCCGGGAACACCTTCGCCATAGGCAGTTTTCAGCTCGGTGATCTCGCGCTTGGCGATGCTCAGCTTGAATCTCGCTCCAGGTTGCAGGAGCGCCGGGGCGTCCTGGGGAGTGATGTTGGTGATGAGATTGCCGAAGCGGTCCACTTTCAGGACCACCCCGCGCAGGCTCCCATCGCCTGCCGCCCGGGGCCGGGGGACATTAAAGCGGATGAAATCTCCGACTTCGTCGCCGAATTTAGCTACATCCACATGCTTGGCCAGATACGCCGCCACCGGGGCAAAGATATCGCGCGCGTGAAAAGTATTGCTTACGGGCTGCAGAAAATAGTGCTCAGCGGAGATGTGATGAACATGCAGCCGCTCTTCACGGCTGTAAACCAGAGAAAGCACGCCGTTATCGGGTGCGACGAAGTTGTGCCGCTCGGTGCTGGCAATGATGGGGCGGCGGGCCGTGCCCACGCCCGGGTCCACCACGACCATGTGGATCGTGCCCGCAGGAAAATATGAGTAGGCTTGAGCGATAGTAAGCGCGCCGTCAAGAACGTCGAACGGCTGGACGGCATGCGAAATATCGACAATGTCGGCCTCGGGAGCAATCCCCAGAATGACGCCCTTCAGCGTGCCCACAAAATGATCGTGCACGCCAAAATCAGTGGTGAGAGTGATGATTGGCCGGGTCGGCAAGGTTTCCTCGCTGCAAAAAGGGAATACGCTGATGCCGAAAGTAACCCGCGTGAAGAACTCAGGTCAAGACACAAAAGTAACGCGAGACACGAATGAATATCGGCGCGTGTCAGTGTGGCGCCGATACTCTTGTCCGCGAGCTGCCATGCGCTCTCTTCGAGGCCAACCTTCCGTCCGCACTCGCCCACAGGAGTGTCCGCGTCCCCTCACTCGTAGCGTAGCGCTTCCACCGGATCCATGCGGGAAGCTTTGAGAGCGGGAAAGAATCCGGAGACGATTCCGACCAGCGAGAGAATGAAGAACGAAATCAGCATGACCACCGACGAAGCTCGCAGGAAGATATCGCCCTCATGATTGGTGGTTTTGTAGAGTTCACTGTACAAGGGCATGGGCGGGATGATCCAGGTGAGGAAAAGCGCCACCGCCATCCCGATCAGCCCGCCCGCAAAGGTCAGCACCAGGGCTTCCAGCAGGAACTGCACCAGCACCTGGATGCGGCGCGCGCCCAGCGCCTTGCGCAAGCCGATTTCGCGGGTACGTTCAGTCACGGAGACCAGCATGATGTTCATCACGCCCACGCCGCCCACGCCCAGCGTGACCGCGCCGATCAATCCCAGCACGGCCTGCAGACCATAGGAAAAGGCGTTGATCATGGCGCGGTCTTCGATGGTATCCCACACAGGAGTGGCTTTTTCATCCTTCGGATCGAAGTGGTGCCGGCGCGCCACCACCTCCCGAACCGCCGCCAGAGCCTTCTTGTTCAGTTCCGGGGCGGTGGGTTGAAAGATGATCATGTCGGGGTCGCGAATGTTCTTCAGATCACGCATGAGGGGGTACGGAATGAATGCATCTTCGTTGTCCGGCCCGTTGTACATCGAGTCCTGAATCTTGTTGCGCAGAATGCCGATTACTTCAAAGTCCAGGCCGCCGATGCTGACGTTTTGCCCGACCGATGGGGCACCCTGAAATACCCGCTTGTTGGCGTTGTAGCCAAGCAGGACCACACGGTGGTGCTCCATAAAGTCGGTTTCGTTGAAGTAGCGGCCGTCTTCCAGCGTGAGGCGGCGCATCTGGCCGTAAGGCAACTCCACGCCACGCACAAGAATCGAAACCACGCGCGTGCCGATCTTGAAGCCGAAGTCGCGATCGGCTTCTGCGCTTACAGCGCGTACGATGGGCACATCGTCGCGTACCGCCTCGACATCCTCATACTGGTAGTTGACTGGCTTGCCTGCCCTTTGCCCGCCCGCCTGCAGGCTGGTTTGTCCCGGCCAGAGGACAAGAACGTTGTTCCCCATATTCATGAATGCATGCAGAACGCTGCCGCCCAAACCCTGCCCATACGCGAGCAGAATGACCACCGAAGCCAGCCCCCACACAATGCCCAGCATGGTGAGAACCGAACGCAGGCGATGCCGCATTAGCGCCTGCCAGCTTTGCGAGATGAGTTCTTTCAAGAACATCGTCGTTAATCGTTAGCCTTTCGTCGTGCGCCGCGTCATCGAGGCCGTTAATCGTTTGGGCCCCTCTGCCCACTTGAGCCCACCACTAACGACCAATGGGCCCCCGGCTGCTACTCAATCTCAATATTCCCCGAGCCCGTGGATACTTCCACCGGCACTCCGCCCGAGCGAACCTTGCCGTGCACTTCCTTCCTGTTGATAGCGCCTTGCACCGTTACCGGATGATTTACGGAAATCGAGCCGGATGTAGTGCGGGCGTTCAGGTCGAAAGAGGCCTCCTGGGGGAAGCGCAACCGTATTGTCCCGGAGCCGGTCTGTACGTTCCAGGCACCCGTAGGATCGCCGTCAGCGCGGATGCCACCGCTGCCGGTCTTGGCTTCCAGCGACCCGCGTACGCTGCGTAATTCAATGCCGCCCGAGCCGGTTTCCGCCCGCACTGCTCCTGAAGCGGTTTGTTCGAGCAGGATATTTCCACTGCCGGTGCTGCCCTCAAAACCGCCGGCCACGCCGTTCGCCCGAATGCTGCCGCTGCCGGTCTTGGCGCGTACGTTGCCCTTGACGCTGGCGATATCAATGTTTCCGGAGCCGGTATCGGCGCGCACCGTGTCGCCGATATTGCTGACTTTCAGACTGCCCGACCCTGATTGAACATCCAGCGTTCCTTGCGTCCCGTCTACGGTCGCATTGCCCGAACCGGAGTGCGCCCGCACCCGAGAATCCGCCGGTACGACTACTTCGAAGTTGATGGAAACGTTTCGGCGCAGGCTGGGATCGTCAATGTGGCCAATGCGTATGTCGTTGCCGCTTTGCAGGATCGGCGGGTGTTCCTGCAGCTTGCGGACTTTCTCGTCCGCATCGCCGCCCAGCCAGTCGCTGGCACGAATCCAACCCGTGATCTGCACCTTGCCGGACCCGCCGGTATGCACATCGATGCTCCCCGAACCTGTCTCGACCTCGAGATTTACTGCGCCGCTAACGTCGAGAGTTCGCTCAAACTTGCCTTCCGATGCAGCAAATGCAGGCCGCGTCTGCAGACAGAGCAGAAGGGTGGCGCATGCCGCTATGGTTACTGCGTAGGTGCGTGCCAGTCGCATAGTCACTCCTGTCGTTGGTCGCTGGTCGTTGGGCGCATTCATCGACTGGCTCTTGTCCCGCAGAATGCCAACGACGAACGACCGAAGACCAACGACTGCTTCAGTCAATCTCCACATCGCCCGATCCGGTGTGCACCGCGAGCACCGGCCCGCCACCGTGAACCTGGCCAGTCACAGTGTGCCGTGAGCGCAGATTGCCTTCTATCGTCACTGGATGATTCACCCTCAGCTCTCCCGAACCGGTGGAGGCCTCAAGATTAAACGCAGCCTCTCCGGGCACACGCAGGCGGACATCGCCCGAGCCAGTCCGCACCTCCCAGGCCTGGGTGGGCGAGCCGTCCACGGTAATGTCACCACTTCCGGCATCCACATGCAGGCTTCCCTTGACCCCACGCAGCTCGATGCCCCCCGATCCAGTACGCGCGCGAACGTCACCCGCGTCGGACGATTCCAGGCGGATATTCCCGCTGCCCGCTTCCGCGTTAAACGATCCGGTAACATCGCGGGCCTCGACGTCTCCCGATCCCGTGTGCAGGCGGACTTCGCCCTTAATGTCAGAAAGCCGCATATCGCCGGAACCGCTCTCCAGGTTGAGATTATTGCGCAGACCCTGGACGGTTTGATCTCCCGATCCGCTGTGCGTGCGCACGCTGGCGTCGGCGGGCAGGGTGATCTCGTAGTCAATCGAGATTTCGCGCGCGCTGGGATAGTCGATACGAATGCTGTTTCCGCTCTGGCGGATAGGCGGGTTCTGCTCCAGTTCCCGGACGTCGCTCTCTTTGCCGCCGTCCATCCAGCGCTCGTTGACGTGGATGCGGCCGTGAATAGCAACCGTTCCGGCGGGCCCACTGCGGATGCTGATGTCGCCGGAGCGAGTTAGGACTTCCAGGTCGACGGGGCCGCTGACTTTCAGGTCCCGCTGGAAGGAACCCTGGTAGGACGACGAGGCGGACGCGAGCGTCGCCGTCCAGAGGACGAGGGCAAGCGCGGGAACGAAATGCAGCCGTGAGGTAATGGTGGATTGCTTCATAACTGTTATTCTCCTGGAGTGATGCCCTCGGTCAGCGCCGTAAAAGCAGCCCGATCGTGAGAGCCATCAGTTACTCCGTTCTAAGAGACGCGCCAGCGGACAAAAAGCCAACGCTATTGGCCAACCACAACGCTTACTCATATCGCAGCGACTCGACCGGAACCATTTCTGCCGCACGCTGCGCGGGATACATTCCTGCCGTGACCGTGATCAGCGACAAAGTTAGGACGGAGGCTACGATGGAAATCGCAGAAATCACCGGGTGAGGGACGAAATCCGGCAGTGGAGCCCACGAGAGAGCCAGACAGAGCCCCACCCCAAGCATGAGCCCCAAAGTCCCGCTGACCACGGTGAGAACGGCAGACTCGGCGAAGAACTGCCGCAAAATGTCCTGGCGGGTCGCACCCAGGGCCTTGCGCACGCCGATTTCGCGGGTGCGCTCCGTCACTGACACCAGCATGATGTTCATCACCCCGATTCCGCCAAGGCACAGGGTAACGATAGCCACGCACGCGAAGAAGATGGTCACGACGTTGAAGATGTTCTCCACCAGCTTAGCGCCTTCCATGGTGTCCCAGATGAAGAGCGCGTCTTTGTCTTGCCCGTCGAAGTGGTGCACGCGGCCCAGGGCTCGCCGCACCTGCATAACGGCTTCATCGTGATGCTCGGCATCGCCGACTTCAAAGACGATGTCATCCAGATAGCCGCGCACGATCCCGGGTTTCTCCGGCGGGGGAAAATCGCGCGCCACGGCGGAATATGGGGCATAGAGATAGTCGTTATCCGGGCCGTTGTAATTGGAGTTCTGATTTTTCTTTTTGAGGACGCCCACGACTGTATACGGCACGCTCTTGATCAGGAGAGACCCGCCCACCGCCGGCTGGCCGCTAAAGAGTTGCTGCCGCGCGGCATCGCCGAGAATCACTACGCGGCGGGCTTCGGCCTCATCCTCGTCGGTAATCAGACGGCCTTCACTCAGGATGAGAGAACGGAAATCCTGGTAGGAAGGCCACATGCCCACCACTCCGCGGTTGGCGGAGTTGAACTGGCTCACTTCGGGAACTGTCCGCCGCAGCTCCGCGCTCACATTCTTGATGAGGTAGCACTCTTTGTGAATGAGGCGCGCGTCCTCAACCGTGAGCGTGATCTCGCGTCCGGCGGCGCGTCCCCCGACCTGGGAACTGGTGCGCCCACCCCAGACGATCACCAGATCTTTACCTAGGGTCTGCATGCGCTTTTTCTGGTCTACGCTGAAACCCCGGCCCAGCCCCACCAGCAGGATCACCGAAGCGATTCCCCAGACTATGCCGAACATGGTCAGGAAAATGCGCATCTTGTGCGCCCGAAAGGTAGAGAACGTCTGCCGGAATATCTCGACGAGGTTCATGGAGGCCCGTTAAAAGCTAGAGGCACGGATCGTGTTGCCCGTGCCTCTTCTACGATCCGGAACTGGAGGCGAGGCTGCTTGTGTGGCGCCCGGAGCTTTCCTGTGGGGAAGCCTCGCTTGGCTCGGAAGGGACGGGGCAGGCCCCGTCCCCCGCACGGTTTTACTGCAGAACCACCTGGTCGCCTTCCTTCAGGCCGGCGAGCACTTCCGTCTTGGCGCCGTTGGAGATGCCGATATTGACGGCGACTTTCTTCTTGCCTTCTTTGGCGTTGGGTTCAGGAATCTCGACCGAGGCTTTCTTGTCCTTGTCGTAGATGATCGAGCCTTCCGGAATCTGCAGCACGTTCTTGTGCTCTTCCAGGATGATCTCGGCATTCGCGGTCATCTCGGCCTTAAGTTCGCCGCCAGGATTGTTGATGGACACGCGCACTTCGAACGTGGTGACGTTGTCCTTTTCCACGCCCATCGGGGATATCTTGGTGACTTTGCCGTTGAAGGTTTTATCTTTGAAAGACTCGACCTTGATCCGTGCCGGCTGGCCGAGATAGACCTTGCCAATATCGCTCTCATCCACCTTGCCCTTTACATAAACTTCGCTGGTATCGCCCAAGGTCATGACCAGTGTGGCGGACGAACCTAAAACCAGAATGGAGCTCACCGCGTCGCCCATTTCGACGTCGCGCGAGAGCACAATACCGTCAATCGGCGACTCGATATCGGTATAGCTGAGCTGCTCTTCCAGTTGCGTGAGTGTGGCCTGGTCCTGGGCCACTTGGGCCTGCGCCTGGGCGATCTTCGCCCTCAGAACTATTACCTGAGCCTTGGCCACGTTCTGCTTGTTCAGTGCAAGCTCATAGTTCTTTTCCGAGTCTTCCAGGGCGGAAGTAGAAACTACCCCGTCCTTGGCCATCCCCACCGCGCGATCGTAGGCTCGCTTGAGGAGGGGCACATCCGGGCCTTCGGCATCCACTCGTGCACGCTCGTAGTCGGCTTCGGCACCCTTCAGGCTGGCCTGGGCTGCTTCCAGCCCGGCCTTGGCCTGAGCTACCTGCGCCTCGATTTCCTCTTTGTCCAATTGCGCCAGGAGCTGACCCTTCTTTACCCGGTCGCCGTACTCCACGTACAGCTTTTTCACAATGCCGCTGGCCTTGGACTTGACCTCGACCTTGGTGATGGGCTCGACCTTGCCGGTCGCGACCACGCTCTTGGCCAGGTCGCCCTTCTCGACTTTTGCCAGTTTCGACGGGTCTATCTTTGTGCCGCCGCGCGTAAAGGCCCACGCCACCACCACGAAGACCAGCACCAGGCCGGTGACGATCCCTCCGTACAGTAGCCATTTGCGACGTTTCTTTTTGCCGTTTCCGTTTCCGTTCACGCGCGCCTCCCATGGCTGTCAAGCCAGTCCTTTTCTTCCGTCGATCTGTATTACGGAGTTGGTTGTACCGTGGTTCCTGAAAACTGCACGGGCTGAAGAATTTCTTGCCGCCGTCACTGCGCTGCCCGCTGTTGGTTAGACCCGGAACTGCAAGAAATGGAAGCAGGAAATCAGAGATTGGACATCCGGAAGCGGGCGGAACCAGGACCACCAGAACCAAAATGGCAACTCTGCCGGGAAGCTCGGATTATAGCGCTTCCTCGGCGAAAACGGCGCTACCACCTTTGGAATGTTAGAATTAGCAATCCATGGTGACGTATGTGCTGCTCCGGCTGCTGCTCATCCTGCTGCTGGTGGCGGCGAACGCTTTCTTTGCGGCGGCTGAATTTTCTCTGGTGAGCATTCGGGATACCCGAATCCAGCAACTCATCCAGGCACGCCGCATCGGTGCGCGCATCGTGCAGCGCCTGCACCGCAACCTGGACGAGGTGGTCAACGGCGTTCAGCTGGGAATTACCATCGTCAGCCTGACCCTGGGCTGGGTGGGGGAACCCGTGCTCGCCCAGATGATGATCGGCCCGGTCCGCGACCTGCCCCACGTAGCCGTCTATGCGCATGGCATCGCAATTGTCATTTCCTTCCTGCTGATTACGTGGCTTCACGTCATTCTCGGGGAACTGGTCCCGAAATCGCTCGCCTTGCAGCGCGCCGAGCAGTTGGCGCTGGCGGTGGCCGGACCCATGGACGTTTTCCTCACCCTTACCCGGCCTTTGCTCTTCCTGATGAGCCGGGCTGCCGGCTCTGTGCTTCGCCTGTTTGGCGTGCCGAGGATTCGACAGGGAGCGATCCACTCCCCCGACGAGCTCAAACTGATCGTCACCGCCAGCCGCCAGTTCGGACAGATTCCGCCGGCGCAAGAGGAAATGATCCACCATGCCATCGAACTGGAGAACATTACGGTGCGCGAGGTGATGGTGCCGCGGCCCGACATTTTTTCTCTTCCCGGCGATCTTCCGCTGGAAGACGCTCTGGGACGGGTCGTGGAGGAGCAGCACTCACGCATCCCGGTTTATGATCCGCAACGCGGACCCGAGCACATCATTGGCGTGCTCTACGCCAAGGACCTGATGCGGTGGATGCGGCTGCGGCTCAGTGCCAACCCAAGTCAGCCCATAGCCAGCCGCATCGCCGGCATGAAGATCAGCCAGGTCATGCGCGACGTGTTGGTCGTCCCGGAAACCAAGGTTCTCACCGAAATGCTGGAAGAGTTCAAGGAGCGCAAGCGGCACCTTGCGGTGGTCGTGGATGAGTTCGGGTCGACGGCGGGCGTGATCACGGCCGAGGACATCCTGGAGCAGATCGTCGGCGAAATCCAGGACGAATTCGACGTGGCCCCGCCCGAAGCTCCCATGTTTGAGGACGAGACTTCTTTCGTTTTGGAAGGATCGGCCGGCATCCGCGACCTGGAAAGCCAGTATCAGATCCTGCTGCCCCGCGACGCCGGGTTCGAGACGCTGGCTGGCTTTGTGCTGGCCCGCCTGCAGAGAATCCCCAAAGTGGGCGACACCTTCGAATATGAGGGCCGCCGCTTCAGCGTGGTGGCGATGGAGGCCCATCGCATCGCCAAAGTGAAAGTCGAAGCCCTACAGCCCGAGACGGCCGAATCGCAAGCCAGCTGAGAAACCGAGATCTGAAGGCTGGAATTAGGTTTCCGAGCAAATGACCCTCGCCCTTGGTGGGCTTGTGGCAGACTGCTTGAGCTGTGCAGCTGAAAAGCTGGTCTGAACGCGAACCAACCGGGGCACGAACGCAGAGATGGCCCGCTACATTAGCCTCCGCTTGTTGTACACCCTGCCGGTGGTGTGGCTGGTGGTGTCGCTGGTCTTTCTGCTTATTCATTTGGTGCCTGGCGATCCTCTGCTGCAGATGCTGGGAGAAGGCGTGCCTGCTGCCGATTTGCAGGCGGCCCGCCACGCCTATGGACTCGACTTGCCCTTGGGGGCGCAATACCTCCACTACTGGAAAGGGGTACTGCACGGCGACCTGGGGCCCTCGGTTCGATTCAACCAGAGCGTGAGCAGCCTGATTGTGCAGCGCTATCCCTAT
>Ga0335077_10002914_pt1 | contig 20519 bp, 15 predicted proteins | sample Lox_Sample_31_FD_207151 | JGI IMG/M metagenome (GOLD analysis project Ga0335077, IMG submission 207151) | Soil microbial communities from Loxahatchee National Wildlife Refuge, Florida, United States - Lox_Sample_3.1 | ecosystem: Environmental > Terrestrial > Soil > Wetlands | place: USA...
CGCCACCGGTATGTACAGCGAGGGTCACCCTGCGGGCTTTTTCATGGCGCTCGTGGGAGCCCTGATCGTTTTGTATGTGTATTCGCTCGTGGGGTGACTGCGGCGTTTCAGGCCGTTTGACGGCCCAGAACTCACGTTAAACGCCAAACACCCTGGCGAAGATCCGGTCGATATTGCGCAACTGGCGCGGGAGCGAGAACGCCTCGGCGATCTGTTCCGCGCTCAGCACCGCGCGGATCTCCGCGTCGGCTTCGATCGCCGCGCGGAAGTCCGATTCCTCTTCCCAGGCGCGCATGGCGTGCGCCTGGACCAACCGATAGGCGTGCTCGCGCAGCATCCCGGCGCCCGCCAGGTCAAGCAACAGTTGGCCCGAGAACACCAGCCCGCGAGTCATCTCCAGGTTGCGGCGCATGCGATCCGGATACACCAGCAGCCTGTCCACCAGCCGCGTAGTCTTGTCGAGCAGGTAATCGGTGAGGATCGTCGAGTCGGGCAGAATCACGCGCTCCACCGAGGAGTGCGAGATGTCGCGCTCGTGCCATAACGCGACGTCCTCGAAGGCGGCCTGGACATTCGATCGCACCACCCGGGCAAGGCCGCAAATCTGCTCGCAGGTTACCGGGTTCCGCTTGTGCGGCATCGCCGAACTGCCTTTCTGCCCACGCGCGAAGTATTCCTCGGCCTCGCGCACCTCCGTGCGCTGCAGATGGCGCACCTCCAGCGCGATTTTCTCGCACAGCGCCGTAACGAGCGCTAACGTGGCGGCAAAGTGCGCGTGCCGGTCGCGCTGGATCACCTGAGAGGTCACGGGAGCGGGGCGCAGCCCGAGGCGCGCGCAGATGAGCTCCTCGACTTCCGGGCCGATGTGCGCGAAAGTGCCCACCGCGCCCGAGGTCTTGCCCACTCGCAGATCCTCGCGGGCGGCTTCCATACGAACCAGGTTGCGGCCGGCTTCCTCATACCAGATGGCCAGCTTCAGACCGAAGGTGATGGGCTCGGCGTGCACGCCATGCGTCCGCCCGATCTGCACGGTGTGCCGGAATTCGAGCGCGCGCCGCTTCAACACCTCGCGCAGCGCCGTCAGCTCGCGCAGCAATATGGCGGACGCCTGTTGCAGAAGCAGCGCCTGCGCCGTGTCCACCACGTCGTTCGAGGTGAGGCCATAGTGCAGCCAGCGCGACGCTTCAGCGTGTCCCGCGCCCGCCATGGTCTCGGCCACCGCGGTGGTGAACGCGATCACGTCGTGCTTCACCTCGTTCTCGATTTCCTGGATTCGATCCGGATCGAACCCGGCGTGAGCGCGCAGCAGGCGCGCCGCCTCAACCGGGACCACCCCCAGTTCCGCCAGCGCTTCCGAGGCGGCCAGTTCCACTTCGAGCCACTGCTGGAACTTGTTCCGGTCGCTCCAGACGTGGCCCATTTCGCGGCGGGTGTATCGGGGAATCATAAGCAGGCCCTGATGGTCAGAACTGGAAAACTTCCGACGGCTGGTGCTGCTGGGCAAGCGAGAGCTGCGTTTCGAGCCCGCGCCGCTCCAGCGCCTGTAATGCCACCAGCCGGACGATTTCGGGGTGGTTGTTCTCCTTGCTGATATGTCCCAGCACCAGTCTGGCCGTGGACGAGTTCAGGTCGTGTAGCAGGTAATCCGATACCACCAGGTTCGAAAGATGTCCCACCCGGCTCATCACCCGCTGCTTGACCGACCACGGGTATGGCCCCACCTTCAGCATATCGAGGTCGTGATTGGCCTCCAGCAGCAGCAGGTTGGTTCGCCGCAGATGGAATTTGATCGATTCAGGAATGTAGCCGAGGTCGGTGGCGATCCCGATGCGCACCCCTTCCGCCTCGAAGCAGAAACCCACCGGATCGATGGCGTCGTGCGGGATACTGAAGCTCTGCACCTCGATATCGCCCACCTGAAAGCCGGCGCCGGCCTGGAACGGCTCGAGGCGCGGCCGCGATTCGCCCCAGTCGATTGCCTGTGCGGTGAGGCGCGTCAGGTAGAGTGCCGCCCGCACGTTCCGGTTCCGTGCCAGGACCGGCAAGCCACCGGCGTGGTCGGAATGCTCGTGGGTGACGAGGATGGCGTCCACCCGCGCCAGGTCTTCGCCGATTTCTGCAAGACGTTTCCCCAGTTCCCGCATGCTGAGTCCGGCATCCACGAGAATACGGGTCCTCCCGGTGGCCACCAGCGCTGCATTACCCGAACTGCCGCTCGCCAGAACGCAGAACTTAACGATATCCGTGCTCCTGAGTTCCTAGGATACACGAATGCATGGCCAAACAGAATAGGGAAAAAATGTTTAGCAGATGAGGTGGATGCATAGCGAAGGATGGGGTGGTTTGCGGGTGCGCCATAGGGTGGAAAGCAGCAGGATCATTCACTCGTACCGTAGCGCCACGATGGGATCCACGCGCGATCCGCGCCGCGCGGGAATCAGCGAAGCCGCCAAGGCAACTATCGCCAATAAGCCAACCGCCAGGACGTATGCGCTCCAATCGGTCCGATGGATCCCGAACAGCATGCTCTCCAGGTAGCGAGTCAGTCCCAACGCTCCGAGCAGACCGATGGCCACTCCCGCGCCGATCAGCCCGCCCGCCTGCTTCAGCACCAACCCCAGGATGCTGGCAGGCTCGGCGCCGAGCGCCATCCGCAGCCCGAGTTCCGGTGTGCGCTGGCTCACCGAGTACGAAAGCACGCCGCAGATTCCGATCATCGCGAGTCCCATGGCCACCGAGGCGAAGATCGCCAGCAGCAGCGTCTGGAAGCGCCGCTGTGCCACCGAGGCGTCGAGGATCTCCTCCATGGTGCGGACGTCTGTGATCGGCTGATCTTTGTCGAGCGCCCATACCTGGCTCTGGATTGCATTCGCGAGTTGTCGCGGATCGCCCGCCGTACGCACGGCGAGATCGCCCAGCCGCACCGGATATAACCCCACTTCCGCCGCCGGCAGATAGATCTGGGGCTTGATGTTGTCCGTCTTGCCGCCGCGCCGGATATCGTTCACCACCCCGACAATCGTGATCCACGGACCGCTGCCCCGCCGCGCGCGATGGCCAATCGCCTCCTGACCGGGCAATAGGAACCTTGCGAACGCCGCGTTCACCACCGCTACCGGCATGGCGCCGCTGCGGTCGTCCGGTGTCAGCAGACGGCCCCGCACCAGCGGAATCCCGAGGGTCTCGAAGTAGCCGGGGGTCACGGCTTGCGAATCCACGTCGGCCGACGTCGCGGGATCGATATCGACACTGATCCCCGTGCCCCACCCGCCGCGCAGAGGCATGCGGTTCGAGACGGCTGCCGAGCGCACTCCGGGCAGCGGTCTCACGCGCTCTTCCAGTTGTTGGAAGAACCGCAACCGCTCGTCCTGGGTGTTGTAGCGCGGTGCCGGCAAGGTGATGTTCATCACCAGGACGCGGTCCGGCTGGAAGCCCAAGTCCACCCCCATCAGGACCACGAAGCTCTTGAGCAGGAGGCCGGCGCCCACCAGCAGGACCATCGATAATGCCACCTCGGCCACCGTGAGGGCTGCCCGCCACCGAACCTGCGACTTGCCGCCGGTGTTCCGCGCGGTAGTTTTGAGCGACTCGACCGGCTGGGTCTGTGACGCCTGCCACGCCGGAGCGATCCCGAATGCCAGACCGGTGATGGTGGCGATGGCGGTGCACACGGCGAACACTCGCCAATCCATCGTCACGCTCCGGATCTGTGGAATGCCGGCCGGGGCGATCGCGATCAACACGCTCATCAGAACCCGGCCCAGCAGAATTCCCGCGGCGCATCCCGCCGCCGCCAGCAGCAGACTTTCGGCGAGGAACTGCCGCACCATGCGGAATCGGCTTGCCCCCAGCGCGAGCCGCACACTGGACTCGTGCCGCCGGGCCACTGCGCGCACCAGCAGCAGGCTGGCCACGTTGACGCAGGTGATCAACACGATCAATCCTGAAGCGCCCAGCAGCGTGAACAGGGAAGCCTTTACGTCCTGCACCAGGTCGTCGTGCAGCGGTCCGATGACCGCGCGCACGCCGTCGTTCGAGTTCGGATACTGCTTCGCCAACGCGGCGGAGATGGAGTCGAGCTCGTCCTGTGCCGCGCGGATCGACACGCCAGGTTTCAGGCGGCCCACCACGGCTACTTCATGATCGCCGTGCGACCCCAGCAGTTCCCGCGGAAAGGTGGCGGGAACGTAGAACTCGATCCGGTCTCTGAATCCGAACTGCGCGGGTGATTGGAAGGTGGGAGGCAGCACGCCGACCACCCGGCGGGCCTTCCCATCAAGCACCACGGATCGATCGAGCACCGCGGGGTCCGCTCCCAAGCGGCGTTGCCAGAAGCCATCGGTAAGGATGACCACGGGCGGAGCATCCGGTTGGTCGTCCTCGGCCAGGAATGTGCGCCCCTTCGCCGCCGGGGCGCCCAGCACGCCAAAGAACTCCGCCGAAACACTCTCGCCAGGAATGCGCTCGGGAGTGCCTGTACCGGTCAGATTCATGGGAGTGATGGCGAAATTGCCCAAGCCTGTGAATGCCTGGCCGCGGCTGCGATAGTCCACCAGGTTCGCCACCGAAACGGTGGTCCGCCGGGGCCCGCCGCTTTTCCCCAAATTGCCGCCGGAACTGCTGAACTGGCGCAGCCGCTGCTGGCTGGTCTCTTCCCACAGCGAGATCAGACGGTTCGGCTCGGGGTACGGCAGGCTGCGCATCATCACCGCGTTCACCACGCTGAAGACCGCGCTGTTGATGCCCAGCCCCACCGCCAGGGTCAACACCGCGACGGCCGTAAAGCCCGGAGTTCTGCCCAGGGTCCGCATTCCCAGGCGCAAATCCTGGAACAGGCGCTCCCAGGACGTCCACCCCCACGCCTCGAAACTCATGTCATGGACTACAGTCTGATTGCCGAACCGGCGCTGCGACATATGTCGCGCCTCCTCTTCCGGCACGCCCTGCCGGTGCAGTTTGCGCGCCCGCAATTCCACGTGCAGGCGCATCTCGTCGCGCAGATCCTGCGCAAACTCGTCGCGCTCGAACAGATACCGCAGTCGGCGGCGGAAGGCTTGAAAACTCATATGCGCGCCGGCTGCAGGATGCGCGCGATGGCCTGCGCCACGCGCTCGTAGCGCTGCATTTCCTGCTCTAGCTGCCTTCGTCCGTCTTTGGTGAGGCGATAGTACCGCGCTCTCCGGTTCTCCTCGGTCTTGCCCCATTCGCCCGTGATCCATCCCTTGATCAGCATTCTCTGCAAGGCGGGATAGAGCGATCCTTCCTCCACCTGGAGGACGTCATCGGAAGTCTCCTGGATGAAGTCGGCAATCTGAAACCCGTGCATCTCGTCGCCTCGCGCCAGGGTCTTCAAGATCAACATGTCGAGCGTCCCCGGCGGGATTTCGTACTCGCGCTTTGGCGAGCCGCGTTCCCTGATCACATAGACAGACTATGCCAGAAAACGTTAGGAAGCAAGCTGCATTTCTTTTCACACTCGCAGCGTGGCACTCTCGTCGTCCCAGCACGCGTGAGGATAGAATAACGGCAAGGAACGTGAGTGCCTCGGTGTGGGCCAGGTTTTGGACCCTTTGTGCGTTCGGCGTGACGGTGACACTCGCCGTCCGGCCCGCCGATGTCTCGCTGCGCGGCCGCGTCACCGATGAGAACGAGGCGCCGGTAGGTGAAGCGCGCATCACCCTGCGCCCGGCAGGGCCGTCGCCGGCCGAGCCCCTCCGAACCCAGGCCGATCCCGCCGGAGCTTTCTCGATCGACATTCCCGCTGCGGGAGACTACCTCATCAACGTCGAACGCGAAGGGTATTACGAACTGAAGGGCCGGCCCCTTCACATCGAGGGCCCGACCGAAATCACCCTCGCTATCCACACCGTTCGCGAAGTGTTCCAATCTGTAAACGTCAACGAGCAGCCATCGCCCGTGGATGTCAGTCAAACGCACAACCAGGAGCGTCTGACCGGGACCGAGGTCAACGACATCCTCTATCCCAACAGCCACAGCTTCCGCAATGCCATGAAGCTGATGCCCGGGGTGGTGGAAGATGTGTCCGGCGGGATGCACTTCAACGGGTCGTCGGAGAACCAGGTGCAATACCTGTTGAACGGCTTCGACATTACGGATCCGATCTCCGGACAGTTTCATACCATCCTCGCGGTGGAAGGCGTCCGGTCTGTAGACTATCTTTCCGAGCGCTATTCGCCGGAATTCGGCAAGGGCACGGCGGGTGTTTTGGCCATCCGCACGGAAAACGGCTCCGACAACTTTCACTACACCGCCACCGACTTCATACCCGGCCTCAACTTTCAACAGGGAGTGCGGCTGGGAAACTGGTATCCGCGCGTGGGAGCCTCCGGCCCGATCGACCGCGGGCACGCGTGGTTCTCCGATAATCTCGAGTCCGAGTACAACACCGCCCTCGTGACCGGCCTCCCCAGCGGCCAGAACACACGGAGTGGTTGGGCCGGCAGCAACCTGCTGCATACGCAGTTCAATCTCACCCCGCGCAACATCCTCTACACGGAGTTTCTGGTGAACCTCGATTACGAGAATCGCGTCGGGTTGAGCCCGCTCGACCCCGTCTCCACTACCCAGACGGTCCACATACACCAGTACATGGGCGGCGTGCGCGACCTGATCTCTCTCGGCAGCGGCGCTCTTGTCGAGATGGGCTACGCCCACAATGCGTTCTCCAGTTCGCAGACACCGCAGGGGCAGAACATTTACGTGTTTTCGCCTGCCGGGCGAAGCGGAAATTACTTCGTCACCGGATCGCAGACGGCCTCGCGTGATCAATGGCTGGTGCACGCCTATGCGCCCCACTTCCACTGGCGGGGCTTGCACCAGGTGGAAGCGGGCGTGGATGCCGACCTGGTGCGCTATGACGGCAACTTCGCGCGCACCGGCTACGAGTTGCTGGGACTCTCCGGACAAGTGCTCTCGCAGACGTCGTTCACCGGCTCCGGCCTCTTCACGATACGGGACACCCGGATGGCCGCGTGGCTGCTCGATACCTGGCGGATCGCCACGCGCCTGCAAATCGACGCGGGCGTTCGCGGCGACCGCGACCAGTTGGTGCGGCAGATCGGCTGGGCGCCGCGCATCGCCTTTTCGTGGTCACCATTTGCCGGCGGGCATACGCGCGTAGCTGGCGGGTACGCGGTGACCTATGATGCAGTTCCGCTCGATCCGTTCGGACGCCTTCAGGATCAGTCGGCGCTCACGACGGAATACACCGCCGCGGGCGTTGCCAGCGGCCCCCCGGTGCCTACAGTCTTCCAGCGATCGAACGAAGCGCTGAAGCTGCCGCGCGCTGCCAATTGGAGCGTCGGCGTGGACCATGAGATCTCCGCACACCTTTCCGCCAGCGTGAAGTATCTGCGGCGCCGCGGTACCGACGGGTTCGATTTCCTCAACGTGCTGGCGCCGGACGCTCCGCCATCGCTCTTGCCCCTGCCGAACGGCACCGCGGCGGGCTTCTATCAACTTGCCAACTTGCGGCGCGATGACTTCGACTCCGTGCAGTTCATCGTGCGGCAGACCTTCTCCGGCCAGTACGAGTGGATGGCCTCCTACACGCGCAGCCGCGCGCAGTCCAACGCCGTCCTCGATATGAACACGACCGAGCCGCTCCAAATCCTTCCGGTTCTGGTTCCGATGCCGTGGGACTCGCCCAATCGGGTGCTCGGCCGGGCTTATCTGCCCCTTCCCTGGAAGTATTGGTCGGTGGCGGTGCTGGGCGACGCGCGCACCGGCTTCCCGTTCTCGGTTCAGGATCAGACCGGCGTGGTTTCGGGCACGGTGAACTCCCACCGCTACCCGTTCAACTTCGACCTCAACCTGGCGATCGAGCGGATGGTGACCTTTCACGGCTATCGCTTCGCGTTGCGCGGCGGCGTGGACAATCTTTCCGATTCGCGGAACCCGACGGCGGTCAACAACGTGATCGGGGCCCCACAGTACCTGCAGTTTCTGGGCGATGAAGGACGGCACTTCGTGGTCCGAATCCGTTTTTTTGGACGCGCGGGCACAAAATGAAACGCTCGCCGCGAAGTCGTTTGCTAGGGTGAAGAATGAGGTGTTGCATGAAGCTTCTGGCATCGCTGCTCCTTGCTTCGGCAGCCTTCGGACAGCAGTATGAAATCGGCGCCGACATCGGGTACGGCGTTTACCGCAACGGCACCATTTTTTCGAACACCGAATCGGCCACGGCGGGTATCCGCAACCGCTTCGCGGCGGGAATCGATCTCGGCTACGAGTTCTCCAGCTACATCTCCGCGCAGTTCTGCTACCTGTATCATGACGGGCACCCGTTCCTCGAAGCGCCGGGTGTGAAGAGCGACATCCAGGGCCAGTCGCACGCTTTGACGATCGAGGCGCTGTTCCATCTCAAGCCTCGCGAGCAGCGATTGCGGCCGTTCGTGTCGGGAGGCCTGGGGGCGAAGGATTATGTGATCGCCGGCCCGGAGCCATTTCCGCAGCCGATTCCCGAAATCGCCTCTCTGACCACGAACGATGTCTGGAAAGTGGTGTTCACGGCGGGCGGGGGCGTCGATTTTCTGCTGCGCAAGCACGTGCTGCTGCGCGGCGAATTCCGCGATTACATCACCACGTTTCCGCGGCAGCAGATCGTTCCCGCTCCGCACAATACCGCGCGCGGCATCTTCCAGCAGTTCACGCCGCTGTTCGGCGTCAGCTATACGTTTTGAACCTCGCCGTGATGCCCCTGGACGGAATTTCCCTCGCCGTTAGCGATAGAATAATGAGCAAATGAAATCCGTTTTTCCTGTCCTGCTCTCCGCCGCCCTTCTGGCGGTCCCGGCACGAAGCCAAGTCAAGATCACGCCCGGAACCGGGAAAATCCCCGTCGAAATCAATGGCAAGGCGTTCACCGATTTCTACGTTTCGGGGCCGGAGGTCGCCAAGCCCTACCTGTGGCCGTTGCGCGCCGCCTCGGGCACCTACATCACTCGCATGTGGCCCATGGAGAACGTGCCGGAAGAGTTCGACTCCGAGACCGGATTCGCCATTGTGAACGGCCAGAGCACCGGCAAAGTTCCGGATCACCCGCACCAGCGCGGCTTGTGGTTCGCGCATGCCAGTGTCAACGACCTCGACTTCTGGAACATCGCTCCCATCGACAAGAAACCCTACAATCAGCCCGATCGCGGCAAGATCGTCCTCAATAAAATGGGCGACATCAGGAGCGGGAAAGACAAGGGCTCCATCGCTTCCACCTTCAATTGGACCGATCACGAGGGCAAACCGATCCTCACCGAGTCGCGCCTGATGACCTTCTACGCCGACCCTGCGCTCCGCATCATCGATATCGACATCACGCTGACCGCGGTGACGAAAGTGACATTCGGCGACGAGAAGGACGGCGTGTTCGGCATCCGCTTGCGCCCGATTCTGCAGGAGGACAAAGGCACCGGCCACATTACCAATGCCGACGGCGGATCGGCCGAGAAAGCAGTCTGGGGCAAGCCCTCCCACTGGTGCGACTACTCGGGGGAGATCAACGGAGAGAAGGTCGGGGTCGCGATTTTCGATCACCCCGACAACCCGATTCGCGCTTCGCGATGGCACGTCCGCGCCTACGGATTGTTCGCCGCCAATCCGTTCGGTCTTTCGACGTTCATCACCGGCGACAAGTCGCACGAAGGGGCCATTACAATGGATCCCGGCAAGAGCTTGCGATACCGCTACCGGGTGATCATCCACCCCGGTGACGCGGCGTCCGCGAATATCGCGAGGCTCTGGGACAAGTACACGGCTGCGAAGTGATCATTCGGTGAGACGCGGAAATAGTGCGCGATCCAGGATCCGGCGCGTGAGCTCCTCCATGGTGAGGTACTTATCCAGAACACGGTCCCTGTAGAATGCCTTGTCTCCAGGGAGCAGGCCCACCTCGATCACCAGCGGTTCGGTACCCCGTTCGATCTGGAAACCCGGCACGCTAGGCACGATCGAGATGTCCAATTTGGCGCTCTGCAGCCATTTATCGTCCACCTGCTCGCGGACGGCGATGTGGATCTTATTGGAATCGAGCGTGATTTCCGTGGACTCGGCGCCGAACGCGGCTGTATAATCCGCCAGGCAACCGGCCAGGACATCGTGCAATTCCGCCAGTGCGCGCGGCAACTTCTCGAGTATCTGCGCCTCCTTCGCCCGGCGGTCCTGTTCTTCCGAGATTCTCATCTGAAGCCAATTGAAACTCATAAACTTTCCATACTAGCAGTACCTCCAACCAATACACCATGAAACTGGACCAGACTCATCCTGGCGCTTGTTGGTCGCCACCGACCGGCACCAGCACCCTCAACCCGCTGTCGGATTGCACAGCCCCGAACTCGTCCAGATTGGCCGGAGTCCCTGCGCCGCGCTGCAGCACCGCTTCGAGCATCGGCCGCATCTGCGCCACGCGCCTCGGCCGCAGAATGAAGTCCCAGAGCGGCTCGAATTTCTTCCATCCTGCGGCATACGCCACGTGGCGCAACCGCCCGGGCCACTCGGGCTTGGTCATCGCGCCCTCCAGAATCGCGGGCCAACGGTAGAACTCGCGGTAAGCGCGCCAGTAGCCCTCCTCCAGTTGCTGCGGCGTCATCCTGGCGGGACGGAAGACCGTGTGGCGCGTGTCGTACAAGTCCCACTCGCGATGTAGGATCCGACCCTGCGCTTCCATCCGCGCGTGCAGGGCAGTCCCAGGGTAAGGCGTCAGAATGTGGAAGGTCGCGGTCTCGATCCCTTGCCGGATGGCCCACTCCACCGTGCGGTCGAACACGCCCGGATCGTCCTCGTCCATGCCGAAAACGAAGCTGCCGTTCACCATGATGCCGAGTCCGTGCAGGCGCCGGATGGCCTCGGAGTAATTTCGGTTGAGATTTTGATACTTGCGCTGCTCCTTCAGCGCCGCGGTGTTGATGCTCTCGAAGCCCACGAAGAGACTGCGCAGCCCGCAAGCCGCGGCCTTTTCCAGCAAGCGCGGCTCCACTCGCGATTCCAGGATCGAGTTCACCGTGCCGGCCGACTGCCAGACCCGCCCCATGCCTCGCATCCCGTCGAATAGCGACGCCGCGAAACGGCGTGCGCCGAAGAGGTGATCGTCCAGGAAGTAGAGGTGCTTCCCCGGCAGTCGCGCGATCTCAGCCAGGGCGTCGTCTACCGTCTGCGTATAGAAAGACCGGCCACCCTGAAAGAACGCCTCCTTGTAGCAGAAGTCGCAGACGTGCGGGCATCCGCGCGAGACCACGATGGAATTGGGCACCAGGTAAAGATGGCGCTTGATCAGATCGCGGCGGATGGGTGGGATGCCTTCCAGCGTGCGGGTCCGCGACTCGTAACGCCGCTGCGGGCGGCCCGCGCGAAAGTCCGCGAGGAACTGCGGCCAGGTGTCCTCGCCCGGGCCTAGGAAGATGACGTCTGCGTGTGCCGCCGCCTCCTCGGGCAGTGAAGTGACGTGCAGTCCGCCCATCGCCACGAAGATCCCGCGCCGGCGGTAGCGGTCCGCGATCTCGTAGGAGCGCCGCGCGCTGGTGATGTAGACCTGGATCACTACGAGCCCTGGAGAGTCGTCCAGGCGCACGCGTTCGACGTGTTCGTCCGCGATGACGGCACGGTCTTCGGGTGGAAGATACGCCGCCAGCGTAGCCAGTCCGAGGGGAGGAAAGAGCGAGTACTTGATGGGCCGGAAAAGCGGGCTGGTGGCTTCGGTGAGGGCCGGAAGGATGAACTTGACGAGCATGGCGCGGCTTTAATCTTAGAGTACTTTACACTGTAAAGTAAATACAAGAACAAAGTCTGATTACTCGGCTAACCAATGCCTCGGTAGAGCGTCTACCCTCATGACCGCGATGACCTGGTGGAAGCGCCAAGAGCGCGAAGAAGATCTGGAACGCGAACTGCGTGCGCACCTGGAACAGGAAGCCGAAGAGCGCCGGCAGGACGGCCTCTCCGGAGAGGACGCCCGTTTCGCCGCCTGCCGCACCCTCGGCAACACTACGCGGATCAAGGAGGAAACTCGCGCCATGTGGAGGTGGGCCGCATTCGATCCCATAGCCAAGGACCTGCGCTACGCCTTTCGATCGCTGCGCAAGAACGCCGTATTCAGTGCCGCGGCCATCTTGTCGCTGGCGCTGGGGATCGGCGCCAACACCGCCATCTTCAGCCTGATCGATGCGCTGCTGCTGCGCTCGCTGCCCGTCCCCAATCCGGGTGAACTTCTGCAACTGCAGATTATCCAACTGGGCCGCCCCGGCACGAGTTTCGGATATCCCACCATCGTCGCTCTCGCCGGCCTGACGGACATCTTCGAGGGCGTGGGAGGGTTCACGAGTGTTGGCCTGAACGTCGTGTCATCCGAGGGAGTCGAGCGCGTATCGGGCGCGTGGGTGACCGGAGGCTTCTATCGTACGCTTGGCCTGGAGCCCTTCGCGGGCCGCCTGCTCACCCTCGAGGATGACCGCCCGGGCGCTCCTCCAGTCGCCGTGATCGCTTACAGCTACTGGGAAAATCGTTTCGCGCGCGATTTCGCCGTGGTGGGCCGGCCTATCGTGATCGATGGAACGCCGGTCACGATCGTTGGCATCAGCCCCCGCGGCTTCACCGGCGCGACTGTGGGGGAAGCCGCGAACTTCACGCTCCCATTCTCGGCTTTGCCCCAGATTTTCCCGGAGCGAGCCCGGCAACTGGAATCCGGCTCCCAATGGATTCGCGTGCTGGCGAGGCTGGCCCCCGGCGTTTCGGTAAGCCAGGCGAAGGCAAGGCTGGCCGTAGCCTGGCCGCAAATGGCTGTAGTGGCGACCACGCCGCGCATGCGAGGCGATCAGCGTCAGGCGATCCTCATATCCACTATCGATCTGGCGCCCGGCGCCACCGGAGATTCTGGCCTGCGCAATCGGTTCCGGCAGTCGCTCGTCGTCCTGATGGCCATCACCGGGCTGGTGCTGCTGATCGCGAGCGCAAATTTCGCCAATCTGCTGCTGGCTCGCGGCGCGTCCCGATCCAAGGAAATCGCGCTGCGTTTCGCGATTGGGGCGGGGCGCGGCCGGATTGTCCGCCAACTGCTCACCGAAAGCCTCACCCTTTCTTCGGCCGGCGCGGTCTTCGGTATCGGGCTCGCAATGGCTGGCAGCCGGATGCTCGTGGCGCTCATGCCAGGGAGGCAGGCGGTCATGCTCGACCTCCGGCCGGATGCGCTCGTTTTGCTGTTTACGACGGCGATCGCGTTGATCACCGGCATCGTCTTCGGGCTCCTACCGGCATGGAAGGCCACCGCGATGGGGCCGGGTGCGGCACTCAAAGCTGATGCCGGAATCACGCCCCGCACCCGCTCCCGCCTTCTTCCCACCCTGGTGGTCTCCCAGGTGGCTGTCTCGCTGGTGCTGTTGTTTGGCGCGGGGCTGTTCGTCCGCACGCTCCAAAACCTGGAGCAGATCGATCCCGGGTTTCGCAGCGAAGGAGTCCTCCTGGTCAACCTCGATGCGCGGCGCGGCGGCTACACCGGCACTCGGCTCATCGCACTCTATCAGGAACTGCTCGGACAATTTCAACGCCTCCCCGGCGTGGTGTCCGCCAGCATCTCCAACAACACGCCCCTCAATGGCGGAATCTGGTCGGGCTACGTTTCGATCAACGGCCAGCCGTTCACCAAGGAGACTGCTCACAACAACATCATTGGGCCGCATTACTTCGAGACGATGGGCACGCCTCTGGTGCTAGGCCGCGACTTTGACGAGCATGACGGTCCCAACACCACTCCATCGGCGATCGTGAACGAGGCCTTCGTCCGGAAGTTCATCCCCGATGGACACCCGCTGGGCCAACAAGTCTCCACGTCAATTCCGACATACCCACCGTTTCAGATCGTGGGGGTAGTGAGGGACACGGTTTCGCAGAGCTTGCGCGAGAAAGCGCCGCCCTTCCTTTATCTGCCATACCTGCAAATTCTCGATCGGGGCGTGGACTCGTCAGGCAACATCACCAACAGCGCGCTCGCGACCGCGACCTACGAAATTCGCATCAGCGGTTCGATGGCCCGCACCGCGGCGCTCCTGCGCGACCAAATGCGCGAGAAATTCCCGGGCACCCCGGGGCAAATCCTGATCGAAGGAATGACCGAACAGGTGAATCGCACCCTCGTGCAGGAGCGCCTGCTGGCGGCATTGGGCGCATGCTTTGGGGCGCTGGCACTGGTGCTGGCGGCCGTCGGACTCTACGGGCTGCTGGCGTACACCGTGGCGCGTTCCACCAGCGAGATTGGAATCCGCATGGCGCTCGGCGCGCGGCGTTCGGAGGTGCTTGGGCTGATCTTGCGCGCGGCGATGAAGTTGCTCGCCGCCGGCGTCATCGTCGGCGTTCCCGCGGCATGGGCGGCATCACGGGTGATTGCGGCCATGCTCTTCGGCCTGACGCCGGTTGATCCGGTGACGACCCTCGCGGCAACGGCGCTTCTGGGAGCGGCCGTTCTATTCGCGGCGCTTTTGCCGGCCCTCCGGGCATCGCGTGTAGACCCGATGGTAGCCCTGCGTTACGAGTAGTCGCGCTGGTGGCGGTTTCGGTGGTGGCCAGCGACATACTGGCGCGTATGGCCACTCGGATCGGCCCGCTGTGCGCGTTGCGGTATGAGTGATCGCTGCTACTTCCGGTTGGCGCCGGTCAGCGAAAGAATCGCGCCGCCAAACAGAAGCGTGTCGGCGAAGTAGTTGACCCCCTCTACCTGCACCCCGGCACTCGGGTCGGCCAGCGCTCCGATCAACACCGGCCCGTAGATCAGCACAACCAGCAGCACAATCCAGGCACCCAGATAGGTAGCTGCCATCCGCGTCTTCCGCGCCGCCAGAAAGCAGATGCCGGCAGCCACGAGGAACGCGCCTGTCGCGTAGTCAATCAGGGCGCGAGCGGGAATCCAGGTGGGCATCTGCTTCGCGAGCGGAACTCCAGGAAGTACGAGTGGGTGCAGAAAGTGTTCCACGCCAAAAAAGATCGCCGCGATCGCGATCGCTACCCGGCCCACCGCGATGAGGACCTTCCCCTGCCCGTCGCAATCGCCGCTCATCGCAACTCCCGCCAAAACCCAGCCGGCGCCGCCGAACGACATTTCCCGAAAAACAATCGTCCACGGGATTCGGCCCCCGACGTTGATTGCTCCCGGCAGGTGCAACATAGCCACAAAAAGGAACATCATGGTCCCGACCAGGAAGCCGGACCACCGGACATGACGCCTGGTAGCGATACTGAGCGACGCGGCGATCAGCGCAAAGCCGACGAAATACACCCAAAACATGCGCCCCGGCATGTACGACGGAACCAGCGCCAACAGCGCCTGTGGGCTCGAAAGGTGTTCCGCGCCGAAGACCGAAAGCGGTAGCGCGAAGCCCAAGTACGTCAGAGCAACGACCTTGTCGACGCCGCGAGCCCGGGCAATATCGTTCTTCGCAGCCGCCAGGCCGATCGCGAGAAGCGCGAGGCCGCAAGCGGACATGGAAAACGCGGTGACCGATAAACCAAGGAATTGGGCGAGAAGAGCCGGCCGCATGGACCTCCCGAGACAAGCTCCTAAATTCTATGACAAGCGCGAAAAATCCGGGAGATCTGCTCCAGGCGCGAATCCAGGTCATTGCCGTCTCGTGATCTGCCGACTGCTGAACCCACGCCGGCGCGTGGTGCGTGCACCCTTGCCTGCCGAGGCCCTACGCATGGGGACGCTCTTCGGCCGCACCAACGCCGGTACCGGGAGTGGTTTTCAAAGCTGTCTGCGTTCTTCACCGGATGAACGGCACATAGGCACGCACGCTGCTGCGGTACTTCCGGAAATCGTCTCCGAATCGCGACTCTAACAACTGATCTTCGACGTGAACCCGAATCTCGGTACCCACCACAAAAATCGCGAGTGACAGGCCGGCCCACTCCCAGGGAGTCAAGACCAGCAGTGTGCAGAGAAGCATAGTCAGCAGCGAAGTATAAATCGGGTGCCGCACGATGGCGTATGGGCCGCTGCAAACCAGTTCGTGATCCTCGTACAAGCCGGCATGGACCCGAAACTGCTTCCCCAGGTGCGCCACCGCCGTCCACGACAGATAAGCCGCTATCGGCCCCAGCAGCAGCGCCGGCAGCACCCGCGCGGCTCCCGGCGGCGATTCCGCCGGCAGCCGGAACGCGAAAGCCATAAAAATAGCTGCGAACTCCAAAAGCAGTCCGAGACGTGTGGGTCCGATGACCGTGATCGACTGTCGCTGCTGATTGTGCGGCGCCCGAAAGATAAACGGGTAGGCCCATGCAAACCAGCTCACCACCAGTGCCGTCCAGCCAACGATCTGCATTCAATTTGTTGTAGCACGGGCCATCCGCGATCACACTGCATTGGAGCATCTTGGGATCTGAATCGCGGCCGAGTCTACACCGCTCGGAGCCGCCAGAACCGGGACATCCTCGCCCGCTCGCACCTTGGCGCGTCCCACGAGCATGTGCCACGCGGTCAGGAATACCAGCTAACGGCTGGCTGCCTCGTCGAAGTTCACATTGCTGCGGTATCGGGATGATTCTGTCCTCCGGGGCTGCCGGCTCTTACAAACAGGTCCACGTGGTTAAGCGAACAGGCCTGCGCCCTCCTAGAACCTGGTCCGCCCGATCCACGGTTTACTCCACATCTCCGTAGACCGGCACATCCGGTCCGCCATGCTGATGTATTCGAGCCGCCTTCATGATCCGGAAGGCAACACACCGCAATTGCGGTTCCGGCGCTAACATTCGCGTCGAAAACCAGTCCAATGGCGAGAGGGACTTACTATGGACAAATTTCCGCACGCTTCTGCTCCATTCTCATCCACGGGGTCTACAACATCGGAACGGGAATCATTCTGAATGACATGCTTAATAAGGCGACGCTTTACAGCGACACGGTTTCAACACAACGTCCTTTGCTGGCGTACGCGGGCGTGGCGGCACTGGTGTGCCTTGCCCCACCAAAGGCCGCCCTGGCTGCCGGCCCGACCCGCCAACCGCCAAACCCGATTGGCCTTGACTTTGGTTCCGGGCGCGATATATGCTAACCCAACAGCGTAGTTGAATCGTTTCAATGCGACGAATTCGCACTCTTGGCGACGTCTCGGCGGTATTTTGAGGCTAGTGAGAGCGCCAGTCAGACACGGGGATTGGTCGAAATCGTAGGACAACTGCGAGGATTTCCATGCAACGATTACTCGCCACGATCACCGTCACGCTCGGTTGCGTGATCGGTTGGGGAGCGGACTGGTTGACGGACGGCGGCAACCCGCAGCGCACCGCCTGGCAGAAGGACGAGAGGATCTTCGCCCCGGACACCGTCAGGAACATCAAGCTTCTCTGGAAGCTCAAGCTCGACAATCATCCCCGCCAAATGCACAACCTCTTCCCGCCGCTGATTATCAACCGCGTGAACACTCCCAGCGGCCCAAAGCAGATCGCCATCGAAGCTGGAGTCTCGGATAACATCTACGCCATCGATGTCGAGAAAGGCGAGGTGATCTGGCATAAGCACTTCGAGAGTACCTTCACGCCGCCCGCTAACGGCGGCCGCGGCGGCGGCATCCTCTGCCCCGGCGGCCTCACCGCGACCCCCGTCATCGGACCCACAGACACCGCCGGCAAATACACTGTCTACGCCGCGTCGTGGGACGGAATGCTCCACCAGTTGAACGTCGCCGACGGCGAAGACGTTGTGGCGCCTTCCAAATTCATGCCACCCAACGGCAAGCCCTACGCACTCAACCTGGTGAACAACGTGCTCTATACCCACACCGCGCAAGGCTGCGGCGGCAATCCGAACATCGCTTATGCCTACGATCTCACCAGCAAGAAGGTCGGCAGCTGGGGCCCCGCAGGCGGCGGGATGTGGGGACGCACCGGCCCCGCCATCAGCGACGACGGCACCATGTACACCGGCACCGGCGACGGCCGCTGGGATCCCGAAAACGGAACGTACGGCGACGGCATCGTCGGCCTGAAGCAGGACCCCAAAACCAAGATGTTGAAGCTGGCCGATTACTACGGGCCTTCTAACGCCGAGTGGCTGGTGAAGCGCGACCTCGACATGCAGGTCACTCCCGCGATTTTCCACTACAAAGGGAAAGAACTGATGGTGGACGCCGGCAAGGAGTGCCGCATGTACCTGATGGACACCCAGTCCATCGGCGGAGATGACCATCGCACGCCCCTGTATCGCAGCCCTCTGATCTGCAACGAGGACGTCAACTTCGCATCAGCCGGCATCTGGGGCTCGCTCGCCAGTTGGGAAGATTCCAAGGGAACCCGCTGGGTGCTCACTCCCATCTGGGGACCCAAACATTCCGCCTTCAAGGCGCCCATCGAATACGGCCCGATCAAGTATGGCGCCATCGTCGCCTTCAAAGTGGAAGAGAAGAACGGCAAGCTGCAATTGACGCCCGCCTGGATTTCCCGTGACATGAACCGCGCCGAACCACCCGTGATCGCCAACGGAGTAGTCTTCGCCTACGGGAATGGAGAGGACACCGACCAGGCGTATCCGGACGTTGGACTAGCCGACACCGCGGAACGCCGCATCCCGGGTTCCACGCACGCGGTCCTGTACGCGTTGGATGCCGAGACGGGCAAGGAGTTGTGGTCGAGCGGCGATCAGATCGCGTCGTGGAACCATTGGAGTGGCCTCTCTGTCGCCAACGGCCGCGTGTACATCGGTACCTTCGACGGCATACTCTATTGCTTCGGCATCAAGAAATAGGTGCTTCCGGCCCGGCGAAGTGGAAAGGATCTGGACGTATGCGAAGACTCTCTCCCGTCATCCTGTCTTTTAGCTGTGCCTGCTTCTGTGCAGGCTTGGCCCAGGCCCAGTTCGGGCGCGGTGCAGGCTGGACCACCGCCGGCGGCGATGCCCAGCGTTCCTTCTGGGTGAAGACCGACGCCAAGATCTCTCGCGAGAGCCTGCAGAAGCCCGGCTTTCAGCTTCTGTGGAAGGTCAAGCTCAACAACCAGCCCACGCAGTTGAACTCACTCACCACCGCGGTCACGCTCGAAGGTTACATCGGATACCGCGGCTTCCGGACCCTGGCGCATCTGGGCGGCAGTTCGAACCACGTCTTCGCAGTCGATATCGACCTCGGCCGGCTGGAATGGGAGAAGGCACTGCCATCGGGATCCATGGGCCAGGGGAACTCCCCCATGTGTCCCGGCGGCATGACTTCCGAAGTGACGCGGCCTACGCCAACCGCGATCATCACAGCCGGACCTCCTCGCGGCGGGGGCCGGGGCGGTCCCGCGCGCAGCGGTGTGGGCGAGCCTGGAGAGGGCGCGGTCACGATCGCCGCGGCGGCCGCGCGAGCAGGCGCGAATGCTCCTCCCCGAATGCCTCCGGATGCTCGCGGACGCGGGCCGGGCGGGCGCGGCGCCCCCAATGCCGTGTACGCCATCGCGAGCGACGGGAAGCTTCACTCCATGTTCGTGTCGAATGGCGACGATACCGAGCCGCCCCTCGACTTCATTCCAGCCGGCGCCAACGCTCACGGGCTGATCGTGGTGGACAACGCAGCGTACGTCGCCACCACCGATGGCTGCGGCGGCGCGGCGAATGCTCTGTGGGCGATCGACCTGGTCTCCAAGCAAGTTTCGAGCTGGAAGCCCGAGAGCGGCGGCATTGCCGGATCGTTGGGACCGGCATTCGACACGGATGGATCGCTCTACATCGCCACGACGGATGGCGAATTGTCCCACCTCGAAGCCAAGACTCTGAAGCCGCTCGGATCCTATTCGGCGAAGCCAGGCTTCGCCTCCACGCCCGTGGTCTTTGCGTACAAGTTCAAGACCCTGATGGCTGTGGCAGGCAAGGATGGGAGCATTCATCTGCTCGACACGGGCGCGCTCGGAGGAGCCGATCACCACACGCCGCTGGCCAAGTCGCCGGCTCTCCCGAACGCCGCCGATTTCGCTCCCGGCGCGCTCGCGAGTTGGCAGGATAACGACGGCACGCGATGGATCCTGGCATCGGCCGGCAACGCCGTGTCGGCATGGAACGTGGTGGACGATGGCGGTTCTCCGAAGTTGCAATCCGGCTGGACTTCGCGCGAAATGGTCTCGCCCTTGACGCCGATGGTGGTCAACGGCGTGGTCTTCGCGCTGTCGAGCGGCGAATTCCGTTCGAACGACAGTAAGGTGAGCGTGGCCGAGCGCATCAAGCGATCGTCTCCCGCGGTTTTGTACGCTCTCGATCCGGCAACCGGAAAGGAATACTGGAACAGCGGCAAGAGCATCACCTCTTTTGTTCACGGAGGCACCTTGTCGGGCGGCGGCACTCAGGTATATCTTGAGACCTACGATGGCAACCTCTACGCTTTCGGCTTCTACATCGAGCATTAGCCTTTGTGCCTGCGCCCTGGTCGCCGCCATGTGGCGCAGGCACTCCTGCCTGCCGCGTCCCGACTCATCGGGACGCTTCTTGCCTCGGGGAGCCGTTGTCTGCCGGCGTGTCACATTACTCCTCGCCCTGTTCGCCACCTGTGCGTTCGCCCAACTGCCCG
>Ga0335077_10002918_pt1 | contig 20512 bp, 14 predicted proteins | sample Lox_Sample_31_FD_207151 | JGI IMG/M metagenome (GOLD analysis project Ga0335077, IMG submission 207151) | Soil microbial communities from Loxahatchee National Wildlife Refuge, Florida, United States - Lox_Sample_3.1 | ecosystem: Environmental > Terrestrial > Soil > Wetlands | place: USA...
GCGGCTTTCAGGCCGGCGGCGTGCTTGAGCGCGAAGGCGATGTCGGCAACGGGCGCGCGATAGGTCATGGTTCATCCTAGCCGGGGGCGTGAGCGGGTCAACGCGAGCCGCGCAAAAGCCGCGTTTATGCCTATATGACGCGCGCGGGCGTTGATCGGGCGGTGTGCCGCCGCTATGGTCCGCGCGCCGTGCGCGGTATCAGGCGACGGCGCGGTGTATTCCAGGTGCATGATCCGGATAAGTTGGTAGCGGTTTTCGGATAAGATCATGCGCAGGCAACGTATTGGGGCGTAGCCAAGCGGTAAGGCAGCGGATTTTGATTCCGCCATTCGGAGGTTCGATTCCTCCCGCCCCAGCCAGCGCCGCAAAGACCGCCGCAACCACATTTGATTCGTGCTGCGGTTGAGGTGCTGTCGCACGCCGCTGCCCCGGCCGCCGCTACGCGGGTGGCGGTGAAATCTCGAATTCAAGCCGGCGAAGCCCAAGCTGTACCTCGGCGCAGCTCATAAACAGATCCCAGATGAGGCCCGAGCGGTAATTCTCGATCATCACCACGATCGGCCCTTGGTCGATTGCGAGGTTGCCGCTGGCGTACCAGTTCTTCGAGGCATTGAAAGCGTCGACAAAACCCTGGCGGCCCCATAACGCGCCGCCGAAGTCCTCGTAAAAATGCCGCGCCACCGCCATCGACTCGCGCGGCGTATAAGGCATCGACGCCAACGCCGCCGTTGGCGCGATCACGCCACGGTCGTTCTGCGGGCAAAAGGCGCCATAGCCGGCGTCGCCATCGCAAGCTGTGAGCCCCCAGCACGTCTCGCCGTAGCCGGCAAAGCCATTCGGATTGGCGATGCAATGCGCGCGGTTGATCAGCGTCTGCGCGCGGCACTGCTGCCAATAATCGGCGTAACGGTCGCGCAAGCCGCGCGGATCGAGACCGAGGAACGAATAATGCGCAAAGAACAGCGGGCCGCCGAAAGGCGGCCCGAGCGGCAAGGTGATGCCGTAATAGCTCGTGCCGTTGCGGAAGGTCGGACTCGCGGTCCAGCCATTGTCGTAGACTTTTGGCGCAATGGCGTGGGTGGGCGAAGCGGCGGCGAGCACGTAAGTGATCAGGCACTCGTTCCAACCGGCGATGGCGTGCTCCAGCGCCCAGCCGTGCCGCGGGCTCGAGTGCCAATAAAGCACGTCGCGGCCGCGCGTATGCCAGTCCCACTCGACCGCATGCCAAAGCTTGTCGATGGCGGCGCGCAGGCTCGCTTCGTCGGCTGCGGCGCCGGAAAAGTATTGCCGCGCGCACAGCAAGCCAGCCACCAGAAACGACGTCTCGACCAAATCGCCGCCATCGTCCTTTTCCGAGAACGGAATGGTCGCGCCGGTCTCGCCATGCAGGAAATGCGGAAAGACACCGCGATAGGTCACGGCGTGTCCAAGGAATACGACTATGGTTGCAATGCGCTCGAGCACCGCAGCGCGCGTGAGGAAGCCGCGTTCGGCACCAGCAATCAGCGCCATGATGCCGAAGCCGGTACCGCCGCTGCAAACCGTGCCGAGATAATCGTAACCGGCGACCGGATTTGAGCGCTCACGCGCCATGCCGCTCGTCGGATGGGCGAAGTCCCAGAAATAGGCGAGAGTCCGCTGCTGGATGAGATCGAGCAAGGCAGCGTCGGACAGACGTTCCGTGTTCGAGCTTTGCGCGTCGGTCATGTGCCGGCCCGCCATTCGACACGGATCGCAGAAAGATCCTGCGAATTCGGGCCGATCTCGATGACAAACGTTCCCGGCTCCCAGATCGCTTGGGGCTCGGCGAGACAATCAGGGCAGAAATATATCAAGTCGTCGGTGGTGATGGTGAAGCTCACGCGGCGCTCTTCGCCGGGCCGCAGCATAATTTTCTGGAAGTCTTTGAGCTCGCGCACCGGACGCGAGCGGCTGGCGACCGGATCGCCGATGTAAAGTTGCACGATTTCTTCGCCGGCCACGCTGCCGCTGTTGCGCACGCTTATCGAGGCTTGAAGCGTGTCGTTGCCACGCAGTTCGGTTTTGTCGACCGTGAGCTCGCCGTAGTCGAAGGCGCTATAACCCAGCCCGTAGCCGAACGGGTAGAGCGGCGTGTGCGGGCCTTCCAGCCGGCACGCCGTGGTAAACTTGCGGAACACGCGTCTGCCGCGGCGGTCAACCTCGGCATCGCCGGCAACATCGATGCCGATGGTGCCGATCGGCCGCCCGCTCGGCGGCTCGGCGTAGTAGATCGGGCACTGTCCGGCGCCGCGCGGAAAGCTCATCGTCAGCTTGCCGGACGGATTGACGGCGCCGAACAGCACATCGGCGATGCCGTTGCCGGCTTCGCTGCCGGCGAACCAGGCGTGCAGAATGGCGTCGGCGTGGCGGTCTTCCCATTCCAGCGTCAGCGGACGGCCGCTCATGGTCACCAGCACCAGCGGCTTGCCGGTCGCGTGTAGCGCCTGCAGGAGTTTTTGCTGGCTGCCCGGCAGGCCCAATTCGGTCCGCGTCGACGACTCGCCGCTATGCTCTTTCGCTTCGCCGACGCAGGCGATCACCACGTCCGCCAACCGCGCAATGGCAACGGCGTCCGCGATCAACTCCTCCGTCGTTCGCGTATCGACGGCGAAGGTCTCGCCGAACACATTGAGCCGCGCCGCGATGTTGGGATCGTCGTCGATGTTGGCGCCCTTGGCGTAAAGGATTTTGTCCGCCGCCGCCTGCAGGCCTTCGAGCACAGTGACACTGTCGGCTGTTCGCGCCGCCACCGCCCAGGTACCCTGCATGTTGGCGCGGCTGTCGGCCAGCGGCCCGATAACTGCGATGGTCTTGCCGGGCGCGAGCGGCAGCGCGCCGTTGTTCTTCAAGAGCACGCAGGCCTTCGCCGCAGCCTCGCGCGCGAGACGCCGATGGTCGGGCGTGAGCGTCACCGCTTGGCGGCGCGCGTCGTCGAGCCCGCGATACGGGTCCTCGAACAGGCCGAGCCGTCGCTTGGCCTCAAGCACGCGGCGGCAGGCGGCATTGATCGCCGCCTCGGTCACACGGCCTTCAGCCACCAGCTCCGGTAAATGGCGGATGTAGCATTCGCCCACCATGTCGACGTCCACCCCGGCGTTGAACGCCAGGAACGCGGCTTCTTTGTTGTCGGCGGCGACGCCGTGATTCACCAGTTCGGGGATCGCTGTATAATCGGACACGATCAGCCCGTCGAAGCCCCATTGTTCGCGCAAAAGATCGCGCAGCAATTCGCGGTGCGCGGTACAGGGGATTCCGGCGAGCGCATGGAAGCCAACCATGATTGCGCCGACGCCGGCCTCGACCGCCGCCTTGAACGGCGGCAGCACGTCGTTGTGCATGCGATAGGGGCTCATATCGACGGCGTTGTAGTCGCGCCCGCTTTCGGCGAAGCCGTAGCCGGCGAAATGCTTGGCGCAAGCCATCAGCGAATCGAGCAGCGCCAGATCGTCCTGCTGAAAGCCCGCGACCATCGCCGTGGCCAGCGTTGCGCCGATAAGCGGATCCTCGCCGAAGCTCTCGGCGCAGCGGCCCCAGCGCGCGTCGCGCGAGACATCAAGCATCGGCGCCCAGGCGAGCGTGATGCCGCAAGCGGCCGCTTCAACTGCGGCGGCGCGCGCGGTGCGCTTGACCAACGTGGCATCCCAACTGCAGGCAAGGCCGAGCGGCAGCGGGAAAATTGCGCGGTGGCCGTGGATGACGTCGAGCGAGAAGATCAGCGGGATAGCGTTCGGCGATTCCGCGACCGCGATCGTCTGCAGCTTGCGCAGCCGCGCTTGATCGAGCCCGCCCGGCACGCTGCCGACGTCGCCGCGGCGGATGCGGCCCTCGATGTCGGCCACCGCGCCGGCGGCGCCGGTGATGTCGGCCGCGGCGCTGACATGATTGAGTTGCCCGATTTTTTCGGCGAGCGTCATGCGGCTGAGCAAAGCTTCGACGGACATCGCTCACCAAAATAGCGTGATTTTGCGAATGAGACGCTACGCGGTCAACAACGCGCCTCGATTGCGGACGACGCTCGGCGCCTTGGCCGGCTCGGCGAGCAGCGCATCGACGCGATCGACGATCGCCAGGCCCGCCGTCTCGCTCGGCACCAAAAACAATCCCCACCGGCGGGCGGCGGTTCCGAAAGCCGGCTTGCTGGTCGCCCAAGCAAAAGGAATGGCGATGGCCGGCCCGACGAGCAGCGGCAGGTACCACCAGAAATTGGCCGGTGTCCAGCGCCAGACCAGGACGCCGGCGGCGATGGCGATCAGCGTATGCGGCGCGAAGGTGACGACGGCACGGCCGAGGCCTATGCCGTCGCCGCCGCGCAATTGGGCGCCCCATTGGGCGGTGCGCCCGATCAGGATGTTGAATACGAACCAGCTGTGCGACAGCATGGTGATCGGCGCGAGCAAGGTTGACAGTACGCTTTCGATGAGCGCGCCGGCGATGACGTACCAGGCACAACCGTAGGCGACCGTCACGCGGCGGTCGTGCAACAGCACCATGACGGCCAGCGCTTTGGGCAAATAAAGCATCGACATGGCGGCAATCGCCAGGCTGACAAAAGCGACGGTGTGCGAGATCGGCCAGGCCAGTATCGGATATCTACCGACATAGGTGACCGGCGCCGCATATTCCATTTGCATGGCGTGGACGGTGAAGAGGACGATCGACAACAGCCACAGCGGCGAGGACAAATAACTCATCACGCCGATGGCCAGATGAATGCGGCTCGGCAGCTTGAGCCCGCGCGCGAACAGCAAGCGCACGTGCTGCAGATTGCCTTGGCACCAGCGGCGGTCGCGCTTCAAATGATCGGTCAACGTCGGCGGCGAGGCTTCGTAACTGCCGCCGACATCGCTCAACAACCACAGCTCCCAGCCGGCGCGGCGCAACAGCGCCGCCTCGACGAAGTCGTGGCTCATGATCTCGCCGCCGAGCGGTGGCCGGCCCGGCAGAATGGGCAGCCCGCAATTCTCCATGAACGGCTTCACGCGGATGATCGCGTTATGGCCCCAATAATTGCCGTCAGGCCCCTGCAGCTTGGCGAGCGCGGCGGTGTAGAGGCGGCCGTAGACCCAGGAGGCGAATTGTTGGCTGCGCGCGAACAGCGACTCGCCGCCGATCAGCGCCGGCGCCGCCTGGATCAACGCCGTGCGCGGGTTGGCGTCCATCAGCCGTACCAACCGCACCAGCGTCTCGCCGGTCATCAGGCTGTCGGCGTCGAGCACCACCATGTAGTCGTAGGCGGCGCCCCAATTGCGGCAGAACTCGGCGATGTTGCCACTCTTGTGACCGGTGTTGTAGTCGCGGCGGCGGTAGAAGATGCGCGCATCCTTGTTGCGCGCGCGCAAGGCGCGCCAGGCGGCGAGTTCCGCCGCGCAGCAGTCAGCGTCGGTCGAATCGCTCAACACGAAAAAGTCGAAATGGGTCGCGGCGCCGGCCGCGTGCAGCGATTCCAGGATTGCTTGCAGGCGCGCGAACACATGGGTGGACACCTCGTTGTGCACCGGCATCGCCAGCGCGGTGCGCGAGATACCGAGAGTGCTCGCCGGCTTCCCGGCGGGCGGCTCGCGCAATGGACTGGTGGCATTGCCGTGCCACAACGCGTGAGCGCCAAGGCAGGCCATCCAGAACGAGATCGCAATCCAGAAAAATAGCAGCGCGAAGACGGTGAGCAGCAGCGTTTCGACCGAGGCGATGCCGTCGACGCGGAAGATCGCCAGCAGCCGTGTGCCCGCCGCGGCGGTGGTCGACAGCGCGAGCCCCAAAATCAGCCAGCGTTGGACAGTGACGTCATCGCGGCTCATCGACGTTCACTGGCACTGGGGCGTGCTGCAGGGCGGGCGGCCGCTCCCGCAGCCGCGCCAGCATCGTCGTTACCACAACACGCGGCGTCCAATAATCGAGCGTTTGCCGGGGCATGGGCGCCGGACGCAGTGGCGGCGTCGCCGGATCGACGGCAGCCGCCGGCGCGCTGCGCCGTACGCTTTGCAATTTTTGCTCACCAGCCATCGTTGAAAACGCCTTCAAGGGAACCCGAAGCCCGGCCGCGCGTTCGGACCCCGTGCAACGCGCCGACTGTCAATTAACGCGCGGCAAGCCGCTTGGTTTCCCGGGACCGCGGCGAATCGGGGGAAAGGAAACGCGCAATCCATGGGCAATGTGAAAAATTTTTAATCCGGTCTTCAACGCAGGCCCGCCATGTCTTGCTTCAATCGCCGACAAGTTTTGCTCGCCAGCGCGCCGCTGGCGCTCGCCCTCACGGGATTTCGGGCGACGCGCGGCTTCGCCGATCCGGCGCCGGCGCGCTTTGGCGAGCCGCATCCCTTCGATTTCGGCGTTTTGCAGCAAACCGCCAAGAATCTGGCGGCGAAATCCTATGCGCCGACCAAGGCGCCGGCGCCCGACGTCGTCTCCAAAATCGATTTCGACGTCGCGCAACACATCAAATTCCGTGCCGAACGGGAACTTTTCGGCGACGGACCGGGCCCATTTCCGGTGCGGCTGTTCCACGTCGATAAATTCAATCCGCTGCCGGTCCAAATCAACATGCTCTCCGGCGGCAGCGCCCGGCGCGTGATCTATTCCGCGCAGGATTTCGACTATGGCAATACCGGCTTGGCGCAGAAGCTGCCGCCGGATACGGGATTCTCCGGGTTCCGTGTGATGGATAGCCACCAAGCGGCGACCGATTGGCTGGCTTTCCAGGGCGCGAGCTATTTCCGCAGCTCGGGGCAGGACAATCAATATGGCGGCTCGGCGCGCGGCATCGCCGTCGACACCGTGTCCTCGTCGAAAGAGGAATTCCCGCGTTTCGTCGAGTTCTGGCTGGCGGAACCGCAGGCCGGCCGCCCTTCGATCACGATCTTTGCGCTGCTCGACGGGCCGAGTCTGACCGGCGCCTATCAGTTCGAGGCGACCAAGCAGACCGGCGCGGTGATGGCGACCCGCGCCAATCTCTTCATCCGCAGCGACATCGCGCAATTGGGCATCGCGCCGCTCACCAGTATGTACTGGTACGGCGAGAACGAGCGCCGCAACGCCACCGACTGGCGGCCGGAAATCCATGACAGCGACGGCTTGGCGCTGTGGACCGGCAAGGGCGAGCGCATCTGGCGGCCGCTGATCGATCCGCCGTCGGTGCTGACCAATTCGTTTCTCGACGAAAACCCGAGGGCCTTCGGCCTGATGCAGCGCGACCGTGTCTTCGCCGACTATCAGGATGACGGCGCCTTCTATAACCGGCGGCCGAGCATGTGGGTCGAGCCGCAGGGCGATTGGGGCGCCGGCGCGGTACAATTGGTGGAAATCCCGACGCAGGACGAGATCCACGACAATATCGTCGCCTATTGGGTGCTCAAGCGTGCGATCAAGGCCGGCGATCAGCTCGATATGTCCTATAAGCTCTATTGGCGGGACGACGAGCCGCAGCCGCCGGCCGACATCGGCCGCGTCACCGCGACCCGCATTGGCCGGGGCGGCGTGCCCGGACAACCGTCGCCCGACGACAAGGACAGCTGGAAATTCGTGGTCGATTTTGCCGGCGGGCCGCTGTCGAAGATGGCGCCGCGCTACGACGTGACGCCGGTGGTGACCGTCTCGCGCGGCAAGATCGTCAATCCTTACGTCATCAAGGTGGTCGGCACCGACCGCTGGCGCGCGCTGTTCGACATTCACGCGCCCGGCAAACAGCAGATCGATCTGCGCTGCTATCTGCGGCTCGACAACAAGACGCTGACCGAGACCTGGCTTTACCAGTATTTCCCGCCCAATCCGGCGGCTTAGGCGCGCACGGCGGTCCGCTGGCCGAAAATCTCGACCTTGCCGTCGGTATTCGCTATCGCCGCGATCTGCTCGGAATTGTGCAGCCGCGCGCCATCGGGCGTGCGCACGAGATGCAGCACCCGCGTGTGGAACTGCTCGAGGCCGGGGCGGTGGCCGATGCTGAGCACGGTCGTGTTGTCGAGTTCGCGGTCGAAGATCGACATCGCGCGGCGTTGGCTCAGCTCGTCGAGCGCAGAGGTCGCCTCGTCGAGGAATACCCAGGCCGGGCAATGCAAAAGGAGCCGCGCGAAGGCGATCAACTGCTGTTGGCCGAGCGACAGATTCTTGTCGAGGCGCGTCTGCTCATCGAGCGTCGGCAACAGATCGGCAAGGCCGACGCGGTTGATGACGGCTTCGATCTCGGCAGTGGTGAATGCATCCGGCGCATCGGGATAGGTGATCGCGGCGCGCATGGTGCCGAGCGGAAGGTAGGGGCGCTGCGGCATGAACATCATACGGCGCGGGTCGGGATGCCGGATGGTGCCGCCGCCCCACGGCCACAGGCCGGCGATGGCGCGGAACAGCGTGCTCTTGCCCGCGCCCGATTCGCCGAGGATGAGGACGCGCTCGCCCTGCGCGATGTCGACGGTGGCTTCGGAAATCACAACCCGGCCATCCGACAACTGGACGCTGACGCCCTCGAACGCCAGCGTTCCCGCCGGGTGCGGCGTCAGCGCGATGTTGTCGACCGTGCGGTCGATTTCGTCGACCTTATCGATGGCGGCTTTGAATGCGCTGACGCGCCGCAGCGTCGCGCACCAGTCGGCAATCGAAGGGAACTGGTCGACGAACCAGCGCAGCGAGGCCTGCACCTGGTTGAAGGCGCCGACCACCATCATCAGCCCGCCCATGGTCATGCCGCCGCTGAAATAGCCGGGCGAAGCGACCACGATCGGCACCACGATGGCGATCCAGCCGTAGCCCGAGGTGATCCAGGTCAGCCTCGACAGCGCGCCGGAGAGCTGCCGCATGGTGCCGATGACGCGGTCGAGATTGCCGTTGAGTTGGCGCCGCTCGTCATGCTCGCCGCCGCACAGCGCGATGCTTTCGGCGCTTTCGTTGACGCGCACAAGCGCGAACCGCAGTTCCGCCTCGCGCGCGTAGAGCTCGGCGTTGAGACCGATCAAGGGGATGCCGACCCGCCAGGTCATCAGCGAGCCGATCAGCGCGTAGATGATCGCGCACCACACCATATAGCCGGGGATCGTGAAACTGTGGCCTTGGATCGTGAAGACGAGATGGGACGACAGCGCCCACAAGATGCTGATGAAGCTGACCAAGAGCAGCGTGGCTTGAAACAGGCCGACCGCGAGCCCGGTGGAGAGCTCGGTGAGCCTGCGGGTGTCTTCCTCGATGCGTTGGTCCGGATTGACGCCGAGCTGGCCGGCGAGGCCGAGCCGGTATGCGCGGCCGGCCACCAGCCAGCGGTCGAGCAGGTGATGCGTCAGCCATTCGCGCAGGCGGACTTTTAACATCTGCTGCATCCAGGTTTGCCCGACGACCAGCGCCAGAAGCGCGCCGATGATGACGAAGAAGATCAGCAGCTGGTGGCCGAGGGTGCCGAGGTTGCGCTCCTGCAGCGCGTCGAAGAACGCGCCGTTCCACTCGTTGAGCCGGATCTGCCCGACCATGTTGGCGATGAGCACCGCGGCAATGCCGGCGGCGAGGAAGATAACGCGCAGCCGGTGCTGCGACGGCCAGAGCGCTCGGAGGAGGGTTAGGCTCTCGCGTGCTGCGCCTTTTGCTTCGTAAGTTGCGGCCGGCGGCTGAAAAGCATCCGCCGCGCCGCGGCGGCGGCCGTCAGTGTCGGTCTCCCGCTCGTGCTTCGACGGGCGCGATTCGACGTGCTCGCTGGATGCGTCTCGGCTCTGTCGCTGTTTCACGATGCTTTCGCACGCTGGCCCCCCGTGGCCAGCAAAGGTCGCCATGGACCTAAAGGGTGCGGGATAAATCTTATCAAAGTGAAAAAATTGCAAGCATAATCGCTGACGCAGCAACAGTGGAACTTAAGTTCCATATTTTCGTTCGCTATCATGACACGGACCGACTTCGACTCGTGGATCGCGCGGCAGGCGCAACGCAGTGCCGACGCGATGGAAAAAGCGATTTCGGCGACGCATTTGACGCGCCGGCGCGAAACTTTCGGCCAAGTGGTGGTTCCGGCCAGAGGTTCGGTGCTTGCTTCGCCGGCGATTGCCGATTGGAATCCGGAACCAGATTATTTTTTCCACTGGTTGCGTGATTCGGCGATCGTCATGCGCAGCGTCGCCGAACAGATGGAGGACGCGGCCAGCGAGGATGAGCGCGCACGCTGGCGACGCCACTTCGAGGATTTCGTCGGCTTCAGTCTTCGGCTGTGCGATCCCGACGGCATGGCCGTATCCGACTATCGGCCGCCGACGCGCCGTGGCTTTCGCAAATTCTTGCGGCCACGCTCCGAGATCGTTGGGCTCGCCGACGACAAACTACTCAGCGAGCCACGCTTCAATCCAGACGGCACCATCGACATCTTCCGCTGGTCGCGTCCGCAATATGACGGGCCGGCGCTGCGCGCTCTGGCGTGCCTGCGCTATCTCGCCGCGGGCGGTGCGCAGACGCACGATCTCGCGCGCCTGTTGCGCACCGATCTTTCGTTCACGGTACGCCACGCCGGCAAACGGTGCATCGGGCCTTGGGAAGAGCCGAGGCAGAATGCGCATCATTATTATGTCGCGCTCGTGCAGCTCGGCGCGATCACCCATGGCCGTGCCTGGGCCGGCGATGCCGTGGGCAAATGGGAGGCGGCGATCGAACGCCTGCGCGCGGGTCTCGAACGCCACTGGTCGGACAAGCATCGCGTTTTCATGGCGCGCCGGCCGACGGTGTCCGCCGAGGATATGCTCGACGCGGCGTATCTCTTGGCGGTATGGGATGCCGATCTGCCGGAAGGGCCGCACAGCATCGAGGACGCGCGGGTACCAGAGACACAGGCCGCGCTTGAGGAGTATTTTGCGCGCGAGCTTCCGATCAATCGTGAGCGGCCCACGGAGTGTGGCGTCTTGCTCGGCCGCTATCCCGGCGACCGCTATTTCGGCGGCGGCGCCTGGTATCCGACGACGCTGGCCGCGGCCGGTCTTTACTATCGTCGCGCGCAGCGCGCGGGGAAGGATCGTGACGGGCTGATGCGCCGCGGCGACGCCATCATGCGTGCAGTGTGGCGCGTGACGCCGGAACACGGCGCTCTGTCCGAACAAATCGATCGCGCTACCGGCCGACAGACGTCCGCTCGCGATCTCACCTGGAGCTACGCCGCCTTTGTCGCCACCGCGCGCGCTCGCGCACAAGCGATCACACCGATATCGCGAGCACACACAAAAGTTGACTGAGCCTGCGAAGTGGAACTTCGGCCGGATTGCGGCGCAGGTACCGCAACTCGCCCGTCGCAACCGGAACAGGCGGCGGCACGCGGGCGTTAGGCTGGCATCTGCCAACACAAGGAGATCGGTCATGCGTAAAAGCACGATCTTTATTGCCGCCGTGACGGCGGCGGCCGCGCTCGCCGCGCCAGCCGCGGCGGCGACGCTCGCCGCCGCGATGAGGCCGCTCAACATTCGCTCGGGGCCCGGCCCGCAATACAGCGTCATCGGCGCCATTCCGACCCGCGGCCAGGCGACCATCCTCGGCTGCGTCCAAGGCAGTCTGTGGTGCGAGGTGGGCTACAACGGCCGGCAAGGCTGGGTGTACTCGCAGTATCTGACGGCGCGCCTGTCCGGCCGCTCGTTGATCGTCGCCGAGCATCTCAATGACATCGCTCCCGCCGTCACCTACCAGCCGCCGGTCGAGACCGTCGGCAGCGCGGTGGCGCCGCCGGCCATTACCGGCACGCTGGTCCAGCCGCCCGCCGGCGAGCCGCTGGTCATCGCGCCGCCGCCGACCATCGGCAGCTATGTGATCAGCCATCCGGTCACGCCGGTCTATCTCAACGGCGAGGTGGTGGAAGGCGTCGGACTGCCGCCGGACGTCGCACTCGCGCCGATCCCCGGCTCCAACTACGACTACGCCGACGTCAACAACGTGCCGGTGCTGGTCGAACCGACGACGCGGCGCGTCGAATATCTGTATCGCTGAGCGGGAGCATCGTCCATGAGCGCACATTGGAAGCATGCGGCATTGGCGACGGCAGCGCTCGCTTTCGCCATCACCGCGGTCGCCATGCCGAACGAAGCCTTGGCGCGCAAGCGAACGCATGCGGCCCGTCCGGTCGCATCGCCGCCGCCATCCATCGGCTATTACGGAGAATTCCCGTTGCAACTCGATTATGCGCAAGCGCAGGCGTGGAGCCTCGCGCGTCCGTACTACACGCACTTCATGTACGACTACTGCGACTATCGCAACTGCACGCTGCAGTTCCGCGGCGGCGCTTGGGTTCCGGTCTGGTACGGACCGCCGAGCTGAGCGACCAACGACTTGAAATAAAAAGGGCGGCCCACTCAAGGCCGCCCTTTTCCCGCGTCAAGTCAGCCGTTGCTTAGCCGCATTCGCGGTGCGAACGCCAGATCACGTGGCCGTGCGGCGTCACGAAGCGTTCCCGCACAATGCGGCATTCCGGCGCATAGGCGTAATCGCGCCAGTAGCGGTGATGCCAGCCCCAATAGTTGGGACCGACGCCGACGCCGAGCGGACCGACCTGCACGCCGACGCCGCCCGGGTCGGCGCCCAAATAGACCTGCGCGTTGGCCGGCGTAAACGCGGCGAACAGCGCCGCCGCGGCAACGCCAAACAATAACTTCTTCATGCGTGCCTCCTTTCGCTAGGCGCAAGGCCAACGCGTCGGCAGCGAGCAGCGTTTCCCGAACTCACAAACAGTTTAGCGCTAGGGAACTGTGTCGTCGGTGCGGTCGAAATGTGATCGTCTTTAGCGCCCGAGCGAATCGGACTTTGCCTCCGCCGCCGGGCGAAATTCTTTGCGATTTTTTTTGTGTGGCGCAGCCGGCTGAACCGGGTGGGAATCCTCCCGCGCAAGCCAGCCCATCGCCGCCCAAGGCCGCAACGCCAACCAAATTTACGCGCGCGCGGATTTCACGCGGTTCGATTCGGCCTCGCGCTCCCAGTTCAGAATTGTCCGCTGCAGCGCCTGGAATTTCGTCTCGATCGCGCCGTTGAACAACGGATCCTTACGGTCGTTCACGCGCGCATCGATGGCGGCCCAATCTTCGGGGCGCAGGCGCTGGACGGCGGCCGGAAACAGCAGCCGCTCTTCCTTGTCCATATGCTGGCGCTGATGCTTGATGAAATCGTGCACGACTTCGTGGAAAGTCTGCCGCAGGATTTCTCCGCCCGCGAGAATTTCTTCGACCGCCTCGACCAGCCGGCGCAAGCGTAGCGTCTCAACTTCGTGCTCGGCTTCAACGTCGCCGACGCGGCTCGCCGCCGCTGGATCGCGCAATTTAAGCTTTTCGAAAACCAAATCTTCTTTCGGATGATGGCAGTGCTCGGGGTAGTCCTGGAAGTATTGGATGATGGCCTGCAGGACTTCGTAATCGGGCTCTTCGGTGCGATCGAAAACTTCAAGCTCATGCTCCAGCACGAGGAGCAATTTGTCGATGTTGCGGTGCTCTTCGAGCAGCACCTGAATGATGTTTGACATCGCTCGCGCTCGCCGCGCCCTTTCGAACAAGATATTGATCGGCGTCAGGGATCCCCGTCAGGCAGCATCGCGTTAGCTTCCACTAAAGATTAATGCCGAAACGAAACGGGACTTTGCGCTATGTCAAAACGGCGATTGGGCCGATCCATTAAGTGTTTACCGCAATTTTTCAATGACCTTCGCGAGCCGAATCGATGATCGAAACAAGTCCGGCAGGCGGCTTCAAAATTCTCGCGCGTGAAGATTTCTCCGACGTGACCTATTCCCTCGTCGTGCACCACCCGCTGATGGCGAGGGCCGCGCAGCCGGGCCAATTCGTCATCGTGATGTCGCACGAGACCGGTGAACGGATACCGCTGACCATCGCGGATTTTAACCGCAAGAAGGGTACCGTGACCCTGGTCGTGCAGGCGGTCGGAAAATCCACCAAAGAAATGCAACAGACCTGCAAGCCGGGGACGTCGCTGTACGGGCTGGTCGGCCCGATGGGCGTCCCGAGCCCGCTCACCGGAAAGAAAAAGGTTGTGTGTGTCGGCGGCGGCCTCGGCGTCGCGCCGATCTATCCGCAGGCGCGCGGCTTCAAGGAAAACGGCGCCTACGTGATCGGCGTGCTCGGTTTCCGCAACAAGAACCTGGTGTTCTGGGCGGAAAAATTCCGGGAAGTCTGCGACGAGCTCATTCTGTGTACCGACGACGGCTCCGCCGGCATGAAGGGCTTTGTCAGCGACGGCATCAAGGTTGCCATCCAGGGACACAAGGATATCGATGAAGTCGTCGCGATCGGCCCGCCCATCATGATGAAGGCCTGCGCCGAGACGACGCGCCCGTTCGGCATCAAGACCATCGTCAGCCTCAACCCGATCATGGTCGACGGGACGGGGATGTGCGGCGGCTGCCGCGTCAAGATCGGCAACGAAGTGAAATTCGCCTGCGTCGACGGTCCCGATTTCGACGGGCACAAAGTCGACTTTGCCGACCTGATGACGCGGCTCAAGCGCTACGCCGAAGAGGAAAAGGCCGCGCTCGATCGCTGGTCGGACAATTGCCGGATGATGATGCAGGCGCCTGTCCTGCCGAAGGACGGCGAAGAAGCGGTGGCGATGCCGGATCCGTTCGAAGAAACGTTGGGCGGATAGCGGTGGCTCCGCGGGGACCTGCCGGGAATTCTTAGACGCACGGGATTTGCAAAATGGCCAAGGCGGCGAAGAAGAAAACCATCCGCAGCATTCCGCAGCAGCGGACGCCGGTGAAAGAGCTCGAGCCGAAGGTTCGGGTGAAGAATTTCGAGGAGGTCAACTGCGGCTATTCGCTGAGCGAGGCAATGAACGAAGCCGAGCGTTGCCTGCTGTGCCCCGAACCGGGGTGCATCGCCGGTTGCCCCGTCAACATCAACATCCCGAAATTCATCGAGGCAATCGCGGCAAAGGACCTGCGCGGCGCCTATGACGTTATTACCGCCAGCAACCTTCTCGCTTCGGTGTGCGGCCGCGTCTGCCCGCAGGAAACGCAGTGCGAAGGCGTCTGCGTGGTCGGCGAAACGCTCGAACCCGTCGCCATCGGCCGTCTTGAACGCTTCGTCGGCGACAATGCCATACGGGAGAAGTGGTCCAACATCCCCTATATCGAGTCGACCGGCTTCAAGATCGGCATCGTCGGTTCGGGCCCGGCCGGCATGGCTTGCGCCGCCGACATGGCCAAGGCCGGATGCGAGGTGACGGTCTTCGAGGCGTTTCACCAGGCCGGTGGCGTTCTCAAATACGGCATTCCCGATTTCCGCCTGCCCAATTCGGTGGTCGACGCCGAGATCGAGAATCTGCGCAAGCTCGGCGTCAAGTTCGAATGCAATACGCTGGTCGGCCGGCTGTTCACCATCGAGCAGATGCGCAATGAGCTCGGCTTCGACGCCGTGTTCATCGGCACCGGAGCCGGCTATCCCTCGATGCTCGGCATTCCCGGCGACTCGCTCAACGGCGTCCTGTCCGCCAACGAGCTGCTCACCCGCTGCAATCTGATGCGGGCGAAAGAATTCCCCAACTACGACACGCCAATTCCGCTCGGCAAGCGCGTCGCCGTGATCGGCGCCGGCAATACGGCGATGGACGCCACGCGCGTGAGCGTGCGGCTCGGCGCCGAAAAGGTCTACTGCACCTATCGCCGCTCGCGGGCCGAGTGCCCGGCCCGTGTTGAAGAGGTGCATCACGCCGAGCAAGAGGGCGTCGAATTCCATTGGCTCACCGCGCCGGTCGAGGTGCTCGACGACGGCAAGGGCAATGTGCGCGCGATGCGGTGCATCCGCATGGAGCTTGGCGAGCCCGACGATTCCGGCCGCCGGCGGCCGGTTCCGGTCAAGGGCAGCGAATTCGAATTCGAGTGCGATCAGATCGTGTTCGCGATCGGCACCAACGCCAATCCGATCATCGGCCAGACCTCGCACCTCAAGCTCAACAAGCGCGGATATATCGCGACCGACGACAATCTCGCGACCTCAATGGCCGGCGTCTATGCCGGCGGCGACATCGTCACCGGCGCCGCGACCGTCATCGAAGCCATGGGTGCCGGCCGCAAGGCGGCGCGCAACATGAAGGCCTACTTGAAGATCCGCGATTCCAGCGACGACGCTGTCGGCAAATCGGCCGGCACGTTCTTCGGAATCGATCTGCGGGAACAAAACTTCGCGCGCATCCGCGCCGCCTAGGGTAGCACTATGACAGACACTGCCGACATTGCCGTCAAGCCTCGCCCACGCGTCAGCAAAGCCGCGAGCCCCGAGCCGAAGGGCAAGGCGAGCGTCACGTTGAGCGGGCACATTGTCGAGATCATCAGCGATTCCGGCGAAGGCGCGCAGCGCTGCGGCCAGACCTTCGGCGCGATCGCTTCGCAGATGGGCAATGGCGTGTGGACCGAGGAGATCATCCCGGCGGAAATCCGCCCGCCCGCGCGCAGCGTCGCTGGCGGCAGCGGTAACCGTATCCGCCTCGGCTCCGGCCCGGTGACCAACGGCGGCAACGAGACCGACTTGGTGATCGCGTTCAACGAACAGGTGTTGCTCGGCCGCGTGCGCACCGGCGCACTCAAGCCGGGCTGCACCATTATGCTGGAAAGCATGTGGCGCGAGGCCAAGGACCCGAAAATCGTCGAGTCCTACATCGAGACTTACGAGCAGCTGGTGAAGGCGGGCTTCCGGGTTGTCGAAATCCCGATGGAGCGCGAGTGTAAGACCATTGTCGCCGACGCCAAGCGCGGCAAGAACATGTTTGCGCTCGGCATGCTGTGCAGCATTTACAGCTTTGATCTGAAGATCGCCGCCGAGCAGATCGCGCTCACCTTCGGCAAGAAGGATGCGAGCGTCGTCCAAGCCAACGTCAAGCTGTTGAATGCCGGCCACGGGTGGGCGGAGAACAACCTCGATTTCAAGTATCAAATCCCGGCCAAGCGCAGCACCGAGGCGCAGATCGTCGTCAACGGCAACACCGCGCTCGCGCTCGGCGTGCTCGCCTCGGGCATGGAAATCTGCGCCATGTACCCGATCACGCCGGCCACCTCCGTGTCGCACTATCTGAGCAGCGTATTCGAGAAGGTCGGCGGCATCGTGCATCAGGCGGAAGACGAGATCGCGGCCTGCGCCTTCGCCATCGGCGCGTCTTACGCCGGCAAATGCGCCGTCACCGTCACCTCCGGCCCCGGCTATTCGCTCAAGCAGGAAGGCATCGGGCTCGCGGTGATGGGCGAAATCCCGCTCGTCGTCATCAACGTCATGCGCGGCGGTCCCTCGACCGGCCAGCCGACCAAGGTGGAGCAGGGCGACCTGCTGACCACTATTTTCGGCAGCCACGGCGACGCGCCCAAGGTGGTCATCGCGCCAGCGACCATCGAGGACTGCTTCTATTCCGTGATCACCGCACGCAAGATCGCCGAGACTTTCAATATGGTCGTGGCCATCCTGTCCGACGCCAGCCTTGGTTCGTCGCAGCAGCCGTTCCCGCGGCCGCAATTCAGCGAAGCGTGGCTGGCGCCGCCAATCGACCAGAGCGAAATTCCGCAAGGGCAAAAGCCTTACGACTGGAACGAGAAGACCGGTATGGCGCGCCGCTTCATCCCGGGTCAGCCCGGCGGTGTGCACACGCTGACGGGTCTCGCGCACGACCGCTTGAGCCACGTCGCCTACGATCCGGACACCAACGAGCTCGGCATCCGCATGCGCAGCCTCAAGCTGGCGGCGCTGCAAAGGACGCTGAAGACGCCGCCGGTGTTCGGCGCCGACAAGGGCGATCTGCTGGTCATCGGCTGGGGCAGCACCAAGGGCGCGATCGAGGAGGCGGTGCAGAACCTGCGCGACGAAGGCCGCAAGGTGTCGTCGCTGCATCTCACCTTCCTGCAGCCGATGGCGCCCGGCATCAAAGAGATCATGCAGAAGTTCAAGAAGGTGATCACGATCGAGGGCAACTGGAGCGACGACCCGAACGACGAAATCATCGACGAGACCAATCGCCGCCATTCGGCGCTGGCGATGTTGTTGCGCTCGCGCTACCTGATCGACGTCGATTGCTGGAGCGAAGTGCGCGGCCAGCCGATCAAGCCCGCGACGATCAAGCGCGTCCTCCTGGACAAGCTGAAGCAGAAATAAGAGGCAGGACCCATGACCATCCACGCCACCGAATGCCTCTTGCGGCTGCATGACGAGCACTACGAGCTCGAAGACTACCAGAGCGGCGTGCCGCGCTGGTGCACCGGCTGCGGCGACAACGCCATCCTGGCGGCGGTGCAGCGGCTGTGCCGCGACGAGGAACTGCGGCCCGAGAAGACCATGTTTGTGTCGGGCATCGGCTGCTCCAGCCGCTTCCCGCATTACATGAAGACCTACGGTTTTCACGGCATTCACGGTCGTGCGCTGCCGGTCGCCGAAGGCGTCAAGATGTCGCGCCCGGATCTGAACGTGTTCGTGAACACCGGCGACGGCGATTGCTGCAGCATCGGCGCGGCGCATTGGATTCACGGCATCCGCTACAACATGAACATGACCGTGATGCTGCACGACAACCAGATCTACGGTCTGACAAAGATGCAGGCGTCGCCGACGTCTCCGCGCGGCCTCAAGAGCAACACCACCCCGCGCGGCGCCTACCTCGAAGGGCTTAATCCTTTGACGGTTACGCTCGGCGTGCAGAACGTGTCCTTCGTCGCGCAGGCGGTCGATTGGATTCCGGAGGTGCTCTACGACATCATCCGCGCGGCCTACCACCATAAGGGCTTTTCGTTCGTGCGCATCCTGCAGCGCTGCCCGGAATGGCTGCCGAAGATGCTTGATCCGTGGGTGCACGATCCGCTCAAGATCAATCTGCTGCACCACAAGAACGGGCTGACGCTGAGCCCGAACATTTCCAAGGTGTATCGGACGCAGGAAGAACACGACCCGTCGGACATCCATCGGGCGCGCGAGATTGCCTCCGAACTCGATCCGATCCCGGTCGGCATCCTGTACCACGACCCGCACGTGCCCCGTTACGAAGAGCTGCGGAATGCCGGGCAGCAGCGCTCGACGCGGTTCATCAAAGCGGGTTTCGAAGCGGAACTTGACAAGTTCACGGTCTGGCCGGCCGCAGACGCCAAAGCGCAAACGGGCGCCTGAGGATACGGGCTCAGATGAAAACGACTAAGGCGACGCCAGCATGCAAGTAGAACTCCAAGCGCACATCGCGTTTCATCTCACGGGCCGGATACCCCAGGGCGAGGGCGATGCGTTGGCCCGCAGCGACCTGCAGCCCGCGCTGTTCGCCGGTTACCGCGATCTCACCGGCCTGCGCTACGATTTTCCGCTCGTGCTCGTAGCCGACGACAAACAGCCGGTGCTGTCGCTGTCGGCGCTGCTTGACGGCGCAGCGAAGGTCGTCGCCGCCAAGGACGACGGCGAGCGCGCGCGCAAGCATGCGGTCCGCCTTCAACGCGAGATCCGCAAGCTGATCGCGGAAGGCGCGACCGCGACCCTGTTCAAGCTGTGCGATCTCGCCATCGAGCGCCTTGCCAACAGCGACGAGCAGTTGGGCAAGAGCCTGAAAGACCTGCGCGCCGCGCTGAAGAAAGACGGCGAGGTGATCGACTGCGACAAGGCAATGCCGTTCCGCATGGTCCAGCACGTGTGGAAAGGCTTGCAGGAGCAAAAGGCGCAGAAGGCCCGCGCCGCGATCAATGCGCTGATCATGAAGCTGTCCGATATCCTCAGCGCTGATTTCGGTCACTCCAAGGAAGGTATGAGCGCGGAGCGGCTGCAGGCCGCGATCGGCTCGGCGCACCGCGACGCCTTCGATTTCGCTGCGATGTCGCGCCTGCTCACCGAAACGACCATCAACGTGCCGATGGCCGAGAGCCGCCGCCAGCGCATTCGCTCGCTGCTCTCAACGCTACGCGCGCAGCGCTTCTTCGCGCCGGCGGTTGACGGCGACAAACGGATCGGCGTCGGCGAGCCCTATTCGTTCCTGTTCGAGAATTGCACCGAGGCGGTCGCCGCCTATCGCGAGCGGTTGCCGAAGATGACCGAGCTTGCCAAGGCGATGGCGATGGCCAGGCTCGAAGCCGACGGCGAATACAGCGAAGCGCGCCACGACGCGTTCTTCGCCGGCTTCGGCGACAACGGTCTCGATGCCGACGACATCGCGGTGTTCCCGGACTACCTGGTTTGCGTCAACACCAACGACCTGCGTGCGGCGGAAACCGATCTGATCCTGCGCGCTTTCGCCGCCGGCATGCCGGTGAAACTGGCGGTGCAGACCGACGACCTGCTCGAGCAATCGCCGATCCGGGACGACTACGTGGTCGGCGGCCTGCGCGGCAGACAGCTCGCCAGCAGCGCAATCGGGTTGGGCTTGCCTTATGTCTTGCAGGCGGCGAGTTCGGGCCTCTACCAGCTGCGCGAGCAGATTGCTCGCGGGCTAGCCTATCGCGGCCCGGCGGTGTTCAGCGTTTATTCCGGCGCGAACGGCGGCAGCCTGCAGCCTTATCTTGTGGCCGCTGCGGCCGCCGAATCCCGGGCGTTCCCGGCGTTCACCTACGATCCTTCCG
>Ga0335077_10002919_pt1 | contig 20507 bp, 15 predicted proteins | sample Lox_Sample_31_FD_207151 | JGI IMG/M metagenome (GOLD analysis project Ga0335077, IMG submission 207151) | Soil microbial communities from Loxahatchee National Wildlife Refuge, Florida, United States - Lox_Sample_3.1 | ecosystem: Environmental > Terrestrial > Soil > Wetlands | place: USA...
ACCTTCGCACCGGACTCGAACGCCGTCGCGACGGGAGCGCAGCCCTCTGCCTGGCCGCCGACGAGCCGCGGCGTCGTCCCGTCGACGAGCCCGAGCTCCGACAGCTCGGCGAAGCCCTGGTGCACCTTCGTGAACATCGCGCCCGACGCGATCGGCGCGATCACGGCGTCGGGGAAGGACCAGCCGAGCTGCTCCGCCACCTCGAACGCGAGCGTCTTCGAGCCTTCGGCGTAGTACGAGCGGAGGCCGACGTTGACGAACGCCCAGTCGAGCTCGAACGAGAGCTCGACGGAGAGCCGGCTGCAGTCGTCGTAGCTCCCGTCGACGGCGAGGATCCGCGCGCCGTAGACGGCGGTGGCGACGAGCTTCTCGGGCTCGAGGTCGGCGGGGACGAGCACGACCGCTTCGAGCCCCTCCGCCGCGGCGCGCGCGGCGACGGCGTTGGCGAGGTTGCCCGTCGAGGAGCAGGACAGCGTCGTCCGGCCCAGCTCGAGCGCCTTCGCCGCGGCGACGGCGACGACCCGGTCCTTGAACGAGTGCGTCGGGTTGGCGGTGTCGAGCTTCAGCCAGAGCTCGCCGACGCCGAGCGCGGCCGCGAGCCGCGGCGCCTCGACGAGCGGCGTCAGGCCGGGCGCGAGCCGCTGCTCGGCCGGCGGCGCCACCGGCAGCAGCGGCGCGTACCGCCAGATCGAGCGCGGGCCGGCCTCGAGCGACTCGCGGGTGACGGTGCGGCGCTGCTCGTCGCGGTCGTAGACCGGGTCGAGCGGGCCGAAGCAGGCAGAACAGACGCCGATCGGGTCGAGCGGGTACTGCCGCTCGCAGATGCGGCAACGAAGCGCGGTGGCGGGCACTACAGGACTCCTTTCGTCTCGCTTCACATCCCCCGGGTCTCGCGACCCGGCCGGGCTTGGCACCACGCCCTGACGGGCAGGTTGCCGAGGCGTCACAGGGCCGGTTCCCTCAGCCTCTCTCGATGCGGAGCGGGACGTGCCCGCTTCCGGTGCCACAACACTATCGAAAGTGAAGCGCCTCAAACCGAACAACTCAGCACGGCTCCTTCCGAGGCGGACGAGACGAGCGCCGCGTAGCGGGCGAGCACGCCGGTCGAGTAGCGGGGCGGCGGCGCCGCGACGGCGGCGAGGCGCGCCGCGATCTCGTCGTCCGCGAGGTCGACGCGCAGCTCGCGGGCCGCGACGTCGAGCTCGATCGTGTCCCCGTCGCGCAGCGCGGCGATCGGGCCGCCGCGCGCCGCCTCCGGGGCGACGTGGCCGACCATCAGCCCGTGCGTCGCGCCGGAGAAGCGCCCGTCCGTGATCAGCGCCACCTCGTCGCCGAGCCCCTCGCCGACGAGCGCACCGGTGACGTGCAGCATCTCCCGCATCCCCGGCCCGCCGGCCGGGCCCTCGTAGCGGATGACGACGACGTCGCCGGGAACGATGCTGCGCGACTTGACCGCCGCGAAGCAGTCCTCCTCGGAGTCGAACACGCGCGCGGGGCCGCGGTGGAACAGCCGCTCGTGGCCGGCGAGCTTGACGACGCAGCCCTCCGGCGCGAGGTTGCCGCGGAGGATGGCGAGGCCGCCGGTCGCCTTCAGCGGCGTCTCGATCGGGACGACGACCTCCTGCCCCGGCGTCTCGACGACCGCGGCCGCGACCTCGGCGAGCGAGCGGCCGTCGACGTTTGGCGCGTCGCCGTGGACGAGCCCCCGCTTCAGCAGCTCCCGCGCGACGAGCGCGACGCCGCCGGCGGCGTGGACGTCGGTCGCGACGAAGCGGCCGGCCGGCTTGATGTCCGCGACGACGGGCGTCCGCTCGGCGATCCGGTCGAAGTCCTCGAGCTCGAGCGGGATCCCGAGCTCGCGCGCGATCGCGAGCAGGTGCAGGACGCCGTTCGTCGAGCCGCCGGTCGCGGCGACGGAGGCGATACCGTTCTCGAGCGCCTCGCGCGTGATCACCTGCGACGGCCGGATGTCCTCGCGCACGAGCCGCATCGCGATCCGGCCGGCCTCGTACGCCGCCTCCGCCTTCGCCGGGTCGGTCGCCGGGATGTCGTTGAGCCCGCCGGGGCTGATCCCGAGGAACTCGAGGACGGTCGCCATCGTGTTCGCCGTGAACTGCCCGCCGCACGCGCCCGCGCCCGGGCAGGCGGCGGTCTCCATCTCGTGCACGTCCTCGTTCGACATCGTCCCGGCGGCCGCCGCGCCGATCGCCTCGTAGACGTCCTGGAGCGTGATGTCGCGCCCGCGGAAGCGCCCCGGCGCGATCGAGCCGTTGTAGAGCGCGAGCCCCGGGACGTCGAGCCGTGCGAGCGCCATCACCGCGGCGGGGATCGTCTTGTCGCAGCCGACGAGGCAGACGAGACCGTCGAGCAGGTGGCCGCGGACGACGAGCTCGATCGAGTCGGCGATCGTCTCGCGCGAGACGAGCGACGCGCGCATCCCGGAGGTGCCCATCGAGACGCCGTCGCTCACGGCGATCGTGTTGAACTCGACCGGCGTCCCGCCCGCGTCGATGATCCCGCGGCGGACGTGGCGCGCGAGCTCGCGCTGGTTCCAGTTGCACGGCATCGTCTCGATCCACGACGTGGCGATGCCGACGAGCGGGCGCGCGAGCCCCTCGTCGTCGATGCCGATCGCCTTGAGCATCGCGCGCGCGCCCGCGCGGTCGACGCCGTCGGTGATCGCGGCGCTGTGGCGCTTCGCGGGGTCGCTCGGCTGGGCGTACGGATCGCTCATGCGGGGCCGGCTCCTGTGGTCGTGACGGGCAGGTGGAGGACGTCGTGCTCGGGGAAGCGGCGTCGGAGCTCGGCGGCGACGTCGTCCGCGCGCTCCTTCTCGGCCCAGACGATCACGGTCGGGCCGGAGCCGGAGAGGGTGGCGCCGAGCGCGCCGGCGGGGAGATCGGCGCGGACGGCCTCGAGCTGAGGCGCGTGCACGGCGCGGTACGGCTCGTGCAGGCGGTCGCCCGCGCTCGCGGAGAAGAGCCGCTCGTCGCCGGAGGCGAGCGCGGCGCCGAGCAGCGTCGCGTGCACCGCGCTGAAGACGGCGTCCTCGCGCGGCACCTCGTCGGGGAGCGACGCGCGCGCCGCAGCGGTGTTGACGCGGTCGGGCGGGACGAGCGCGACGGCCGCGGCGGGGACGTCGTCGGCGACGCGCGCGATCTGTCCGTCCCAGGTCAGCGTGACGCCGCCGACGAGCGCGGCGGCGAGGTTGTCGGCGTGGCCCTCGAAGTCGAGCCCGGCCGCGAGCAGCTCGTCGGCCGTCGGCTCCTTGCCGGCGGCGAGGGCGCCGGCGACGAGGCCGAGCGCGACGACGGCGGCGCTCGACCCGAGCCCGCGCTCGCGCGGGATCCGGTCGACGAAGCGGAACGACCACTCCGCCGGCGAGGCGTACGTCGCGAACGCGCGCACGCCGAGATGCGACTCGTCGGGAGGCGTCCCGTTCGCCTCGTCGAGCACGAGCTCGTTCCAGAAGTCGAACGCGACGGCGGCGACGTCGAAGCCGGCGCCGAGGTTGGCGCTCGTGGCGGGCGCCCTGACGTGGATCGTCATGCGACGAGCCTCGTCACGGCGTCCGGATCCTTCAGCCCGTGACCGGTCACGACGCAGACGACGCGCTCGCCGGGCCTCGCGGCGCCGGCCGCGACGGCGGCGACGCCCGCGCCGGACGCCGGCTCGCAGAACAGCCCTTCCTCGACGCCGACCGCGCGCCACGCGGCGACGAGCTGGTCCTCGCTCACGGTGACGATCGCACCGCCGGAGCGCGCGACCGCGTCCTCGACCTCGGCCCGGTGGACCGGGTCGACGATGCGGATCGCCGACGCGATCGTGTCCGAACGCCGCTCCGCCTGGACGGGATGGAGCCGCGGCAGCGCGCCGGCCGCCGCCTCGAAGCCGCGCGCGTACGCCCGCGTGTTGCCGCCGCCTCCGTACGGGAGCGCGAGCACGTCGGGGAGGCCGCCGAGTTGCTCGACGATCTCGACCGCCGCGGACTTCTGGCCCTCGACGCGGTCGTCGTTGCCGCCGGAGTTGACGAAGACCGAGCCCTCCTCCGAGGCGAGGCGCTCGGCTTCCTCGAACGCGTCGGTGAACGTCCCCTCGACCTCGACGATGCGGCCGCCGACCGCGCGCACCTGGACGAGCTTCGAGCTTGCGATCGCGCCCGCGACGACGACGATCACGGACTCGATCCCCGCGCGGGCCGCGTAGGCCGCGGCCGACGCGGCGGTGTTCCCGGTCGACGCGCAGACGAGACGCGTCTTCCCGGCCTCGACCGCGCGCGTCACGGCGAGCGACATCCCGCGGTCCTTGAACGAGCCGGTCGGGTTCGCGCCCTCCCACTTCAGCCACAGCTCGACGCCGAACCGCTCGGACAGCCGCGGCGCCGGCAGGAGCGGCGTGTTCCCCTCTCCCAGGGTGACGACCCCCGAGGCGATCACAGCGGCCGCTCCGTGATCACCGGCAGGTGAAAAGGGATCCGCAGGACCTCCGGCAGGGCGGCGATCTCCGTTAGCGCCGCCGTGACCGACCGGAGCGGCGCCTCGTGGAGGACGAGCTCGATCCGGGCCTCGCCCTCGCCGAGCCGCTGGAGCAGCTGCGCGACCGACACGTCGTGCGCCGCGAGCCGGCTCGTCACGTGCGCGAGCACGCCGGGCCGGTCCGCCACCTCGAGATGGACGTAGAACGGCGACCGCCAGTCGCCCGGCGGCAGCCGCTCGAGCTCGCGCCAGCACGCGTCGTTCTGGAGGAACCCGGTGCCGGTCGTGCCGACGACGGAGACGAGGTCGGCGACGACCGCGGACGCGGTCTCGACCCCGCCGGCGCCGGGGCCTTCGAGCGTGATCTCGCGGATCGCGTCGCCCTGGAGCATGACGGCGTTGAAGGCGCCGTCGACGGCGGCGAGCGGGTGCGCGCGGTCGACGAGCGCCGGCTGCACACGGACGTCGACGGCGTCGCCCGCGAGCGTGGCGATGCCGACGAGCCGCACGACCGTGCCGAGCTCCGCCGCGGCGGAGACGAGCACGGGCTCGACCTCCTCGATCCCGGTGCACTCGACCTCGTCGAGCGTCACACGCGAGCCGTACGCGACGGTGGCGAGGATCGCCATCTTCGCGGCGGCGTCCGCGCCGCTGACGTCGTCGGTCGGGTCCGCCTCGGCGTAGCCGAGCCGCTGCGCCTCGGCGAGCGCGTCGGCGTACGTGCCGCCGCGCTCCATCGTCGAGAGCATGAAGTTCGTCGTCCCGTTGACGATGCCGAGCACGCGGTGGACGTTCGAGACGACGAGCGATTCGCGCAGCACCTTCACCACGGGGATCGCGGCGCAGACGGACGCCTCGAAACGGAGCTGCACGCCGGCTTCCGACGCCGTCGCGAACAGCTCGGCGCCGCGGCGCGCGACGAGCTGCTTGTTCGCGGTGACGACGGGCTTGCCGGCGCGGAGCAGGTCGAGGACGTAGTCGCCGGCGGGCTCGACGCCGCCCATCACCTCCGCGACGACGTCCACTTCCGGGTCGTCGCGGATCGCGTCGAACTCGGTCGTGAGCACGCCGTCCGCCGCGCCGAACCCGCGCTCCTTCCCGGGGTCGCGCACGAGCGCGCGGACGACGCGCAGCCGGTGCCCGGTCGCACGCTCGATCTCGTCCGCGCCCTCGACGAGCAGCCGGTCGACCGAGGAGCCGACCGTGCCGTAGCCGAGCAGGCCGATCCCGACGTCAACTGTCGACGGCATGCGCCTCTGCACCCAGGAGACCTTCGATGCCGGCGAGCTCGCGCAGTTCGCGGCCGACCCGCTCGATCTCCTTCGCCCGCGCCGCGCCCTCGGCGCGGAGCTCCGCGAACCGCGGCCGCCCCGCGTCGTCGTCGGCGAACAGCTCGCGCGCGAACGCGCCGCTGCGGATCTCGTCGAGGATCGCCTGCATCTCCGCGCGCACGCGGTCGTCGGCGATGCGCGGCCCGCGCGAGAGGTCGCCGTACTCGGCGACGTCCGAGACCGAGTAGCGCATGTACTCGTACCCGCCCTGGTAGAGCAGGTCGACGATGAGCTTCAGCTCGTTGAGGCACTCGTAGTACGCGATCTCCGGCTGGTAGCCCGCCGCGACGAGCGTGTCGAAGCCGGCCTGGACGAGCGCCGGCACGCCGCCGCAGAGCACGGCCTGCTCGCCGAACAGGTCGCTCTCCGTCTCTTCGGCGAAGGTCGTCTCGAGCAGGCCGACGCGCCCGCAGCCGATGCCCACGCCGTAGGCGAGCGCGAGCTCGAGCGCGCGCCCGCTCGCGTCCTGGTGGACGGCGACGAGCCCCGGCGTGCCCGCGCCGGCGACGTACAGCTCGCGGACGCGATGGCCCGGCGCCTTCGGCGCCACCATGATCACGTCGTGCTCCGCGGGCGGGACGATCCGCCCGAAGTGGACGTTCAGCCCGTGCGCGAACAGCACGGCCGCGCCCGGCGGGAGGTTCGGCGCGACGCCCGCGTCCCAGACGCCCTTCTGCACGTGGTCGGGGACGAGCATCGCCACCACCTGCGCGCCGCGCACCGCGTCGGCGACGGAGGCCGTCTCGAGGCCCGCCTCCTCGGCGGCGGCGCGGGAGCCGCTGCCGTCGCGGAGGCCGACGACCACCTGGACGCCGGAGTCGTGGAGGTTGAGCGCGTGCGCGTGGCCCTGGCTGCCGAAGCCGACGACGGCGACCTTGCCGTCGAGGAGGCCGAGATCGCCGTCGCGGTGGATGGTCGCCATCGGAATACGTCTCCTTTTCGTGGGTCAGACGAGGACGTGCGGCTTCGGCCGCTTCGTGGTGCTGCGTGACGGCCGGTTCAGCCCGATCCTGCCGGTCCGGACGAGCTCCTGCAGCCCGTGCGGGCGGACGAGCTCCTCGAAGGAGTCCACGTCCTCGGGCGGCCCGGTCAGCTCGAAGACGATCGCGTCCGGGCCGAGGTCGACGACGCGCGCGCCGAAGACCTCGCCGAGCGCCATCAGCTCGGCGCGCACGCTCGGCTGCGCCGACACGCGCAGGAGCGCGAGCTCGCGCTCGATCGAGTCGCCGGGGACGAGCTCCGTCACGCGCAGCACGTTCACGAGCTTGTGCATCTGCTTCTCGATCTGCTCGAGCGGCTGCTCGGCGCAGTCGACGCGCAGCGTGATCCGCGAGACGTCGTGCCGCTCGGTCGGGCCGACGGCGAGGCTCTCGATGTTGTAGCCGCGCCGCGCGAACATGCTCGTGATCCGCGTCAGGGCGCCCGGCTTGTTCTCGAGGAGGACCGCGATCGTGTGGATCACAGCGTCGTCACCTCGTCCTTCACGTCCTCGTACTCGACGAGGTCGAGCGCGGCCGCGCCGGCGGGGATCATCGGGAAGCAGTGCTCGCGCGGGTCGACGCGCGCGTCGACGACGGCGGTGCGGCCGGAGGCGAGAGCCTCCTCGAGCGCCGCCTGCACCTCGCTCTCCGTCTCCGCGGTGAACCCGAGCGCGCCGTACGCCTCGGCGAGCTTCGCGTAGTCCGGCAGCGAGTGCGTCAGGTGGATCTGCGAGAACCGTTCCTCGAAGAACATGTCCTGCCACTGGCGGACCATCCCGAGGTAGCCGTTGTTGACGATGACGACCACGATCGGCAGGTTCTCGAGCACCGACGTCGCCAGCTCCTGCTGCGTCATCTGGAAGCAGCCGTCGCCGTCGATGCAGACGACGGTCGCGTCCGGGCGCGCCGCCTTCGCACCGATCGCGGCGGGGACGCCGTAGCCCATCGTCCCCAGCCCGCCCGAGGTGATGAACGTGCGCGGGCGATCGCAGAGCAGATACTGCATCGCCCACATCTGGTGCTGGCCGACACCCGTCGTCCAGACGATGTCGTCGCGGGACGCCGTCAGCTCCTGCAGCATCTCGAACACGGGTTGCGGCTTCAGCAGGTCGCCCGGCTGCGTCTCGCCGTAGCGGAGCGGGAACTGCTCGCGCCACTCGGCGATCTGCCGCAGCCACGGCTCGGTCTTCCCCGGCACCGCCACCGTCGCCAGCTGCGTCGCCAGGTCGGCGAGCACCGGCTTGAGCGGGCCGACGACGGGAACGTCGGCGCGGCGGATCTTCCCGATCTCGGCCGCGTCGATGTCGAGGTGGACGACGGTCGCGCCGGGCGCGAACGCAGACACCTTGCCGGTGACGCGGTCGTCGAAGCGCGAGCCGACGGCGACGATCAGGTCGGCCTTGTTCAGCGCCCAGTTCGACCACTTCGGCCCGTGCATGCCGGGCCAGCCCATGTGCAGCTCGTGCGTCTCCGGGAACGCGCTCTTCGCCATCAGCGTCGTCACGACCGGCAGCCGCGCAGTCTCGGCCAGCCGGAGCAGCTCGTCGGTCGCGTGCGCGTTCAGCACGCCTCCGCCGACGTACAGGATGGGCCGCTCCGCCGCGGCGACTGCCTGAGCAGCGGCAGCCGTCTGGCGTGGATGTCCGCGGCGGGGCGGCTTCCATCCCGGGAGGGAAACGTCGTCGGGGTAGGAGAAATCGAGCTCGGCCTCCTGGATATCGCGCGGGATGTCGACGAGCACGGGCCCGCAGCGGCCGGTGCTGGCGACGTGGAACGCCGCCTTGATCGTCGCGGGGATCTCCTCGACGTCCTGCACGAGCCACGAGTGCTTGACGATCGGGATCGTGATCCCGGTGATGTCGCACTCCTGGAACGCGTCGGTGCCGATCAGGTTCGAGCGCACCTGGCCGGTGATGCAGACGAGCGGCGTCGAGTCCATCCACGCGTCGGCGATCGGGGTGACGAGGTTCGTCGCGCCCGGGCCGGAGGTGGCGATGGCGACGCCGACGCGGCCGGAGGCGCGCGCGTAGCCCTCCGCCATGTGGCCCGCGCCCTGCTCGTGCCGGGCGAGGACGTGGCGGACGGTCGTGCCGCGCGCGAACGCGTCGTACGTCGGCAGGATCGCGCCGCCGGGCAGGCCGAAGACCATGTCGACGCCCTCGGCCTCGAGCGAGCGGAGCACCGCGTCGGCGCCGTTCATCCGCCGCTTTGTCTTGTCGCTCATGCCGCGCCCGCCCAGAACTCGGCGTTCCGGTTCGAGAGCTGGAACCCGCCGACGACGCGGGCGGTGAACTCGCGGCTCGTCGCGCCGACGCCGCGTCGCAGGAGGTCCGGCGTCTGCGGGCCGTCGACGAGCGCGGCCGAGACCGCGCCGGCGAGCGTCGCCGCCGCCGCCGGCTCGCCGAGCCCGTGCTCGAGCACGAGCGCGGCGGCGAGCAGCATGCTGCTCGGGTTGACGATCCCGTGGCCGGCGATGGCGAAGCCGCCGTCCGGCGAGGGGACGCACAGGCTCGGGCCGTGCTCCGCGAGCAGCGCGTGCGCGGCGACGCGCGCGGTCGCGGGCGCCGCGACGATCTCGACGAGCGGCTCCGCCCACGCGTGCGCGACCGCGACGACGTCGAAGCGGCCCGCCTGGAACGCCGCCAGCGGCAGCGCCACCCGCGGCGAGAGCTGCTCGAGGTGCACGTGGTCGTAGCGCGCGGCCACCTCGTCGGCAAGCTCCGGCCAGCCGTTGTCGCCGACGGAGGCGACGCGCAGCCGGCGCCGCTCGGCGAGCTCGAACGCCCGCTCGAGCGCCCACTCGGACGACTCGACGTCCATCGGCGCGACGAGCGCGACGTCGTCGTGCTGGCCGAAGCGCACGCGCGTCACACGCGCGCGCAGGTCGAGCTCCGCCATCACCTCGTCGAGGGACGGCTCCTCCGCGCCCGCGACGAGCACCGCGTCCGAGGCGAGCACGGCGTCGCGCGTCGCGGCCGGGAACGGCTGGCCGCCGCGCGCGACCGCCGCCGCGCCGAACGGCGCGTGCACCTCGTCGAAGGACAGGCCGTGCAGGCGCGCGACCGCGTCGAGAGCGCGCACGGCCTCCGCCATCAGCTCCGGAGCCGTCCCGGCCCCCGTCAAACAGGCGATCGTGGCCCTCTCGCTCGTGCCGCTCACGCCGTCACCTCCTCGAAGACCGCGTCGATGGGAACGGCCCCGCCGTGGTCGGCGAGCGCCTTGAACCGCCGGAACGCCGCGTTCAGCTCCTCGCCGGAGACGTGGATGCCTCGCTCGGCGCACGCCATTGCAAACGCGTGGCGGCCGGAATGCTTTCCGAGCGGGAGCGTCATCCGGACGCCGACCTCGCTCGGGTCGATGATCTGGTACGTCCGCTCGTCCTTCAGCATTCCGTCCTGGTGGATGCCGGCCTCGTGCGCGAACGCGTTCGCGCCGACGATCGCCTTGTTCGGCTGGACGACGTAGCCGGTGCGCCGGGCGACGAGCCGCGAGACGGCGGCGATCCGCGACGTGTCGACGCCGGTCTCGACGCCGAAGTGGTCGGAGCGGACGCGCAGCGCGACGACGAGCTCCTCGAGCGAGGCGTTGCCGGCGCGCGCGCCGATCCCGTTGACCGTGCACTCGACCTGGCCGGCGCCGGCCTCGACGGCGGCGAGCGAGCCCGCGACGGCGAGCCCGAGGTCGTCGTGGCAGTGGGCGGAGAGCGTGACCCGCTCGAGCTCGGGACAGCGGCGCCGCACCTCGGCGAGGAGGGCGGCGTAGCCGGACGGGAGCATCCGCCCGGCCGTGTCGGGGAGGCCGACGGTGGTCGCGCCCGCCTCGACGGCGAGCCCGCAGACGCGCGCGACGAGCGCGGGATCCGCGGCGGTCGCGTCCTCGACCGAGACCTGCACCTCGACGGCGAGCGCCCGCGCGAGGCCGACCGCCCAGGCGACGGCGTCGGCCTCGTCCGTGCCGACGACGAGATGGAGGCGCGACCGGCGCGCCCCGGCGAGGGCCTGGCCGGCCGCGTCGAGATCGTGCCGGCTCGCGCGGGCGAGCACCGCCACCGACGGCCCGGTCACCGCCGCCACGACGGCGCGGACGCCCTCGACGTCCCCTGCGGGACCGGCCTCGACGACGTCGACGCCCAGCCGCTCGAGCTCAGCGGCGATCTCGGCTTTTTCCTGCGGGCGCAGGGCGACGCCCGGCGACTCGCCGCCGTCGCGCAACGTCGTATCGAAGATCCGGATCCTGCGGGAACGGGGAGACACGAACACTTCCTTCCTGGTCAGCAGTGCTGGCTGCAACACCGGTGCGGAGACGCACTTCGGGTGTCGTGAGGTCGGCGTATGCGTCTACGTGACGCGTGTTCGTGTTCTCCCCCTAGAGGGGGAGAATGCCGATGATGACGACGATAATGAGGCCGCACGCGGCCGCGAGGCGTGTCTGCCTCGAGCGGCTCGATGCGGTGAACGTCGCCATCGTGAGGTCTCAGGTTGCCTGAGCATCGGCGTCCTGTCAATTCCCCTGCTTGCCGTCGGCCGGAGCTTCGGGCAGCATGGGGACGGGCCGGCGGGGAGCCGGCCGGGCGACGGAGCCCGTGAGACGCAGGTCGTCTCGCGGGCTTTTTTCGTCCCAGGCGGAGAACATCGGGAGGCAAACCGGAGAACACCCATCCTCAGGAGGCCCGCAGCGGGATAGCCTCTCAGGCTCCGATGGCGCGCACGCTGAACGTCAAGACCGTTCGCTTCGCGTTCGCCGCGCCGTTCACGCTGCGCTAGTCGGCACCCCCCTCCGCCACCGCCGACTAGCACCACAGGCGGAGACCTCTTCCTTCGAATCTGCGAGGCGAATCGCCCGTTGCCGCACCGTCCAACCCGCACCCAGCCCCGTCGCTCCGGCCTCTACGACCCGGCCTTCGAGCACGACGCCTGCGGCGTCGCCTTCGTCGTGCGGCTGAGCGGGGAGCCGACCCACGAGACGGTCGAGCGCGCCCTGCGCGCTGTGGCGAACCTCGAGCACCGAGGCGCGCAGGGGGCCGACCCGGACACCGGCGACGGCGCCGGCATCCTCGTCCAGATCCCCGACGCCTTCTTCCGCGCGCTGCTCGGCGACCGGCTGCCGGCGGCGGGCGCGTACGCCGTCGGCACGTGCTTCCTCCCGGAGGAGCCCGAGCGCCGCGCGCGGGTCGAGGCGCTCGTCGAGGACGCGGTCGCCGCCGAGGGCCAGGAGCTGATCGGCTGGCGCGACGTCCCCGTCGACCTCCGCTTCGCCGGCACGACGGCGGCGGCGCTCGTCCCGTGCATCCGCCAGGTGATCGTCGGCTCGACGTGCGCCGACCAGGACGCGTTCGAGCGGAAGCTCTACGTCGTCCGCCGGCTCGCGGAGAAGGCCGCCGGGGACGAGCTCGTCGTCCCGAGCCTCTCCTCGCGCACGCTCGTCTACAAGGGGATGCTGACGGCGCCGCAGCTCGCCGGCTTCTTCCCCGACCTCACCGACCCGCGGCTCGAGAGCGCGCTCGCGCTCATCCACTCGCGCTTCTCGACGAACACGTTCCCGAGCTGGGCGCTCGCGCACCCGTACCGGATGATCGCGCACAACGGCGAGATCAACACGCTGCGCGGCAACGTCAACTGGATGCGCGCGCGCGAGTCGCAGCTCGCGACCGAGCTGTTCGGCGATGACCTCCAGAAGGTGCTTCCCGTGATCGTCGAGGGCGGCTCCGACACGGCGATGTTCGACAACGTGCTCGAGCTGCTCGTGCTGGCGGGGCGGTCGCTCCCGCACGCGATGATGATGATGATTCCCGAGGCGTACGAGGGGCGCGACGACCTCCCGCCCGAGCTCAAGGGCTTCTACGCGTTCCACCAGTGCCTGATGGAGGCGTGGGACGGGCCCGCGGCGATCTCGTTCACGGACGGCCGCGTGATCGGCGCGACGCTCGACCGCAACGGGCTCCGCCCCGGCCGCTGGTACGAGACGGCGGACGGCTGGGTCGTGCTCGCCTCGGAGACGGGCGTCCTGGAGGAAGCCCCGGCAAACGTCGTCCGCAAGGGACGGCTCCAGCCCGGGAAGCTGTTCCTCGTCGACCTGGACGAGCACCGGATCGTCCCCGACGCCGAGGCGAAGCTGCACGTCGCGACGAGGAAGCCGTACGCCGCGTGGGTCGAGGCCGAGACGGTGCGCCTCGCCGACCTGCCGCCCGCGCCGGCGCCCGAGACGCCCGCGGAGCCGCTGCGCCGCCGCCAGCTCCTGTTCGGCTACGCGCAGGAGGACATGAAGGTGATGCTCGCGCCGCTCGCGCGCAACGCCGAGGAGGCGGTCGGCTCGATGGGCAACGACACGCCGCTCGCGGTGCTGTCGCGGCGCAAGCCGCTCCTCTACTCGTACTTCAAGCAGATGTTCGCGCAGGTGACGAACCCGCCGATCGACTCGATCCGCGAGGCGGTGGTGATGAGCGTGAAGGCGAGCGTCGGCTCGGAGCGGAACCTGCTCGACGAGACGCCGGAGCACGCGCGCCAGCTCGGGATCGACAACCCGATCCTCCGCGACTCCGAGCTCGAGCAGCTGCGCCACGTGCGACACGACGTCTTCAAGTCGCACACCGTCGACACGACCTGGCCGGTCGCGGACGGCGTCGACGGACTGTCGGTCGCGCTCGACCGGATCTGCCTGCACGCCGACCTCGCGCTCGCGGCCGGGACGAACATCCTGATCCTGTCCGACCGCACCGCCGGTCCGGCGCGCGTGCCGGTGCCGTCGCTGCTCGCGGTGGCAGCCGTGCACAACCATCTCGTGCGCGAGGGGACGCGGCTCCAGACGGGGATCGTCGTCGAATCCGGCGAGCCGCGCAGCGTCCACTCGATCGCGACGCTGATCGGCTACGGCGCCGCGGCGGTCAACCCGTACCTCATGCTCGAGACGCTCGCGGAGCTCGTCGAGCTCGGCTGGCTCCCGGATCTGACGGCGGAGCAGGCGCAGGCGCGGGCGACGAAGGGCATCGCCAAGGGCCTGCTGAAGACGATGTCGAAGATGGGGATCTCGACGATCCCGTCGTACTGCGGCGCGCAGATCTTCGAGGCGGTCGGCCTCTCCGAGGAGCTCGTCGAGCGGCACTTCACGCACACGCCCTCCCGCATCGGCGGGATCGGGCTGCGCGAGCTCGCCGAGGGCGCGCTCGCCCGCCACGCGCGCGCGTACCCGGGCTCGCCCGACGCGCTGCTGCCGGTGATCGGCCTGTACGCGTGGCGCCGCGAGGGCGAGCACCACCAGTGGAACCCGGAGACGATCTCGCTGCTCCAGCACGCCGTCCGCAACAAGCGGCCGGAGACGTACGAGGAGTACTCGCGCACGGTCAACGCCGACTCGGCGCGGCGCTCGACGCTGCGCGGCCTGATGAGGTTCCGCTTCCCGGAGGACGGCGGCATCCCGGTCGACGAGGTCGAGCCCGCGTCGGAGATCGTCAAGCGGTTCTCGACCGGCGCGATGTCGCTCGGCTCGATCTCGCGCGAGGCGCACGAGACGCTCGCGATCGCGATGAACCGGATCGGCGGCCGCTCGAACACCGGCGAGGGCGGCGAGGACCCCGTCCGCTACGTCCGCGACGAGAGCGGCGACTCGCGCCGCTCCGCGATCAAGCAGGTCGCGTCCGGCCGCTTCGGCGTCAACGCGTACTACCTCGCGAACGCGGACGAGCTCCAGATCAAGATGGCGCAGGGCGCAAAGCCCGGCGAGGGCGGGCAGCTGCCCGGCCACAAGGTCGACACGTACATCGCGAGCGTGCGGCTGACGACGCCCGGCGTCGGGCTGATCTCGCCGCCGCCGCACCACGACATCTACTCGATCGAGGACCTGAAGCAGCTGATCTACGACCTCCGCTGCGGGAACCCCGACGCGCGCGTCTCCGTGAAGCTCGTCGCCGAGGTCGGCGTCGGCACCGTCGCCGCCGGCGTCGCGAAGGCCGGCGCCGACCACGTGCTCATCTCCGGGCACGAGGGCGGCACCGGGGCGTCGCCGGTCTCGTCGATCCTCCACGCGGGCATCCCGTGGGAGCTCGGGCTCGCCGAGACGCAGCAGACGCTCGTCCTCAACGACCTGCGCTCGCGGATCTGGGTGCAGACGGACGGGCAGCTGAAGACAGGGCGCGACGTCGTCGTTGCCGCGCTGCTCGGCGCGGACGAGATGGGCTTCGCGACGGCGCCGCTGATCGCGACCGGCTGCGTGATGATGCGCGCCTGCCACCTGAACACGTGTCCGGTCGGGATCGCGACGCAGGATCCGGAGCTGCGGAAGCGCTTCGCCGGCAAGCCGGAGCACGTCGTCGAGTTCTTCTTCTTCGTCGCCGAGGAGGCGCGGCAGATCATGGCGCGGCTCGGCGTGGCGCGGTTCGAGGACCTCGTCGGCCGGGTCGACCTCCTCGACGGCGACGACGCGATCGCGGAGTGGCGCGAGCGCGGCGTCGACCTGTCGCGCATCCTCGCGCAGGCGGAGGCGCCGGCGGACGCGCCGCTGCGGCGGACGCGTGCGCAGGCGCCGAGCCTCGGCGACGCGCTCGACTGGAAGCTCGTCGAGAAGGCGCGCTCGGCGATCGCCGACGGCACGCCGGTGGAAGCGGAGCTCGCGATCGCGAACACGAACCGCACCGTCGGCGGGATCCTCTCGAACGCGGTCACGCGCGCGCACGGCGCGGCGGGGCTGCCGCCGGGGACGATCCGCTTCACGCTGCGCGGCTCGGCCGGCCAGTCGTTCGGCGCGTGGCTCGCGCCGGGAATCGAGCTGACCCTCGTCGGCGACGCGAACGACTACGTCGGCAAGGGCCTCTCCGGCGGCGTGCTCGCGCTGCGCCCGCCCGACGACTCCGGCTTCCGCGCGGAGGAGAACGTCATCGCCGGCAACACGATCCTCTACGGCGCCACCGCGGGGCGCGCGTTCTTCCGCGGCGTCGTCGGCGAGCGCTTCGCCGTCCGCAACTCCGGCGCGAGCGCCGTGGTCGAGGGCGTCGGCGACCACGGCTGCGAATACATGACCGGCGGTGTCGCCGTCGTGCTCGGCCGCACCGGCCGCAACTTCGCCGCGGGAATGAGCGGCGGCGTCGCGTACGTGCTCGACGAGGACGGGACGTTCGCGCAGCGCTGCAACGATGAGCTGGTCGGGCTCGAGCCGGTCGGCGAGGCGGACGCGGAGGCGCTGCGCGCGCTCGTCGCCGAGCACGAGCAGCGAACCGGCTCCCCGGTCGCGGCGCGGGTGCTCGCGGGCTGGGACGCGGCGGTCGAGCTGTTCGTCAAGGTGATGCCGCACGACTACAAGCGGGCGCTCGGGCTGCACCTCGATCATCCGGTCTCGACCGGCGGCGACGGCTTCTACATCACCGAGAGCGAAGGAGCAGCCGCGTAGTGCTCCCCCAGGCCCCGTCCACCAGGCTTCCGGCACGCGGTCACGCGGCGCGCTGCCGCGTCCTCAGTCGCGTCCGTAGTGAAGCTACGAACGCTCCCTGCGTCCTTGCATCGCTTGGTGCTCGCGCACCAGAAGCGTGGCAACGGGACCTGGAGAAGCACTAATGGGCGAGCTCGGCGCCTTCATGAAGCTCCACCGCGCGGAGACGCCGGAGCGCCCGCCCGCGGAGCGCGTCCACGACCACCGCGAGTTCGTGACGACGCTGCCGCTCGTCCAGCTGCAGGAACAGGGCGCGCGCTGCATGGAGTGCGGCGTGCCCTTCTGCCACAGCGGCTGTCCGCTCGGCAATCTGATCCCGGACTGGAACGACCTCGTCTACCGCGACCGCTTCCGCGAGGCGCTCGACCAGCTGCACCGGACGAACAACTTCCCGGAGTTCACCGGTCGGCTCTGTCCCGCCCCGTGCGAGGCCGCGTGCGTGCTCGAGATCGACGAGGGCAACGCCGTCACGATCAAGCAGATCGAGCTCTCGATCGTGAACCGCGCCTGGGAGGAGGGCTGGATCGTCCCGCAGCCGCCGGCCGAGCGCAGCGGCCGCTCGGTCGCCGTCGTCGGCTCCGGGCCGGCCGGGCTCGCGTGCGCGCAGCAGCTGAACCGCGCCGGACATCTCGTCACCCTCTTCGAGCGCGACGAGGCGGGCGGCGGGCTGCTGCGCTTCGGCGTGCCGGACTTCAAGATCGAGAAGCGCGTCGTCGAGCGCCGGATCCAGCAGCTGCGCGCGGAGGGCGTCGAGCTGCGCCTCGGCGTGGAGGTGGGCGTCGACGTCGATCCGGCCGAGCTCGTCGCGGAGTACGACGCGGTCGTCCTCGCCACCGGCTCGCGCGTGCCGCGCGACCTGCCGGTGCCCGGGCGCGAGCTCGCGGGCGTGCACTTCGCGATGGAGTACCTGTACGGGCAGAACCGCGTCACCGCCGGGACGATTGCGGCGCCGCCGCTGACGGCGGCCGGCAAGCACGTGATCGTCATCGGCGGCGGCGACACGGGCGCCGACTGCGTCGCGAGCGCGCATCGCGAGCAGGCCGCGTCCGTGACGCAGATCGAGCTGCTCGGTGAGCCGCCCGTGTCGCGGCCGGACGACCTGACGCCGTGGCCGCTCTGGCCGATGAAGCTCCGCACGTCGTATGCCCTCAAGGAGGGCGGCGAGCGCAGCTTCGCGATCTCGACCACCGAGCTGACAGGCAGCTTCGGCACGGTCGAGCAGATCCACTGGAGCCGCAACACCGGCGTGCCGCCGTTCGAGCTCGTCCCCGGCACCGAGGAGACGCACCCGGCCGAGCTCGTGCTGCTCGCAATGGGCTTCGTCGGGCCGGACGCGCCGCTGCTCGAACAGCTCGGCGTCGAGCGCGACGCACGCGGCTCGATCCACGCGGGCGAGTTCGCCACGTCGGTCCCGGGGGTCTTCGCCGCGGGCGACGCGCGGCGCGGCCAGTCGCTGATCGTCTGGGCGATCGACGAGGGCCGCCGCTGCGCGAAGGCCGTCGACGCCTGGCTGGCCGGCGACGGCGCGCACGCGGCGGCGCCTGCGGCGGCCACCGCGCGGTAGCTACGCTCACCGCATGGAGAAGGTCGACAAGACGAACGAGCAGTGGCGCGCCGAGCTGACGCCCGAGCAGTACCGCGTCCTCCGCGAGAAGGGCACGGAGCGGCCGTTCACGGGCGAGTACGACCACACCTTCGAGCCCGGCACGTACCGGTGCGCGGGCTGCGGCGCGGAGCTGTTCGCGTCGGACGCGAAGTACGACTCCGGCTGCGGCTGGCCCGCGTTCTTCGCCCCGGCCGAGGCCGAGGCGGTCGACGAGGAGACGGACACGAGTCACGGGATGATCCGCACCGAGGTGCTGTGCGCCGCCTGTGGCGGCCATCTCGGTCACGTCTTCCCGGACGGTCCCGCGCCGACGGGCCTCCGCTACTGCATCAACTCCGCCGCGCTGAAGCACCAAAAGGGGTAGCCGCCTTCGGTAGTTCGTGCCGATGCCCGCCCGTGCACGCGGGCCGACGCTGCGAAAAAACGGAGGTACTGCGGTGTTCCGTCGCATGCTCGTCCTCACGGCGGCCGTCGCGGCCGTCGCCGCAGCGGCCGCGCTCGCCGCACCGTCGCCACTCGGCGTCTGGAAGGCGCAGAACCATCGCGTCTACAAGTGGATCCCCTATCAGGGCGGGTACGAGGAGCGGGCGATGACGGCGCACGTGACCCCGAAGAACAACTGCCACGTGCACGTGAACGAGCCCGTCTACCGCTACACACGGGTCTCGGGCGGCCACTACAGGGTGACGGCGAAGATCTGGCACAAGGGCTGCACCTGGGACTGGGAGTACGACCAGACGATCGCGATCACCGTCACGCCGGCGCGCATGACCCTCTCGTGCGACAAGGAGTGGACGAAGGTCTGCTTCACGTACACGCGCTCGGCCGACACGCGGGCCCCGATCGTCCAGGCGCTCGTCAGCACCGGCAAGGCCGGCGGCGAGGCGAGCCTCCGCTACACGGTGAAGGACGACAGCGGCAAGACGCACGAGGAGCTGACGCTGTACGCCGGCGCCGTCCATCACTACAAGACCGCCCTCGGCCCGTCGCTCGCGGGCCACGTCTACGGCTACCGGCTGGAGGGAGTCCCGGCCGACCTGACCGGCACGTTCAGATGGTGCGTCCGCTCGTACGACGCGGCGGGGAACGCCAGCGCGGAGAGCTGCTCGACGCTGACGATCACCGCGTAGTCGCGGCGAGAGCCGCGGCGAGCGTGAGCGGAACGAGGAGCACGCCGAGCCGGGAGTAGGTCGCGATCGACGTCTCCGCGCCCACCGCGCGCGCGGCCTGGAGCCAGAGCACCGCCGAGAGCGAGCCGGTGACGGCGAGGTTCGGGCCGAGGTCGAGCCCGAGGAGGAGCGCATGCGGGTGCGCGGGGGCGCGGGCGGAGAGGAGCACGGCGGCCGGGAGGTTGTTGACGGCGACCGAGACGGCGGCCGCGGCGGCGCCGGTCGTCCAGGGTCCGCTCGAGGCGAGCAGCCGCGCAGGCAGGCTCCAGTCGCGGGCGAGCGTCCCGAGCGCGACTGCGAGCGCGAAGAGGAGGCCGAGCGCGCGCACGTCGAGCCGCGGTCGCACGCGGCGGAGCGCAGCGGCCGCGAGCCCGATCGCGAGCACCGGCAGCGCCGGGTTCCGGAGCGTGACGACGGCGCAGGCCGCCGCGAGCGCCGCGGCGGCACCGGCGCCTGGCCGCAGCGGCGGCGGCGCGCCCGCCGCGGGCTCTCCACCCCCGAGCGGGTAGACGACGAGGAGGAACGCCGCGGTGAGCGCGCACGCGGCGAGCCAGGCCGGGAGCATCGAGAGCGCGAAGCCCGCGCCGCCGGCCGGCTCGTGGTCGAGCACGAGCAGGTTCGTCAGGTTCGACCCGGGCAGAAGCAGCGACGCGGCGTTCGCCATGAACACCGAGCCGTACAGAAACGGACGCTCGTCGAGCGCGCGCGTGCGCGCTGCGTGGACGAGCACCGGCGTGAGGAAGACGACCGCGGTGTCGAGGTTGAGGACGGCGGTGACGACGGCGACGAGACCGAGCAGCGCGACGAGCAGGCCGCGCGGGCGCAGGCGCGTGCGCGCGACGCGTGCGCCGACGGCCTCGAACAGTCCGTCCGCCGCGGCGACCGCGCCGATCACGAGCAGTCCGGCGACGAGCACGAACGGAGGCCACGCCTGCCGCGCGGCGGCTAGGATCGCATTGGCAAGCACGCTTAATCGTCAAGTCTACTTAACTAAATCGGGATGCCGCGTCCGCGCCACCATGCGAGCAGCCGCGACGCCGCGGAGGCGCTCGCGCGCACGGCCCCGCTCGTCGGGCGCTGGATCGAGCGGCTTCTCGCCGGGCACGAGCCGCCGCTGACGGTGGCGCAGTACCTCGTCCTCCAGGCGGTGGACGAGGGTGACGTCGTCGGCTCGGAGCTCGCCCGCCGGGCGGCCGTGTCGCCGGCCGCCGTCTCGCAGCTGCTGGCGGCGCTCGAGACCGCGGGCTGGGTTCGGCGCGAGCGGCTCGCCGACGACCGCAGACGGCTCCCGGTCGCGCTCACCGCCGACGGTCGGCGGGCGCTGCGCTCGGCGCAGGAGCTCCTCCGCGACCGGCTTGCCGCGCTCCTCGCCGACCTCCCCGGTCCCGAGGCCGACGCCCTCGGCTGGCTCCTGCGGCGGCTCGAGCACTCGCTCGGCGGCACGGCGCCGCCGCCGCGCCCGCCGCGGCCCCCGAAGCCGCACCACCGGCACGGCCCGCGGCCGCGCTAGGGCTCGTGCTCGAGGACGCGGC
>Ga0335077_10002921_pt1 | contig 20498 bp, 21 predicted proteins | sample Lox_Sample_31_FD_207151 | JGI IMG/M metagenome (GOLD analysis project Ga0335077, IMG submission 207151) | Soil microbial communities from Loxahatchee National Wildlife Refuge, Florida, United States - Lox_Sample_3.1 | ecosystem: Environmental > Terrestrial > Soil > Wetlands | place: USA...
CAAGCTCGATCGCGCGAAATTCATGACCGAGATCGAGGTCGACGCCGCCGCAACCGGCCCGCATGGCATCGACCGCGTCGAGTTCTGGGTGCAGACCAATCCCGGCACGCGGCCGGGCCCGCTGATGAAGGTCGCCTCCGGCGGCGAACTGGCCCGCTTCCTCTTGGCACTCAAGGTGGTGCTGGCCGACTGCGGCTCGGCACCGACGCTGGTGTTCGACGAGATCGATACCGGAGTGGGCGGGGCCGTCGCCGACGCCATCGGCGTGCGCCTCGCCAAGCTCGCGTCGGGCGTGCAGGTGCTGGCGGTGACCCACGCGCCGCAAGTGGCGGCGCGTGCCGACCGGCACTATCTCATCAGCAAGGATGTGCTGGATAAGGGCAAGCGGGTCGCCACCCGCGTCAGCGAGGTGGCGGCCGAGAAACGGCGCGAGGAAATCGCCCGCATGCTGGCCGGCGCCGAGATCACCGCCGAGGCCCGCGCCGCCGCCGAGCGGCTGATCAAGGCGGCGAGTTAGCCCGCACTCGTCATGCCCGGCCAACCGGGTCCGGCCCACGGCCGGTCCGCTCGTAAGCTTGTTGCCGGGCATCCACGCCTTTAGATTTCGGGCATGGCCAAAGCCAACGTCAAAACCGACAAAACGCCCGTCGCTCTTCTCACCGCCAAGCAGGCGGCTGCGGAGCATGCCCGGCTGACCAGGGAAATCACCGAGCACGACAAGCGCTATTACCAGCAGGACCGGCCGACGATTTCCGACGCCGAATATGACGAGCTCCGGCGCCGCTACAACGCGATTGAAGCCCGCTTTCCCGACCTGCGCACGCTGGAATCGCTGTCGCTGAAAGTCGGCGTCGCGCCGACCGGCCGCTTCAAGAAAGTGCGCCACGCGGTGCCGATGCTCTCCCTCGACAACGCCTTTGCCGAGCAGGACGTCGTCGATTTCGTCGCCCGCATCCGTCGCTTTCTGAAGCTCGACGAGGACGAAAAAATCGCCTTCAGCGCCGAGCCCAAGATCGACGGGCTGTCGATGTCGCTGCGCTACGAGGACGCCGAGCTCGTCACCGCCGCCACCCGCGGCGATGGCGCGGAAGGCGAGGACGTCACCGCCAATATCCGCACCCTCAAGGACGTGCCGCAAAAGCTGCACGGCCGCGGCGTCCCGGAGATCTGCGAAGTGCGCGGCGAGGTCTATATGACCAAGGCGGCGTTCCTCAAGCTCAACGAACGGCAAAAAGCGGCGGGCGAGCAGGTTTTCGCCAATCCGCGCAATTCGGCGGCCGGCTCGCTGCGGCAGAAGGATGCGGCGATCACCGCCTCGCGGCCGCTCGGCTTCTTCGCCTATGCCTGGGGTCAGATGAGCGAGATGCCGGCAGACAGCCAAAGCGGCATGATCAAATGGTTTGAGGCCTGCGGCTTCAAGACCAATCCGCTGACCAAGATCTGCCGCTCGACCGAGGAGCTCATTGCCTTCCATCGCAAGATCGAGGAGGGCCGCGCCGATCTCGACTACGATATCGACGGCGTCGTCTACAAGGTCGACCGCCTCGACTGGCAAGAACGGCTCGGCTTCGTCTCGCGCTCGCCGCGCTGGGCGATCGCGCACAAATTCCCGGCCGAGCGCGCCATGACCGTGTTGCGCGACATCGAGATCCAGGTCGGGCGCACCGGCTCGCTCACCCCAGTCGGCAAGCTCGAGCCGGTCGGCGTCGGCGGCGTCATCGTGCAGAACGTGACGCTGCACAACGAGGACTACATCAAGGGCGTCGGCGGCGACGGCGAGCCGTTGCGCGAAGGCCGCGACATCCGCATCGGCGACACCGTCGTCATCCAGCGCGCCGGCGACGTCATCCCGCAGGTGGTCGACGTCGTCCTCGACAAGCGGCCGAAGGACGCCAAGCCCTATCATTTCCCCAAAAAATGCCCGTGCTATCTGCACACCGACATCGTGCGCGAGGAAACCGCGACCGGCGAGGAGGGCGCCCGCGCCCGCTGCACCGGCGAGTTCGCCTGTCCGTTCCAGAAAATCGAGCATCTCAAACTGTTCTGCTCGCGCGGCGCCTTCGACATCGAGGGGCTCGGCGAAAAGCAGATCGAATTCTTCTTCGAGAAAGAATGGCTCAGGGAGCCGGCCGACATTTTCACGCTGCGGGCGCGCAACGCCAAGATCAAGCTCGAGGAGGAGGAAGGCTACGGCGAAACCTCGGTGCGCAACCTGTTCAACGCCATCGAGCAGCGGCGCGAGATCTCGCTCGAGCGCTTCATCTATGCGCTCGGCATGCGTCACGTCGGCGAGACGACGGCGCGGGCGCTGGCGCGCGGCTACGGTTCCTGGAAGGCGTTCCACGATGCCGGCCTGAAGGTCGCCAAGGGCGACGAAGAGGCCATTGGCGAAATGGACGCGCTCGACCAGATCGGCGACACCGTGATCGAAAGCATCAAGGCTTATTTCCGCGAAAGCCACAACCGCGGCATCGTCGAGCGGCTGACCAAGGAAGTGAACATCCTCGACGCCGAGCGGCCGAAGGGCGACTCCAAGATCGCCGGCAAGACCGTGGTGTTCACCGGCACGCTGGAGAAGATGACGCGCGAGGAAGCCAAAGCGCAGGCCGAGCGGCTCGGCGCCAAGGCGGCGGGCTCGGTGTCGAAGAAAACCGATTACGTGGTCGCCGGCCCGGGCGCCGGCTCGAAATTGGCCGAGGCCAAGAAGCACGGCGTCCAGGTGCTCACCGAAGACGAGTGGCTGAAGCTGATTTCCTAGCGCCGCACCAGCGCGATATAGGCCAGCGCCGTTGCCACCACCACGGCGACCAGCTGCCAGGCCATCGGCATGGCGCTGTACGCGCCGGCAAGCAGGATCGAGACGGCTTGCGTCGAGGCGGCGCCGACCGCCATCTGCGCAAAACCGGTCATGCCGGAGGCGGCGCCGGCCGCCTGCGGGCGGATGCTGATCGCGCCGGCAATCGCGTTCGGCAGCAGCAGGCCGTTGCCGCAGGAGATGACGAGTTGCGGCAGGAAGATGATTGCGGGCCCGGCGTCCGGCAGGGTCGCGACCAGAATCGCGGTCAGGCTCGCGCCGGTCAATTCGAAGCCGATGCCGGCCATGATCATGGCGTCGATGCCGAAGCGCTGCGACAGCCGCGAGGCGGTGAAGTTGCCGCTCATGTAGCCGAGCGAGGTCACGGCGAACCAGACGCCGTATTCCGCCGAGGTGCGCCCCATCAGCGTCACCACCACGTGCGGCCCGCCGCCGAGGAAGGTGAAGAACGGCGCCGAGCCGAGCGCGCCGCACAGCACGTAGCCGTGAAACTTGGCGTTGCCGATCAGCGCGCGCCAATGCGCGACAAGCATTCCCGGAGCGTTGGCGACGCTCGCCGGCCGTGTTTCCGGCAGCACCAGCACCGCCCACAGCAGCACCGCGCCGCTGAAAGCGGCGATGGCGATGAATATGGCCTCCCAGCCGAAGGCGGTGTCGAGAACGCCGCCGACCAAAGGCGAGATCATCGGCGCGATCACCATGGCGGTGGTGACCAGACCGATCATGGCCGCAGCGCGCTCGCGCTCGTAGAGGTCGCGGATGATGGCGCGGCCGATGACGATGCCGGTCGAGGCGCCGATCGCCTGCACCACGCGCGCGGCGATTAGCGCGTGGATCGAGGAGGCGGCGAGGGCGGCAAGCGAGGCGACGACGCTCAGAGTCAGCCCCGCCAGCACCACGGGCCTCCGGCCGAGGCGGTCGGACAGCGGCCCGAGCAGCAATTGCGCGGCGGCGAGGCTCAACAGATAGAGCGTCAGCGTGAGCTGCACCGTCTCGGTGTCGGAGGCGAGCCGTGTCACCAGCCCCGGCAGCGCCGGCACTAGGATATTGAGCGTCGCCGGGCCGATGGCCGTCATCGCCATCAGCAACGGCAGCAGGCGCCGGGTTTTGACTTCACCGCGCTGCGCCGGCGAAAGCGACGTGCGGGCGTCCATCAAGGATTTCCCAGGGGTCTCGTCGCGGCTTCAAGCCAGCTGCGCGTGGCTTGATCGACCAGCGGCCCGATCGTCTCCTGCACGCGCGCGTGATAGCCGTCGACCCAGTTGCGCTCCTTGGCGGTGAGCATGCGCGTCTCGACCAGCGCGCGGTCGATCGGCGCGAGCGTCAGCGTCTCGAAGGCGTTGACCGGCTTTTCTGCGCCGGCCGGCTCCGGCGCGGCGATCACCAAGAGCAGATTTTCGATGCGGATGCCGTAGGCGGCGGTTTTGTAATAGCCCGGTTCGTTCGACAGGATCATGCCGCGGCGCAGCGCCACCGTACCGAGCTTGGAGATGCGCGCCGGGCCCTCGTGCACCGACAGATAACTGCCGACGCCGTGCCCGGTGCCGTGGTCGAAGTCGAGCCCGGCCTGCCATAGCGCGGTGCGCGCCAGCGGATCGAGCTGGGCGCCGGTGGTGTTCTCCGGAAACACCGCGGTGGCGATGGCGATATGGCCCTTGAGCACCCGCGTGAAGCGGTCGCGCATCTCCTCGCTCGGCGTGCCGAGCGCGACGGTGCGGGTGATATCGGTGGTGCCGTCCTCGTATTGCGCGCCGGAATCGACGAGGAACAGCTCGTTCATGCCGAGCGTGCGGTTCGTCGCCCGGGTGACGCGGTAATGCACGATCGCCCCGTTCGGCCCCGAGCCGGCGATGGTCGGGAAAGAAATATCCTTCAACAGGCCGGTATCGCGGCGGAAGCTTTCCAGCGCCTCGACCGCGTCGATCTCGGTGACGATGCCGGTCGGCGCCTCGCGTTCGAGCCAGGCGAGGAAGCGCGCCGCCGCGACGCCGTCGCGCTTGTGCGCGGCGCGAGAGCCGGCGATCTCGGCGTGGTTCTTCACCGCTTTCATCAGCGCGATCGGATCGGGCCCGCGCACCGGCTTGCCGCCGCTGCCGGCGATAAGCCGCGTCAGCGCATCGGCCGCGCTCGCCTGGTCGAGCCGCACGGTCTTGTCCTTGAGCTGCGCAAGGTCGCGCTCGAGCTCGGCGGGCGCGCGCACCGCGGCGATCTCCTGCAGTGCGTGGCGCGTCTGGTTGTCGAGCTTGGCGCTATCGACGTAGAGCGCCGGCTTGCCCTCGTGCCGAATGACCGCGAAGGCGAGCGCCAGCGGCGTATGCGCGATATCGGAGCCGCGGATGTTGAACGCCCAGGCCACGTTCTGCGGATCGGAGACGACCAGCGCGTCGGCGCGCAATTTCGCCAGCTCGGAATGCACGCGCTTGAGCTTGTCGGCGGCACTTTCGCCGGCGAGCTTGATGTCGTGCAGCGTCACCGCGCCGGCGGGCGGCGCCGGACGATCGCGCCACAGCGCATCGATCGGATTGCCGTCGACCGCCGCCAGTTCGGCACCGGCGCTGGCGCAGGCCTTGCGCAGCCGCTCGGCGCTTTCCGAGGTGTGCAGCCAGGGATCGTAGCCGAGCTTGGTGCCGCTCTTGAGATTGCGCTCGAGCCATTGCTCCGGCGGCGTGTCCACCAGATGCTCGATGGAAAAAAGCGCCGCGTCGACTTGGCTCCCCGCCTGCACGGTGTAGCGCCCGTCGACGAACAGCGCCGCGCGCTCGGCAAGCACGACGGCCGCGCCAGCCGAGCCGGTGAAACCGGTGAGCCAGGCCAGGCGCTCTTCGCTCGCCGGCAAGTATTCGTTCTGCTGGCGGTCGGCGCGCGGTACGACGAAACCGTCGAGCCTGCGGCGCTTGAGTTCGGCGCGCAGGCTCTTGAGGTGGGCGGCCGCCGCCGCGCCCTCGCTCGAATCGTCGAATGACTGAAACCGGGCTTCGAACATGGCCGGCACTCTAGCGTGCTTCGTGCCCCGAGCAACGCAGGCATGCGCTCGGCGCTGGGCAAGGCATGCGCGTCGCATTCTTGGGCGAAGACCGCGCCGAACGTGCACCGCGCTGGCGATCGATTTGGCAAAACAACCGCCTCATGACTCGGTTTTGTGCAGTGCACTTGATTTGCCGCAATGATGACTCCGATCTCTAGGATTTATTAATGCGCTTATGCCCAATCCACGGAGCTTCCATGCAATGTCACCCATGGTTCCCGGAGCCGCTATCGATTATGTTGCAGCGCAATAGTCAGGGACGAATTGCCAGGGATTCGCTGAGACTTCGATTGCAAGAAGGAGAGACGAAATGGTTGCAGTGACTTATGGCGTTGCCCGCGTAGCGGCGAGGACCGCGGCGCCGGTCAAGCGCGCCAAAGCGGCCGCGCCGCAGAAATCGTGGTTCGCTCGTTTCAGGGACGCGCTGATTGCCGCGCGCATGGAACAGGCTCGGCGCGAGCTGCGCATTCACAGGGGCTTGCTGCCTTATACGCTCGATGAGCGTGGCAACCGGCTGGTCAAGACCGGCTCGAACGACATGCCATTCGCGGTCTGACGGTCTTCGAGTTTCACAGCGCAGGCCGCCCCGGTCTCCCCGCCCGGGGCGGTTTTGTTTTTGCGCTCAGTCATTGCGAGGCGCGCCGTCCCGGAACGGCATCAGGGTTGCTTCATCACCAGTGTCACCCAGCCCTCGAGCGGAATGCGCCGTTCGAGAACGAAGCCTTGCGCGCGGTAGATCGCCAGCGCCGCGTTGGCGTGGGCCGGCAACAGGCCGGACAATACGATGCGCGCGCGCGGCGCGGCGAGGCGGGCGAGCGGCGCCGCCAGGCGCGTGAGCGGGCCGAGCAGGATGTTGGCGAAGATCAGATCGTAGGGCGCGCCCGCCGCGATGGCGCGCGCCTTGGTGCCGGCGGCGCGGACGAAAGTGATCGCGGGCGCGGCGCGATTGAGCCGCGCATTGCCGCGCGCGGCTTCGACCGCGACGCGGTCGATATCGCTGGCGATGACGCGCGCGTGCAGCCGCTTCGCCGCCGCGATCGCCAGCACGCCCGAGCCGGTGCCGATGTCGAGCACGCGGGCGGCTCGCCGCCGCTTGGCCAGATCGGCGAGCGCCAACAGACAGCCGCGCGTGGTGCCGTGATGGCCGGTGCCGAAGGCGAGCGCCGCTTCGATCTCGATACCGATGTCGTTTTGCCCGACGCTGGCGCGGTCGTGTGCGCCGTGCAGAAGGAAGCGGCCGGCCCGCACCGGCCGCAGCCCGGCGAGGCTTTGCGCCACCCAGTCGATATCTTCCACGCGTTCGATGGACAGCGCCGCCGCCGCCGCTTCGCCGGCGGCGAGCGCGACCTGCGCGCGCAATGCGGCTTCATTGGGCGGCGCGGGAAAATGGACCGAAAGCCGCCATTGTCCGCCGTCGTCCTCGAAGGCGGCGCAGATGGCATTGTCCAGGCTCTCGCCCAGGTAGGCGGCGAGCCGCTCGGCGGTCGGCTGATCGCAGGCGAGGCGGGCGACGACGGTCATGGACGCATATACAGCGGTTGGTGAAACCGCTGGCAATGGCTATGTAGGCGCGCATGGCCGTGCAAATGCCCAATCCAAGCGACATCGAGGCGCTGGCGCTGGCCCGCCGCAGCGGCTGGCCTGACGATCTGCGCGTGCTGATCGCGCGCTTTCCGCGCGAGCAATGGCAGGGTCACGCCAATCTCGGCGCGATGGCGCGTTTCTGGCTGTCGCGCCACGCCATGTTCCGCGAGCTCGCCGCGATGATCCAAGCGGTCGAAACGCAGTTCCGCGAGGGCGTGCTGTCGCCCGCCGAATTTCCGCGCCATTTGGTGCCGCGGCTGCAATTCCTGCTGTCGCAACTCAACGTGCACCATCAGATCGAGGATCTGCATTATTTTCCGGTCTTTCGTGCCGCCGAGGCGCAATTGACGCGCGGCTTTGACGTACTGGAAGGCGACCATCACGCCATCCATGCCGACATGGAGCAGACCGCGCACACGGTCAACGCGCTCTTGCGCGCGCTTTCCGGCGAGCCGCAAGCGCTCCAGCGCTGCGGCGACGACTACGCGGCCGCCAGCGGCGCGCTGCTCAAGGGACTGATCCGCCATCTCGACGATGAAGAGGATTTGATCGTGCCGCTGATCCTCGACCGCGGCGAGGAAGCGCTCGGCGTCGCGCATCACGGGTGATCCGCGTTCCCCGTCGTGGACAATCGGCGTCGGCGCCACCGGCGCTGCTCTATACAAGGCAAGTTTGACTAATCACAATGCCTGACCGCCGACGGCCGGCACGGGGGCGATCATCGGATGAGTGAGGCGTTCGTGGGCAAAGTCGTCTTGATCACCGGCGGCGCGCGCAACCTCGGCCGCGCCATGGGCGTGGCTTTTGCCGGCGCCGGGGCGGCGGTCGTCATCAACGCGCGCTCGCAGCGGCCGGAGCTGAAAGAGACGCTCGCCGCCATCGAAGCCGCCGGCGGCAAGGCGATGGCCGTCCTCGGCGACATCACCGATCGCGCCGCGGTTGACGCCATGGTCGCCGACGTCCTCGCGCGCTTCGGCCGCCTCGATATCCTCGTCAATAACGCCGTCACCCACGCCGCCAAGGCGTTTCTCGAGCTTGACTACGCCGACTGGCAGGCGCCGATCCGCGTCACGCTCGACGGCGCCTTTCACTGTACGCAAGCCGCGGTGCCGGCGATGATCCGCTCGGGCGGCGGCAGCATCGTCAACATGGGCGGGCTGTTCGGCCACATGCCGATCGCGAACCGCGCGCCGACCGCCGCCGCCAAGGCCGGCCTCGCCGGCCTCACGCGCGCGCTGGCGCTCGAACTCGCCGCGCACAACATCAACGTCAATTACGTCGCGCCGGGACCGGCCAACACGGTGCGCGACGGTCCGTTCAAGTTCGACACGACGCGCATTCCGTTCGGCCGTTTCGCCGAGCCCGCGGAGATCGTCGCCACGGTGATGATGTTGTGCGGCCGCGACGGCCGCTTCATCACCGGGCAAACCATTCATGTGAACGGTGGACTGTTCATGAACAACTAGACACTCGGGGAGGATCGACCATGCGTGCCATGCTGTTGCGGCTCGGCTTGTGCCTCTGCGCGATAACGTTATCCTCGGCGCGCGCCGCCGACTATCCGAACCGGCCGGTGCACATTATCGTCGGCCTCACCGCCGGCTCGGGCGTCGACATCATGGCGCGCCTGGTCGGGCAGAAGCTCGCCGAATCGATGGGCCAGCCCTTCATCGTCGAAAATCGCCCGGGCGCCGGCAGCAATATCGCCACGCGTTACGCGGCGGCGGCCGAACCCGATGGCTACACGATCTTCGTCTCCACCATCGCCAACGCCATCAACGCGACGCTGTACAAGAATCTGCCGTTCGACACGCTCAAGGATTTCTCGCCGGTCATCCTGGCCGCCACCTCGCCCAACATCCTGATCGTCAACCCCGCGGTGCCGGCGAAGTCGGTGGCGGAGTTGATCGCGCTCGCAAAAGCCAAGCCGGGCAAGCTCACGGTCGGCTCGAGCGGCATCGGCACGGCGCCGCAGATGACCGCGGTGCTGTTCCGCCACCGCGCCGGCATCAACGTCGTGGACATCCCGTTCAAGGGCGGCCCGGAGGCAACGTCTGCGTTGCTCGGCGGGCAGATCGACTATCTGTTCGCCATCGCCTCGACCGCGCTGCCGCACATCAAGGCCGGCCGTCTGCGCGCGCTCGGCATCACCAGCCGGCAGCGCTCGCCGCTCTTGCCCGACGTGCCGACCATCGCCGAGTCCGGCTTGCCCGGCTTCGAGTCGGTGACCTGGTTCGGCTTCGAAGTGCCGAAGGGCACGCCGCCCGCGGTCATCGACCGGCTCAATAAGGAAATCGGCAAGGCGCTCGCCATGCCCGACGTCAAGGACAAGCTCGCGGTGCAAGGCATCTACGTCGAGGGCGGCACCCCCGAGCAGTTCGGCCGCTACATGCGCGACGAGTTCGCCAAATGGGGCACGCTGGTCAAGGAAACCGGCCTGTCGATGAAGGAGTGATGCCGGACCGTTGGCGAAATCGTTCAAGTTTTAATCAACGGTCTAAACGATCCTTGTAAATCTTGCGCGATAGTTCCCTGCCACGGCGCCCGAAGCGGCCGCCGCCGGGCGGAGACTGTCATGCTCGAATCGCTCAATCCCTGGCTTGAACCCTTGCGCTTCGCCTGCGAGGTGCAGGCGGTCGTTTCCATGCGTCTGCTGTTCCTGGCGCAAGGTGGACCGCAGGCCGAAAAGGAAGCCCGCTTGATGGTGGCGGAGAAAGTGGCGGCCTTTGCCGACGCCGAGGCGGCGCTCGCCAGAGCGCTGTTCGCGGGCGAGACCCTTGTCGTCGCCGCCGAGCGCGCCTATGCGCCGGTGCGCTCCCGCGTGCACGCCAACAACGACCGCCTGCTGCACGCGGTCGGCTAGCCACGCGAGGCGCGATCCCAGCCGGCGAGCGCGGGCGATCCCGATCCCGTCTATTTGACGGCGCCGCCGGTGATACCGGCGATGAAGCGGTCGAGGAACAAATTATAGGCGATCGCCACCGGGATGCTGGCGATCAGGGCGCCGGCCATGATCTCGCCCCAGTAGAAGATGTCGCCGCGGATCAAGTCCGTCGCCACGCCGAGCGTGATCGGTTTTTGATCGGACGAGGAGATGAACGTCAGCGCGTAGACGAACTCCTGCAAGGTCAGCGTGAAGGTGAAGATCACCGTCGTCAAAATGCCCGGCAGCGACAGCGGGATCGCCATCTTGATGAAGGCGCCGAACAGGCTGCAGCCGTCGACGATCGCCGCTTCCTCGATCTCCGGCGGCATGGCCTTGAAGAAACCCATCAGCAGCCAGGTGCAGAACGGGATGGTGAAGGTCGGGTAGACGACGACCAGCGACCACATCGAATTCTGCAGACCCAGATTGGCGATGACCCGCGACAGCGGCAGGAACAGAAGCGTCGGCGGCACCAAGTAGGTCAGGAAGATGCCGATGCCGAGCGCCTCGCCGTTGCGGCCGGTCATGCGCGCCAGGCTGTAGGCGGCCGGCAGCGCGGTGACGAGAGTGATGGCGGTGACGCAGAGGCCGATGGTCAGGGAGTTCAACAGCCAGGTCGTGAACAGAGTTTTCTCGAACAAATAGCGGAAATGATCGAGCGTCGGCGGATCGTTGAACCAGAACGGGATATGCTGGACGTTGTAGAGGTCGGAGTTCTCTTTGAACGAGGTGATGACCATCCAATAGAACGGAAACGCCGCGAGGACGAAGAAGAACGCGACCGCGCCGTAAAACGAGGTCTCCCGCAGGGCCGTCGCGACGGTCGGGCGCGGCATGTCAGATCTCCCGCCGCCGGATGAAGCGCAGCATGAAGATCACCACGACCAGCAGCACCGGCAGCATGAACAGCGAGATGGCCGCGCCGTGCGACACGTCGCCGGAGACAATGCCGGTCTGGAAACCGGCGAAGCCGAGGACCGAGGTCGCGCCCACGGGACCGCCCATGGTCATCAGAAAGACGATCGACAGGTCCGTGAACGTAAACACGATGCCGAAAATGAGGCCGATCGCCATGATCGGCAGGATCATCGGCACGATGATCTGATAGTTGCGCCGCCAGAAACCGGCGCCGTCCACCGTCGCCGCGTCGAGCACGTCCTGCGGAATCGCGGTGATGCCGGCGAGGAAGATGACGACGGCGAAGGGGAAGAAGCGCCAGGCGTTGACGACGATCACCGACAGCATCGCCAGATCCGGATTGCCGAGCCAGTTTGGCGCCTGCGAGCGGTCGATGAAACCGAGCGCGATCAGCGTCCAGTTGATGACGCTGTAAAGCGAATCGAACATCCACTGCCAGGCGACGGTGGCGAGCGCGATCGGCACCGCCCACGGCAGGATGATCAGCGCCCTGACGAATTTGCGGCCGGGGAACGGCCGCAGCAGCACCAGCGCGCCGAACTTGCCGAGGATGAGGCCAAGGGTCTGCGATCCGAAGGTGAAGATGAAGGTGTTGGTCAGCGTTTGCAGGAAGACCGGATTTTCGATGATCTGTTCGAAATTCGCCAGACCGACGAAGCGCCAGGAGGGATCGTAGATCGTGTAGGCGCTGACCGAGTAATACACGGCCATCAGGAACGGCACGCCGACCAGCAATAACACGTAGAGGATCGCCGGCGCGACCATGAGCGAGCCGAGCACGTCGCGCCGGTCGAGGATGAAGCGGAAACGCGACGCCGGCTTGGGGACTGAATCTGCAATTGCGACCATCGGTATGACCCCTAGTGGCGGCGAGCCCGCTTGCCATCCTTGTCGAATTGACAAAGCACGCTGTTGCGCACGGCGAAGGGATGCCATTCGCCCGGCCGGATCCATTCGTCGGCGACGTGAGCCGGGGGAAGTTTCGCGGTGATCACCTGCTTCGGATCGAAGCCTTCCATGGCGCCGTAAACGATGCGCTCCGAGCCGAGATATTCGGAACGGTCGACGCGGAATTTGAATTCGGTGGAAGCCTCGCCGTTGATCATGTCCTTGGGCAGGAAGTTCTCCGGACGGAAGCCGATATAGCCGCCGTTCATGGCGACGATGTTCATCGGCGGCGTGCCCACGAAGGTGGCGACGAAGCGGTCGGCGGGATCGTCGTAGATCTCGGTCGGCGTTCCCACCTGCCGCACCCGCCCGCCGTCGATCACGGCGATGCGGTCGCCCATGCCCATCGCCTCGACCTGGTCGTGGGTCACGTAGATCGTGGTGATGCCGACTCGCTGCTGGAATTGCTTGATCTCCAGCCGCGCCGAAGCGCGCAATTTGGCGTCGAGGTTCGACAGCGGCTCGTCGAGCAGCAGCGCGGTCGGCTCGCGTACCAGCGCGCGGGCGAGCGCGACACGCTGACGCTCGCCGCCGGAGAGCTGGCGCGGGCGCCGGTCGAGCAGATGGCCGATGCCGAGCAGCTGCGAGGCCCACTCGACCTTCTTGTCGATTTCGGCGCGGGATACGCCCTGGGTCTTCAGCGGAAAGGCGATGTTGTTGCGCACCGTGAAATGCGGATAGAGGCCGTAGCTCTGGAACATCATGGCCACGCCGCGGGCGCGTGGCGGCATGTCGTTGACGATGTCGCCGCCGATCAAGAGGTCGCCGCTGGTCTGCTTTTCGAGCCCGCAGATGATGCGCAGAAACGTCGTCTTGCCGCAGCCCGATGGCCCGAGCAGCACCATGAATTCGCCGTTCGGCACCGTCAGACTGATGCCGTTGACGGCGGGAACTTCACCAAATTTCTTGATGATGTCCCGGGTTATTACCGCAGCCATTGAACCTCCCAGAATTCAACGTCGACAATGCGCTCCGCCGATCCCACAATCGGCGGAGCCGTATTCTTGTCTGCCCCCTTTTAGCCGACAGCCAGCACGGCCGATCGCCGGACCGCGCGCGAAAGCGCGGTCCGGGCGCAAGCGGTCAGGCCTTGCCGGCCCACTTCTTGAAGATGGCCTCGCACTGTCCCGTGGCCCATTTGACCGACTCTTCGGCGCTCGATTGGCCCGTCGCCGTCTTCGCCATCATGTCGTTGATGATGAAGGCGTAGTAGATCTCGTCCATCGCGGGCGTCGCCGGTCCGGGATAGCCCGGGATGGCCGACCACTTGTCCGAATCCTGCAGGATCGCCAGCTTGTCGTGCGGCGTCGATGTCGGATCGTTCGACAGGATCGGCATCGGCTTCGGCACGAGATTGGCGAAGCACGGGTTGTTATAGCCCTCGCTGGCCTTGAAGGCTTCCACCCAATTGTCGCGGTAGTAGCGTAAGAACGCGAGGGCCGCTTCCTTGTTCTTGGCGAACTTCCAGATGCCGTAGAATTCGGAGGCAGCACCCATGATGAGTTTGCCCGGACCCTTCGGCGGCTCGATGACATAGATGTCGTCGGCGAGCTTCTTGTTGAGCGTCTGCGCCGTGCGGTAGGCCGAGATCGGGTTGATGATGTAGGAGCCGACACCGGAGTCGATGTACTGGTTGTTGCTGGCGTCGTTCCAGGACAACACGTCCCCCGTCATCGCTTCCTTGTAGAGCGCGGCAACGTATTTGGTCGCCTCGACCGCCTCCTTGCTGTTGAGAACGATGTTCTTGCCGGCCTCGTCCTGTTCGGACGCGCCATAGCTCCACAACAGGCCGCGCCACGTCGTGCTCGGGTCGTTGCTGTGGCCGAGCGAGATGCCGACCGGATGGCCCTTCGCCTTCAGCTTGGCGCCGCCGATGCGCAGGTTGTCCCAGGTGTCGGGCTTCATCCCGATCTCGTCCCACAGGGACTTCTGATACATGCCTGGGAAGTTGATGTAGAAGTCGGGGAAGGCGGACCAGGTGCCGTCGTCGGCGTTGTAGCCGAGCTGCTTGCCGATGGTGGTGACCGCGCCGTACTTCTTCTCGGTCTCCTTCACGAGATCGGCGACGTCGATAAAAAACTTGCGGTAGAGATGCGCGCCGCCGGAGCCGTTGAAGCCGAAAAGATCGTGGCCCGCTCCGGCCGACGCTTCCGCCGCCGCGCGCGCGGGAACGTTCTGCACCGGAATATGGTCGACCGTGACAGCGACTTTGTTCTTCTCGCCCCAGTCCTTGGCGAACTTGTCGAACCAGGTATCGTATGCGGGCACGAAGTGGGCCCATTGCACGATCGACAGCGCTTTGTCGGCGGCGAGCGCCTTCGACACAAAGGGCGCCGACAGCAGCGGCGTGCTACCGGCCGCTGCGAGCGTAAGGCCCGTTTCTTTCAGGAACCGACGTCGCGTGACACGCGGGAGTTTGTTGGTACTCATCTGCGTTCCTCCTCTGGTGGACTTCAGTTGGATGAGGCAACCTCAGATGAGAGATGCGTCTCGTCCTCTGAAATTATTTTTTTGCGCCGCTAGCATAACGCGCGATAATCGCATCGCGCCAGCACTTTGCGGCAAATCGCTGGAGTCAAGGTGTCGCGGAGGGCCAATTGGGCTGCCGATGCAGCAGGTCGCGTCGGCATTGAACGTTAACTAGTCAGCAACGCTGACCTATTTGCGGCCGTCGCTCAGATGGACGCCGTCGGCAAAAGCTCTAATGCCGCTTGAAGTATTGCACCTCGCGCTCGTGCTGCACGGCCGCCTTGCGTGACGTGAAGGTGCCGAGATTGCGCCGCTTGCCGGTGCGCGGATTTATTTTACGCGAATAGAGCCGGTATTTGCCGCGCGAGAGCTTGCGGATCATGCCTTCGCCCGCCGCCGCTTGCGCAACGCGGCCTGCGCCTTCTTGATGTTGGCAAGCTGCGCACGGCGCATCGCCGGCGTCGGCTTCTCGGCCGCGGGGATCTTGCGCCGCGGCTTGGCGATGAAGCGGTCGCCGCCGAGATGGCGCGGCACCGAGCCGAGCTGGCCGAGCACCTTCTCCGCCGCCAGGCTGTCGGCCACCAGTTGCTTGCCGACGCGGTGCGCTTCGCTCTTGCCGACCAGCCATTTCTGCGTGTCCCAAGAGCCGTTGGCGCGTTGGCCGGCGACGCGCTCGATGCCGCCGCGCGCCCCTACGTCCTGGTTTCGAAAGGTGACGAACTCGCCCTTCGGACGCACCTGGATGTGGAAGAAATCGCCGCGTCCGCTGGCGCCCGGCTTTGCACGGCGCGCGCTGGTGCGGCGTTGGCGGGACTTCGGCATGGCAATCTCCGTGACGCTGATGACAAGGCGTTACGCCAGCACAAGTTCCGCGGTATCGCCTTGATCTAGGGCAAAGGCGAATTCACCAGCCGAACGGGAAGAAGCCGCGCGGGCGCGCGTCATAATAGGGCCGATCGCCGTAGTAGCCGCGCGGCGCGCCGCCGTTTTGCCAGCCGTTGCGGCCGAACACCTGCCATTGCGCGCGCGCCGACGCGACCCGGTCGTCCTGATCGTCGACGTCCTGACGCTGCCGCGGCGCCGCATGCGCGATCTTGGCGCCGGCGCCGCCGGGGATTTCGCCGGTGAGCACCACCGTGGTGTTGGCCATCTTGTTCTTCTTCACCAGCTCCCAGAGGATCGACGCGTGCTTCACCGACAGCCGCACGCAGCCGTGCGACACCGCGTGGCCGAGGTGGCTCGCCTCGTAGGTGCCGTGAATGGCGTGGCCGAGCTGGGTGAAAAAGATCGAGTAGGGCATCGGCGCGTCGTCCCACTCGCGGCTGTAGTGGTCGCGGTCCATGCGGAACGGGCTGAAGGCGCCGTTCGGCGTGTTGTAGCCGGCGCGCCCGGTCGACACCGGCCAGATGTAGAGTTCTTGGCCGTCCTCGGAGACGGTCATCTGCTGGATGGATTTGTCGACCTGGATGAGGAGGTCGGCGCGCGCGGGGGCGACAGCCAGCGTGGCGAAGGCAGCAAGCGCGGCAGCAAGGCGGAGACGCATGATGACCTCCCGAGCCCTAACCCCGGGAGAGCATAGCAGGTTCCCTCTGACGCGATTATGGCAAGTTCTGGATTCCGGGACGGCCCCAAGGGCCGGACCCGAATTCGCAGCGACTCGGACAGGCTCGCGTTTTGGCTTTGGCGTCCGGGCTCGCTCGCTGGCGCTCGCGCCCCGGAATGACGGGTCACATCACCGGCTTGCCGCGGACGTCGATCGCCTTCTCGATTCTGACCAGCACGCCGATGCCGGCCTCGGCGCCGGCGTGGGTCTGCTCGCGCGGCAGCAGCAAAGAGAAGATCTTCTCGCGCGTCGGCCCCGACTCGTGCAGCGCCACGCGGCCGAAGAAGCGCAGGAAGCCCGACTCCAGCACGCCGTCGCGCTGCGCCTTGAAGTTGGCGTACATCACGCAGACGCGCGGGTCGTGGCCGAGGTTGTCCAGCACCGCGCGCTTCGAGCGCTCCCACCAGGCGAGATGCGCGTCGTCGTAGGCGATCATCGAGCCCTTGGGCGTGATGTTCGGCCCCTCGCGGCCGACGGTGGCGACGAGGCAGGGATAGCCGTCGTCCCAGGCGTTGCGGATCAGGGTCTTGATGGTGTCGGACAGCGGCATCGGGATCCTTTCTTCAGCTCGCCTCGCCGCGCTCTCCCCGCCAGCGCGGGGCGCGAGGGACGACGCTAATTCCCCAGCTCCAGCGCCCAATATTTGCGCCCGTTCGCGCCGGTCGCCGAGGCGAGCCCGTAGGCGGTGACGTCGCGCAGCAGCATGTTGGCGCGGTGGCCGGCCGAGCGCGCCCACATCTTGTAGGCGCAGTCCGCGTCGGCGCAGCCGAACGCCACGTTCTCGGCATGCATGCCGCCGGAGAAGCCGAGGCGCTGCCTGAAGCCGTTGTGATCGAGATGGTTGCGGCCGGCCATGCTGTGCGCCTGCTCGTAGGCCATGCCGGCGAGCGTCGTGCTCATGACCAGCGGCGGCAGATGGTGCTGGGCGCGGAAGGAATTGATGTCGAGGGCAAACGCCGGGGTGGCCGCGAGGAAGGCGGCGAGGGGCAGCGGCATCAGAGCGCGGTTCATGCGGGCAAGCTTACACCGGCGCGGCGGCGGCCGGCCAGCGCGCGCGGCGCTTCAGCGGCGATGCTTCTCCGGCGCCTGCAAGGCGTCGGCCACCGAGCGCGGCCGCCGGCCGCCGACCACCTGCGCGGTGCAGCGCGCGTCGGCGGCGCAGGCGACGGTGCAATCGGTGCCGGCGTGGCCGTGACAATCGGTGCCGCAGCCATAGAGCGCCGCGCCTTGCGAGAACTTGCCGCCGGCCTTGTCGCAGGCGCTTTTGAGCGCCGCGGCGGCGGTCTTGGGCAGCGTGAGGTCGCTCGCCCGCGACGGAGCGCCGGCAACGAGGGCGCCGATCAGGACGAAGAGGACGGTCAGATGTCGCACGGCAGCCTCCCACGCTGCGCGTCGCCCTAAGACGATGATAGCGCAAACGGCCGGCGCAGGGACAGGCGGCGGGCGGATGCGGCCTGAGCCGAGGCGGGTATCGTCAGCGGCGCGCCGTCCACGGCGGTGACGTTGCCGTTGCTCGATCTGCCGCAATGTGGCCGCAAAGTGAATCGCCATCCCGTTGACGTGCGTCAATGCGCTTTGCCGCGAGCCGGCTAGGGTGTGGCATCCCTCGTTTCCGAGAGGCATCCCATGCACAAATTTCTGACAGCACTCGCGTTCGCCGCCGCGCTCGCCGTCGCGCCGGGCGTCGCGTCCGCGCAACACCATCACGGCGGCGGCTTCCATGGCGGCTACCACGGCGGTTATCACGGCCATGGCGGCTATGGCGGCCTCGCTGCCGGACTCGCCGCCGGCGCCATCCTCGGCTCGATGGCCGCACAGGAAGGCTATTACTACGGGCCCTACGACTACTATGGCTATTATTACGGGCCCGGCTACTACGGCGGGCCTTATGCCTACGAGCCGCCGCCGGTTTACGTGCGGCCGCTGCCGCGTCCCGGCGGCCAATGCTGGATCGAGACCGACAAGGACCGCGGCTACGGCTATTACGGCCCCTGCCGCTGAGACGCGCGTTCGGCCCTCGTCCTGAGGCGGGCGAAGCCCTCGCGGCGTTCCCCGGATGCGAGTGCAGCGCGGAGCGGTGCACTGCTGATCCGGGGTCCCGGTCTCTTAAACAAGCGGGGTCCCGGTTCTGTGGCGCATCACTTCGCTTCACTTAAGCTGCGCCGCGCCCGGGACACGCAGTTCAAACGCGCCGCACCATGACGTCGGCGTCCGTGATGCGGACGCGGGCGTCGTGGCTTAAGTTTTCCAGCACGCCCTTCTTCGAGCGCTCCCACCAGGCGAGGCGGGCGTCGTCATCGGCGATCATCGAGCCCTTGGGCGCGACGGCCGGCCCGCGCGGGCCGCTCGTTGCGAGCAGCAGCGGAGCGCCGTCGTCCCAGGCGCTGCGGATCAGGGTCTTGAGGGTGGCGGAGAGGGGTGTGGGGCAACCTTTGTCATTCCGGGACGGCGCGCCAGCGCCGGGCCCGGAATCCATAGCCCCGGTCTGCCGGTGTGGCTACAGGCGGTGGCTAAGACGCGCGGCCGACGCGCGCACCTGCCTGGCTTTGTCGCAGGCGCTTTTGAGCGCCGCGGCGGGCGTCTTGGGCAGAGTGAGGTCGTTTGCGCGCGCCGGGGCGCCGGCGGCGAGGGCGCCGGTCAGGACCAAGAGAACGATGGAAGTTCGCACGGCAGCCTCCCACGCTGCGCGTCGCCCTTGGGCGAGGATAGCGCAGGTCGGCGGGGTGGGGGAGGCGGATTCGGTTTTGTTTGATCTGCGCCTGGAGGTTGATTGTTTTAGACGAACACCGATCCGATGTGTATCATAAAATTACAACTACCTCTCAGAAGCTCGTCCTTATCTTTTGGGAAAGCGGCCTCACACAGAAATCGACAAGCTTCGAATCGAAGAACTAAAGCTCGATCGAGTCGAAGAAAGGCTTGCTGAGATTGAGGATGAGCTTCGTGAGGTTGCCGCCAAATCTGGGCAGCGCACGGCAAAAAAGCTTCTGAAAAAGATAGATTCAATATTCAGTGGTGCTGGCTTTGACCCGCAAGATGTGAAGGTCATTTTCAATCCCATATCAAAAATCCAATTCAGCGATTTGGTCATGGCACTCAAAGAAATTACCTTATTGCAATTCTCTTGGTTTCAGCCTCTTACGATTTTACTGGCCTGCAAACTATGATCATCGCTTGTGAAGAACCTGAGCTGTATCAGCACCCACCACAAGCTCGAATATTATCGAGCGCGTTCTCGTCACTGGCTTCGAATCAAGCGCAAGTCATACTGACCACTCACAGCCCATATTTTGTTACAGCAAAATCTTTTGAAAGCATTCGCGTTGTTATGCGTGGCGATCCTCAAAAATGTGGAACCAATCAAAGTAGCGAATTAGAACGAGAAATTACTCCTCACACCCTCTCCACAAAGCTATCCACCACGCGCTTTTCGCCCGCCTTGTCGAAGGCGATGGTGAGCTTGTTGCCATCCACGGCGGTGACGTTGCCGTTGCCGAATTTCTGGTGAAACACGCGCTCGCCGACCTTGAACAGCGATTCCGCGCCGGTCGATTTGGCGATCAGTTCGCCTTCGATGGTAAGCGGCTTGCGCCGGCCTCGCGCTCCCTCTCCCCGCTGGGGTGAGGGGGGACCGTCCTCACGATACGGTTTGCCGCGTACGCCCTCACCCGCGCCTTCGGCGCGACCTCTCCCCCGGGAGAGGTGACCCGAATTCGCCTCGTCGTCCGCGCTCCCATTGTCGTCGAACACCCCGTCCGGCACATAACGCGGCTGGCCGTTCTCGCTGAATCCCCCGCGCCCCTTGCGCCCCTGCGCGCGCTGCCAGCCGGGCGTGGTGTAGTTCGAGCCGAACGCATTCATCTCGTCGAAGCGCGAGGCGCCGTAGCCCGACATGCCGAAGCCGCCGGCGCCGCCCGGCGCCTCCTTCACCTCGACGTCCGCCTCCGGCAGCTCGTCGAGGAAGCGCGACGGCACCGTGGTCGACCACAGGCCGTGGATGCGCCGGTTGGTGGCGAAATAGATGCGGGCGCTCTTGCGCGCGCGGGTGAGGCCGACATGGGCGAGGCGGCGCTCCTCCTCGAGGCCGGCGCGGCCGCTCTCGTCGAGCGAGCGTTGATGCGGGAACAGGCCTTCCTCCCAGCCGGGCAGGAACACGGTGTCGAATTCGAGGCCTTTGGCCGAGTGCAGCGTCATGATGTTGACGGCCTGC
>Ga0335077_10002924_pt1 | contig 20490 bp, 14 predicted proteins | sample Lox_Sample_31_FD_207151 | JGI IMG/M metagenome (GOLD analysis project Ga0335077, IMG submission 207151) | Soil microbial communities from Loxahatchee National Wildlife Refuge, Florida, United States - Lox_Sample_3.1 | ecosystem: Environmental > Terrestrial > Soil > Wetlands | place: USA...
CTCGAACATCGAGTAATCCACCCGCATGTGGTGGGTTTTGGCACTGATCGTGTGCTGGCGCTTGGGATCGAAGATCACCAGATCGGCGTCGCTGCCGACCGCGATCGTCCCCTTGCGTGGATAGAGGCCAAAGAGCTTGGCGGGCGTGGTCGCGACCAGCTCGACGAAGCGGTTCACGCTGAATCGTCCCTGCGCCACACCGCCCGAGTAAACCAGGCTCATGCGATGTTCAATGCCGGGACCGCCGTTAGGAATTTTGGTGAAGTCGCCGATGCCCAGCTCCTTCTGCTCCTTGTAGCAGAACGGACAGTGGTCCGTGGACACCACCTGCAGATGGTCGTTGCGTAGGCCCTGCCACAGTTTTTCCTGATGCCACTTCTCGCGTAATGGGGGCGTGAAAACGTACTTTGCGCCCTCGAAGCCTGGGACGTCGAAGTTCTCGATCGACAGATAAAGGTATTGAGGGCAGGTTTCGGCATAGACGGGCAATCCGCGATCACGTGCTTCGCGCACTTTTTCCAGAGCGTCGTTGCAACTCAAGTGGACGATGTAGACGGGCGCGCCGGCCATCTCCGCCAGGGCGATGGCGCGTGCAGTCGCCTCGGCTTCGGCCGTTGTCGGACGCGTAAGCGCGTGATACTTGGGCCCAGTCTTGCCCTCGGCCAGCGCCTGCTTGACGATCACGTCAATGGCGCCGCCGTTCTCGGCATGCATGCAGATCATGGCGCCGATTTTGGCCGCGCTGCGAAAGGCCTTGAAGATCGAAGCATCATCGAGCATGAACACGCCGGGATAGGCCATGAAGAGCTTGAAGCTGCTGACGCCATCGCGTACCAGCGCCGGCATCTCGTCCAGTTGCGCGTCCGGCAGGTCGGTGATGATGCAATGGAAGGCGTAGTCGCTGGTGGCTTTCGACGCGGCCTTCTGCATCCAGGTGTCGAAAGCGGTGCGCAGGGACTGGCCTTTGTACTGGATGGCGAAGTCGATGAGCGTGGTGGTTCCGCCGAACAGGGCAGCGCGCGTGCCGGTCTCGAAGTCGTCGGCGCTGGTGGTGCCGCCGAAGGGCATATCGAGATGGGTGTGCACATCGATACCGCCGGGGAAGACGTACTTGCCGCCGGCTTCGATCACCCGGCCGGCGTTCTCGCGCGGCAGGCTAAGTCCGATGGCGACGATCTTCCCCGCCTCGATGGCCACGTCGGCTGCATAGGTATCCGTCGCCGTGACGACAGTGCCGTTGGCGATGATGATGTCGAACGCCATTCCTCGCGCCTCCGCCATGCGGGATGCCGCTCGATTCTATGCTATCCTGCGGCCACTTTTCCCCGCGCGTGAGCGACGCATGAAATTTGGCATCACCTTCAAGCCGGATATGACCGTGGAGCGCATTCTCTCCCTCACCCGCCAGGCCGAGCATGCCGGCTTTGAATACGCGTGGATCTTCGACTCCCACGTGCTGTGGATGGAGCCCTACCCGCTGATGGCGCTGATGGCCGCCAACACGCGCCACATGCGTATCGGCCCGTGCGTAACCAATCCCGCGGTGCGCGACATCACCGTGACCGCCAGCCTTTTCGCCACGCTCAACCTTATTTCCGATGGACGCATGCAATTGGGCATCGGACGCGGTGACAGCTCGCGCCGCGTGCTCGGCAAGAAGCCCGTCACTCCGAAAGAGTTGGAACAATCGATCCAGACTTTCCGCGAGTTGACCGCTGGCCGCGAGATTGAATACGACGGCCAGCCCACGCGCCTGACCTGGTCGAAGCAGTCGCCACCGGTGTGGGTAGCGGGCTACGGGCCGAAGGTTCTGAACATGGCCGGACGCGTGGCCGACGGCATCATCCTGCAATTCGCCGACCCTGACCTGATTGAGTGGTGTATAGGACACGTGAAAGAAGGCGCGCAGCAAACCGGCCGCGATCCGAAGTCAATCGAAGTGATGGCGGCCGCGCCGGTGTGGGTCGCGGACGATCTCAAGACGGCGCGCGAGCACGTGCGCTGGTTTCCTGCCCTGGTGTCAAACCACGTCGTGGACCTGCTGGCTAAATATCCGGAGCACGAGTTGCCGGCCTCGTTGACATCCTACGTACGCGACCGCGGCGCCTACGACTATCAGCACCACTGCAAGGTGGGAAGCGAAAATGCGGAGTTCGTCTCCGACGAGGTCGTAGACCGCTTCTGCCTGGTCGGCACAGTTGAGGCGCACCGCGAGAAGCTGCGCAAGCTGGCGTCGGTGGGCGTGACCCAGTTCAATATTTATCTTATGTGCGGCGAAGAAGAGCAGACGCTGGGGATCTACGAGCGGGAGATCGTGCCGCAGCTCGGGCCGGCAAAAGCGGCGAGATAGCGCTATACCCTCATTCATTTGAGCCTTGTCATCCTGAGCGACCGTGGGCTCCCGCGCGTCCTCTCCGGCGCGGGAAACGGTCGCGAAGGATCTTGGTTTTCCTGTCAAACGCAAGGTCCCTCGACTCGCGCTCTGTCGCTGCGCTCCGTCGCGCTGCGCTCGGGATGACAAATGTAGAGGGTGGCGCTGCTACCGTGCTCCCACCGCCGCATGGCGTTTCTCTTCCACGGCGGCGAGCGCGCGGTCGAGCAGGCGAATCGCCTCATCCACGTCGGCTTTCGAAATGTTCATCGGCGGCGACATGCGGATCACGTTGCCCCACAGTCCGCCCTTGCCGATCAGCAGGCCTTCGCGGCGCGCCTCTTCCATGAGCTGCGCGGTTTCCTGCGGCGCCGGTTCTTTGGTGGCGCGGTCTTTCACCAGCTCGATACCCTGCATCAGGCCCATGCCGCGCACGTCGCCGATGACGGGATACTTGTCCTTGAGTCCTTCCAGTCCTTCGCGGAAATGCTTGCCCACGACATAGCAGTTCTCGAGCAGGTTGTCTTCTTCGATCAGGTCAAGCGTGGCCTTGGCCGCGACTGAAGTGACTGGATTGCCGCCGAAAGTGGAAATCTGCAGCCCGCGGAAGCTGGCCGCGATTTCCGGGCGCGTAAACGTCGCGCCCACGGGCGCGCCATTGGCGAGGCCTTTCGCGGCAGTAATGATATCGGGCGTCACTTCCCACTGCTCGATGCCGAACCACTTGCGGCCGGTGCGTCCCCAGCCGGTCTGCACCTCGTCGGCGATGAAGTCGCCGCCGTACTTCTTCACGGTCTTGAAGACAATCTTGAAATACTCCGGCGGCGGCGTAATGAACCCGCCCACGCCCTGGATCGGCTCGGCGATGAAGCCGGCGATGCGCCCTGAAGTTGAAGTCTGAATGACGGCTTCCACTTCATCGGCGCAGGCCACGCCGCAATCGGGATAGGTCTTGCCCAGCGGGCAGCGATAGCAATACGGATTCATCGCGTGCACCACGCCAAAGCCCGCGGGCAGCGAGGCTCGCCAGGTGTTCTGTCCGGTGAGCGATTGCGCGAGCTGCGAGCGGCCGCTGTATCCGTGGCGCAGGGCGATAATCTCGAAGTTGCCGGTATGCGCCCGCGCGAGCTGGATGGCCATCTCGTTGGCTTCGGTACCGCTGTTGGTAAAGTAGCTCTGGCTGATCTCGCCTGGCGTCAGGCGCGCGATCTTCTCCGCCAGCGACACGATGCCTTCGTTGGGAAATACTGTCGAGGCATGCTGAATCTTGTCGACCTGCGCCTTGACCTTGGACGTGACGCGCGGGTTGGCGTGGCCGACGGAGATGGTCACGATCCCGCCGAAGAAGTCGAGATATTTCTTGCCGTCGACGTCCCACACGTACTGCATGCTGCCGTGGTCGGTAACCAGCGGCTCGGAGTAGTAGGTGGTGACCGAAGGAAACAGGTACTGCTTATATTTGCGGATGATCTCTTCTTTGGTCATGGCAAACCCGTCATGGCAACCCTAGTCTGCGGCCGCAGCACGGCCGCCGGTTGAACTCTGTGCGGTGAGAACACTGTAGGTCTCGGGACGGCGGTCGCGGAAGAACTGCCACACCTTGCGCACTTCCGCGATCAGGTCGAGGTCGAGGTCGGCCACCAGCACCTCGTCCTTGTCGCGGCTGGCCTGGGCAACAATCTTGCCGCGCGGATTGCAGAAATAGCTCTTGCCGTAGAACTCGCCAATGCTCCACGGCTTCTCTTCCCCCACGCGGTTGATGGCAGCGATGAAGTACTGGTTGGCGACGGCGTGCGCCGGCTGTTCCAGCTCCCAGAGATATTCCGAGAGGCCGGCCACGGTGGCCGAAGGATTGAAGACGATCTCCGCGCCGTTCAGGCCCAGAGCCCGCGCGCCTTCAGGAAAATGGCGGTCGTAGCAGATGTACACGCCAACCTTGGCGTACTTGGTCTCAAACACCGGATAGCCGAGATCGCCGGGCGTGAAATAAAACTTCTCCCAAAATCCCGGATGGCAGTGCGGGATGTGGTGCTTGCGATACTTGCCGAGATAGCGGCCGTCTGCGTCGATCACCGCGGCGGTGTTGAAGTAGAAGCCGGGCATGGTCTCTTCGTAGACGGGCACGACCATCACCATCTGATGACGAGCAGCGAGTTCCTGCATGCGGCGCACGGAGGGCCCTTCGGGAACCGGCTCCGCCAACTCGTACCAGCGGGGATCCTGCTCGGCGCAGAAATACGGACCGTAGAAGAGTTCCTGCAGGCATAGCACCTGGGTTCCCTGCTTCGCCGCCTGTTCGATCAGGCCGACGTGCTTCTCGGTCATGGCCTCTTTGATCTCAGCGAGGGAATGATCGGGCCCAAGAACATTGCGCGCCTGAAGCAGGCCGCAGCGGACGATGCGAGGCATGGCGTCTGTCCCCCGGAAAGCTCGAAATATAACACGTAGAGACGCAGCATGCTGCGTCTCTACAATTGCCGGCGATGGCTACTGCTTGCTCGCCACCTTCGCTTGCTTCACGAAGATCGACTTGGGCACCATGCAGTGGACGCCCTTGCGGATGTCCACTACCTCCATGACCCGGCAATCGGCGACCAGGGAAGTCAGAGCATAAGCCTCATAGCGGTCCATGGCCACGATCTTCTGCGCGGCGAGCCAGTCGATGGTGTTGCGCGTGGCGATCTTCATGGCTTCGAATAGGTCTTCGTCGAAGCCGGTGAAGATCCAGTAGTCCTTGTTCTCGGCCTGGGGCCACTCGACCTTCATGTCCTTACGCACGATGGGCTGGATCTCGATCTCTTTGTAGGCGCACTCCATCGCTTCCAGGTTCACTTCGCCGTTGCCTTGCAAGCAGTGGGAGTCGCCGGTCCAGATCAGCGCGCCTTTCACGAACACCGGCAGGTAGAGTATTGATCCGGCTTGGAGCTCGTTCAGGTCCATGTTGGAGCCGTTCTTCCATGGACGCAGCGTGCTAGTGCGGCCCTTGTCGTCTTTGATCGGCGGGCCGGCTTTCTCTTTCGGCTCGTTGGGATCGGGCGCCACCGCAATCACGCCCGGAAACGGCCTGAGGTGAAGCACGATTCCCGGCTTGAACTCCGTCGTCATCTTTGCCAGATCGAACTTGTAGTAGCGTACGAAACCATCCAGAAACTCCTTGGGCAGCAAGCCGGTTGGAAAATCTTTGCCCGGCAAATTGAAGTTCTGTCCGTATTCTTTGGGCACGATCTTGAGAATGCGAATCTCCAGCGTGTCGCCAGGTTCAGCGCCGTTCACGTAGATGGGACCGGTGATCGAGTGCGGACCGCCGCCGTCGTTTTCCTTCCGCCAGCCGGCGATCTTGTCCATCGGCGGACCTTCGAGTGTGTGATCCGTGGACTTCGGCTTGATCTGATCGAGGGCGTGATACCAGGTCTCGATGGAGATCGTGTCACCGGATTCGACGGTGAGCTTGGGCTTCTCGTTCACGTCGAACCAGCCCCACTGCACCGTTTCCTTGCTGGCCGGCAAGCTGTAGTGTTTGCCGCCGGGCGCGTGTTTACCGTCGGTCGCGCCTTGTTGCGCAAGCGCGACGCTGGTTGCAATGGCCAATAAGACAATTGTGGCAGCATGTTTTGCAGTTGCTTTCATGATCGCCTCCCGGTGCGCAACGCAGGCTTGGGAATGGAACAAAGGCTGAGAGCGCCGGGAAAGATTATCACCCTCAACGCAAAAAAGCCCCACACCTGCCATTCCGGCTGATGTGGGGCGACGCGCCTTGCCATGCGAGGATTGTCATGCGTCGGGTCCCTCCAAAATCCCGGTCAAGCCGCTCCCGACACACGGGGAGTGGCCGGGACCACACGATTCAAGCTGGCTTCCGCGGCAGCGATGGTGCGCCTGGCCAACGGCTTCAGCCAGAGCAGCGCCAGGAAGGCAGCGAGAATATCGCAGGCGATCATGACGTAGAACACGGGTACCCAGGAACCAGTCTTCAGCATCACGTAGGCGGCAACCGGCGCGGAGAAAATCGCTGCCGTGCCCTTGGCTGTGTAGACCACACCGTAATTCGTGGTCGCCCACTTGCGCCCGAACAGGTCGCCAGTGATCGAGGGGAAGAGCGAGAAGATTTCGCCCCAGGCAAAGAAAACCAGACTGGAGAGAATTACGAACATGGTCGGGCGGCTGATGGTTTGCAGCCACGCCCAGATAGCCAGACCTTCGATGAGGAAGGCGGCGAACATGGCATTTTCGCGGCCGATGTGGTCTGAAATCCAGCCCCACAACGGACGGGTGACGCCATTGACGATGCGGTTCAGCTCGATGGCCAAGACCGTCGCCGACATGCCCCAGATCATGATCGCCTTATCTACCTTGTAGGTGGTCGCGATCACCTTAAGTTGCGCGGTCACCACCAGGCCGCCAAAAGCGACCAATGTCATCATGAAGTAGATCATCCAGAATGAACCGGTCTTCACCATCTCAACCGGGGTCATGTCCACATTGGAGCTGTGTATCTTTGCCTGGATCTCGACCTTCTTTTTCTCCCAGTTGGGAGGTACCCAGCCTTCCGGTGGTTTGGCCAGGAACAGCGCCGATACCAACACAATCACCCCCTGAATCAGACCGAAGACGATGAAGGTGTGCTGGTAGCCGGAAGTCTTGATCATGTTGGCGATCGGTGAAACACTGACGGCCGTGCCGACGCCATAGGCTCCGGCAGTGAGCCCGACACATAGCCCACGGTGGTCCGGAAACCACTTCAGAACGTTGCCCACGGTGCCGCCATAAATAAACCCGGCGCCGATGCCGCCCACCATGTACCAGAAATAGAGAGCGCGCAGAGACTCGGCCCAGCCGGAACCCATCCAGCCCAAGCCGACCAGGACCCCGCCCATGCCCAGCATAAAGCGCGGACCTATGCGGTCCACCAACGCTCCCTCAAAAGGGACGAGCCAGGTCTCCACCAGGATAAAAGCAGCAAAGATTCCCTGGACGACGGTCAGGGAAACGTGCAGGTGGTTTTGGATGGGTAAAACGAAGAGGGTCCAGGCATACTGCAGGTTTGCGATGGCGGCCATCGCAACGATGCCGGCAATCAACTGGACCCAGCGATTGGGAATACGTGATGGGTGAATGGCACCCGTCAGCGTAGTGTCAGCCATAAGCACACCTCCGGGATGGCTCCGAACTGACTAGAAGATAAAAAGCAAAATGCCGTTTCTCCCTGTATCCAGCCGGGTCGGGGTGCGACAAACTAACACGAATTATGAAAGACCGCCCGCGTTTTTCTACGCGGGCGGGTTATCAGCTTCGATCTCCCTATGGAACGGGATGACACCCGGGATCAGCCACTTGTTCCACATCTCGTCGACTTTGCTCTGGAAGTAGTCGATATCGTCGTCGGTGAAGTGGGCGAAGCGTCCCTGACGGAGCAGGTAATCCTTCACCGGCTGCCGCGGAATGCGTTTGTCGGCGATCTGCTGGGTGCGTCCGGTGAGCTTCAGAACGCCATCCTCCACTTCATAGAGCGGCCAGATGCCGGTGTTCACGGCCAGTTCACCGAGTTCGTGCGACTGGATGGGATCGTAATCCCAGCCCTTCGGGCAGGGATCGAGCGAGTGGACGAAGGTCGGTCCGCCGATGGTCAGAGCCTTGCGGATCGAGTTCATTCCGTGCAGACCATAGGACATGCAGATGGTCGCAACGTAGCGGCACGTCGGGTGGCCGGCAGCCATCATCGCCGCCATGTTCTTTTTCCAGCGATGGTGCATGATGCGCTTAACCGGCCCGGGGGTGCTGAATGTGGTGTTCGCGCCCCAAGGCGTGCTGCCCGAGAGCTGAATGTCGGTGTTGGCGTACGACTCGTTGTCATAGAGCAGGATCAGGCAGTTGTAGTCGGGATGGGTCAAGGTCGCGGAAATCGCGCCGATGCCCATGTCCGCGCCACCGCCATCCCCGCAGAAGGCGATCACGTTAATGGGCTCGTTCTTCATCTTGCCCTTGCGCATAAGCGCCTTCAGCCCCGCCGCCGCCCCCAGAGCCGCCGAACCGCTGCTGCCGAGCTGGGTGTGCATCCACGGCACCGACCACGACGTGCTGTAGTACGTGGTGTTGGCCACGTACATGCACCCGGTGCTGCCGAGGACGATGGTGCGCGGGCCGGCGGCCTTCACCATCATCTTCATCACAAGAGCCGACTCGCAGCCCTGGCAGGTGCGGTGCCCGGAGGTGAAATACTCCTCGAGCGGCAGCTTCTTCACACTCTTGAAAGCATCAAGATTCTGCGTTGGCTCGATGTTCACGTAAGTTGCCATAGTTTTTCTTGTCCTTTCTAGCGGCTGCATCACGCTAGTTGAAATCGTTGAGTTCCTGCTATTCGCGCAGTCCAACCCACTGCGTAAGAGGCTGTGTTTTGCCCGCCGCTGCCGCATAGACCGAATCGGTCATGCGGGTGATATCGGGCAGGGTCACCTCCCGGCCGCCGAGGCCGCAGATAAATCCCAGCACCGGTATCTTGGGACCCGGCGCGGCGTACATGGCGGTCCGCACTTCGGTGGTGACCACGCCGCTCATGTAGGGCGAGCCGAAGGAATAGTCGCGGTCCACCACCCCCACTGCCTTGAAGCGGCTGAGCGATTTCGCTAGCGCCTCGGCAGGGAATGGACGGAACCAGCGCAAGCGCACGAACCCGACCTTCTTGCCCGCCTTGCGCATCTCGCGGATGGCCACCTTCATGGGGATGGAGAGCGTGCCCATGCCCATCAGCACGATATCGGCGTCCTCGGTCATGTACTCCTCGAAGAAGGGATTGCCGTAGGAGCGGCCAAAGATGCGCTCGAAGTCGGCATAGGCCTCCTTGATCACCGCCGTCGTCCGCTCCATGGCCGCGTAATTCTGCCGCCGGATCTCCATCACCCAATCTTCGTTCGCCTGCGGGGCGACGGTGATGGGGTTGTCCGGATGCAGCAGCAGGTCGGCGCGGTTGTAGCGCGGCAGAAATTCGTTGACCTTCTCCCGCGACGGAATGTTGACCAATGCCTGCGAGTGGGTAAGGAAGGCGCCGTCGCAGCTGATGGCGCACGGAAGGAAAATCCTGCGGTCCTCGGCCACGCGATAAGCGATGAGCGCGGTGTCGAGAGCTTCCTGGGCGTTGTCCACCCAGGTCAGCATCCAGCCCAGGTCGCGCACGGCGAGGGCGTCGTTGTGCTCGGTGCCGAATGCCCCGGGATCGTCGAGGGCTCGGTTGCCCACCATGGCGACCATGGGGATACGCAGCGCCGGCGTCACGGTGAGGGCTTCCATGGCGTACATCCAGCCCACTCCACTTGAGCCGCAGAAGACGCGCGCACCTACCGCGGATGCGTGCTTGACGATTTCGAACTGCGAGTGCTCGCCTTCCGCCACGATGTATTCGCAGTCCATCTCGCCATGCGACACCAGCTTGGAGACGTACTGCATCACGGTATCGTAGGGGCGAATCGGGTAGGCCGTGATCACGTCCACATCCGCCAGCTTGCAGGCCACGGCGATGGCTTCGCTGCCCGTGATCAGGGCGGTTTCATCTGTCTTGCGATGTTGCTCCAGCGTTTCTACCATTTGTGCCATAAACCGCTCTCCTCCCGGCAGCTAACCTTGCTTTGCGATCTCCAGCATTTCCGGAACCTGCTCCTTGTACTGTCCGCGGTAGCGGAAGCCGTGCGAGCGCTCCGGCCGTGATGCAATCTTTTCCTGCAGCCAGGTGTTGTATCCGGTCTTGTCTTTCTTCCACGCCTCCCACTGGCTGGAGTTGTCGCGGAATGCCGCCTCGTTGACCATGGTCACGCAGTTGGGTACCGGACAAACCGCTTCGCAGACGCCACAGCCGCAGCACGCCTGCATATTGGCGTCGTAGAGACCGTCGGGAGTTACGTCGAAGCAGGTGTCCGGACACTGCAGCCAGCACAGCGTGCACTTGATGCAGGTATCGAAGTTCACCACCGGGCGCATGGTACGGGTGCTGAACTTCTTAAACGTGGGATTGCGATCAGGCCGATAGCCGCCCATAACATGCGTCCCAGGCTCTTCTATCTGTTTGCCGGTGGGGATACAGGGAATCGCAATGCCCTCGCCCATTTCGTGCCATTTGGGGAGGTCAAATTTGTACGGCGTTTCCGGGTTGCCCTGATTGGGACGCACGGTGACGCTGTCGAAACGCTCGTAAGCCCGCTCGGCCGATGCCACCTTCACGGAATCGTGCCACTCAGCGAAAATAACTTTCTTGAGGGCGTCGAGCGTAAACAGATCGGGAAGGATGCGCGCTATGGTTCCCAATACGCGAACATCGGTGTGATCGTCCTTATAGACCCACAGACCGGAGAAGCTTGGCGTGCCCTTGACGATGCTTAACTGATACGGGTAGTCCTTGCGATGGGCCATCGAGACCAGTGCGTCGGGCGTCTCTTTCGAAGTGACAATGAGGGTGCCGTCCTTCTTGAGAAGCTTATTCACCGGCTGCAGCCCGTACCACGCCCACGACTCCACTCCCTTGCACAGGGTGTCGTCGACGGAGATGGTGATGTCGACTTCCGTGGGTTCGTACTTCGCCATGCCTTGTTCAAGCGTTTCCTGGTCAGAACCTACGATGGCGAAACTCTTAGCGGGAATGCCGTTGCGTTCCGGGCTGTCGCTGTAGCGTCCGAAGCTGATGCCGGGCTTGCCCGATTGATGCGCGGCAAGCACGATGCCTCGGCTGACATTCTTGGCCAGGGTTTTCTGGAAAATCCCCCGGTAGATAATCTCGACCGCGAATAACCGGCCCATGCGAACCTCCGTTTTAGTCAAAACTTGTTGAGAACGATCTCCGATACCTCTTCAATGTGCCGGCGCATGGCCAATTCAGCCGCAACCGGATCGTGCCGCTTGATGGCTGCCAAAATCCGGCGATGGCCGGCAATGGATTTCTGCGGCCGCCCTTCCACCTGCAAGGAGCGCTCCCGCGTCTCCCGCAATAGGTCCATCAGGACATCCAGGACTTTCAATACCACGCTGTTGTCCGAGGCCATGGCAATCGAGTAGTGGAACTCGTTGTCTTCATCGATGGCAGCATCGCCTTGGCGCAGCTTCTCATTCTGCCGCGCGAGAATTTCTTCCATTTCGCTGACGTCAGCCGCAGAAGCGTGGGTGGCTGCACGCGCAGCAAGCGGCGGCTCGAGCATCTTGCGCACGTCCAGCAGTTCCACCACCAGCTTGCGTTTCTGCACCAGTATCGAGGTCAGGGGATTAATAAGGGCGTCCGTGGAAAGCTCGCGCACGATCGTGCCCGAGCCCTGCCTGGGTTCGACCATGCCCACCAGCTCCAGCCGGCGGATGGCATCGCGGATCGAGCTGCGGCTGACGCCAAAGCTCTCCGCCAGCTCGCGCTCCGGGGGCAGCATGTCGCCGGGCTTCATACGCTCGGCGATAAACTGCTCCAGCCGCCGCGCCACCTCTTCATAGACCTTGTTGCGGCGGATGGCTTCGAATTCGGGTTTGGCGGTTGCGCTCAATATTGGTCCAGTCACCAGACCATTGGCCCACTTAACGGACCAATTCTACACCCGGGTGTCAAGTATGGCGCTCTACGGTTCTGCGCCGGGGGGAGAGCCGCCTTGGGGAGTAGGCCCTGAGCGAGATTTCTCGCTACGCTCGAGATTTCGGCTGCGGACTCCCGCTTCGCCTCGCTGCGCCCGGCGTTTGCTCACGCCCGCAACTTGCCAACCGTTGTGCCCATCTACTAAAACAGTGGCAGCCGCTTGCAACCGGGTGCCACACCTCCGCCGATGGCCAAACACTCCAGGGCATTCGCCGCTTGGACGCTGCTGTTCCTCCTGCTCCTCGTGGGCCCGAGCACCGCGCCATACATGGCTGCCAGCCCTGCGTCCGTGCGAGGCACCAACGAACTCCAGCAACTGCTCATCAAGCTGCACACCACGGCGCGGCTGATGCACACCGTCGCCCATCCTGACGACGAAGATGGCGGCATGCTGGTTTTGGAAGCGCGTGGCGAAGGCGTCACCGCGCTGCAGTTGACCCTGACTCGTGGCGAAGGCGGTCAGAACCGCATGGGCAGTAATTTCTCCGACGAATTAGGGGTGGTGCGCACGCTGGAATTGCTGGCGGCCGACCAGTATTACGGTGTGGAGCAGCGATTCACGCGGGTTGCCGATTTCGGCTATTCCAAGAGCGCCGACGAAACTTTCGAAAAGTGGCACGGCCATGACCTCGCGCTCGCTGACATGGTGCGCGTCATCCGCACCTTCCGTCCGGATGTAATTGTCTCCCGCTTCCAGGGGACGGCCCGCGACGGCCACGGCAATCATCAGGCCAGCGGAATTCTCACACGCGAGGCTTTTCGCGCTGCCGCGGACGCTTCGCGTTTTACAGAACAACTGAGCGATGGTTTGGAGCCGTGGCAGGCGCGGAAGCTTTATATCCGTGGTGGCAGTGATGATTACACGCTGGCCCTGAACAGCGGCGCCTATTCGCCGGTGTTGGGCGTGAGCTTTGTACAGTTCGCCATGCAGGGCTTGCGCCACCAGCTCTCGCAGGGCGCCGGCGAGTGGCAGCTTTCATCCCGCCCGCACATCTCTTACTACAAGCTGGTAGATTCGGCGCTGCCCCTCCCGCCAGCGGGTACGCACGAACGTGATTTTTTTGACGGCATCGATACCACGCTCCCCGGGCTTGCAGATCGCATCGGGAGCGAAGAAATGAAAGCTCCGTTTCTCCGGCCGGCCCTTATCGCTATCAAGCAGCGTGTCGACGATGCAACTCATCTCGTGCCAGGTCCGTCTTCAGGCCTGGCTGCTCCCTTGCTCGCGGGCGAGCAGCAGACCGCGGAACTGATGGATCAGGTCGAACAGTCGGAACTCTCACCTGCGGCGAAATCAGACCTGCTGGCGAACTTACGCACCAAGCGCCAGCAGTTCGAGCGCGCGGCGGAGCTGGCCCTAAACCTGGAGCTGCGCATTTCTACGACTCCCGCCGGCAATGGCATGCTGGTGCCGGGACAGACTGTGCGCCTGAGTGCTGAGCTGCGCAATTCCGGCGATGAGGCAGTCCAACTGCAGCAGATCGCGCTCGATGTTCCCAAGGGCTGGAGCGCTCCGCCGGTGTGGATCCGCGCAACACGATTGAAGCCCGGCGAGACCACGACGGTGGTGTTCAACCTGACGGTTGCAGCGAACGCCGAACTTACGCATCCTTATTGGCACCGCGACGACCCTCAGACAGACGCGACCTATCAGATCGACGATCCGCGCTATGTCACCCTGCCCTTTCCTCCGCCTCCAGTAGGGGCCCATGCGGTATTCGTTTTTGCCGAGCATCAAGGGACGGTGCGAGCGATCGCGCGTGCCTCCATGCTGGAGAACAGCCCACCGCTGGCAGTAGTGCCGGCGTTTTCCCTGCTCATCGCGCCTCCCACACAAATAGTGCCGGTCGATTTCGCCTCCGCGGCGACGGTAGAAGTAGATGTCCGGGGCTATGTTGCGGGCGAGGCAAACGTCTACCTCGCCGTGCCGCAAGGATGGACGGCAACACCCAGATCCGCCGCGATCAGGTTCGATCACAGCGGCCAGGAACGAAAGATAAGTTTCAAGCTGACGCCGCCTGGCGGGGCATATCGGCCCGGCAGGCTCAGGCTAAATGCCATCCTGGAAGCCTCAGGGCGTCAATATTCAGAAGGCTTCACCCTCGTGACCGGCGAAGACCTGGGCACCTTTTATTACTACCAGCCGGCAACCGAGCAGTTGAGCATGGTTGACGTCAAAATCCCTGCTGGATTGAAGATCGGCTACATCATGGGTGCGGGCGACGAGATCCCTACGGTGCTGCGGGAGCTCGGGTTGAGCGTTGAGATGATTTCACCAGATCAGGTGGCGCGGGGTTACCTCGGACGGTTCGACACCATTATCCTGGGAATCCGCGCATATGACACTCGTCCGGACGTCCGCCAGAATAACCGCCGGCTTCTTGATTATGTCGATCGAGGCGGAACGCTGCTGGTACAGTACAACACCAATCCAGAGCAGTTTAATGCCGGCCGCTACACTCCGTACCCGGCCGAATTGAGCCATGATCGAGTGAGCGTCGAGGAAGCGCCGGTTACGCTGCTCGAACCCTATGACCGCCTGTTCCGCTTTCCCAATCCCATTTCCGAAAAAGACTTCAACGGTTGGGTGCAGGAGCGCGGCCTGTATTTCATGGACAAGTGGGACAACCATTTCCGGGCGTTGCTTTCCTGCTCTGACCCCGGCGAGCCTCCGCTGGAAGGAGGATTGCTGCTTGCCCGCTCCAGTCACGGAACTTACATCTACACGGGCTACGCCTTTTTCCGCCAGCTTCCTCACGGAGTTCCCGGGGCCATCCGACTGTACGTCAATCTGTTGAGCGCCGGCCATGGCAAGCCCTGACAATTGGGCACCACCCGAGAATCGCACTTCCTTGGTTGCTGGCATAGGTCTCGGCTCCGCCACCGCGCTAAACATGATTGACATGATCGGGGTGGGTCCATTCATCACCATTCCCCTCATCGTTAGCGCAGCGGGAGGCCCGCAAGCCATGCTGGGGTGGATCCTGGGTGCAGCTCTGGCCTTGTGCGATGGCATGGTCTGGGCGGAACTAGGTGCGTCAATGCCGGGGTCCGGCGGTTCGTATCGTTATTTGAAGGAAATCTACGGCCCGGCGGGCCTGGGACGGCTGATGTCATTTCTTTTTGTATGGCAGCTTTCTTTCAGCGCGCCGCTGTCCGTCGCTTCCGGTTGTATCGGAATGGCGCAGTATGCGAGTTACCTGTTGCCGTCGCTGGAGAAAGTGTATGTGTCAACGACGCTCACTTGGCCGATTCCTGGGATCGGTCCACTGGCAGCGCGCGTGCTCGTGAGCCGCGCAACGTTTTTCGCCATAGCTGCGTGTGCGGTTGCTGTATTGCTGCTTTACCGGCGCATAACGGCAGTGGGCCGCATTTCAAAGCTGCTCTGGATAGGAGTGCTGGGAACAGTGGCTTGGGTGATCGTTGCCGGGCTCACACATTTCAGTCGAGCTCGCGCTTTTGACTTCCCAGCCGGGGCTCTTCGGCTCGACCAGGGGTTCCTGGTCGGTCTCGGATCGGGGCTACTGATCGCAACCTACGATTACTGGGGTTACTACAACGTCTGTTTTCTCGGGGAGGAAGTAAAAGAACCGGCCCGCACCATCCCGCGCGCTCTGGTGTTTTCAATTCTCGCTGTCGGCGCAATCTATGTGGTGATGAATGTCAGCATATTGGGAGTTGTGCCGTGGCGGGACCTTGCAGCAGCGGGCCGGAGCGAAACACGCTCTTACGTTGTGTCCACGATGATGGAGCATGTATACGGAAGCTGGGCGGGATACTTCGTGACCATACTGGTGATCTGGACGGCGTTCGCCTCGGTGTTCTCTCTCCTGCTGGGATATTCACGGGTGCCGTATGCTGCCGCGCTCGACGGAAATTATTTCCGCGCCTTTGGCCGCGTGCACTCAGAAGGGCGCTTTCCCCATGTCTCGTTATTGGTTCTCGGCCTTGTGGCGGCTTGCTTTTGCCTGTTGCGCCTCACGGACGTGATAGCGGCCTTGGTGGTAATTCGCATCATAATTCAGTTCCTGGTTCAGGCAATCGGCCTGTTGATCCTTCGCAGCCGGCATCCGGAAGCGCAGCGACCATTCCGCATGTGGCTCTATCCAGTGCCTGCCCTGGCGGCCGTCGCAGGATTCCTGTTTGTCTTGGTATCTCGCCGGAACTTTCTGAAAGAGACGCGCTATGCGCTGGTGATTCTCGGGACCGGGCTTCTTATCTTTCTCTTGAGAGCCTGGCGGGAGCGGAGTTGGCCGTTCGGCACGGCGCGCTCTGGTAATGACCTGGTACTTTCGTAAGAAGCGCCCTGTCTGGCGAATCTTCGGTTGTTGCCACTTTGCTAGAATCGAAACGATGTGCGGAATTGTTGGCTTTACTCATAAAGATCGGCCCGCTAGCGGGGAGCGTATCCGCGAAGCCACGGCCACGCTGCTTCATCGCGGTCCTGACCAGCAGGGCGTTTTTGAAACTCCCAACGTTTCGCTTGGCGCCGTCCGCCTGAAAATCATCGACCTGATCTCGGGCGAGCAGCCCATGCGCAGTGACGATGGCGATACCGTCCTGGTCTTCAACGGCGAGGTTTACAACTACGCCGAAGTACGCCAGGAACTGAAGGCGCTCGGCCACCGCTTTTCGAGCCGTAGCGACACAGAAGTCGTGCTTCGGGCATTTCTCGAGTGGGACACAGGCTGCTTCGCACGCCTGCGCGGAATGTTTGGCCTCGCCCTGTGGACGGAATCGCGGCGGCGACTGGTTCTCGCGCGCGATCGCATGGGCATCAAACCTCTCTATTACTCCCGACGCGGCGACGACGTTTATTTCGCCTCCGAACTGAAGGCAATTCTTGTCCATCCTGAGATTGACCGCAGCATCAGCCTGGACGGGCTGAACTGCTATCTGCAGATGAATTGGGTTCCTGCGCCGTACACGCTGGTGCGCGACATTACAAAAGTCTTGCCCGGGCACTTTCTCGTCTGGGAGGACGGCCAGATGCGCACCGAGAGCTACTGGCGTTGCGCGCCCGCGGCTCCGACCACGCCAATGGCGCTGGAGGATGCCAAGCAGCAGCTTGATTCTCTGCTCAAGAGTTCGGTGAAGGAACACCTGGTGTCGGACGTGCCGCTGGGTGTCTGGGCCAGCGGGGGCATCGATTCGTCGACCATTCTTCACTACGCCGCAGCGGCGAGTCCTGCGCGTTTGAAGACCTTCTCCATCACCTTCAAAGGCCGCAGCTTTGACGACAGCCGTTACATCCGCGAAGTAGCGCACCTGTATGGCACCGACCACACCGAGTTCGATCTGAGCCCCGGCGCCGAACTGGTGGACGCGATCCAGCAGTTCGCTTATTACTCCGACGAGCCCAGCGCCGACGCTGGCTCGCTGCCGGTCTGGTTTCTTTCGAAGATGAGCCGGCAGCAGGTGACCGTGGCACTCAGCGGCGAAGGCGCCGATGAACTCTTTGGCGGCTATCTCACCTATCGCGCCGACCGCTATGCGTGGATGGCTCGGTCCGTGCCGGCATTCGCGCGGCGCGCCGCCGCATCAGTCGCGCACTGGTGGCCGGTTTCGGACGACAAGATCAGCTTCGAATACAAGCTCAAGCGATTTCTGGAAGGCACGCTGCTCTCGCCGGAAGAAGCGCATATCTTTTGGAACGGCACGTTTTCCGCCGAGGAATTGCGAACTTTATTCCCAAAGGCTGATCCGCTACCCATGCGCCGCCTGCTCACCGACGTGCCGCTCGGCCCCGGGCTCAACCGCTACCTGCTGTTTGACCAGCGCTATTACCTGGCTGACGACATTTTGTACAAAGTTGATCGCATGAGCATGGCGCACTCCATGGAAGTGCGCCCGCCTTTTCTCGACCATCGCATCGTGGAATTCGCCGCTGGATTGCCGGAGGCCTACAAGATCCGCGGCTCCGAACTGAAGTTCATCCTGCGTGAACTGATGAAGGGCAAGCTGCCGCGTTCGATCCTGCATCGCAAGAAAAGTGGCTTCGACATTCCGGCGCACGACTGGTTCCGCGGTCTCCTGAAGCCACTGCTGCTGGATACTGTTAATCAGAGTGTGGTGGAACAAACCGGACTATTCCGCTGGCAGGGAATTGACGGCGTGATTCGCAACCACTTGGAAAGGCGCGCCAACCTCGGCTACCACCTGTGGGGCCTTCTGACGCTGTTTCTCTGGCTCAAGCGATGGAACATCCGCTTTGTGGAACCGCAGTTACAGTCCCCGATCCGCTCCCAAGAACGCAGCCGTGTCCTGATGTGATCCTCTGCCTTTAGGCGTTAAGGCCCGATGCTACAATGCATCGCACCCCGGCAGGTACGACCATGCTCGAATGCAAGATCAGGCAAAGCGGCGATGTTACGGTCATTGATCTAAAAGGTTCTATCACGTTGGGCGAAACGGTAGCGCACGATCCGGAAAGCAGCGATTTCGGCGGCGGTAGGCGACCGGTGGTGGTGGGCGAGATCGTTCGCGACCTTCTCAAGCGCGGCCGGCAGAAGATTCTGCTCAATCTGAAGGATGTGAACTACATCGATAGTTCCGGAATCGGAGAGCTGGTAGGCGCCTTTACCAGTGCCCAAGCGCATGGAAGCCAGATCAAGCTGCTGAACCCGGTGTCCAAGGTGGTCAACGTTCTCCGGCTTACCCGCCTCGACCACCTGTTCCCGGTTGAAGCTGACGAAGCGGACGCCATCCGGTCGTTCATGTCACCGAACTGACGTTGTCCTGGCAACTACGCCGGCGTGGCACGCCTCGCACTGCGTCTTTCCCTCAATCTCGTTCAAGTGCCGCTGCACTTCGAGGACGTCTGGCCCTTTGCCGGCGTTAGACTCCTGTCGCCCGGCAAGGTTCAGCAGCGCTCTCAGCAATTGCTGCTGCCGGTACAGAAGTTCGCGAGCCGCTGGATCAGGCGGCTCCATTCTTGAGGAATCGGCCCCGGCCTGCTCGACGCGCATCCGCAGCGAATCGAGTTCCACCCGGTTAGCAAGATAGAGATCGAGCGGCACGACACGGATCTCAGCCCGACGCCACATGCGCTCGCCGGCTGCGATCGAATGAGCCGGCATCATTTGATTCGCGCCGCGCGCGGTGTAGCTGGTGACCGTCTGGTTGGAAGAGGTTTGAGCCAGCATTAGAGCGGCGCCGGCCACAAAAAGAACAAGCAGGAAGGTCGCACTCCGCATACACACCTCCCTCATGACCTGCATTACAACGCGATTGTTCGCCTGGCTTCGAGAAGCGGAATAGGACGCAGCGCACGCATGGTTGTGACGGGCTGCCGGGACCCTCACCAATCCGGCCCATGTTGAAAGCACCGCGTGCGGAGTGTACCTTGGAGTAATGAAAGGTTGGGGGAATGCCTGTACGTCCGCCAGAGCATGATTTAGCAGCCCTGAAGATCGACGAGCACGTTCGCTCCCGCGGTGGGAGCAAGTGGCTGCGCTGGGTGGCGGCGGCGGTGGGCGTGTGCTTTCTGGTGTTTGCCGTGGCTTTCGCGCTGATCGGGCGAGCGCCCAGCGTGCAACTGGCAACCGCGCACAGCGTGAGCGGTGATACACGCGTGGCGTTGCTGAATGCCAGCGGATACGTTACGCCGCGCCGCCGTGCGACCGTAGCTGCGAAGATCACTGGTCGCGTGGTGCAGATGTACGCGGAAGAAGGCATGGTGGTGAAGGAAGGCCAGGTGCTGGCGATACTCGATGAATCCGACGCACGCAAGCGCCTGCTCTCCGCGCAGGCCGATCGCGATGCAACCTCCGCCTCGCTGGCCGATCTTCAGGTGAACCTGGCCAATGCCGAGCGCGAGCTGCGCCGCACCCAGGGACTGGAGCAGGCGGGCGTCTCCAGCCCGCAGGCCCTCGACCTCGCGCGCACCACGGCCGAGAGCTATCGCGCGCGCATCGCCTCCACCGACGAGCAGGTGCGCGCCGCCGACGCCCGTATCAAGATGGCGCAGCAGGACCTCGACAATTGCACGGTGCGCGCTCCGTTCGGCGGCATCGTGGTATCGAAGGACGCGCAGGTGGGCGAGATGGTCTCGCCGGTTTCTGCGGGCGGCGGATTCACCCGCACCGGCATCGCCACCATCGTGGACATGAACTCCAACGAGATTGAAGTGGACGTAAACGAGTCCTACATCGCGCGCGTGCAGCCGGGCCAGGCGGTCACGGCCGTCCTCGATGCCTATCCGGACTGGAAGATTCCTTCGCACGTGCGCACCGTGATTCCCACCGCCGACCGGCAGAAGGCGACTGTCAAAGTGAGGATTTCATTCGACAAGCTCGATCCCCGCATCCTGCCGGATATGGGCGTGAAGGTCACCTTCCTGGGCGACGAACCAGCCACGCCGGGTACGCCACGCGTGCTCGTGCCGCAGAATGCGGTGCGCCGGGATAACGGTCAGTCGGTGGTCTACCTTTATCGGGATGGCAAGGTGGAGCGGCGCGCGGTGCGCGTGGGCGCAACCCAAGGCAATGATGTGGAGGTTATCGCGGGTGTTGCGGATGGCGACCGCCTG
>Ga0335077_10002926_pt1 | contig 20473 bp, 17 predicted proteins | sample Lox_Sample_31_FD_207151 | JGI IMG/M metagenome (GOLD analysis project Ga0335077, IMG submission 207151) | Soil microbial communities from Loxahatchee National Wildlife Refuge, Florida, United States - Lox_Sample_3.1 | ecosystem: Environmental > Terrestrial > Soil > Wetlands | place: USA...
GGCGCAAGGTCGGCGAGCAGGACAAGCTCTACGGCTCGGTGACCGCCATGGACGTGGCCGAGGCGCTCGCCGCCCGCGGCCTGCAGATCGACCGACGCAGCATCGACCTCCACGAGCCCATCAAGACGCTCGGCGACTTCGAGGTGGGCGTGAAGCTCCACTCCGAGGTGGTGGGCAAGGTGAAGGTGAAGGTCGAGCCCGAGGCCTAGCTGCCGCCGCAACCGCGGCGCCGGGGCCGGTCCTCCTGGGCCGGCCCCTTTCCTTTTTCGCCCCCCTTCACTGGCAAAGGGCGGGGAGCTTCGCCGGCCGAACCGGCTTCTTCGACTGGAGGCGGGCGAGGGCCTTCTTCGCGTCGGCGGCCCCCTCGCCCTTCTTTCCCCGGGCGAGCTTGCCGTAGGCGTCGGCGGCGCGGCGGAGTGCGTCCTTCGCGCCCGCGCCCCCGCGCCAGTAGGTCTCCTCCTCGCCCCGGGCCACGAGCAGCCGGGCGTCCTGCGCCGAGGCCGAATCCGGGAAGCGGGTGAGGAAGAAGGACCCCCGCCGGGCCACCTCGGCCGGGCCGCAGGGCCTGGCGCGGGTGATGAGGCGGAAGCTCGCCTCCTCGGCTACCCGGCCCTCGCCCTGCACCAGAGCCTCGAAGGCCCCCCCGTAGCGCGCCCGCCCGCTCGCCACGTCGAAGACCGGGTCCCCGAGAAGCTCGGAGGCGCGCTGGGCGGAGGCGAGGTCGGGCGCGCCAGAGGCGGCCATCTGCTCGGCGAGCTTTCCGGCGGCCAGCAGGACCTCGCCCTTGGCGGAGGAGGCGGGGACGAGCTTCGCGAAGCCGGCGGCGAAGACGAGGGCCTGTCCGCTGCGGTCGGCCCGGGCGAGCTCGTCCAGGGCCTTGAGCGCCGCGGGGCCGGAGGCGCTCCCCTCTCCCAGGGCCAGGATCTGGTAGGTCCCTTCCCCCCGGGAGGCGCGCACCCGCACGAGCACCGGGGCGCCGGGCCGCGGCGTGCCGGGGAGGCGCACCAGGAGGACCTGGCCCGGGTCCCCCGAGGCGCCCTTCTGGAAGCGCCGGCGGTCCTGGGGGCGGTCCTTGCCGAGGTCCTCCTCGTCGGGGGCCCAGGTCTCCACCTCGAGTCCCAGGTCGGGGGCCGGGATGAGCGCCACCGCCTCGGGGAGCTCGCCCGGGCTCCGCGGGGCCACCGCGAAGGTGTCGGGGTCGTCCTCGTTCGTCGAGGCCTGGATGACCGAGCCCTCGCCGAGCGGGTTCCGCTCGGCGAGATCCCGCCACTGCGGGTAGCGGACGAAGCGGTTCGAGACCACCTCGGGCTCGTCGTTGGGCTCGACCTCCTCGCCCGGCTGCGGCTCGGCGAGCCACACCCGGAGGGTGTACCAGTCGGTGGGCTTCTCCACCGGCTCCTCGCCCTCGCGGTGCTTCTCGCGCACCGCGAGGTAGTAGGTCCCGGGGACCACCGCGGCGGTGAGCTCGGCGCTCTTCCCCGGCCCTCCCCGGTCCACCTTGGCGACCAGGGGGGCCGAGCGGCGCCGGTCGGCCCCGGCCCGCTCCCGGTTGAGCGTGAGGGCCACGTGCAGGCCCTTGATGCCCTCGCCCGGGGTGTCCCCGCTCCACTCCGCGTGCAGGACGAGGGGGCGGTCCCCGGCGGGCACGGCGATGCGGTAGACGTCGACGTCCCCGGTCACGGCGTTGAGCTTGGCGCCGATGTGCCCGCGGACCTGGGCGACGCCCATGGCCCGGCGGCCGTCGGTCCCCGGGGGGAGCGGCAGGACGTTTGCGAGCGAGGGCACGTCGTTCGGCTCGTGCTCCTCCCCGTCATAGAAGTCGAGCGGGCGCAGGGAGACCGGCAGCGCCGCCGCGAGCCCAGGCGCCCGATCGTGGAGGAAGACGTAGGCGTCGCTCCAGCGCCAGGCGACGAGCGCCGCCGCGACCAGGGCGAAGGCGAGGGCGACGGGGGCGAGGATGCGGCCGCGGCGGATGGTCCGGATCTGGCGGTCGAGGTCGGCGAAGTCCTTGCGGCGGGCGATGGCGGGGTCGCCGGTGGCCTCCGAGAGGTTCTCGCTCTCGAGCGCCAGGGTGGAGGCATTCGGCTCCACCGCCCGCTGCAGGGCCACCCGCATCTCGTCGGCGGTCTGGAAGCGGTCGGCGGGCTTCTTCTCGAGCGCCTGGCGGACGACGGCCGCGAACCCGGCCGAGATTCCCGGGGCGACCTCCTCGAGGGGAGCGGCGGTCTGAGTGAGGTGCGCGGAAACCACCGCCATGGGGTTCGGAGCCACGAAGGGAGGGCGGCCGGAGGCGAGCTCGTAGAGCACCGCTCCCACCGTGTAGAGGTCGGCGCGGGGGTCGAGCTCCTCGCCCCGGGCCTGCTCCGGGGAGAGGTAGTTCGGGGTGCCGATGATGGCCCCGGCGCTCGTCTCCCCTCCCTCCGACCCGGCGTCGCGGAGCTTGGCGATGCCGAAGTCGAGGACCTTCACGAAGTCGCCCTCGGTCCGGGTCTTTAGCAGCATCACGTTCGCGGGCTTGATGTCGCGGTGGATGATGCCGGCCTCGTGCGCCTCCGCGAGCGACCCGAGCAGCTGGTCGGCGATGTGGGCCACCCGGGACTCGGGAAGCCTCTTCTCGTCCCGGAGCACGGTGGCGAGGTCCTGGCCCGGGACGTACTCCATGGCGAGGTAGAAGCCCCCCTCCTCGCCCTCCACCTCGCCGAAGTCGAAGACCCCGATGGTGTGGGGGTGGGAGAGGCGGGAGACGATCTGGGCCTCCGAGCGGAAGCGGGACACCGCCGCCGGGTCGCGGGCGAAGCTGCCGCGGAGCACCTTCACGGCGAGCGCCTTCCCCATGCGGACGTGCTCGGCCTTGTAGACCGAGCCCATCCCCCCCTCTCCGAGGAGCGACAGGAGCCGGTACCGGTCGGCGATCACCCGGCCCACCCATGCCTGCGACGAGGAGTGGACCCGCTCCGGAACCGTCCTCAGGTCCGTCCCGCACTTGGGGCAGAAGTTGAGCGCGACGGTTGCTGGGTCCGCCAGGTAGCCGCACCGCGGACAGGGTTCGCGGAGGGGGATGAGCGCAGCCTGCGACATCAGGTCTATTTCGAGCGTAACTCCGATTTCCAGGGCATCCAAAGGCCCTCTGCCGTGGGACAGGGCGGATGTCGGCGGGACTCCCCGGGTCGCACACCCCCAATGGGCGAGTGCACGGTGCGTGGCAGCAACGTCCCACTGTCGTTGCCAAGCCCCGGAGCCCTGCTATAGTCCCCCACCCCGGACGACCTCCCTTGCTCGACTGGCTCCATACCATTCTGTCCCGTGATCTGGCCATTGACCTCGGGACGGCGAATACCCTCATCTACATTCGGGGCGTCGGCATCGTCTCGAACGAGCCCAGCGTGGTCGCCGTGCAGCAGGACGCGCGCGGCGGCCGGCGAGTGCTCGCGGTCGGCAAGGAGGCGAAGGAGATGCTCGGGCGCACCCCGGGCAACATCGTCGCCATACGCCCCATGAAGGACGGGGTCATCGCCGACTTCGAGATCACCGCGGCGATGCTCCGCTACTTCATCCAGACCGCCCACAACCGGAAGGCCTTCGCGCGGCCTCGCATCATCATCGGCATCCCCTCGGGGATCACCGAGGTGGAGAAGCGAGCCGTACGGGAGGCCGCCGAGAGCGCCGGGGCGCGCGAGGTCTACCTCATCGAGCAGCCCATGGCCGCGGCCATCGGCGCCGGCCTGCCCATCACCGAGCCGTCCGGGAACATGATCGTCGACATCGGGGGCGGCACCTCCGACGTCGCCGTCATCTCCCTCGGCGGCATCGTCTACAGCCGCTCGGTGCGCGTCGCCGGCGACAAGATGGACGAGGCCATCATCCAGCACATCAAGCGGAAGTACAACCTCCTCATCGGCGAGCGCACCGCCGAGCTCATCAAGATGGGCATCGGCACCGCCTACCCGACCGACGAGGAGCTCACCATGGACATCAAGGGGCGCGACCTCGTCGCCGGCGTGCCCCGCACCCTCATCGTCACCTCGTCGGAGATTCGCGAGGCGCTCGCCGAGCCCATCAACGGCATCGTCGAGGCGGTGAAGGTGACTCTCGAGAGGACCCCCCCGGAGCTCGCCGGCGATATCGCCGACCGGGGCATCGTGCTCGCCGGCGGCGGCGCCCTCCTGAAGAACCTCGACACGCTGCTCCGGGAGGAGACCGGGCTCCCCGTCTTCCTCGCCGAGGACCCGCTCTCCGCGGTGGTCATCGGGGCCGGGAAGGCGCTCGAGGAGCTCCACATCCTGCGACAGGTCGCCCAGCACTAGCGGCCGTGCGAGGCGGACCCACCCCGGGTCGCGCTCGCGCCCGCTTCGCCCCTCGGTGTCGGGAGGGCCCGCCTCGCAGTCGGGAATTGCCGACAGCGGAGACGCCGAACCTCCCGGAATCACGAAGGGCGGCGCTTGGCCGCCCTCCTGCAGTGGAGAGCTCTCGAACCGGGCGCGCGATGAAGCGCCCCGAAGACCTCGAACGGAGAACGACCATGAAGCGCAACGTCCCTAGCCTCCTCGGTGCCGCCGCTGGCCTCGCCCTCTTCCTCGCCGTCGCTCTCCTTCCCGCCCTCCAGTACGGCGGCTACGCCGGCGCGCTCCTCGCGGGCGGCATCTTCGGGTCCCCGATCCAGGCCACCCTGCTCGTGCGGGCCCTCATCGCCTTCGGCATGGTGCTCGGCACGGTGGGCGTGGGCTCGCTCTTCGCGGTCGGCGGCGCGGCCGCCGGCGCGGCCGTCGGCGCCGTCGCCCGGGCCATCGTCCCGGCGAAGGCCGCCGAGGGCCAGGCGAAGGCGTAGCTCCCTCCGCGGCGCGGGCGAAGGCCGCCCGACGCTCGCCTTTTCGAGAGGAATCGCGCCCCTCCCACAGGCGGGGCGCGTTCCCTTTTTCCGGACCTGGCCTTTTGCGCGCAGGATCTGCGTCTCGAGGGTCGCTGATCCATCTCAAGCTCCCGTGATTCCGGGATCTTGCGCGGCTTCTGCCCAGGCACATTGCTTGCTCACGGGGTCCCGAACCATGCGCGCCATCTCCCTTCTCGTGACGCTCCTCCTCTCTCTCCCCGCGGCCGCACGGTCGGCGGACGCCCCGGCACAAGCCGCCGCGGCCAAGAAGGCGGAGGCGAACCCCAACCAGGCCTGCCTCGACTGCCACGAGGCGGCGAAGCCCGACGAGGCGGGGGTCCGGCAGGCCGAGTTCGCGAAGTCGGTCCACGGATCCTTCGCCTGCACCGACTGCCACCAGGGCTACGAGGCGCCGGGCCCCCACGATCTCAAGCCCCTCGCCGGCGCCGACCAGGCCTTCGTGGCGAAGCTCGAGGCGCTCAAGGCGAGCCCGGCGCCCCGCGCCTACCTCGCCTGCCCCACCTGTCACGCCGACGTGGCGGAGCAGCTCGCCGCCTCCGTCCACGGGAAGTGGCTCACGAACCCGGAGGCCAAGGTGGCCGGGCCCACCTGCGCGAAGTGCCACGGCGTCATCCACGAGATCGCCGCCATCGTGCACGAGCCGGCGAATCCCTCCACCCGGTACGCCCCCGCCGACCGGGCCATCCTGAAGCGCTGCGAGGCCTGCCACGGGAACGTCCACTTCGCCGAGGCCGCCGGGCTGAAGCCCGAGGTGGAGGGCACCTTCCGCGACTCCATCCACGGGCGACTCGTGGCGGTGGGTTCGAACCGCGCCCCAGGGTGCCCGGACTGCCACGGGCCGGCCGAGAAGGACGAGAAGGGGATCCTCCACCCGAACGCCCACAAGATCCTCTCCAAGGAGGACCCGGCCTCCACCGTGAACCCGGCCAACAAGGCGAAGACCTGCGCCCGCTGCCACCCGGGCGCGACCGACAACTTCGCCGCGCTCATCTCCCACCGCCCGCCCTGGGAGAGCGACAACCAGGTCCCCCACGTCCTCCACGTGGCCTTCTCCTGGCTCGCGGCGCTCACCCTCCTCTTCTTCGCCTTCCACGTCGTCGTGGACTTCCAGTACGAACTCCGCAACCGCTTCCACAAGCACCCGCACCCGAAGGACGAGTCCCTCGGGAACACCTTCGTGCAGCGCTTCGACCTCCAGCAGCGCATCCAGCACTGGGGCATGCTGAGCGGCGTCATCCTCCTCGGCCTCACCGGCTGGCCGCTTCGCGGCGCCGGCTCGCGCGAGGCCACCGAGAGCAGCCGGAAGATCCTGGGCCTCTTCGGGGGGCCGCACGGCGCCGCCCTCGTCCACCGCTTCGCCGCGGCCCTCATCATCACCGCCGGCGTCTACCACCTCGTCTACCTCGCCACCAAGGCGTCGAAGCGGACGCTCCCCCTGTCGATGGTGCCCGTCCCGAAGGACGCCTTCGACATGCGGGACAACCTCCTTCACATGCTGGGCCTGAAGAAGGACCGGCCCAAGTTCCCCAAGTACAGCTACCTGGAGAAGTTCGACTACTGGGCCGTCTTCTGGGGCATGATCATGATGGTGGGGACCGGGTTCGTCCTCTGGTTCCCGGTCTTCTTCGCGAACTACGCCCCCCACTGGCTCATCACCTCGGCGCAGATCATCCACGGGGAGGAGGCGACCCTGGCGGTCCTCTTCCTCTTCGTGGTGCACTTCTACAACGCGCACCTGAAGCCCTCGATCTTCCCGATGAGCTGGACCTGGCTGAACGGCAAGATCAGCCTGGAGATGATGAAGCACGAGCACGGGGCCGAGTTCGAGCGCATGGAGAAGCAGCGCGCCGAGGCCGACAAGAAGAGGAAGTAGCGACGAGCCCCGGCCGCCTTGCGGCCGGCCGGGGAAGGAGGCGGGCTACCGCCCGGCCTTCCCCGGCGCCGCCTTTCGGGCGGCGAAGGAGTGGCAGGAGAGGCAGGCCCTCCCCCGCGCGTGCCCCTCCGCGCCGCCGTGGCAGCGCAGGCACTCCCTCTCGGAGGGGCGCCACAGGTGGGGGGAGTGGCACTCCCCGCAGCGCTGGTGGCCGCCCGCGGCGTGGAGCCCGCTCCCGGCGACGCCCTTGTGGCAGGTGGCGCAGGCCACGAGCGCCGCCGCATCGGAGGCAGCGTGCGGCTTGTGGCAGGTGCCGCAGGGGAACTGCATGGGGGCGTCGTCCGCGAAGCGCGCCGGGTGCACCCCCGAGGCCTGGTGGCAGCGCAGGCAGTCGCGGCGGGTGGGGCGGAGCCCCGGGTCCCTCGCCAGGAAGTCGTGGCAGGTGAAGCAGTGGAGCCGGGCCATCCCGCGGACCCGCACCAAGTGCTCCCCGTGACACTGCCGGCAGGCGTCCGTGAGCGGGCGGAAGCCGTGGACCCGGGCGGCGTGGCAGGTCACGCAGGAGATCTTCTGCTGCTCGTAGTGGATGCGGTGGCCGCGGGAGCCGCCCACCTGCGGCCAGTTCCCGTCGTGCTTCAGGTGGCACTGCGCGCAGGCGCCGATCTCCACCGGGGCGTGGGTCTCCCCCCCGCCGGGCACCCGCCCCAGGAGGAAAGCCCGCAGCATGGCGACCCCCTGCTCCGGCGTGGAGTGGTGGCAGCGCTGGCAGGACACGCTCTTGTGGCTCCCGCCCGCCCACAGCGCGAACTCGGGGCTCGCCCGGTGGCACAGGGCGCAGAGGCGGGGGTCGGAGTCGACGTAGCGCTTGAGCCGGAACGCGCCCAGGACTCCCGCGCCGAGGGCCAGGGCAGCGAGGACGAGCGCGGTGAAGGCGAGCCGCCGGCGCATGGAACCCGGCATTCTATTCGAACGCCCCGCAAAACCCGAAGGGCGCCCCCTGGGCCGCGAGCGTGGGGCCGGGGTAGTCTCGGGATCGGGAGTCCGGGGACCGTGACCCTTCAGATCAAGCTCTTCGTCCTGGTGGCCGGCCTCGTGGTCTTCGTGGCGAGCGGCGTCACCGCGGTGGCACTTTGGCGGGAGGTGGAGCGGGGACAGGAGCTCCTCGCCCGGGAGGGCAGCGCCATCGCCTCCTCTTCCGCGCTCACCGCGGCCCGCTTCCTCTCTCCGGAGGGGCCGGAGGGCGCGGCGCGCGAGCCGCTCGAGTCCATCGCCCGCCGGGTGCTCGAGGCCGGGCCCTTCGACCGGGTCTGGGTGGTGGATCGGTCCGGGTCCCTCGTGGCCTGCGCGGCGGTCGGCTCGCTCTCCTGTCCCGAGCGGACCCCGCCCACCATCTTCCAGCGCCGCAGCGGTCCGCTCGAGGCGCTCGACCGGCTCATCCACCCGGGGGGGATCGTGGCAAGCGCCCCGGTGCTCCGGGAGGGAGAGCTCGTGGGCGCCATCCACCTCGAGTACAGCCACGAGGAGATCCTGGGGAACGCCCGCCGGCTCGCCTGGGGCGTGGCGCTCATCGCCGCCTTCTGGATCGCGGTCGGGCTCTCCCTCGCCGCCTACCTCCTGCACCGCATCGCCATGCCCCTCCAGCAGGTGGCGGAGGCGTCCGAGAAGCTCGCCGAGGAGAGCGGCGTCCAGCTCCCGGTCCCCTCCGACCAGGAGCTCGCCGAACTCGTCATCGCCGTGAACCGGATGTCGCGGAGGCTCCAGGAGCGGCGCGAGGAGAACGAGAAGCTCATCGCCTCGCTGGAGCAGCGGGTGGCGGAGAAGACCCGGGAGGTGCTGCGCGCCGACCGGCTCGCCACCCTGGGCGGGATCGCCGCCGGCTTCGCCCACGAGCTCGGGAACTCGCTGAACGTCATCCGCGGCTACTCGGCGGTGGCGCTTCGCGAGCTCCCCGCCGACCACCCGAACCGCCCCGACCTCGAGGCCATCCGCCGCGAGGTCTCGCGGGCGGCGAGCCTGATGGAGCGCTTCCTGGTCTTCGCCCGGGCCCGCCCCAGCAAGGCCCAGGTCCAGTCCATCGAGCCCGTGCTCCGGGAGGCGGTGGAGGTGGTGGGGCCGGCGGCCGCCGAGGCGCGGGTGGAGACCGAGGTCACCTTCGAGCCGGACGCGCCGGAGGTGAAGGCCGACCCGGTGCTCCTCCGCCAGGCCTTCCTGAACCTGTGCGTGAACGCCGTTCAGGCCATGCAGCCGGGCGGGGGCCACCTCTCGGTCCGGGCCCTGCGGCGCGAGGGGGACCTGGTGGTGGAGTTCCAGGACACCGGCCCGGGGATGGACGAGGAGACGGCTCGCCACGTCTTTCAGCCCTTCTACACCACCAAGGCGAACGGGACCGGCCTCGGGCTCGCCATCGTCCGACAGGCGGCCGAGGCCCACGGCGGCTCGGTCTCGGTGGAGAGCCGGCCGGGGGAGGGGGCCACCTTCCGGATCCACCTCCCGGCGGCAGAGGAGCGTGCGGCATGAAACCCCGCGTCATGGTGATCGACGACCTCCCCTCGGCGCGGCAGATGGTGAAGCGCACCCTCTCCCCCGCCTACGAGGTCTACGACTTCGCCTCGGTGGCCGAGGCCCTGCCCGCCGTGGACCGGGCCGAGTTCGACGTCATCGTGACCGACCTGCGCATGCCGGGGATCGACGGGCTGGAGGGGCTCCGGCGCTTCAAGGCCAAGGTCCCGGAGATCCCGGTCCTCATCATGACCGCCTTCGCCACCGTGGACACGGCGGTGGAGGCGATGAAGGCGGGCGCCTTCGACTACCTGAAGAAGCCCTTCGAGCCGGAGGAGCTCGAGCTCCTCGTCGCCAAGGCGGCCGAGAGCGGCGCCCTCCGCCGGGAGAACAAGCGGCTCAAGGAGGAGCTCGCCGGCACCTTCTCGGTACAGGGAATGGTGGGCAAGTCCCAAGCCATGCGCGAGGTGGTGGCGGTGGTGGAGCGCATCGCCCCCTCCGACGTCCCGGTGCTCGTCGAGGGGGAGAGCGGCACCGGCAAGGACGTCCTGGCCCGAACCCTCCACGCGCTCTCCCGGCGCGCGCAGGGCCCGTACCTCGCGCTCAACATGAGCGCCATCCCCGAGAACCTCGCCGAGGCCGAGCTCTTCGGCCACGAGAAGGGCGCCTTCTCGGGGGCCGATCAGGCGCGCACCGGGTTCTTCGCCGAGGCCGAGGGCGGCACCCTCTTCCTGGACGAGATCGGCCTCTTGCCGCTCTCGCTGCAGCCGAAGCTCCTGCGGGTCCTCCAGGACGGGGAGTTCATCCCGGTGGGGAGCCGCAAGCCGCAGAGGGCGAACGTGCGGGTGGTGGCGGCCACCAACGAGGACCTCCGCCGGAACGTGCAGGAGGGGAAGTTCCGGGAGGACCTCTACTACCGGATCCGGGTGCTCCCCCTGCGCCTGCCGCCGCTCCGGGACCGGCGGGAGGACATCCCGGCGCTCGTCGAGCACCTGGTGAAGAAGCACGCCCTCCGCCTCTCCCGCCCCCCCCTCGAGCCCGACGCCGAGTCGATGCGGGCGCTCCTCGACCACTCCTGGCCGGGGAACATCCGCGAGCTCGAGCACGCCCTGGAGCGCGCCCTCCTCCTCGCCCAGGGAGCGCACCTCTCCCTCAAGGACTTCCCCCCGGAGATCGCCGCCCGCGCCGCCGAGGCCGCGGGCGAGGGGAGGTACCGGGCGGCGCGGGACGCCTGGGAGAAGAGGTACCTCGAGGACCTGCTCCGGGAGGCGGGCGGCTCGGTGGGGAAGGCGGCGGAGCTCTCCGGCCTCCACCGCTCCACCCTCTACGAGAAGCTCGCCCGCTTCGGCCTCGTCGACGCCGGGAAGGGCGACAAGGGCTAGGGCCGGGATCCGGGCCCGCCCGCCCCCCGCTCACATCCTCCCGCAGGGGCGCCGGAAGGCGCAGCGGCGGCAGGCCTCGCGGTCCTCGATGGGCGGGAACTGCTCCGGGGACGCCAGGTTCTGCGCCCGGTCGAGGAGCCGCTCCTTCATGGAGGCGATGCTCCCCCGCATCTTCGCCTCCGCGGCCTCGAGCGCCGAGGGCTCCACGTCCACGTCCACCCGGTCCGCACCGCTCGCGAGGTAGACGAGGCCGCCCTGCACCGCCTCCGCCGGCACGCCCCACTTGTCCCGGGCGTAGAGCGCGTAGATCCCGACCTGGAGGTGGTCGACGCCCCGCTCCCTCCCCGTCTTCCAGTCGAGGACGTGGACGCGGCCCCCCTCGTCCCGGTAGGCGAAGTCGATGGCCACCCACACCTTCGTGCCCTCGAAGACCCAGGAGTCGAGCTCGTCCACGGTGAGCCAACGGCCCGGGGGGACGGCGCGGATCCGGTCGAAGGTCTCGCTCCCGTAGAAGGCGCGGACGGAGCCTTCGATGACCTCGTCCCAGAGGCGCTTCCACTCCTCGGCCGGCACCGCCTCCCCGTACTCGTGCTCGAGGAGCCCCTCGATCCGGGACGCCTCCCGCCAGTAGCTCTTGGCGCGGGAGAAGGCCCACATCGCCCGGGAGCGCTGGCGGGTCTGGGCGAGGAGCTCGTCGAGCCCCTTGCGGTCCCCGGCCATGCGGGCGCGGTTCAGCATGTGGCGCAGGGCCTCGTGGACCACAGAGCCGGCCCACTGCCAGCGGGAGGAGAGCTTCTTCAGCACGTAGAGCTCGCGGACGTCGGCGCCCGCAGCGGCGCCCCAGCCGCCCCAGCTTCCGTAGTAGTGGTAGTAGTACGCGCGCGGGCAGTCCTGGAACTTCTCGTGGCGAGACTTCGACCACGAGAACTCGTTCTTCAGCTCCTGTGACCCGCTTCCCATGACGGTCCGGTCCCGGCGGAGAGTGTACCGCGCCGGGCCGACACCGGTTCCCGGCCGATCGGCCGGACGGCCTACCGAGCCGCTGCCGGGCCTCCCCGAACCTCCACCGCCCCGATGGGGAGACCGGTGAGCTGCGGGTCCACCACCGCGGGGTCGCCCACCATCACGGTGACGAGCCGAGAGGGGTCGAGGTACCGCCTCGCCGCCCGCTGCACGTCCGCGGAGGTGAGGCCGCGCACCGCGGTGGCGTAGGAGGCCCACCAGTCGTCCGGGAGCCCGAACACCACCTGCTCGGCGATCTTGCCGGCGATGCCTGCGGCGGTGGCAAACTCCCCGGGCAGGGAGAGGGCGATGCTGTTCTCCGCGTCCCGGAGCTCGGCCTCCGGCACCGGGGTGCTCCGGATCGCTTCCACCTCCGCGAGCAGGTCGCGCACCGCCTGGCCGGTGGCGTCGGCGCGGACGCTCCCCCCGAGGTAGCTCACGCCGCCGAGCTTCTGCGCCGACTCGCGGGCCGCGAGCCCGTAGGTGTACCCCTTCTCCTCCCGGAGGTCGCGGAAGAGCCGGGAGGCGGAGCCTCCGCCCAGGACCTGGAAGAGGACCTCCGCCGGGACGAAGTCCGGGTCGCTGCGCGCCATCCCCGGCATCCCCAGGATGAGAAAGGTCTGGGAGGCACCGGGCTTCTCCACCAAGACGGCGTGCAGGCTCGTGGCCTGGCTCTCGGCGGCGAGAGGCCGCGCCGGGCTCTTGCCCGTCCAGCCGGCGAACGCCTTCCCGAGGAGCGGCCGGAGCGTGGCCTCGTCCACGTCGCCCACTACCACGAGCTCGCTCGCCCCCGGGCGCCAGTGCTCGGCGTGGAAGCGCGCCAGGTCGCCGGGGGTGACGGCGGCCACCGAGGCCTCCGTTCCCGTGATCCAGTGGCCGTACGGGTGCGGCCCCCAGTAGAGGGGTCCGAAGGCCTTGGAGGCCACCGAGCCCGGCTGGTCCCGCTGCTGGAGGAGCGCGACCCTCCTCTGGTCCTGGACCCGGGCGAAGTCGCCCTGCGGGAAGGCCGGGGCCTCCGTGACGTCGGCGAGGAGCTCGACGAGCTTGGGGAGGTGCCGGGAGAGGCAGTGGCCGGAGACGTAGGCGGCATCCATGCCCGCCCCGGCGTTCAGGCTCGCGCCGATGAAGCCGAGGTCGTCGGAGATCTGGGTGGAGCTCCGCGTCTTCGTGCCCTCGGTGACCATGGCCGCGGTGAAGCTCGCCTCTCCCTCGCGCCCGGGCCGGTCGCGGACGCCCCCGCCTTCGAGCAGCACGAGGTGGAGGGCCACGATGGGGAGGCGCCGGTCTTCGACGAGGCGCACCTTGAGCCCGTTCTCGAGCTCGAACTTCCGCTGCAGGGGGAGCCGGAGGGCGGGGGGAGGTCCGAGCTCCGGGACCCGGAAGCGATCGGAGGCCGGGGCGGCCGCCTCCCGGACCGGGGCGGCGCAGCCGCCGAGGGCGGCGAGGAGGAGGACCGGGGCGAGGGGGCGTGGGGCGCGCATCACGGGGCCTCCGGCTTGGGAGCGGCCGCGGGTCGGGCGGGCGCCTTCTTGGAGGGCTTTCCCGCCGCCCCCTCCTTCCCCGCACCGCGCGGGACGACCGAGAGCACGACCCTGCGGTCGGCGACGAGCCACCGGGCCGCCACCGCCCGGACGTCGGCGGGGGTGACGGCGCGGTAGCGCGCGAGGTCCTTCGCGAGGTAGCCGGGGTCGCCGGTCTCCCAGTAGTAGGAGTTGAGGTGGTTGGCCCGCCCGCCGAACCCCCCCACCGGCTCGAGGGCGAAGACCACCTGCGACTCGATGCGGTTCTTCGCCCGCTTCACCTCCTCGTCGGTCGGCGGCTCGCGCGAGATGCGGGCGATCTCGGCGTCGACGGCGGTCTCGAGCGCCGCGAGCGTCACCCCGGGCTTGGGGGTGGCGACGACGACGAACATCCCGGCCAGCGCCTGGCTCTCCTGGCCGGCCATCACCGTCTGCGCGCTGCGGTCATCCATCACCAGCCTCTTCACGAGCCGGCTCGACTTCCCCGAGGAGAGGATGTCGCCGAGGATGTCGAGGGCGGCGTCGTCCGGGGCGTACTCGCGCGGGGACTGCCAGGCGAGGTAGAGGCGGGGGAGCTGGACGTCGTCCTCCAGGGTGACCCGCTTCTCGGCCGCGAGGGGAACGGGCTCGGGCGTCTGCCGCGAGGGCGGGGGGGACGCCGGGATGTCCGCGAACCACTTCGTCACCAGCGCGCGGGTCCTCGCCGGGTCGATGTCGCCCACGATGGCCAGCGAGGCGTCGACGGGTCCGTACCAGCTCTTGAAGAACTCCCGCACGTCATCCAGGGTGGCCGCCTGCAGGTCCTCGTGGCTCCCGATGGGCTCCCAGTGGTAGGGGAAGTCCGGCGCCCAGAGGTTCTCGAGCAGGACCTTCCAGGCGCTCCCGTAGGGCTGCATCTCGTAGTTCTGGCGGCGCTCGTTGCGCACCACCTCCCGCTGGTTGTCGAGCTTCGCCTGATCCAGGGTGGGGAGGAGGTAGCCCATGCGATCGGACTGGATGAAGAGCATCTGCTCGAGCGCGTTCGCGGGGACCTGCTCCCAGTACTCGGTGCGGTCCGGGCTGGTGGCGCCGTTCGAGGTCCCGCCGGCCGCCTCGATGAGCCGGTCGGCCTCTCCCTTGGGCATGTGCTCGCTCCCCTCGAACATCAGGTGCTCGAAGAGGTGGGCGAAGCCGGTCCGGCCGGGCTTCTCGTCCTTCGAGCCCACGTTGTAGAGCATGTCGATTCCGACGACCGGAGCCGTGTGGTCCTCCGAGAGGATGACGTTCAGGCCGTTCGGCAGCTTGAACTCTTCGAAGGGGATGGCGGGGGCGTCGCTCGGCCCGCCGGCGGCGAGCGCGGCCGCCCCGAGGATGGCGAGGATGTGGTTCATGGCCGTCTCCCTTTCTAAGGCGAACGGCCCGCCGCGTCACGGGCTTCCCGGCCTCGAGTCGATTTCTCATACGGTGAACGGAGCGCCTCCCTCGCGGGGACGGTCCCGGCGGCCTGCTCCCTCACCCCCCGGACGGGGCACGAGCGGGGTGGGGTCGTCGACATCTGGACCGCCTCGCCCCGCACCCATGGAATAATGACACCAGGTGAGAATATGAGCCGTCTCTTGATCGCCGAGGACGACCCCGGGACCTCCCGCCTGTACCAGAGCTACGCCCAGCGCCGGGGTCACGAGGTCCTCCTCGCCCGGGACGGCGCCGAGACCCTGCTCCTCGCCGCGGCAGAGATGCCGGACGTCATCCTCCTCGACGTGGCCATGCCCAAGCTCGACGGCCGCGACGTGCTCCGGGAGCTCCGCTCGAACGCGAAGACCTCGGGCATTCCCATCCTGGTGGTGAGCGCCATGGCGGCGGACGCGAACTTCCGCAGCCACGTCCTCGGGCTCGGCGCCGACGACGTGCTCGAGAAGCCAATCGACCTCGCCGCCACCTTCTCCCGGGCGGAGCGGCTCGCCCTGCGCGGCCGCGGGGCGGGGGAGCCGTAGAGCCGCCTCCCCCTAGGAGCGCGGCTCGATGTGCATCCCCTTGGGAATGACGACGAGGCCACTCTCGGTGACCTGGAAGCGCTTGCGGTCCTCCTCCAGGTCGTAGCCGATGACGGTTCCGGCCGGCACGTCCACGTGCTTGTCGATGATGGTGCGCCGGATCTTGCAGTGCCGCCCCACGTTCACGTCCTCGAAGAGGATGGAGTCGGCGACGTAGGAGTAGCTGTTGATGCGCACCCGCGGGGAGAGGATGCAGTGGTGGGCGTGGCCACCAGAGATGATGCAGCCCTCGGAGATGAGGGAGTCGGTGGCCCGGCCGATGCGCTGCTCCTTCTCGTTGTTGAAGACGAACTTGGCCGGCGGGTAGTTGTACCGGATGGTGAAGATGGGCCACTCGAAGTTGTAGAGGGAGAAGATGGGGTCCACGTCCACCAGGTCCATGTTCGCCTGGTAGTAGGCGTCCAGGCTCCCCACGTCCCGCCAGTAGCCGCGCTCCTTCTCGCTCTGGCCCGGCACCTGGTTGTTCATGAAGTCGTAGATGTAGACCTTCTTGCGGGCGAACATCGAGGTGACGATCGACTTCCCGAAGTCGTGGGCGCTGTCCGGGTCCCCGGCGTCCCGGACGATCTCCTGCACCAGGGCGTCGGTGGTGAAGAGGTAGTTGCCCATGGACGCGAGGCAGCGGGTGGAGTCCCCCGGCATGGTCTTCGCGTCCACCTTCGGCTTCTCCACGAACCCGATCATCCGGCCGTCCGGAGCCATCTCGATGATGCCGAACTGGTCGGCCTCGGCCAGTGGGACGGGGATGGCCGCCACCGTGAGGTCCGCCTCCTTCTCCTGGTGGTAGTCGAGCATCTGCCGCACGTCCATGCGGTAGACGTGGTCCGCCCCGAAGACGAAGGTGTAGTCCGGCTCCTCGTCGGTGATGATGTTCAGGTTCTGGTAGATGGCGTCGGCGGAGCCCTCGAACCACTTGGGCCCGTAGCGCATCTGGGCGGGCACGATCTCCACGTACTCGTTGAGGAGCGAGGTGAGGCGCCAGGCGCGCTGCACGTGGGTGTTGAGCGAGTCCGACTTGTACTGCACGAGCACCTTCATGCGGACGATGCCGGAGTTCGCGAAGTTCGAGAGCACGAAGTCGATGATCCGGTAGCGGCCGCCGAAGGGCACGGCGGGCTTGGCGCGTTCCCGGGTGAGCGGATCGAGGCGCCGGCCCTCGCCGCCGGCGAGGATCATCGCGAGACACTTCGTCATGCGAGCCACCCCCGGGGTCACTCTAGCAGGCCGCCGCGCCGCGGCAACAACGCTTGGCGACCCCGCGCCGCGGCGCTATAACCGCGGCGCCGTGAAGGATTCCAGCGCCCTCTCCCTTTCGCACCCGCGCCCGCTCTCCGCGGTCCCCACCCGGTGCACGCTCTGCAGCGGTTCCCGGGTCTCCCTCCGCTTCCGGGCGCGCGGCGAGGTCGCGGTTCCGGACGGGTCGGCCTGGCGATGCACGAGCTTCGGCCACCGCTCCCACCCCCCCATCTGGGCCTGCCGCGACTGCGGGGTGCTTTTCCAGTGGCCGGCGCCGGCCGCCGCGGACCTCACCCGCGCCTACGCCGACGTCGTCGACCCCCTCTACATGGCGGAGGGGGAGAACCGCCTCCTCACCTTCCGCCGGGTGGCGCGGGTCCTGGGCCCGGCCTCCGGGCGAAGGCTCCTCGACGTCGGGGCCTACTGCGGGTACTTCCTGCAGGTGGCGCGGGAGTGCGGCTTCGAGGCGGAGGGGCTCGAGCTTTCCCGCTGGGCCGCCGGCCACGCCCGGCTCCTAGGCTTTCCGGTCCACTCCGAGCCGCTCGTGCAGCTCGCCCGCGGTCCGCGCCGCTACCACGTGGTCACGATGTGGGACGTCCTCGAGCACCTCCCCGACCCCGAGGAGGAGGTGGATGCGGCGCGGACGTTGCTCGAGCCCGGCGGGCGCCTCTACCTCTCCACCATCGACACCGGGAGCCTGTCGGCGCGCCTGCTCGGCGCCCGCTGGCCCTGGCTCATGGACATGCACCTCGTCTACTTCGACCGCGCGAACCTCTCGGCGCTCCTCGAGCGGAGGGGGTTCCGCGTCCTGGGCATCCGCACCTACAGCCACACGGTCTCGCTCGGCTACCTCCTCCGCAAGCTGGGCGCGAGCTTCCCCTCCCTCTCCCCGCTCGCGAGCGCCCTGGCGCGGCACCTCCCCGTCCACCTCCCCGTCCCGGTGAACCTCGGCGACAACATGCTCGTCGCCGCCGAGCGCCCGTAGGGGGCGATGGAACGCCCGGGCACTCCCGCCACCGGCTCGTTCGCTCGTCCCCCGCGCCGGGCGCTCGCCGCCCTCCTCGCCGTCTCGCTGGGGCTCACCGCCCTCGTCCCCCTCACCAACTCCAGTCCCTACGGCGACCTCTCGCAGTCCTACACCGACCACCTCCACCACGCCTACGCGACCTGGGTCTTCCTAAACCGGGGGTTCGCTGCCTACCGCCTCCCGCTCGCGGATGCCTCCCGCGGCCTGTCCTACCCGCAGGCGAGCGACGCCTGGCCCAGGATGCCGGTCAACTATCCGCCCGGCATGTTCGCGGTCTTCCTTCCCCTCACCCTCCTCGGCCGCACCCTCCCCATGTCGAAGGAGGTCTTCGGCCGGGTCGGGATCCTCTGGCTCCTCCTCCTCGCCCACCTGGCGCTCGGGGCCGTCTTCCTCCTCCTCTCCGACCTGCCGGCCGGAGGGCGCGCCGTGGTGGGCGTGCTCGCCTGGATCTACTTCATCCGCCTCGCGCTGCAGGGCTTCTACGACGTCACCTTCCTCGGCGCCGGCGCCCTCGCGCTCCTCGAGCTGCGCCGCGAACGCCCCCGCAGGGCGCTCCTCTGGCTCGCCGCCGCGGGGCTCCTCCACTACCGGGCAGTGGCGCTCGCCCCCGCCGGCCTCGCCGCGCTGTGGATGGCGGTGCGCGGCCGCCCGGTCCGAGAGTGGCCCTGGGTCGAACTCTTCGCCGTGGCTGCGGCCGGGGCGGTCGTCCTCTACACCTTCTTCCTCATGTGGCCGGTGGCCTCCCGCTACCTGGAGACGCTCCCGCCCACGCTCGCAGCCACCGGGACCGGGCCGCGCTTCTGGGCGGTGGTGGTGGCGAGCGTCGGCGTCGCCGCCGCCTGCCTCTGGCTCTCGGACCCGCTCGTCGCCGGACTCGTGCTCGCCGCCTTGGGCATCGCGCTCACCGACATCTACGACTGGTGGCACGGCGCCGTCCTGCTCTTCGCTCCGCTCGGCGTCGGCGTCCTGGGCGCCCGCTCGGCCTCCTCGGCCCGGGCCGTGCTCGTGGGGTGGATCCTCCTCATGCAGCCGCTCGGCTTCGACCAGACCCCGAGCGACCTCTTCCGGGACTTCGCCGCCCGCTACCGCGCCCGCCCCTGAGGGCCGGCCGGCGGCCTCTCGCCTCCCGTCCTGGGTTCCGGCCGGAGAGCCGGGGCGTTCGCAGCCTCGTGCGCGAGGAGCTTCGCCTTCACCGCCACCCCGCCGGCGTAGCCGCCCAGGCGACCGCCGCCGGCCACCACCCGGTGGCAGGGGACGAGGATGGCGACCGGGTTGTGGTGGTTCGCGCCGCCGACCGCGCGGGCCGCCCCGGGCCGCCCCATCCGCTCGGCCACCTCCCCGTAGGTCCGGACGTCCCCCCAGGGGATGGCGATGAGCTCCCGCCACACCGCCAGCCGGAAAGGAGTCCCGTGGAGGTCGAGCGGGGGCAGGCGCGGCGGCCGGCCGTGGAAGTAGTCCGCCAGGGCGCGAAGGCCCGCCTCCAGGTTCTCGCGGGTGCGGGCAGTGATGGGCGGCCGGGCCCGCTCCCCGCCGCCGAAGCGGACCCCGCAGACGCCCCGGTCGCTGGCCTCGACGGCGAGGGTCCCGACCGGGGAGCGGAACTTCGCGAGCGCTGTCATGGCGACCCCAGTCTAGACGACCGAGCGCGAATCGGGATCAGGAGACGTGTCGCCGGCAGAGGGGGGAGCGAGGACGCAGGCCCCGCTTGGCCGAAGGACGAGGATTCGGGTCCTGGGTGAGACTCCGTACGACCGGTGCCGCCATGGTTTGAGGTCGGATCCGCACGGCCCCGGCTCCCCCCGCCGCCGCCTCCGCCCCAGGGCCGCGCGGCGTGGCCCCGCCTCCAGGTTATCTCCTCTCCCATGCCCCACTGGCTCGGAGCGTTCCTCGTCGAGCTCGCGCTCTCCTCGCTCGTGCTCATGCTCGCGGTGGCGTGGGTCACCCCCAAGAACCCGCGGAACACGTTCTCGCGCTCGCTGCTCGTCTCCCTCGTCCTCTGCGCCGCCTGGAACCTCACGCTCGCCCGGTTCGCCTGGTTCCTCCTCTTCCCCTTGCTCCTCTACGCACTCGTCTGGGTGGTGGTCGTCACCGCCGCCTACCGTGTCACGGTGGCCCGGTCCATCCTCCTCGCCCTCGCCCTGTCCTTCCTCGCCTGGATCGTGCACCTCGCCTTCGGGATGCCGGCTTGAGCCCCTGGGGTGCGCCCCTCCTCCTCGTCCTCCTCCTCGCCCCGGCGGGCGCGGAGCCGCCGGAGGCTCTCGCCGAGGAGCTCGCGCGCGCCGCCTGGGCCGGGGACGTCGCCCGAGCGGCGCGCCTCCTCGACCGGGGCGCTTCGCCCGGGACCCGCACCGCCCGGGGTTCGACCCCGCTCGGCGTCGCTTGCCAGGCGGGGCGCCGGGAGGTCGCCGCCCTCCTCCTCGACCGCGGCGCTCCAGTCGACGGCCGCGGCGCCGACGGCTGGACGCCGCTCATGCAGGCCTCCGCCGCCGGAGAGCTCGAGGTGGTGGCCCTGCTCCTCGAGCGCGGAGCCCGCCTCGACCTCCGGACGCCGACGGGCATGTCGGCCCTCGACGCGGCGCGCGTCGCCGGGCACCTCGGAGTGGTGCGGGCGCTCCTCCGGGCCGGGGCGCGGGACGCCGACCGGCCCGCCCGCGCCAGCGCCGGGCCCTCGGCGGCCGGGAGGCCCGCTAGGCCGGACGAAGGAATCGGGCGATGACCCGCTTCTCGCCGACGCCGGGGAAGACCACCGTGACCTTGGCGTCGAATCCGGCCCCGTCGCAGCCGCGGACGAGCCCCTCGCCCAGGCTCTGGTGGAGGACTCGGTCCCCCGCGGCGAAGGGCGGCCGGGGCGAGTCCTCGGTCTGGTCGTAGGAGTAGTCGACGGAGGGGCCGACCGGCCGGCGCGGGCGCGGCGCCGCCGGCAGCGCCTCCCCGTCGTACTCGATGAAGGGCTCGTCCGGCAGCGCCCCCGGATGGCGCCGGATCCGCGGGGCCGCGGGGGCGGGCCGCACCT
>Ga0335077_10002929_pt1 | contig 20448 bp, 8 predicted proteins | sample Lox_Sample_31_FD_207151 | JGI IMG/M metagenome (GOLD analysis project Ga0335077, IMG submission 207151) | Soil microbial communities from Loxahatchee National Wildlife Refuge, Florida, United States - Lox_Sample_3.1 | ecosystem: Environmental > Terrestrial > Soil > Wetlands | place: USA: Florida...
AGGTGTCCACGCCGGGTGCGAGGATAATCAGTTCCGCTCCGTCGGCAAGCGCCATGCGGGTGCGGTACACCGCCTTGTTGCCGATCCATGTTGAATGGAATTCGTGCGGGTCGAGATAGACCACGGCCTTACGGATGGGCTCGTCGAGTTGCTCGAAGTTGACCTTCGCGCTCAACTCGGCAGCGCGCAGGAAGCATTCCTGGTCATCGCCAATGAAAAGGCCGCGTACGGCCAGCGTACCGTCCGGGCGGCGACCCACGACCGTGTGGACATAGACGATGGGCACATGGCGGAGGAAGCGGTCGGACGCGTAATTCAGAACCGCCCGTACCGGGTTCTCGGCACGGCCCATGATGCGCTCCAGGCCGTAGACAGCGCCCAGGTAGTGGCTGCGGTTGATGCCTTCGCGGCCGCCCGTACCAACGAGGATGTTCTTGTTGTAGTTGGCCATCCCGATCACTTCGTGGGGCACAACCTGGCCGATGGAAAGGATCAGGTCGAAGCCGCCGTGCAGCAGCATGCGATTCACCTGCGCAGGCCAGGTGAAATCAAGCTTGCCTTCCGATTGCTCGCGAATAAACTCGGCCGGCACCTCACCGATGGTTTCGACGTCAGTGCGCCAGTTGTGCACCTTGAACAGCGCGTGCGGCATGTCGCCGAACATTCGGTCGAGCTGGTCGGGGCGCTGCGGGTTGTGTGTGCCGAGGGCCGGAAGCACGGCTTTGAGGCGATCGCCGTAATGTTCCCACGCGAAACGGGTAAGCATGCCCGCCTGCGAATGAAGACGCGTGATGTCGGGAGGAATCGCCAGGACGCTCGATCGCGGGCCGAGCCGCACAAGGGCTTCGGAAAGAAGCTGCCTGAGTTCATCCGGCGAGAGATCGGCCAGCTCGCTGCCGGCAGCACAATAAAGACTCATGGCTCACCCCAACTCCCCAGCCGGTTCCCCGCGTGCTTGTCGGCTGCTGCACTTTGAACGATAGCCGAGTTCGGCCGAGCGGGCAACATCACCATCCCAGACCTCAAAATCGAAACCTGGGCACCCGCATCGGAGTGGGCCTGAACCTAGACCGCTTGCCAGGCGCGCCGATTAACGGACGACAGCTCCGCCTCCACTTTTGGCCCTTCGCCCGCGCTCGCTTCGCTCACCGGCAGAAAGACGCGGAAACAGGTCACGCAGCCTCGTTGCGTTCTGTAGCTTCGGCAGGTCAGGGTACCATCGTATTTCTGCACGATGCCTTTGCTGATCCAGAGACCGAGTCCCGTGCCCTTCGTCGACTTGGTGCTGAAGAAGGGCTGGAACAAGCGCTTCAGGTCTTCGGGCCGAATACCAATGCCGGTATCGACGATGGAGATCGCCGCACCTCGGCGCTGCCCTCTCCAGTCCGTCGCTTCACGCACGTAGGCGCGCAGGTTGCCGCCGGCCGGCATCGCCTGGATGGCATTGCCCACCAGGTTGAGAAATACCTGGCGCAGTTCAACCGGGAAGCCCTGCACGACGGGTGACAGCATGTACTTTCGTTCCAGGACGATGTGTGTAGAATTGAGAACCCGGTCCTGCAGTTCAAGTACATCGTTGAGGAGGTCAGTGAGGTTCACCGCGATGGGCTGCTTCGATTCTCGATAGAAGCTCAGGGTCTGGCGGGTGATGTGTGATACGCGCTGCAGCTCCTGCTCTGCTATGTCGGCAAAGTGGCGTGCCGTGTCGTCGAGTGACGGGTGATTGCGAACAAGATAGAGCGTATTGGTGATGGCGGCGAGAGGATTGTTGATCTCGTGAGCAATGATGCCGGCCACGCGCCCCATCGCCGCCAGTTTTTCGGTTTCGCGCAAGACCTCTTCGGCCTGTAACTGGGAAGTGATGTCGCGGCTGACCTCGAGGACGGCGTTGCTCTCGTGGTTCATAGTCTTGCGACAGGCTACGATCACCTCGGCGCCGTCTTTGGTCTTTTGAACCAGGTTGCCCTGCCAGGATTTGTGCTCGCGAAGCCCGGCTTCGATCTCTTCGCGAGGGATGGGGAACACGGTCTGAAGCACGCGATGGATTTCGCGGCCCAGGACTTCTTCCCTCTTCCAGCCATACAGGTTTTCCGCGCCCGTATTCCAAAACCGAATCGCACCGTCGAGATCTCGAACCATGATGGCTTCGGTGGCCAATTCCAGCAGTTCGGCGCGAGTGCGAAATTGTTCTTCGCTGTGCCGCAACTCTTCGGTGCGCTCCGCGACCCGGCGCTCCAGTTCGTTATTGAGCAGTTCCAGCTGGCGGGTCTTGCGGTGCAGATCGACGAACACGCCGATCTTGGCCCGGAGCACTTCGGGCACAACCGGCACCGAGATGTAATCGACGGCGCCGCTGCGGTATCCCTGGATCTTGTCCGAGTCCGTGAAGTGTACGCCGGAGATGAAGATGATCGCCGTCTTCTGAAAGCGTGGATGCTGGCGGATCACGTCAGCCAGTTCGAAGCCATCAAGATCGGGCATGCTGACGTCCATCAGCACCACCGCGACATCCGTCTTCAGGAGAATACCGAGGGCTTCACTCGCCGTCGTCGCCTTGATGAGGTTCTCGCCCAGCTCCGAGAGAATGACTTCGTAGCTCAAAAGTTTGGCAGGCTGGTCATCCACCATCAGGATATTGACTTTGTCATCGGCCTTCATTGGACGTTAACCCCTGTGCTGCAAATCTCCTCCTCCAACACGAGCGGCTCTAGCGATGAAGCCACATGCGCAACGCTGAAAGCAGTTGTTCGGTATTGACGGGCTTGGCCAGGTACTCCGAAGCGCCGGCTTCCAGACACTTCTCGCGGTCGCCCTTCATCGCCTTTGCAGTCAGGGCGATGATCGGCAGGCGGCGCAACTCGGGATTCTGGCGAATCACCTGCATGGTTTCGTAGCCATCCATTTCCGGCATCATGATGTCCATCAAAACAATCGCCAGATCGGGCGTGTTTTCGATGGTCTGAATGGCTTCGCGGCCGGTGCCAGCGGAAAGAACGGTCATTCCGCGGCGTTCGAGCGCACTGCTCAATGCAAAGATGTTGCGCATGTCGTCGTCGACCACCAGCACTTTACGGCCGGCCAGCGCGTCGTCGGAACGATGCAGGCGATCGAGCATATCCCGCTTCGGCCTGGGCAGGTCGGCAACCACCCGATGCAGAAAAAGCGCGGTCTCGTCGAGCAGCCGTTCGGGCGATTCCACATCCTTGACCACGACGCTGCGGGCAAACTGGTGGAGCTGCGCGTCTTCGTCCGGGGTAAGCTCGCGCCCGGTGAACACGACCACCGGCAGGTCCTGCAGCTTTGGCGTATCGCGCAGTTGCTCCAGCACCTCGAAACCGGTCATGTCGGGAAGGCGCAGATCCAGCACCACGCAATCGTACGTAGCCGATGTCATAGCCTCGAGAGCCTCAGCACCGGAGCCCACCGTATCGATGTCGATGTCCTTGTCGCCCAGCAATTCACGAATGCTCATCTGCTCGGCCGGGCTGTCTTCGACCACCAACAGGCGCTTGCGGCGCGGCTGCGAGTAGTCGCGGATGCGCGTGAGGGCCGCATCCAGATCTTTCGTCGATGTCGGTTTGGTGACAAAGGAGAATGCGCCGCGCGACAGGCCGTGTTGCCGATTCTCGTCGAGCGTGAGCATCTGCACGGGGATGTGGCGCGTCTTCGAATCCTGCTTGAGATGATTGAGGATGGTCCAGCCCAGCATGTCAGGCAGGAACACGTCCAGCGAAATGGCCGTAGGATTGTACTCGCGGGCCAGGGCCAGCGCTTCCGCCCCCGTGTGTGCCACCAGCACCTTGAAGCCCTTGTCGCGAGAGAGATCGCAAAGCACGCGCGCGTAGTGCGGATCGTCTTCCACGATAAGCAGCGCGGCGTCGTCATTCTGCAGCTTGTTGCGGTCATCTTCGATCCGCGACTCCTGTTCCGCCGCGGAAACGTTGGCGAGGAACACGGGCGTGGCCGTGATGGCCACGCCGGGCTTGTCGGCCTTGACGATGGTCGATCCCGCAGCCCCCACATACGTCTGCGGCAGGTAAAGGGTGAACGTGCTTCCTTTGCCGGGCCTACTGCGAAGCTGGATTTCTCCGCCGAGCAGGTTGGCCAGTTCGCGGCTAATGGCGAGACCCAGGCCGGTTCCGCCGAACTTGCGGCTGGTGCCCGCATCCGCCTGCTGGAAAGCCTCGAAGATAATGCGCTGTTTCTCGGGCGGGATACCGATGCCGGTATCCGAGACCTCGAAGGCAATCACCGAACCCGCCCCGGAAAGAATCGCGTGATCGGGGCTCCAGCCACCTTTCACCGGTGCAATGCGGAGACTGACCCCGCCATGTTCGGTGAACTTGAAGGCGTTCGAGAGCAGGTTCTTGAGCACCTGCTGCAGACGCTTGGAGTCGGTGACCAGGCTGCGTCCCAGGCGGGCGTCGCTCGACACCTCGAACGACAGCTTTTTGTCTTCCGCCTCGTGACGGAACGGACGGGCCACGGTCTCGAGCAGAGCGCCGAAGAAGATTTCTTCAGCCTCCACCGAAACCGTTCCGGACTCGATCTTCGACAGGTCGAGAATGTCGCTGATCAGGTTGAGCAGATCGGTGCCGGCACCGTGGATGGTGCGCGCGAATTCCACCTGCTTTGGCGTGAGGCTCCCATCGGGGTTTTCCGCAAGTTGCTGGCCGAGCACGAGGATCGAGTTGAGCGGCGTGCGCAGTTCGTGCGACATGTTGGCCAGGAATTCCGATTTGTACTTCGACGTGAGAGCCAGCTCGCGGGCCTTTTCTTCCAGCGCGCGCCGGGCCTGCTCGATTTCCTGGTTCTTGCGTTCCACTTCATAGTTCTGTTCCGCGAGCTGCTGCGCCTTCTGCGCGAGCTGCTCGTTGGTCTGCTGGAGCTCCTTCTGCTGCGTCTGCAGTTCGGTGGCAAGCTGCTGCGATTGCTTGAGCAGGCCTTCGGTCTGCATGGTGGCCTCAATGGAGTTGAGCACGATGCCGATCGAGGACGCGAGCTGTTCGAGGAACGCCAAGTGCGACGCGGTAAACGCGCTCAGGCTGGCGAGCTCGATCACCGCCTTCACGCGATCTTCAAAGAGCACCGGGAGCACGATGACGTTCTTCGGAACCGCCTTGAAGAGCCCGGAGCGGATCGGCGCTGTCTTCTCCGGCAGGTCGGTGATGAGAATGCGGCGCTTCTCCGAAGCGCACTGGCCCACCAGGCCCATTCCGATCCGGATTTCGCGCATCTGCCCTTCCGGCGAATCCGCGTAAGTGGAGAGCAGAACCAGTGTGCCTTCGGGCTGCGCGGCCTCCGACTCCATCTGGTAGATGACGCCCTGCTGTGCGCTCACCAGTGGGGCAAGTTCGGAGAGGAGCATGCGGCCCACCGTGCCCAGGTCGCGCTGGCCCTGCAGCATGTTCATGAAGCGGGCCAGGTTTGTCTTGAGCCAGTCCTGCTCGGTGTTGCGGTCGGTTGTGAGCCGCAGGTTTTCAATCATCGTGTTGATGTTGTCTTTCAGCTCGGCCACTTCGCCGCGGGCCTCCACCTGGATCGATCGCGTCAGGTCACCCTTGGTCACGGCGGTTGCCACTTCAGCGATCGCGCGCACCTGGTTGGTCAGGTTGTCGGCCAGCAAGTTCACGTTGTCGGTAAGGTCCTTCCATGTGCCGGCCACGCCCGGCACGTTGGCCTGGCCGCCGAGACGTCCTTCCGAACCCACTTCGCGCGCCACGCGCGTCACTTCGGCAGCGAACGAGCGAAGCTGCTCGACCATGGTGTTAAGCGTTTCTTTCAGCTGCAGGATTTCGCCCCGCACGTCGACGGTGATCTTGCGAGAAAGGTCGCCGTTGGCGATCGCCGTTGCTACCTCGGCAATATTGCGGACTTGCGCCGTGAGGTTGCCGGCCATAAAGTTGACCGAGTCGGTAAGGTCCTTCCACGTGCCGGCCACGCCGGGCACCACGGCCTGGCCACCCAGCTTGCCGTCGGTGCCCACTTCGCGCGCCACGCGCGTCACTTCCCCTGCGAACGCATTGAGCTGGTCCACCATCGTGTTAATGGTGTTCTTCAACTCGAGGATTTCGCCCTTCACGTCGACGGTGATTTTGCGCGACAGGTCGCCGCGTGCCACGGCGGTGGTTACTTCGGCGATGTTTCTCACCTGGGCCGTGAGGTTGCCGGCCATGGAGTTCACCGAGTCGGTCAGGTCCTTCCACGTGCCGGCCACGCCCGGCACGTTGGCCTGGCCGCCAAGCTTGCCTTCGGTGCCCACCTCGCGAGCCACGCGCGTTACTTCGCCGGCGAACCTGTTCAACTGGTCCACCATCGTGTTGATGGTTTCTTTCAGCAGAAGGATTTCGCCGCTGACGTCCACGGTGATCTTCTTGGAAAGGTCGCCGGATGCGATGGCCGTCGAGACCTCGGCGATGTTGCGCACCTGGCCGGTAAGGTTCGACGCCATCGAGTTCACGGAGTCCGTGAGATCCTTCCACGTGCCGCCCACGCCGGGCACGTTGGCCTGGCCGCCGAGTTTGCCGTCGGTGCCCACCTCGCGGGCCACGCGCGTCACCTCGCCAGCGAACGCGTTGAGTTGGTCCACCATCGTGTTCAGCGTGTCCTTGAGCTCGAGAATTTCGCCGCGCACGTCGACGGTGATCTTGCGGGAGAGGTCGCCGCGGGCCACGGCGGTCGCCACTTCGGCGATGTTTCTCACCTGGCCGGTCAGGTTCGAGGCCATAAAGTTGACGTTGTCCGTGAGATCCTTCCAGGTTCCAGCCACTCCGGGCACCTGCGCCTGCCCGCCGAGACGGCCTTCCGTGCCCACTTCGCGGGCCACACGCGTCACCTCGCCCGCGAAAGCATTTAGCTGGTCCACCATCGTGTTGATGGTGTTCTTCAGCTCGAGAATTTCGCCCTTCACGTCCACCGTGATCTTGCGTGACAGGTCGCCGCGGGCCACAGCGGTCGTCACTTCCGCGATGTTTCTCACCTGCGCGGTGAGGTTGCCGGCCATGGAATTGACCGAGTCCGTGAGGTCCTTCCACGTACCGGCCACGCCGGGCACGTTGGCCTGGCCGCCGAGACGGCCTTCCGTACCCACTTCCCGAGCCACGCGCGTTACTTCGCCGGCGAACCGGTTCAACTGGTCCACCATCGTGTTCAGCGTTTCCTTGAGTTGCAGGATTTCGCCGCGAACGTCGACCGTGATCTTGCGGGAAAGGTCGCCATTGGCAATAGCCGTGGCCACTTCGGCGATGTTGCGCACCTGGCCGGTCAGGTTGCCGGCCATGAAGTTGACGTTATCGGTAAGGTCCTTCCACGTACCGGCTACGCCCGGCACGCTGGCCTGGCCGCCGAGCTTGCCTTCGGTACCCACTTCGCGCGCCACGCGCGTCACTTCGCCGGCGAATGCGTTGAGCTGATCCACCATCGTGTTGATGGTATCTTTGAGTTCGAGAATTTCGCCTTTCACGTCGACGGTAATCTTGCGGGAGAGGTCGCCGCGCGCAACGGCCGTGGTCACTTCGGCGATGTTTCTTACCTGCGCCGTCAGGTTCCCGGCCATGGCGTTCACCGAGTCGGTAAGGTCCTTCCAGGTACCGGCCACGCCGGGCACCACAGCCTGGCCGCCGAGTTTGCCGTCGGTGCCCACTTCGCGGGCCACGCGCGTCACTTCGGAAGCGAACGAGCGGAGCTGGTCCACCATCGTGTTGATGGCTTCCTTGAGCTGCAGAATTTCGCCGCGGACGTCGACCGTGATCTTGCGGGAAAGGTCACCACTGGCCACGGCCGTCGCCACTTCCGCGATATTACGCACCTGTCCGGTCAGGTTCGAGGCCATTGAGTTTACCGAGTCGGTAAGGTCCTTCCAGGTACCGGCCACGCCGGGCACCACAGCCTGGCCGCCGAGTTTGCCGTCGGTGCCCACTTCGCGCGCCACGCGCGTCACCTCGGCGGTGAAAATGCCGAGCTGCTGAATCATCGTGTTCACGATGTTTGCTGAGCGAAGGAACTCTCCTTCCAGCGGCCGGCCGTCCACGTCCAGTCGTACCGTCCGGGTCAGGTTGCCCTGGGCCACCGCTGCGATGGCGCGCGTCACCTCGTTGGTGGGCCGCAGCAGGTCCTCCACCAGCGTATTGACTGACACCTCCATCTCATCCCACGCGCCGCGGCGCCGCTCAAGGCGGATGCGCTCGCGGGTCCGGCCCTCTTTGCCGACCGCCTGGCCTACGCGCTTGAGCTCCAGCGCCATCCTCTCGTTCGTAGCGACAATCTCGTTGAAATTGTCCGCGATCCTTCCGGCCATACCGGTCCACGTCACGGGTAGGCGGACACTGAAGTCGCCGTTCTTCATGGTGTTCAGACTTGCGAGGATGGCCGCCATGTACTCTGAGGCAGGAGGCTGAGGTCCATTGGGTGGGAACGGGCCCTGGCCCTCCTGCCCAAGTTCGGGCTGCTGAACGCTGGACGCCATCGGTAGTGACTCCTGGAGGGATGTGAGACGGCATGTGCATCAAGGGCCGTGGAGGATGCTCGACAACGGCCGAATAGTTATATGGGCCCCTGGAAGACATGATGCACGGGTTCGGGGACGCGCAGTAACTGAGTACGATGCGAACCTGCCATAACAAGTTGCTCCGCCGAAATGTTTGGCGCCGGGTCCGGCTATCCGCGGTTAAACGCAGCGATCCCGGGGATCGCTTATCGAACCTGCCATGGCTTCAATCGCATGGGGGAGGCTCAAGACCCTTTCGCTGTTCAGCTTCCGCGAGCCATCCTCGGCGCAATATCGCCTGGGGCACGCTCGACAAGTAGGGCTTGATGTCGAGGATCGGCGTGCCGTTCAGCATGTCCACGCCGCGCACATGAAGTTGTGCCGCATCTCGCCGCAGGAGTTGGACCACCGTGAGCCCGATGGGATTGGGGCGTCGCGGCGAGCGCGTTGCGAACACGCCGTGGGCGCGGTCATCGGATGGCGGGCAGGCGGTAAGGTCGAACCCCGTGGTGCGATCAAAGACCCAGATCACGAACAGGTGTGAGAAGCCCTCGATATCGGCAAGGCCTTCCTCGAATTCGGGCAGGATCGTCAGAACGCCTTCGGCGTCGTGCTTCGCGCACAGACCCTTCGGGATTTCGGACGACTCTTTGTATGGGCTTTCGATGAATCCGATGGGCGTAAATGTGAACATAACGGAATGCCTCTTGATCGTTCGGGACGTTGCTATTGGTCTTCCTCATCCTCGCCATAGGTAGGAAATGGCTTGGGCTCGGCGCTGACGGGCATGGCCTTCAACGTCTCAAGATCGGCCATGACCTGCTTCCACTTCTCAGCGTCTTTCTTGGTGTTGATAGGGAGGTCGAGGTTCGCATAGTAGGCTTGGACATCTTCCTTGATTCCTGGCGGGATGGCCAGGTTCGACTGGCGTGTCAACAGGTGCAGCAATTCGGCGTAGGTCGCATCGGTCAGGGGATAGCCGCCAGGCAAGACCACGTCCCCCGTGTCGAGATCGCGATTCTTGAGCGGGTGGCGGGGGTTGAGCGGATCGGGCGGTGCGGAAGGCCTTGACTCGGAACTTCCGGAACGCGAACGCGCGGTTGGAGAGGAACGCCTGTGCTCCGGCGGGGTGAACCGGGCAAGAATGCGGCGCAGAGCCCCAGTCGAAACCGCGACGCTGTGGACATATTCGGATTCGGTGTCCACCGTGGGACCTTTCACAGCCGCCATCCGCAGCGGCCCGATCTTCGGCAGGATGAAGATGAACCCTGCCAGGGTATATGTGCCGATGCCCGCCTTGTGCCGGTATTTGTCCCACTCGTTCTCCGCAGCCACGGCCGCCACTTCCTTGCGCAGTTGGAGAATCTCCGGAGTATTTGGATCAACGGGTTCCACCTGGCGGTGAAGGATGGTGATGGCTCGCGCCATGCGGGGAATGAACGCGCGCACTGCGAACCGATATTCGCCCACGTTGATGCGCTGCTCGCGCGCGCCGGAGAAGCCCTTGGTCAGCCCGTATGTCTGGTAGTAGGCCAACGCAAGTTGCCGCACGGGAACCGCCAGCCCGATGTGCTTCTGGTAGTGGTACGGCGCCATGCGATGATGCGCAAGCTCGTTGATGTCAAAGGCAAACTCGGTGCGGACGTGCTGCGTCTTGCCCTCTGCGTAGTTCACGACCGGACCGTACTTCTTGCCCAGGTTTGGGAATTCAACCGGGACCGAGCGGTTCGTGGCCAGCGAATGCCCCTCCGCGTCGCCGATGTAGTGGGACAGCGCCCCGATGGCAAAGGCTAATTCATCGGCGTCGCCGGCGTTGCGGAAAAGATTCACAACAAAATCGCCCGACCTCACATAGTGCGTCAGATTTGAAAAAAGCTGATCACCGAACGGGTAGTAGCCAATATCCTGGATCACGCATCCGCCGTAGGCGTAAGCGCGGGCCTGCTCGAGTTGCGCGGGAGTAAGCGAAGGATAACGGCTGAGCAGCAGGGGAACGATCGAGTCATTCCAGGTGAGGTCGATCAGTTGCTCGTGCGTGAGCAGCGAATACGCGCCCGCGGGCCTGGCCCAAAGCAGCAAAACCACGACAGCCATCGCCGCAAGGAGCGGTTGGTTTGGTGCGCGCACCCATTCATAGTAGACGAGCGGTCGCAGGTTTCCCTCGCCTCCCGGGCCTTGGAGCCAAAATCTGCGTCACCGCCGTTGTAAGTTCAGGCACACCCGGATAGAAAGCTCGTGCCCCCGGCGATAAGAAGCTGTAACATCGTCGTCAAATTGGGTTCCTCGTTCACTGGCGGGACGGCTTCCCTGATCGACGAAATCTTCTGGCGTTGGAAATGGCCTGCCCCTGTTGTACACAACTGAATACTCATGGGCCCCTGCAGGGACCGTTCGAATGGGTTCGCGTTCGCGGTTGTTCTGTGAGGAGACTTAGCGATGAAGCGCGGGATGGGATACTTCGCCTTGTTCGTATTCCTGGTCACCGGGCTCCATTTCGCGGGCGGGCCGTCCACCATGAAGGAAGCGTCCGCGGTGAGGGCCGAGGAAAACATCGCCGTCACACCCGCAACGTTCATCCGCGAGAGAACAACCTGCCAGGCCTTTGAGTATCCCTCCGCGGGCTTGATCAAGAGTGGCGAGGCGGATGAGGATCCCAACAAGAACGGCGAGCTTGCGCGTCTGATCGACCGTTTCCTATACGGGTCAGCGCAGAAGCAGCGCCTCAATCTGGGCGAGCTGGCGCCCGGCATCCGCGTGATGATCGCCACCGTTCCCGATCCGCGGCACACGCACCTGAGCCTGCAATTCGACCGCGCACTGGAGGCGGTCCAGCAGGCCGCACAGGACGAGCGATATACCTACGATTCATCGTGGCTCCCGTGGAAGACCGAGCGTATCGAGTACGGATCGCTGTCCGATCGCAACGCGGACACGAAGGAATCCATGGAAAGAGAAGTTTGTCCCGGACTGATCCTCTTCCGGCGGGGCATGTCCGCGGGTTCTCCGGCGGGCTGCAAGGATGCGGCGGGAGCAGCGCCGCATCCTGGCGACGCTCCCTACGAGTGCGGTCTTTTTGTGTTCGTGGTCGGCGAACAACCGACGGTGGGCCTGAACCGCATTCAGTGGGACAACGCCCTGCACTGGATCGACGAGCACGCGAGCAAGAAGCGGCCTGACAAGGCGCTGCGCGTGCTTGGTCCCAACTTCTCTGGCTCTATGCCTTCGTTTGTGCGTGCTCTTGAAGATACCGGAATGTATGCGGGCACGTTCACCAGTACGTTGCTCTACTCGGGGCGCATTCGCGGCTGCGGGTCCTGGCGGTGGCTGAACCGGCAGTTGAATCCGCCGGCTTCTTCAGGGCCGCCGCCCACCACGGTCAAGCTTCCGGTGCGCATGGCGGATTTCGAAGAAAATGACGCCCTGCAGACGGATCGCCTTTACCGCTACCTCAAGGATCGAGACCATCGACTTTCGGAAATCGCCATTCTCTCCGAAGATGAAACCGCCTACGGCGGTTTGCCCGATGCGGCGGCGCGCTCTACGGAAACCGAACCCTCCGACAACCTTCCCTGCACTCCCGAGTATCACGAAGATGACCGGCCGGTTCATCTTTACTATCCGCGCGATATCTCGGCGCTGCGTTCCGCTTACCAGGAACAGTCGATTTTTTCTTCCACCGCAACGTCAGAGGGTTCAGCCAGCCAGCCGCACACCGTGCTTCGGCCCGAATCGAAATCGGGGGTGCATGAAGACACCGACACAATCGCGCCCTTCAGCGGGAACAACCTTGCGCTCACACAGGAAGCCCAGTTGTACGGCATCGTCGACGTGCTCAAGACGCATGGCATCCGCTATATCGTTCTGCGCAGCACCAACAGCCTGGACTACCTGTTCCTCACCCGTTTCATGCGTCGCGCGTATCCGACCGCGTACATCGTGACGATGGGCTCGGATCTGCTGTTCGGCCGCGAAGTAGACTCGACCGAGTTCCGCGGGGTAGTTTCACTCTCCAGCTTTCCGCTGCTGCCGCGCGGGCAGGACTGGACCCGGCAAATCGAGAACGTGCCCCAGCACGCGCATCGCATATTCGGCGCTTACACCATGGAAGGCACATATGTGGCGAGCCGCTTCCTCATCAGTGATCCTGGCGTAAGCCCGAACGAGAGCCAGCCGTTCCGGCATCCCGCAAAGCCAGACATCCCGGACTACGCGCTTCCCTTCTGGGAACGCGGAAGCGGCGCCGACTCCCAGCCTGCCACCTGGCTCGCGGTGATCGGCCGCGACGGATACTGGCCGCTCGCCACATTGAGGGACACGCTGGGCAATGCAAAGCGCTTCTCAAATCTCGCCGTGGTCGAGAGGTCCCGCGAGAAATCGGCAGGCAGACCTGACGACGAAATACCCCCGCAACGCCTGAGCCTCACCGGCTCGTGGAGGTTCCTCTGCGTCCTGGCCATCCTCCTATGCGGTGTGCATTACTTTGCGTGCCGGTACGGATGGGATCGCCAGGACCTGGGCATGTTCGTGCAGTTTACCCGGCTCCCGGGCCTTCGCGGCCCGGGACTGATCGCGGCAGGCTGGACTTCGATCTGCTGCCTTCTGCTGCTCCTCTTCGTCACGTGTGCGCGCATCTTCCCATTCCTGGGCACGGGCGATAAGGTCTGGGTATTCATCATGGGCGCGGCGACCGTACTGGCCTGCACGTATGGCGTGATCGAGCTGCGCTGGTGGAGCGCGGACTCCACAAGATCCCTTCAGGATCGGCGGCGCTTTTATCGCCTTGTCACCGTATCGATGTTCGCAGTCATCGTTTTGTTCGGCTACGCCGGATGGCTCATCTTCGAGTTCGGCCGAGAAAGCGAGAGCGGGATTACCGCTGCGTATCGTAGTGTGCACATGACCAGCGGCGTTTCGCCCCTTCTGCCGCTGATTGCGCTGCTTGCCGGATTCTATTGGTGGTTCTGGCAATCGCTGTCGGGGCTCGCGCTGCTGGGGGACGGCCGCCCGGTCCTGCCCCGCAGTCCGCGGGAACGAAAAAAGTCAGCTGGCCGAGAGTATCGAACAGGCCGCCCGCCCTTTTCCAAATTTCGGAAAGCCGACGCTGCTTGTGTATCTGCTACCGCTGTTCCTCGTCCTCTTGCTCGCCATCGTGCTGCAGAGGGCCTGGATGCAGGCCTTCGACATGATCCTTCACAGCCTGGAGAACACTGCGTACAACCGCACGTTTCATGTTTTGATCGCCATCGGCCTTTATCTGATCTTTCTTGAGTGCATGCAGTTGTACTCCACCTGGCTGATGTTGAAACGGCTGCTGGTGGCTCTCGACCGTCTTCCGCTGCGGCGCACCTTCGCGGCCATGCAGGGCCTCTCGATGCGCTCCCTGTGGCGGCTGAGCGGCGCCGGATCGCGCGCCCGCGCTAAAGTCTTTTCCCGGCAGATGGAGTCGCTGGCTCACCTCGACAACGAACTCAATGGCTTCGAATGGCGTAACTGCTGGAAGGGCAATCTGCGGGAATCGGTGCGGACCACGCTGGCGAAAGGGCATGCCTTCATTGAGAAGCGCAATGAGGGCAAGGATTTCGCAATGCTGAATACGCCGGAGGCGAAGGCCACGCGGATCGTGTTCAGGGATTGCGCGGAAATCGTCATTGAAGAATTGCTCCAGCCCGAATGGCGCGAAGAGCGGTGCTCTCTTGAAGTGCAGGAACCCTCGGCCGAAGGAGAGCGGTCGCACGAACGAATCACGCTGAGCGGCAACATGCCGGTGCGCGCCGGAGAAGAGTTCGTTTGTCTCACGTACGTTGGCTATCTCCAGAACCTCCTCGGCCGGATGCGCACCATGGTGCTTTCCGTGATCGGCCTGTTCGCTGCCATTGCGCTCTCCGTGGGCTTCTATCCGTTCACGCCCCGGCCCACGATTTCGCTTTCGTTGCTGTTCCTGCTATTGGGCATCGGAACGGTTGTGGGCATGGTCTTCGCAGGGCTCGATCGCGACAGCACCCTGAGCCACATCACCAATACCGAACCCGGGTCACTGGGCGCCCATTTCTGGCTGCGAATGCTCAGCTTCATCGGTGTTCCGGCGATGGGGCTGATCGTGGCGCAGTTCCCGGAGATCACGGATTTTGTCTTCTCCTGGATCGAGCCAACGATGAGCGCCATGAAGTGAAGGTGGGTGGCCCAAATCCAGCAGGCGTTCGTTGTCCGCAGAGGTGGGCAGGATCAGTCCGGTTGTCCACACCAGCCGCAGGGCGTATACTTCCGTCGCCCAGAACTCTGACTGAAAACACAGCTGAAGCTCGGCACGCAGTGGCGTGCGTGCGCAGTTTACGGAGGAGACATGAAAACCTTTTCACGCCGGGATATGTTGAGAACCAGCCTTTTGGCGCCTGCCGCCGTCGCGGCCGTGCAAGGCATGGGTCCGATTGGCGCTGCCATGGAAATGCCGCACGAATCTACTGATCCTGCGTTCGAGCCGCCGCTGCGTGACGCCGACGATAAGGCGATGAAGGTGGCCGGGCGGGAGCGCCTCCTGCTCGACTTTGGCTGGCGCTTCCATTTCGGCCACGCCAACGACCCAGCGAAGGATTTCGGATTCGGCGGCATCACCGGGAATTTCCAGAAGACCGGAAATTTCATGCCTGCGGGCACATTGGCATTTGATGACGGCGATTGGCGTCCGCTCGACCTGCCCCACGACTGGGCCATCGAACTGCCGTTCCAGAACGATCCGTTGCTTCAGAGCAAGGGGTTCTACCCGCTCGGCCGCAACTATCCGGCGACGAGCCTCGGTTGGTATCGGCGCGTCTTCGAGTTGCCCACCGAAGACGCGGGCAAGCGCATCACCGTCGAGTTCGACGGATCCTATCGCGAAACGATGGTGGTCTTCAACGGCTTTTACATCGGGCGCCACAGCGGCGGGTACGATCCATTCAGTTTCGATCTCACCGACTTCGCAACGCCGGGCGGCCGCAACGTGCTGCTGGTACGCGTGGATGCCACGGAGAGCGACGGCTGGTTCTACGAGGGCGCGGGGATCTATCGCCATGTGTGGCTCGTCAAGACGAGCCCGGTGCATGTGCCGCGCTGGGGCGCGTTCGTGAAGGCCGATGTGCGTCCGGGGGGTGCAGGCATGGTCATCCGCACCGATGTCAGCAATAAGTCAAATGCCCCGCAAAATGTTCGCGTCCTTTCCACCGTGCTCAGTCCTTCAGGCGAGACCGTTGGCCGCGCGACGAGTTCGCCGGCTTCGATTCCCAACGGCGAAGACCACACGTACGAGCAGAAGCTCGATGTAAAGCAGCCGAAGCTCTGGTCCCTCGAGGAGCGCAACCTGTACAAGCTCGTGACGGAGTTGCAGACCGAAAGCGGCACCGTGGATCGCTGCGAGACCCGCTTCGGCATTCGCACTGTCGCGTTCGACGCGGACAAGGGCTTCCTGCTGAACGGCAAATCCGTCAAGCTGAAGGGCACCTGCAATCACCAGGATCACGCCGGCATCGGCGCGGCGCTGCCCGACGCCGTCCAATACTACCGCGTGCGCAAGCTGCAGGAAATGGGCTGCAACTCGCTGCGCACCTCCCACAATCCGCCCACGCCGGAACTGCTCGATGCGTGCGATGAGCTCGGCATGCTGGTGTTCGACGAGACCCGCATGATGTCGTCGAATCCCGAGGGCATGAGCCAGTTCGCCAATCTTGTCCGGCGGGATCGCAACCGCCCCAGCGTTTTTATGTGGTCAATGGGTAATGAAGAGGGCCAGGCGAATACCGAAAAGGGAATGTATATTCTCTCGGCGATGAAGGCGCTGGCCAATCAGCTCGACGGCTCGCGGCCGGTTTCGATTGCCCCGACGGGCGCCATCGGCACGGCCGGCGGACTGGCGGAGTGCGACGTGGCCGGCTACAACTACATGGACCCGCAGGCCGAGGAATTCCACAAGAAGAACCCAACCAGGCCCGTCATGGGCACGGAAACCGTGAGCGCGGTAGGCACCCGCGGCATTTACATCACCGACAAGTCGAAAGGATACGTCGCTTCCTACGATCCATACACCACCACAGGACGCGCGTCCGCCGAAGGCTGGTGGAGCTTCTGCAACGCCCGCCCGTGGCTCTCTGGCGGATTCGTGTGGACCGGCTTCGATTATCGCGGTGAGCCGTCGCCCAACGGATGGCCGAACATCAGCTCGCAATACGGCATCATCGACACGTGCGGTTTCCCCAAGGACTCGTTCTATTACTACAAGTCCTGGTGGACCGACGAGCCGGTGCTGCACCTGTTCCCTCACTGGAACTGGGAGGGCATGGAGGGCAAGACCATCGCGGTTTGGGTGTACTCGAACCTGGACAAAGTGGAGCTGCTGCACAACGGCCAGAGCCTCGGCATCAAGGACATGAAAAAGGACGGGCACGTTGCGTGGGTGGTGAAGTACGCGCCCGGCAGCATCGAGGCGCGGGGCTACAAGGGCGACAAAGTGGCGATGACCACTAAACGCGAGACAACAGGCGCGCCGGCGAAGCTTGTCATCCGCCCGGACCGCCAGGAAGTTTCAGCCGACGGCGAAGACGTGGCCATGTTCGCTGTTGAAGTCAGGGACGCGCACGACCGCGTCGTTCCCATCACCGATAACGAGTTGACATTCAAGGTCACGGGCGAAGGCAAGCTCATTGGCCTCGGGAACGGCGACCCCACTGATCAGGATTCCGACAAAGGCACATCCCGCAAGGCCTTCTGCGGATACTGCATGGCCGTCGTGCAATCCACGAAGAAAGCCGGCAGCATCACGGTGGAAGCGGTCGCGCCGGCATTGGAATCCGTAACCGCGACCATCAACGCGAAATCAGGAACGCTGCGCCCGCAGGTCGCGCAGTGGGAGCGCGAAGTGCCGAAGGGCGAAGGCGTAACCGGCCTGTGGCGCCCTGCGCCGATGGAAGGAGCCAACTCGGAAATCATGGAATTCATCGCCCCGCAAGGAGGCTCCGTCTACGCATTCAAGCAGGACGGCAGCAGTCTCACGGGCACCGTGGAAGGCGCCAGCGTGAACTTCGCCGGCGGCATGGATGTGCCCGCGCCCATTGTGAACGGGAAGATCAATGGAAGCGCCATCGAGTTCAAGGTGGGGAGCAACAGTTTCACCGGGACGATCAAGGGCGAGCTTATCGAGCTCCAGCGCAGCATCAATCTTGGCTGGGAAATGCCAAAGCCACCGCAGAAGGCTCCCGACGCGCCGGATATCGGCCCGGCGCCGGATGGATCGGATCCTTCCATCGGCGACTGGCATATTCCGTCGGCCATCCCGGTGGTGCTGAGAAGGGTGGAGCGGTAGCGGGATTCAGGTTTGAAGGACAACCGCAGATTCTTCGACGGCGTTAATCGCTCCGCGATCAACGCCGCTCCTCAGGATGACACCACTATTTAATTTAGTGGCCTCCCGCAGTGCGACCGTGGGCTGCTGGAATCTTTGATTCCGGCAACGCCCACGCGAACAGTACGGTCCCACTGCCGGTGACGATGTACTGGCGTCCATCCAGCTCATAGCTGATCGGCGAACTCTGCATGGACGAGCCGGTTCCCGCATGCCACAATGTCTTGCCGGTGGTGGTGTCGAGCGCCAGCACGTTGCCGTTACTGTCGCCCGTGATCGTCAGCTCGGAATCGGTGGTCATCACGCCGGCCCCCGAGTATTCTCCCACCTCGTGACTCCAGCGGATCTTGCCCGTCTGGTAATCGATCGCCTCGATCTGGCTCTTGCCCCACAAGTCGTAATCGGCGCCCGCCCATCCATACGCGCCGTCCGCAGGCTTGGCAAAATAGATGCTCCAACTCGGGCGCGCATTCACGATGAACAGCCCCGTCTTTGGATCAAAGCTGGGCGCGCGCCAGTTGGTCACGCCGCCTTCATCGGGGGCGATAATACGTCCATCCGGCGCGGGCTCCTTGTCGGGATTCGGAATCGGCTGCCCTTTCTTGTCGATCCCGAGAGACCAGTTCACCGGCCCGAAGGGAACCGTAAGCAGGTTCTGCCCATTCGTTCTGTCCAGGACGAAGAAATACCCGTTGCGCGATGCCTGCATCAGCATCTTGCGCGGCTGGCCGTGAAAATCTCCATCGACAAGCACCGGCGTCTGCACCGCGTCCCAGTCGTGTGTATCGTGGGGCGACGGCTGGAAAGCCCACTTGAGCTTTCCATCGTCAGGCGAGAGCGCGATGATGCTGCAGGTATAGAGATTATCGCCGGGACGCGTGTGTCCATTCAGCACAGGCGTGGGATTGCCCGTGCCCCAATAGAGGAGGTTCAGATCCGGATCGTAGGTGCCTGTCATCCACACCGTGCCGCCGGTGGCCGCATTCGGGGTGCCCGCCGGGGGCGTCGCGTCCCACTGCCACTGCGTAGCGCCGGTCTCGGCATCGAGCGAACGCAGATAGGCGGGAAGGTTATCCAAATCCCCCGACACGCCCACGATCACATGGCCCCGAATCACCAGCGGCGCCATCGTCATCCAGTAGCCCTTGTTCACGTCGGCGATGACCTTGTCCCAGCGCACCTTTCCGTCTTTTGCATCCAGCGAGATCAGGTGCGCGTCGGGCGTGGTGAAGTAGAGCCAGCCTCTATACATGGCCACTCCGCGATGGCCGATGTGATCGCCCTGCGTTGCCAGCCGGTGATAGTGCCAGATCATGTGGCCCGAGCGCGCATCCACCGCCCAAATGTGGTCCGGCACCGTGAAGTACAGAATGCCGTCCACCAGCAGCGGCGACGACTTGATCTGCGCCAGCTGGTTGGTCTGGAAAGCCCAGGCAAGGGAAAGATCGCCCACATTCTGCGGCGCGATCTGCGTGAGATGAATGTGGCGTCGGCCCGAATAATCCCCATGATAAAGCGGCCACGAATCCGCCTTCGGATGAAGGATCTGCGCGTCCTCCAGGTCCTGGCCGACGAGCGCGGCCGCCGATATCGTCAGCGCGGCCGCGGCGAAAAACGCAGTAAATATGCGATTGATCAGGAATTTCATGTTCGGGTAAAACCTCAACGGCCGCAACGAAAAGGCTCTCACCATCAGCCAAATCGTTGCAGCGTTCGCTAACGACCGGGGGCTAGAAGCTAGAAGCTAGTAGCTGCCTTTCTTACTTCAACGTCTGCAAATACGCCATCAGGTTGTGGATGTCGTCATCGCTATACTTGGGAAGCTGTTCAACGTGCGCATCGGCTGGCGACTCCACCGTGAACTTCACCCGGCTTGCGGGCCACGATCGATAAATGCCGCTGCTGTCCCGCAGCGCAATGGTGAACTCGTCCCGATATGCAAGAGTGCCTGTAACCTTCTCGCCCGATGGCAGCGTAACGGTCACCGTGCTCTTCGCGTCCTCGGGAAAGAGCATGCGCTCTTCCAGTTTCAATCCCTGGTAGCGCCGTGCAATGCCGGCCAGGTCGCCGTTGGCGGAATGGCATTTGGTGCAGCCGCCCACCCCTTCGAAATACTGCTTGCCCGCCTGCGCATTTCCGGTTTGAAGGTCTTCCGGAGAAACCCCGCGGCGACCGCCGGGATGCGCCTTGGCTGCAGCTTCGCGTGCATGGATGAACGCGATAATGCCGCGAATCTCCTGCTCAGAAAAATTGAACGCGGGCATCTTGTTGTCAGGTTTTCCTTCGCGAATGACCGCGGCTACCTTCTCGCCGGTCGTGTCAGACTGAACCAGATTTGATTGCGTCAGATCGGGCCCGGTCTCACCGCCCATCGCGTCGCGGCCGTGGCAGAACGCGCAGTTCTGGAGGAAGAGTCTGCCGCCCGCTTCGGCCAGATCAGGACCTTCGCTCCCCTTGGCACCCGCGACCGTCGGCGCCGCCTCCGCCGAGGTGAGGTAGCGCAGCAACGCGGTCAGTTCGCCATTCCCCAAATTCGGGAACCCAGGCATGCGCCCTTTGCCCGAATGCACAAGAGCGGCGATCTGGTTCTCCGGCA